>Ga0316628_100003143_pt1 | contig 12602 bp, 12 predicted proteins | sample OWC_Aug_M2_C1_D5_FD_207648 | JGI IMG/M metagenome (GOLD analysis project Ga0316628, IMG submission 207648) | Wetland soil microbial communities from Old Woman Creek delta, Ohio, United States - OWC_Aug_M2_C1_D5_C | ecosystem: Environmental > Terrestrial > Soil > Wetlands | place: USA: Ohio...
TCCCCTAGTCGCAGAGAGCGGCAAGCTGTGCGATGACCCTGTGGACATCTCGCCCCATCGTTCCGGTTGAAAGCTCCTGGCGTCATTGTCGGTGCGACTGTAGCAAGAAGGGTTGAGGTGACAAAGGTCGCATCACTTCTCCAACGCCATCCCCCCCTCACGGCGCGTCGGTCTCGGCGGCGCTCTCGGCGAGTTGCTCAGCCGCATCGGCGTGCACCGAGCGCACGATGACGCCGATCGCCACGAGCACGATGACGCCCCCGATGATCTGAGGCGGTCCCAGCCTCTCGCCGAGCACCACTACCGCCCCGACCGACGCCAGCACCGGAACCGCCAGCAGCATGATCGACATCACGAAGGCCGACGTGTGCTGATGAGCCCAGTTGGTCAGGAAGTGTCCGAGCGTACCGGGAACGATCGCGATGAACAGCAGGATGAGCCAGTCCCATCCGCGCGGCGAGCCGAAGTCCTGCCCGGTCAGCCACGATGCCGCCAGAATCACGAAGCCCGCCACGGTGGTCATGCCAACGATGTACTCCGAGGTGCCGATCCTCGTGCGTATGCGTTTCGACGCCAGGAAATAGGCGGTGAAGGCGAACAGGTTCGCCACCGCTACGAGATCCCCGAGCGGGCTCCATGTCGGGGTGCCCGCCGAGCCGAGGACGACCATGACGGTGCCGACAAGGGCCAGCAAGGACCAGCCGACGGCCTGCCGGGTCACCGTCTCGTTGAACATCCGCCCCGCCACCAGCACCACCAGCGCCGGCTGCAAGGCGCCGATGATGGTGACGTTGGCGACGCTGGTCAGCTTCAGGCTGTCGAAGAAGAGGATCTGGTGGACGCCGAACAGGCCCCCGCCGACGAGGCAGGCCGACAGCCAGGCACGGTCCATTGTCGCCCGCAGCGGGGGGAGGAAGGCGACCGCCAGCCAGAGAAGAGGGATGGCAAACCAAAGGCGATAGAAGGAAGTGATCAGCCCGGTGGTCGAAGCCAGCTTGATCACCACGTTACTGGTGGCCCAGGCGCACACGGTCACCGCCACGGCCAGCAGAGGTAGGGATTGCTGGCGGCCGGAGCCGCCGCGGAAAGCTCGTTCAGGCACGCGCCGAGTCGAATCACGGCTTCACGCCGGAAGCAACACTGACTTCGCTCCCCACGAAGATTGGCCGGCACAGCCGGCCCTACCGAGTTTACCGGCGGGTCGTGTGGTAGCCATCCTCTCATTGGGTCTAGAATCGTGCCCGGACGCGAAGGAGGCGGCGATGGAGCTCTACCTCGTGCAGCACGGCGAAGCGACCAGCGAGGCGGAAAACCCCGAACGGCCGCTGGCGCAGCAAGGACGCCACAACGTCACGCGGGTCGGTGCGACCGCCGCGCGTCTCGGGCTGCGACCCGGCGAGATCCGCCACAGCGGCAAGCGCCGTGCGGCGGAGACGGCCGAGATCCTCGCCGATGCTCTCGGCCTGCGAGGCCGTGTTGTGGCGAGCAGCGGCATGGCTCCCAACGACGACCCGCAACCCGTGGCTTCCGCCCTCGCCAACGCAACCGGCCCGGTGATGCTGGTCGGCCATCTGCCGTTCCTGTCGCGCCTGGCCAGCCTGCTGCTCACTGGCGACCCCGGTCGCACCCTCATCCGCTTCCGCAATGCCGCCATCGTGTGCCTGGTGCGCGACGACGAAGGCGGTTCGGCCTGGAGTGTCGCGTGGGTGTTGACGCCGGCGATGGCGCTCTCCTGACGCAGCGCAACCGCCGACGCGGAATCAGCCGCGCCCGAGCAAAATTTCATTGACAGCCGACAGGCTTCGACCGTAGTTTACGCGCCGATTCGAACTTGGCTGGCGGTTGTGTCGCGGTGCGCGTTCGCGGGCGTATCGGTGTCGCGGACGGTTTGGCGGGCAACTGACCGGAAGGGGACGCAATATGCTCAGAACTGCTCGCGTGTTCCTCTGCGCCGGCATCTTGGTGGCGCTAGCCGGCGCGGCCGGAGCGGCGGACTCCGCGGCCGCCCCGGCCGCCGACGGCCTCAAGCCGGGGGATGTCCTCGACCAGAGCAACTGGCAGAAGGCGGAGGGCCTGCTGCCGCCGGAGATTCTCAAGCACTACAAGACCGGCGAGTACGTCAACAAGATCGTCGACTGGCCCCAGGGCAGCTTCAACTGGCCGCCGGACTTCCGGAAGGCGAGCGACTCCAACGAGGGCAAGTACGCGATCGGTGCCAGCGGTCAAGTGATCGACAAGACCACCGGCCAGCAGCCGCCGCTGATCTTCGGCTTTCCGTTCCCCAAGATCGACACCGCCGACCCGCAGGCGGGCATCAAGATTCTGTGGAACTACTTCTACCTCAACTGGTACTGGGGCAGCCTGCACGCCGAAGCCCAGGTCAACTTCGTCGGCCCCCACAGTCTCGAACGGCGCACCGACCAGGACGTGAGCTTCATGTACTTCGACGGGGTACCGGAGCGGGAGCGCCAGCCCAATCCGCAAAACTTCAGTCTCCAGCAGCTCATCGTCGTGCGCGCGCCCGCCGACCTCAACGGCACCGCTGCCCTGACCTGGCGCTATCGCGACCCGAGCAAGCGCGACTCGGCGTGGACCTTCGTGCCGGCTCTGCGGCGGGTGCGCGCCATCAGCCCGGCCAACCGCTCCGACGGCTTTCTCGGCTCCGACATGAGCCAGGACGACGGCGCGTTCTTCGACGGCAAGCCCGAGGACTTCACCTGGACGCTGAAGGGCGAAGCCGACCAGTACCGCCTGGTCGATCCCTTGAACCTGGAGGGCCAGGGGCGTTCCGACTGGCTACCGGGCGGTGGCTGGCGAGCCTTCTGGCCCGACATCCCCTACCTCGGCTATCAGGATCCGAACTGGAAGGGGGCCGGCTGGGCGCCGATCGCCATGGCCCTGGCCAAACGCCACTTCTATATCGTCGAGGGCGTCCCAAAGGACAAGTACTACCTGTTCGGCAAGCTGCAGCTCTACATCGACACGACCACCTTCCAGGGCTCGTGGAACCGCAAGTTCAGCTGGCAGGGCGAGCTGCTCAACACCTTCCAGGTGCTCGCCTATAATCCAAGACCGTTCACTCGTCCCGACGGCGGGGTCGATTGGGTGCAATCGTCGAACATGAACTTCCAGTGCGCCGAGAGCATCAAGGCCAACCGTGCGACCGTGGCGGGCCAGAAGTGGAACCCCAATGCCGCGCTCGACCTGCGCGTGCCCTTCGAAGCCAACTTGTTCGACATGAACTCGCTCTCGCGGTTCGGGAAGTAGCGCACGCGGCGGCCGCGCGCGTGCCGAGGTCGGCGACGCGTTTGACCGTCTCGGGGGCGTGTGTTCTCATCCCGCGCTCGGAGGATCGGCGATGCCCCACGAGCCCGTTGGCGATGTGAGTCTGTATTTCGAGCTGCACGATTTCTGCGAGCCGTGGCGCGCAGCACGATCGCCGATCGTCTTTCTTCACGGGCTCGGCGGCAGCCATGCCATGTGGCTCTACCAGGTGCCGGCGTTCTGCGATCGCTTCCCGGTCATCACCGTCGACCTGCGCGGTCACGGTCAATCCAGCGGTCGCGACGCCGACTTCGGCATGGCCGACATGGCGCGTGACGTCGCGCGCCTGCTGCGCAATCTCGGGGTCGGGCGTGCTCACATCGTCGGGCTTTCGCTCGGCGGCATGGTGGCGCAGCAGGTCGCTCTCGACTCCCCGGTCGCCGTCGCCAGCCTGGTGCTGGCCGACACGCTCGCCGGCGCGCCGGCGGGGGCGGAGGTGCTGATGCGCGACGCTCTGCGCTTCATCGAGGAGGGCGACATGGCTGAAATCGCCAAGGCCCGCATCACCAACGCCTTCTCCGATCGCGTCGACGCGGCCATGCGCGACTACTTCATCGACCAGGTCGCCCGCAACGACAAATCCGCCTACGTACGCGCCGCGCGCGCGGCGTTCGGTTTCAACACCAGGGAACGTCTGGGCGAAATTTCGGCTCCCACCCTGGTCGTCGTCGGGGAGGACGATCGCGTGACGCCACCGGTGTGCTCCGAAGAGCTCGCCGCCGGGATCCGCGGCGCGCGCCTGGTGCGCATCCCCGGCGGAGGACACATCACCAACGTCGAGTTCCCGCGCGAGTTCAACGGCGCCCTGAAGGACTTCCTGCTGCCGCTCTGAGGTTGTCTCTCAGGACTCCGCCAGGGCGAGCACGAAGCGCCCCTCGCGCGCGGCCGGCGTCCTGCGGTGAAGTCGCTGCGGTTGCCGATCGGCCGCCGAGGACGTCCAGCTCAGGCCGAAGCGCTCCTTCAGATCCGCCACCTCGTCTCTCAGCAGCTCTTCGAGATAGCGCCGGTAGCGGTCGGGGATCCGGCTGGTCGCGGTCGGGTTGACCGGCTCGCGCACCTCCGAGCTGACGTAGCGCTCGTCGCTGGTCACCCCGAGGAAGGACATCACCTCGAGCAGCAGCGCCTCCGGGCGCGTGTCGATGTCGTCGAACAGGCCGACCAGCAGGTGCCCGGGCCGGAGGTGGGCCGACCAGTTGTCGATGTTCTCCCCGTAGCGGGCGCACTGGCGCTGGTAGGGATCGGCGAAGAAGCGCTCGAACTCCTCGGGCGCAACGTCCTCGAACTTGCGCTTGCGGTTGCGGACGAGGTCCTTCTTGGCGTGGGACCAGGCGCGCTCGATCGGATCGCGGATCATGAGAATGACCCTGATCTCCGGGTTGAGCGCGGTGATCTCGCCAATCACGTCGCCATCGAGGGCGGCGTAGCTGGCGGTCGCCTCTCCCCTCACCTTGGGCCGGTACAGCTCGCGGTAGCGCCACAGGCTGATCGTGTGTCGCGACAGCACGCGCCACAGCGGCTCGTGAAAGAAGCGCAGGTACCAGTCGAGATCAGCGGACTGGAAGCGGGGGCTCTCGGGAGCTTTGAGACTGCTGAAGAAGTAGAGCTCCTTGGGCTCCGAGAGCATGATCTGCGGGTGATAGCGCAGGTGCGCATGCAGCCAGGTCGTGCCGGTCCGCTGCGGACCGACGATGAGAAAATCGGGGAAGCACCCGAGGTCGACGGCGCCGCTCGAGACTTTGACGTGCCTCAGCGCCTGTCGAGTCGACTCCGTGATCACGTAGTTTCCCATCTCTTTCCGGGTTCGGGCAATACGGCGCCGACCGCGCGCCACTCATCGTTCCTCATCGGCGCGCGAATCATTGCCTTCATTCCGCCAGGCGCGCAAGCATGGCCCACGAGCCCGTTCTGGGCGCCCAAAATCTCGCCCTTGCTCTTGTGTCAATCCCGGATGTCTGTATCGTTCCGGGCGGCGGCGCGCGACGGCGTCGTGAATATCCGTGCCCGGCACGAGGAGAGATCGATGAGGCTCGACCGAACGGTGAGACGACGTCCCGCGCCCGGTGGGCGCTCCTTTCTCATGATGCTTGCCCTGGCCGCGCTGCCGGTGGTGGCCGGCTGCCACCACGCGCCGCCTCGGACGAGCCGCGACCCTTCGGTTCTCCGCGTCGGCATTGCCACCGTTTATCCGCCGCTCGCCTTCGAGGAAAACGGCGAGATCAAAGGTGTCGAGGTCGATTTCGCCCATCAGCTTGCCAAGGATCTCGGGCTCGAGCTGACGTTCGTGGAGCTTCCCTGGACCGGCCTGATCCCCGCCCTGACGGAGGGGAGGGTCGACGTGATCATGTCGGGCATGTCGATCACCGAGGACCGCAGCAAGCTGGTCGACTTCACCCAGCCCTACCTGCGTGTCGGGCAGATGGCGCTGATTCGCAAAGCCGACTATCAGCGCCTGCGCGGCACCGCCGCCATGAACCAGCCAACCTCCCGGGTGGGTTTCCAGACGGGGACGACCGGAGAAGCCTTTGTGCGCCGCAAGCTGACGCAGGCTCAGCTCAAGGGCTTCCCGACCCCGGAGGAAGGCATCGCGGCGCTGCGCGCCGGTGAGATCGACTTCTTCGTGCACGACGCCCCGACGATCTGGCGAGAGACCGGAGGCTTCGACAAGCAGGCGCTCGACCTCATGGGCCGCTATACGCCGCTCACGGAAGAGTATCTTGCCTGGGCCGTGCGCAAGGACGACCAGCCACTGCGCGACCGTCTGAACACGGAGCTGCTCCATTGGCGCGAGAACGGCCAGCTCGAAGTCTTCCTCGATCACTGGATCCGCGTGCGGAAGGTGACGATCGATATCAACTCCCCGCCCGAGTGATCGGAAACGGGCAGTTTGGATCTGCCTCGACGATCAGACCGAGTTCCGCGGCTTGCAGCCAATCACCACTTTCTGCGGATCGGTTGCCTTTGCCTGAGGCCGAAGTTCCACTAGTGTGGCGTGATGAGCGGTGGCAGCACAACGGGGCCGCAGGCGAAATCGCCGGACGGTCGCAGCGCCAAGGTGGCCCGGCGCTCGCGGATTCCAGCGGGACGGATCGAACGCCTGGCGCGCATCGGCTGGCTGGCCGGCGAGGTGGCCCTGGGAGGCCTGGCCGAGGGTGCCCGCCGGTTCGTCGGCGCCGGCTCCGAGGTGGCCAATGTCTTCGTCACCGCCACCAACGCGCAGCGGCTGGCGCGCCGTCTGTCGGGCATGCGGGGGGCGGCCATGAAGCTCGGCCAGCTGCTGTCCCTGGAGGGAGACGACTTCCTGCCGCCCGAGGTGACCGATGCCCTGGCCATCTTGCGCGCCGATGCCGACGCGATGCCGGACGCGCAGCTGCGCCGCGTGCTCGGGCGCGCCTACGGCAAGGGTTGGGAATCCCGCTTTCGGCACTTCGGCATCGAGCCGATGGCGGCCGCCTCGATCGGTCAGGTCCACTTCGGAGTGACCGCCGACGGCCGCGAGCTGGCGCTGAAGATTCAGTATCCCGGTGTCGCCAAGAGCATCGAGAGCGACGTCGACAACCTGGCCTCGATCCTGCGGCTGTCGCGTCTGTTGCCCCGCGACATCGACCTTTCCGCGGTACTGGCGGAGGCCAAGCGGCAGCTGCGAGAGGAGACCGACTACAACGTCGAGGCCGACCACCTGCGCCACTACGCCGCCCTGGTGGCCGACGACCCGGTCTTCGTCGTCCCACAGGTCCATGACGATTTCAGCACCCGCCACATCCTGGCGATGGACTTCGTCCGCGGCGTCCGGCTCGACCGGGTCAGCACCGAAAAGCGCGCCGTGCGTGACCGAATCGGTGCGCTGCTCTACCGGCTGCTGTTCCGCGAGCTGTTCGAGTTCCGCTTCATGCAGACCGATCCCAACTTGGCCAACTACCTGCTGCTTCCCGACTCCGACCAGATCGCGCTGCTCGATTTCGGCGCCGGACGCGTCATCAGCGAGCGCTTGTCGCACCTGTACGCGCTGCTCTTTCACGCCGCGATCAGCGATGACCGCGAAGGGTTGCGGCGGGTGATGGAGAAAATCGGCTTCTTCGAGGCCGGCGAGCGCCCCGACCGGATCGACGGTCTGGTCGAGCTGTTCCTGGTGGGCTGCGCCCCGTTTCGTCACCGCGGCGTCTATGACTTCGGCGCTTCCGACGTTCCGGCTCGCGCCCGGGCCGTGGGTCTGGACCTCACCTTCAAGCGCGGTTTCCTGCGACCACCCCCGCCCGAGACCATCTTCTTGCACCGCAAGCTCGGCGGCACGTTCCTGCTGTGCGCCCGCCTGGGGGCCAGGGTCGACGCGCGGGCGGTGATCGGCCCGTTCCTTAACAACCTCTCGACATCGCCGCCGTAGCCCCAAATCGGCTTCCTGCGAAGACGTCGCCCGCCGGCCGCCATTGCGAAAACGCTCCGACGGCGGTATGCACTGGGCTGAGGGTGGCGGCATTCAGCAAAATTGCCCTTGACCAATGGCTCGTCGTGAACGGCGTGGGGGAGAAAAGTATCTCGGTGTGATGCTGCAATTCGGCTTGGATTCACGAACCCTGGGGAGAAAGGAGAGAGGGATGAAACGAGTCACGTTCTGGCTTGCGGTTGCCACACTAGCGGTCGTAACCACTGTGTCTACATCCGCGCTGGCCGGGGAGGGACCCGTGGCGGGGGTCGATCTGGGATTCGCAACGCCGTTGAACGCGTTCAAGGACCGCGCCAAGATCGGCGGCTTCTTGAGTCCATTCCTGGGCTACAACTTCAACAACTACGTCGGGCTCATGGCGAACGCGGAGATCCTGGGCTTCCCGAACAAGGACCGTGCGGGCATCGGAGACAACGATTCCACGTGGGCCGCGGGCGCCATCGCCGGTCCGCGCCTCTCGCTGCCGATCGGCGAGGGTGAGGCGTACATGACCTTCCAGGCCGGCGTCTTCACCGGCTTGGCGCCGCAGTCGCCGATCGACGGCACGTCGTGGGGCTACTCGACCGGCGGCGGCGTGAATCAGAAGATCATGGATCGCCTGTCGCTCGGAGCCTTCCTGCGCTACAACCAGCTCGATCAGCGAGTCACCGGAAACAACGGGCGCGATGGCCTGGAGTTCCTCACCGGCGGCCTCAGCCTGACCTACAACCTCAGCACGCCGCCGGCCCCGCCGCCCGCGCCGGCCCCCGTCGCGGAAGCGCCCGCGCCGGCCCCGCCGCCCCCGCCGATCAAGAAAAAGATCGTGCTGCGCGGGGTCCATTTCGACTTCAACAAGGCGGTGATTCGGGCGGCCGATCGGCCCGTGCTGGACGAGGCGATCGCCACCTTGAAAGCAGAGGGCGGGGTTGCGGTGATCGCCGAGGGGCACACCGACAACGTTGGCACCGAGGCCTACAACCTGGGGCTCTCGAAGCGTCGTGCCGCCGCCGTGCGCGACTACCTGGTTTCCGGCGGCATTGCCGCCGACCGCATCAAGGTCGAAGGCTTCGGCGAGTCGAAGCCGGTGGCCAGCAACGACACCGCCGACGGGCGTGCCCAGAATCGGCGTGTCGAGCTGCGCGTGATCGGCAACTGAGGCTGCAGCGGCGTTTTGACACGGGGCGCGGTCCCACCGGACCGCGCCCCGTTCTTCGCCGGTGCTCCGTCATGAAAGTCATCGCTGACCTGTGCGTCGTCCCGCTGGGTGTCGGGGTATCCGTTTCACGCTACGTCGCCGCCTGTGAACGAGTGCTACGCGACGCCGGGCTCAAGATTCAGTTGCACGCCTACGGCACCAACCTCGAGGGCGAGTGGGACGAGGTCTTTGCGGCGATTCGGCGTTGCCACGAGGTCGTTCACGAGATGGGCGCTCCGCGCATCAGCACCACCATCAAAGTGGGCACGCGCACCGATCGTGATCAGACCATGGAAGACAAGGTCCGCAGCGTCGAAAGCAAGCTGTAAGCGGTCGCCATCGAACCGCTGGTTTCGCCCGAGAGGGATGAAAATGAGGCGCGGGCGCCGCGGTTGTCCGTCATCCCGGCAATCCTCGGGCCGGGATCCATCCGGATGGATTGGCCGCGTCCCCGTTATTCGCACGACGCTATGGATTCCCGCCGGAAGATTGCGGGAATGACGGAGGGGAGGAAAGCCACTGGCATCTCCGCGCCGCCCCAACTCTTAGCCACACGATTTCGAAGCACATTGGTGAAAGTCTCGCCCGGTGCTCGACTGGCTCGGCACGAGCGAATCCCGCCGAGGTCAGCCGTCGTAGTGCAAGGCGAGCCAGACCGTCTTCTCGGTCGGGTCTGTCCACTCGACGCGATGGCGGCGATGCGCCGGGATGAGGAGGTAGTCTCCCGGGCGCAGCACCGTCGGATCGCCGTCGCCTTCGAACAGCACACCTGCCTTGCCGCGCAACAGGAGCACCCATTCGTGACGGCCCTGATCGTACCACTCGCCCGGCGGCGTCCGCTGGCCGGCGGAGACGATCCGCTCCAGCTTGAAGGCGGCGGTCTGCAGCAAGGTCTCGAACAGCTCGTCGGGGAGCGAATCGGGCGTCGCCGCGAAGAGATTCGAGGGCTTCATCCTATCTCGCGTCAGTCACCTTGCTGACTTCTGTGGCAGACTCGGCCTCCGGCGGCAAGCCGATTTGGGTTACAAGGCGTCTGGTTGAAAAGGAGGCCAACATGCCCACCGAGTCGGCGCGACAAGCGCTCAGCATCCTGCGCGACGGCGGCCAGTTCCAGTGGTACGTCATTCCGCTGCTCGCGGTCGTGCTCTATCTCTACGCGGTCGAGGTCGAGCGCCGAAACTGGAATCTGGTGTTCGCCGGCCTGGCCCTGTGGGGCATGGACTGGTTCAACGAGATCTGGAACGGGCTGGTCTTCCACTTCACCCAGTACGCCCCGGTCTGGGGTGCGCCGGGGAAGACCGCCTACCTGATCCTGATCGGGCTCAACATCGAGATCTGCTTCATGTTCGCCGTGGCGGGGATCGTCGTCGCCAAGCTGCTGCCGCGCGATCGGTCCCTGCGGATTCTGGGCCTGCCCAACCGCTTCTTCATCGCCGTGGTCGCGTCGTTGTTCTGCGTGGTGGTCGAGCTCCTTCTCAACGCGGTCGACGCGCTCACCTGGGACTACTCGTGGTGGAACGCGCGCGCCCCGTGGCTGATCATCGTGTTCGGCTACCTGCACTTCTTCGTGGTGGCGTTCTGGGTCCACGACATGCCGACCGTCCGGCGCAAGGCCGCCACCGTCGGGGGGATCTTCGCTGTCGACGCCGTCGCTCTTGCGTTGTTCGCGGGCGTGCTGGATTGGATCTAGGCGTTACGAGCCCTTCGGCAGCCCGAGCATGCGCTGGGCAACGATGTTGAGCTGTACCTCGGAGGTGCCGCCGGCGATGCCGTTGGACTGGGCGTACAGGTAGCTGGTCGCCCACCTCCCTTTGGCAAAGGCGTGCGGGTCCTCCGGCATGAGCTGTCCGTGAACACCCTGCGCGGCGAGCGCGACCTGCTGCAGATGCTGCGAGAGGCGGGTCCAGTACTCCTTGATCAGGCTCGACTCCGGGCCGGGCAGCTCGCCGCGGTCTAGCCGCGTGATCGTGTTGAGGTTCATCAGGCCCATGATCTCGACGTTGATGTAGGCCTTGACCGCCTCGTCGCGCACCGACGGGGGCACCGGCCGTCCCTGCGCGGCGCGACTGCGAATGAGCTCGACCAGCTGATCCATCCAGATCTTCTGTTTCACCTGTTCCTTGAAGCAGAAGGAGGTGCCGCGCTCGTGCGCCAGAGTGTGCATCGCCACGTGCCAGCCCTCGTTCTCCCCGCCGATGAGCTGTGAGCGCGGTACGAAGACGCGGTCCAGGAAGACTTCGTTGAACTCCGCGCCGCCGGTGATCTGACGCAGCGGTCGGATGTCGATGCCGGGGGCTTCCATGTCGACGATGAGATAGCTCAGCCCCTTGTGCTTGGGTGCCTCCTGGTCGGTGCGCGCCAGGCAGATCGCCCACTTCGAGAACTGGGCGTAGCTGGTCCACACCTTCTGGCCGGTGAGCCGATAGCCGTCGCCGTCCTTCTCGGCCTTGGTGCGCAGCGAGGCGAGATCCGAGCCCGCGCCCGGCTCACTGAACAGCTGGCACCAGACCTCCTCCGCCGAGAGGATCTTCGGCATGAAGCGGAGCTTCTGCTCCTCGCTGCCGAACATGATCAGTGTCGGCCCGACGTTGTTGACGCCGACCCTGTTGATGAGCTCGGGCGCCCGGGCGCGCGCCATCTCCTGGTTGTAGATGGCCTGCTCGACCAGTGTCGCGCCCTGGCCGCCGTACTCCTTCGGCCAGGACAGCCCGACCCAGCCGGCGCGGTAGAGCTGGGCCTGCCAGTCGCGCATGAAAGCGACTTCTTCCTCGTAGCTCGCGAACGGCGGGAAGGCGTCGCTGCCCCAGCCCCGCGGCAGATTCTGCTCGAGCCAGCGGCGCAGCCGCAGGCGGAAGGCTTCTTGTTCGGGAGAGAAGGAGAGATCCATGGTCGCCTGTGTGCTCCGCGGTCAGGTCCAGGCGATCGCCTGCACCTCCGTGTACTCGTGCACGCCCCACCAGCCGCCTTCGCGGCCGAGGCCGCTTTCCTTGAACCCGCCGAAGGGCAGGTGCAGCAGGCTGACGGCGCCGTTGATGTTCAAGGTGCCGGTGCGGATGCGCTTGGCCATCGCCAGCGCCCGTGCCGTGTTGGCGCTGTAGATCGCGCCGCCGAGACCGTAGCTGGATTCGTTGGCGATCCGAACGGCGTCCTCGTCGTCCCGAAACGGCAACACCGAGAGGACCGGCCCGAAGATCTCCTCGCGCGCGATGCGCATGTCGTTGCGCACGTTGCCGAAGATGGTGGGCTCGAGGAAGTATCCGCGCGCCAGGTCCTTCGGACGTCTGCCGCCGGTGGCAAGCAAGGCGCCCTCCTGCCTCCCCGAGGCGATGTACTCCTCGATTTTGTGCCGGCGCTCGTCGCGAATGACCGGCCCGAGCATGACCGACGGATCGGCGGGGTCACCCACCTTGACGATGGCATTGACGAAGTTGCTCAGGCGCTCCACCAGCGCGTCGTGCTTGCTTTGCGGCACCAGCACGCGGGTGCACATGGCGCAGCCCTGGCCGGCGTGGAAGAAACTGGGGCCGGCGGTGTACGGGGCCACCCGGTCGAGGTCGGCATCGTCCAGAACGATGGCGGCCGACTTGCCGCCCAGCTCCAGGTGCACCCGTTTCAACGTCGCCGCGGCGGCGGCCATGATCTTCTTGCCGGTGGCGACGCTGCCCG
>Ga0316628_100003144_pt1 | contig 12601 bp, 8 predicted proteins | sample OWC_Aug_M2_C1_D5_FD_207648 | JGI IMG/M metagenome (GOLD analysis project Ga0316628, IMG submission 207648) | Wetland soil microbial communities from Old Woman Creek delta, Ohio, United States - OWC_Aug_M2_C1_D5_C | ecosystem: Environmental > Terrestrial > Soil > Wetlands | place: USA: Ohio...
GTCTCGGGGAACTCGCTCTTGACGGACAGAGTAACCCGGAATGTGAGGGACAACGACTCTCCGGAGTTCGTCGACGTTTCTGTACCGGATAGCGTCACGAAGGGCAAGACCATGGTCGTCCGACTGGACGTCAGGGAGTGCAACGGTCCGCCGAAGGCGCATCTCCTCCTACGGTTCAGCGACGGTGCTATGGAGAACGTCACGCTCGACCCCGTCGCCAATACAACCTCGGCGTCCTGGAGCTTCGTGGCCGCGGTCCCCATGAATCGAGGTGCTGTAGGGCCCCTCCTGCTCCGCTTCTCGGCCGTTGACACGGCAGGCAATTGGGCCATGACCGATGAGATGACCGTGGAGCTCCGCAACGACCCCCCCGTGCTGTCGGGCGTCCCGGCCGTCTGGACAATGACGGAGGAGCAGGAGGCGTCCTTAGACCTCGCCCCCTTCATAAGCGACGGGAACGACCCGTTGACCAGCCTCTACCTCGAGGTGGATTCCAGCGGGATCCGCGCCGAGCTCCTGGTCCTGCATGCCCTGTTCATGGCCTGGGCGCCCGACCACACCGTGAGGATCTCCGTGACAGACAACGAGGACACCGCCTACGCCAACCTGACGGTACAGGTCCTTCCCGTGAACGATCCGCCCGTGATCACGGGGCTCCTCCCCGACAACAACGCACTCTTCCCCAGAGGTATCTCCATCACACTGAGCGTGAACGCCACTGACGAGGAGAACGAGGCTCTCAGCTACACCTGGAAGGAGGGCGAGGTCGTCCTAGGCACAGGACCCAGTGTCAAGGTGGTCGGGCTCTCTCCGGGAACCCACGAGATGACCGTCTTCGTGAGCGACGGCACGAATGAGACCCCGGGGAGCATCGTGGTCCGCGTGGAACAACCGGAGAACCCACAACCTCCTGGCCCATCGCCTCCTGGCCACCTTGTGATAGAGGTGAGCTGGGCCATCACCGCGGCGTTGGTGGCGGTCCTGCTATGCATCGTTCTGCTGCTGCTGTTTATCCGCCGAAGGAGAGAGATCCAGTTTGAACGGGCCCCCAAGGCCGAGGCGTCAGAACGCACCGACCCGGAGGCTCACGGAAAACCTTAACGGGGCCCTCCCCCATCGGGTCCTTCCCCCCTCTCAGCAGGGGCCTGGTGGACCGATGGGAGGCACTCGCTCACGAGCATCTCCGGAGATGGAGTCCTACTTCCTCCAGCTCGCGCGAGGCCTCGACGAGTGCATGGGCATCGCGAGGAAGGCCCGCGCGCAGGGGTTCGACCCCGAGACCGACGTCGAGATCCCGGTCGCCGTCGACCTCGCGGAGCGGGTCGAGAGCCTCGTCGGCCCCCCCGGCATCGCGCACCGCATCCGCGAGGCCTCCGAGGGCATGACGCGCGAGGAGGCCGCGCTGCACATCGCGCGCGAGATCGTCAAGACGATGCCCTTCCCCACGAAGGAGAAGGCGCTCGACCAGGCCATCCGCACCGGCCTGGCCGTCCTCACCGAGGGCGTGCTCGTCGCCCCCCTCGAGGGCGTCTCCGAGGTCAAGATCAAGGCCAACGCCGACGGCTCCAAGTACGCCGACGTCTTCTTCGCCGGCCCCATCCGCGCCGCTGGCGGCACGGCCCAGGCCCTCTCCGTCCTCATCGCCGACGTCGTGCGCCGCGAGCTCGGGCTCGGGGCGTACAGGGCCACGGACAAGGAGGTCGAGAGGTACAAGGAGGAGGTGCGGATGTACAAGCAGATCGAGCACCTCCAGTACCTGCCCAGGGACGAGGAGCTCGACCTCATCGCCAGGGGCTGCCCCGTGTGCATCGACGGCGAGGGGACCGAGGACGCCGAGGTCTCGGGCAACCGCGACCTCGACCGCGTCGAGGGCAACCGCGTCCGCTCGGGCGCGTGCCTCGTCATGGCCGAGGGCATGTGCCTCAAGGCGCCCAAGATAGCCAAGCATGTCCACCGCCTCGGCGTCGACGGCTGGGAGTTCATCGACCGCCTCATCGAGCTGGGCCAGAAGGGCAAGGAGAAGGCGCCGGAGGCGGGCGCCAACGGGGAGGCTGACGCGAGGCCCGAGGAGGACGAGGCGGAGGACGAGCTCTCGGAGCTCGAGGACGACGAGATCGCGCCAGAGGTGCTGCGCGAGATGGAGAACGCGCGCCCGCTCGTCGTCGAGGCCAACGCCAAGTACATGAAGGACCTCATCGCGGGCCGGCCGGTGTTCGCGCACCCGTCCACCCCCGGCGGCTTCCGCCTCCGCTACGGCCGCACCCGCGCGACGGGGCTGGCCGCGCTGGCCATCAGCCCAGCCACCATGGTCGCCCTCGACAGGTTCATCGCCATCGGCACGCAGCTCAAGATCGAGCGGCCCGGCAAGGCGTGCGCGGTCACGCCCTGCGAGGGCCTCGAGGGCCCCATCGCGCTGCTCAAGGTCGGCGACCTCGTCGAGATCACGGACACCGAGAGGGCGAAGGAGTACGCCTCCGCCGTCTCGAGGTTCTACGACGTCGGGGAGATCCTCATCCCCTTCGGCGAGTTCCTCGAGAACAACCACAAGCTCGTGCCGGGGGCCTTCACCGTCGAGTGGTGGGAGGAGGAGGTCCGCGCCGCCGACAAGGACGGCAAGGCGTGGACAGAGGGGAGGGAGGCGCCCTCCTTCGAGGAGGCGATGGACCTCTCGCGCAGGCTCGGCGTGCCGCTGCACCCGCGCTACAACCTCTTCTGGCACGACCTCTCCCCGGAGGAGATCACCTCCCTGTCCAACCTCGTGGAAGGGCACGGCCGGCTCGAGGACGGCGGCACCCTCGTCCTGCCCCAGGGTGGCGTCGACGACGCGGCCAAGGACGCTCTCTGCCGCCTGGGCGCGCTCCACCAGGTCCGCGACGGCGCCCTGCGGTTCGGCCGGCACTCGGGCGCCCTGGTCACGTGCCTCGGGCTCGAGGCGGGTGGGGAGGGCTGCGCGCTCGCGCGCCGGCGCGCCATCAGGGCGGACCGTTTCGACAACCCGCTCGCGCTCGTCTCGTACCTCTCGGGCGTGCAGATAGCGCCCCGGGCCCCGACTCGCATCGGCGCGCGCATGGGCCGCCCCGAGAAGGCCAAGGAGCGGCGGATGAAGCCCCCGCCGCACGTGCTCTTCCCGGTGGGCCCCGAGGGAGGCAACCAGCGGCTCGTGAACGAGGCCGTCAAGTCCGGCAAGCTCGAGCTCGAGCTCGGCCACAGGCGGTGCCCCGCGTGCGGCACGCGCACCCCCCTGGCGAAGTGCAAGTGCGGCGGCCACACGATCGCATACGAGAGCCCGAGCAAGCAGACCGTGAACCTCGGCAAGGTCCTCTCGGACGCGCGCGCCAGGCTCGGCGAGAGCTCGCTGCCCAGCGTCAAGGGCGTCAAGGGCATGGTGTCCGCCATCAAGGTGCCAGAGCCGCTCGAGAAGGGCATCCTGCGCGCCCGGCACGGCGTCTTCGTCTTCAAGGACGGCACCATCCGGTACGACATGACGGACATCCCGCTCACCCACTTCCGCCCGCAGGAGGTGGGGCTGCCCGTCGACCGCGCCAAGGAGCTCGGCTACACCCACGATGCGGCGGGCGCGCCCCTCGAGCGCCCGGACCAGCTGCTCGAGCTGCGGCCCCAGGACATCATCCTGCCCGCCACGTCGGGCATGTACCTCGTCAAGACCGCCAAGTTCCTCGACGACATGCTCGTGAGGCTCTACGGGCTGCCCGCGTACTACAAGGTGGAGGACCCCAAGGACCTCATCGGCCACCTGGCGATGGGGCTCGCGCCCCACACGTCCGCGGGCGTGCTGTGCCGCATCGTGGGCTACTCCTACGCCGTCGGCTGCTATGCGCACCCGTTCTTCCACGCGGCCAAGCGCCGCAACTGCGACGGCGACGAGGACTGCGTGATGCTGCTGCTCGACGGCCTCATCGACTTCTCCAGGAGGTTCCTGCCCGACGGCCGCGGCGGGTTGATGGACGCCCCCCTCGTGCTCTCGTCGCGCATCGACCCCAACGAGATTGACAAGGAGGCCCAGAACCTCGACGTCCTCACCCGCTACCCGCTCGAGCTCTACCGCGCGGCCGCGCGCGGGGCCCACCCCAAGGAGGTCGACGCGCTCATGGACACGGTGGGCAAGCGCATCGGCACCCCGGGACAGTACGAGGGCCTGGGGTTCACGCACGAGGTCGCGGACATCAACTCAGGCGTCCGGACGTCGGCCTACAAGGTCCTGGGCAAGATGACCCAGAAGATGGACGCGCAGTTCAAGCTCGGCTCGAAGATCCGGGCGGTCGACATCCGCGACGAGGCGACCAAGGTCATCCAGACGCACTTCCTGCCCGACCTCATCGGCAACCTCAACGCGTTCTCCAAGCAGGTCGTGAGGTGCCAGAGGTGCAACGTGCGGTTCCGCCGCATGCCGGTGAGGGGCGCGTGCCCCACGTGCGGCTCCGAGCTGACGCTCACGGTGCACGAGGCCTCGGTCGTCAAGTACCTCGCGGTCACGAAGGAGCTCATGGAGCGCTACGGGGTGGACGCCTACACCAAGCAGCGCGTCGAGCTCATCGAGCAGAACATCCGGTCGATGTTCGACAACGACAGGGTCAAGCAGTGCGACATCACGGGCTTCGGGGACAGCACGTGAGCGCGGGCGCCTAGCGCTAGCCCGTCCGGTCGGGGTGGGGCCTGGACAGGTACCTCTGAAGCGTGGCGTACCTGGGCCAGGCCCTCACGAGGGCGCACACCTTCCCGCTCTCGACGGGGGCGGCGTCGACGAACCTGAGCGTACGGCCCCGCATCCGGATCCACTCGTCGGGCCCCCTGCCGAAGATGCCTGGCTTGAGCTGCGGGGGCCTACCCGCGACGCCTGTGGCCTCGGCGAGTATGCGGAGGAAGCTCTCGGGTGGCTGGGGGGCCGAATCGGCGCAATTGAAGACGTCAAGGGCGCCCTCAGGCAGCTTGACCCTGCTGCGGGCGATGCCCATCGCAGCCGCCGAGACGTCGCCGACGAACACCGGGTTCACGTAGCCCTTCCTGGGCAGGGGCACTGGCCGCGGGCCACTCGCGCGTGGGAGAAGCCGGTCAATGATGCCGTAGTCCCCGGGCCCATAGACCGGGCCCATCCGCAGCACCACTGCGCGGACGCCCGCGCGCGCCGCGCCCTTGGCGAGGGCCGCCTCCATGTCGAGCTTGGCGCGCTCCAGCTCGTTGCGGGGCGCGACGGGCGCGTCCACGCCCACGGGCGTCGCGCTCCGCCTGTAGACCCCCGTGGTCGATGCCGCGACCACGAGCTCGACCTTGGTGTCCTCGACCTCCTCCATAAGCACCTGCGCGCCCGCTACGACCATCTTGCGGATGAACTTCGGGTCGGTGATGCGCACGTCCGGGCCCGCCATGTGGTAGACGACCTTCGAACTGCCCAGGGCAGTGCGCACGGATTCGCCGTCGACGACCGAGCCCGAGAGGCACCGCGCGCCGAGGGCGTCCGCGCGCGAGAAGTCCGCGCGGGGGATGTCGAGTACGCGCACCGCGTGCCCCGCGGCCTTGAGGTCCGCGACCAGGCGGCCCCCGATGAACCCGCAGCCGCCCGTGACGAGCACGGTCTCCTCCACCACCCGCGCGCCTCCGCGCAGGGGATGGGCCGGCCGGCACAAAAGCCCACCGGTGGCGGGTGGTGCCAGCACACGCCAGGACCGATATCCTTTAATGCGCCCCCGACCGTTCCCTGTGCGGGGTGGACCAGTGGACTCCCGCGACCGCACGATGGCAGCGCTCGGCGTCGTCGCGCTGCTGCTCTCGACGGGCCTCGGCACCGCCCTGGCCGTCGGAGGCGGGGGCGGGGGGGAGGAGAAGGGCGAGGTCTACGCGGACTACTCGATGCTCCAGACGCGCACGATCTCCTTCGACGGCCGCAACGGCCAGGCCCTGGACGTCGACATCCCCGAGCACAACATCACCAACCTGCTTTGCGTGCTCACGTGGACGGACGACGAGGCCATCGACATCATCGGCCGCCGCGCCGACGTGCTGACCATCGTCGTCAAGGGCCCTGCACAGCTCGGCCAGGAGCAGCAGCAGGCGCAGGGCTCCGCAGGGTCCCTCAGGGTCAACTTCACCCTCGCCGACGTCCCGTCCGATCCCGACCCCGGGCACCTCAAGTCGAACGACTACACCAACGCGACGGGCACCTGGAAGGTCACCGTCACCGTCGAGCCGAGGGGCATCCGCGACCAGGGCAACGACTGGGGGCTTGCGGTCCGCTACAGCTTCTACGTCGGGCGCGTCATCCCCAAGCCTGGAGGCGCATAGATGGCCACGGGGGTGGGCGGCGGGGCGCGCAAGCCCCACAGGCCGTTCATCCCCCCCGACATGTCGATCCCGGAGATGACGGTCAAGGCATTGGTGCTGGGCGTCCTCCTCGCGCTGCTGATGTCGGCCGCCAACGCCTACTTGGGCCTATACGTCGGCATGACGGTCTCGGCGGCCATCCCCGCCGCGGTCATGTTCATGGCCATCATGAGGGGCCTCTCCAAGGCAGGGATCGTCAGGTCGGGGACCATCCTCGAGAGCAACCTCGGCAAGACCATCGCCGCCGCGGGCGAGGCCCTGGCCGCTGGAGTCATATTCACCTTCCCCGCCCTGCTGCTGATGCTCGACGAGTCGGGCAACCCCATCTGGTCGGAGCTCAACGTCCCGGTCGTCACAATCATAGCTGCCCTGGGCGGGACGCTCGGCGTGCTGTTCTCCATCTCGCTGCGGCGCATCCTCATCATCGAGCAGGACCTGCCCTACCCCGAGGGCATCGCGGCCGCGGAGGTGCTCAAGGCGGGCGAGTCGTCCGGACGCGCGGTATGGTACGTGTTCGGCGCCCTCTTCATCGGCATGCTCTTCAGGCTCGCCACCGCGCTCGAGACGCGCGTCGGGACGGTCAGCCTGGGCCTGTGGGGCTCGCGCCTCGGGGGGACCTACACCATCGGGACCAAGACACAGATAATGGTCGGCTCCGAGTACAGCACCGCGCTGCTGGGCGTGGGCTACATCGTGGGGTTCCGCATCTCCGTCATCATCTTCCTCGGCGGCATGACGGGCTGGTTCATCGCCCTCCCCATCATCTCGACGTTCACGCCCGACGGGTTCATCTTCGACGCGACGACCCGGGTGCGGTTCTTCGGCGTCGGGACCATGCTCGTGGGCGGTGTGTACACGCTGTGGACCATCCGCGCGGCCATCATCAAGGGCATCAAGGAGGCCGTCGGGGCCATCTTCGGCTCGCGGCCGGACATGTCCAAGCTGCCGCGGCACGAGCGCGACATCCCCCCGCACCTCGCCCTCGGCTCCGCAGGCGCACTGGCGATTCCCATCATCTTGGTGTTCTACTACCTCTCGAGGAGCGTCCTCATCGCCATCGTCGCCGGACTGATCATGGTCGTCGCGGCCTACCTCTTCTCGGCCATCGCGGGCTACCTCGCGGGCATCGTGGGCTCGTCGAACAACCCCCTCTCCGGAGTGACCATCATCGTGCTGCTGTTCACGGCCATCCTGCTCTACCTGCTGGGAGCGCGCGGCTCGACCGGCATGACCGCGGTCATCTGCGTGGGCGCGGTCGTCGCCTGCTCGGCCTCCATCGCCGGCGACAACCTGCAGGACCTCAAGTCAGGCTGGATACTGGGCTCGACGCCCTGGAAGCTCCAGCTCTCGCTCATCATAGGCGTCGTCTCCAGCTCGTTCGTCATCGCGGCCGTCGTCAACGTCCTCCACCAGGCCTACGGCATCGGCGTGGGGCTGCAGGCGCCGCAGGCCTTCTTGATGAAGTCCATCACGGAGGGCGTGTTCCAGGGCAACATGGACTGGATCATGGTCATCTCCGGGATGGTCCTGGCCTTCGTGCTCATCTTCGTGACCAGGAGGCTCAGGATCACGTTCTCGGTGATGGGGTTCGCGGTCGGGATCTACCTGCCCTGGTTCATGTCCACCCCGATCATGATCGGTGGCCTCATGAAGTGGTGGGTGGACAGGCAGGTGGACAAGCGGCTGCGGCCGGTCCCTCCCGACCTCGAAGGGAAGGCAAGGGAGGCCTTCGTCGAGGAGGGCGCGCTCGCCCGGGAGGAGGCCCACACCAAGGGGGTGCTCTTCGGCTCGGGCCTCATCGCCGGCGAGGCGCTGATGGGCGTCATCCTGGCGGGATTGGTCGTGAGCGGCAGGAGCATCGCCGTCGTGCAGGGCGCGCCCGCGTGGCCGGGCATGATCATCTTCGCCTACATGGGCATCCTGTTGGGCTACATGGCCTACCGCGAGCTCGACACGGCCGAGTTCAAGGAGCGGTTCCGCAGGGTGCTGAGGTAGCGCCCTGGGCATCGCTGGCGGGCCCGGCGAGGCCCCGCCGAAGGGTTATTCTCCGCCACCGCCAATCCCCGGCCCGTGGCGCGTCCCAGGTCCAAGTACGTGAGGGAGGGCGAGGCCGCACTGCGCGACCTGGAGCGCAGGCGGCGCACCTGGGTGCCAGTGCGCCTCTCGGACTCGCTCGAGGAGGAGGGCCGCGTCGTCGTGCTGGCGCCAAGGTTCCAGAACCGGCTCGGGAAGGGCCTCGTGAGGCTGGCCAAGCGCGACCAGTCCTACCGGCTGCGGCTCGACGAGTTCGGCTCGGAGGCCTGGCGCGCCATCGACGACGAGAGGTCCGTGGGCGAGATCGCCGACCTGATGCGCGCGAGGTTCGGCGACCGGGCCGAGCCCGCCGAGGAGCGGCTCGTCGAGTTCCTGCGGCGGCTCCACAACGCGGGCGTGGTGCTCGTGACCACCGGTGAAAAAGGGAAGGCAGGGTTTAAGTAATCGGGGTCGAGTATCAAAGCATGGGAGCAGCCAATGGCCGCGCCTAGCAAGGACGAGTGCGACTTCAACGGCCTCACGAAGATGGTCACCTACGTCATGGAGTGGTACTCGAAGTTCATCCAGGAGGACCACCTCCACGGCGACGCATTGTGCGAGGGCTGCCCCTACTACGAGAAGGCCGACGACAAGATGACCATGTGCGAGTACATGATGGCGCTGCTCCTCAGGGTCGTCGTGAACAGGTAGGCCGGCCTCTCAGATGGCCGATCCTCTCCCAGCGCTCCGATACCCCCAGCCACGGTCGTCGGAAAGGTTTTAACAGCCGCCCCGCTAATGGTCCCCTCACGGGGAGCGGTCCATGTCGCACTACGACCTCATAGTCATCGGCTCCGGGGCGGGCATGAACGTCGCGGCGAGGGCCTACGAGTCGGGCATGAAGGTGGCCCTCGTGGACAAGGACCCCATCGGCGGCACCTGCCTCAACAGGGGCTGCATCCCCTCCAAGGTCTGGACCACCGCCGCCGACTACATCAGGGAGGCCCAGGACGCCGAGGCCGTGGGGGTCAAGCTCGGGGTCGAGGGCACCGGCTATGCGCTCATCCGCAAGCGCACCTGGGAGATCGTGCTCAAGGACCGCACCTCCATGGAGCAGGGCGTCAGGGCCACAAAGGACTTCGGCTGGTTCAACTCGATATGCGAGTTCGTCGGCGACATGAGGCTGAGGGTGGAGGGCAAGGAGCACACGGCCGATAAGTACGTCATCGCGTCCGGCGCGCGGGCGCAGGTACCCCCCATCCAGGGCATCCGCGAGGTCGGGTTCCTCACCAACGACAACGTGTTCGAGCTCAAGGACCTGCCGGCGTCCATCGTCATCGTGGGCGGGGGGTACATCGCCTGCGAGTTCGGCCACTTCATGTCCGCGATGGGCGTCGAGGTGACGATCCTGGGCCGCAACCCGCGGCTGCTGCCCCGCGAGGACCCCGAGGTGAGCGCGGCCGTGCTGAGGGGCATGTCACGCCATATGCGGATACATACGAACTTCGAGGTCCTGGCGGCGACACGGGAGGGCAAGCAGAAGAGGCTCGTGGCCAGGGACCGCGCGAGCGGCAAGACCTACAACTTCGCCGCCGAGGAGGTCCTCATGGCATCGGGCCGCGTCTCCAACGCGGACATCCTGAGGCCCCAGGCCACGGGGGTCGAGGTGGACGCGGGTGGCTGGGTCAAGACGAACGACTACCTCGAGACCACCAAGAAGGGCATCTGGGCGATGGGCGACTGCGTCAACCGGGGCCAGTTCCGCCACACCGCGAACTACCACGCCGACCTCGTCTGGAACAACATGACCGCGAAGGACGCGAAGGACAAGGTGAAGGTCGACGAGCACGCCATCCCCTCGGCCGTCTTCTGCTGGCCTCAGGTGGGCTCGGTAGGGCTCACGGCGGAGGAGGCCATCAGGAGGGGGTTCCACGCGCACGTCGGCAAGGCGATGTACCACGACACCGCCAAGGGGTTCGCGATGGGCGACCGGGAGGCCTTCGCCACGGTGGTCGTTGACGGCGCGACCGCGAGGATCCTGGGCGCTCACATCGTGGGGCCGCACGCCTCGGTGCTGGTCCAGCTCGTCGTGGACCTGATGAACGCGGAGGACGGCACCTACGCCCCGCTGGTCCGCGCGCAGGTCATCCACCCATCGCTCGCCGAGGTCGTCTCCCGCGCCTTCGGTGCGCTCCAGCACGCGGGCCCGGGCGGGCATGAGCACGCGCACGGCCATGCGCACGAGCACACGCACGACAACTCGCACGAGAACGGCCATGAGCACGCCGAGCAGGGTGGTCACGAGCACTCGCAATAACGGCCTGGCATTGGCGCAAGCGCGGAAAACGAATCCTTGGCAGGTGGCGTGGCACCCCCGTTTCCTGCGGGAAAAGCATTAAGACGGAGCCATCCCCTTATTAGGGGACCAACGGCGAGGGCTAGGCACCGAGCATGAGTGAGGACACTTGGAGGGCGGCCACGCGGCCCTCGGGGGCCGCGGATGACAGGCTCGGGGAGCGCGTGGTCGAGTCGCTGCAGATCATGGCCGACCGTGGCTACAACCCCACGGTCGCGCTGCTCTCCGAGATGATGGTGGGCGGGCGGATCGACCCGAAGGTGCTGGCGGCGAGGCTGCCGGTCCTGGACGGCGTGCTCGTGGAGGACGGGTTCGTCCACCTCGAGGGGAAGGGTTTCGTCGACGCGTGCAAGCGGCGCGTCGAGGCCCACGCGCGCCTCGAGGCGCTCTACAGGGGCGTGGCGGAGGAGTACACCAGGGACCTGGTGCGACTCTGCCCCTGGGTCAGGTGCGTGATGCTCGTCGGCTCGGCCGCCACGGGCGGGCTGTGCGAGGGCGACGACTTGGACCTCAACATCGTCGTCGACGACCGGCGGAAGTTCTCGACGCTGCTCGTCGGCAGCATGCTCAACCGCAAGTACGCTCTCAAGTACCGCTCGCGCCTCAAGTACGCCCGCAGCCACCACTACTTGCTGCCGATGTTCATGTGCCTCAACATCGTATGGGAGGACCGCGAGGTCCGGCCGTTCCGGAGGCGAGACCAGCAGCTGGCGTACGAGCTCATGTCCGCCAAGGTGCTCGCGGGCGAGGACCACTTCAGGGGGATGCTAGACGCGAACGGATGGCTGCGGGACATCTACCCCCAGATGTTCGAGGGGGGAGGGCCGGGGGAAGGGGCCATGACGTCTGGACCCGCCCTCGCCGCGAGCCATAGGGTCGGCCCGCTCGAGGGCCTCGCCCGGCGCGTGATGTTCGGCATGGAGCGGACGGTCCGCATTCTCCTCTCGCGCCAGCCCGGCGTCCTCGAGCGGATGGACTATTGGGAGGGGATGAAGCGGCCCTACGGGATCTACGACCTCCCGCAGGGCGGGGAGGGCGGGCCGTGAGCGCGCGCGGCAAGGGGCGGGGGTGATGGGGTCAGGGCCCTCCTGGTGAACCCGTACGTCATCCGCGAGGACAGGCACGAGCGCCGCTCGATGCGTCCCTATGCGCCGCTGGGCCCGCTCTACGTCGCGGCCGCGTTGCGGGAGGCCGGCCACGAGGTCGTGCTCTTCGACGCGACGTTCGAGCCCCGCGTCGAGGCGGTCGAGCGCGCGCTCGATTCGGCCCGACCAGCGATGGTCGGGGTCTACACGCTCTTCCTCACCCGCGGCAACGCGCTCAGGGTCGCGCGCCTCGCCAAGACCAGGGGCGCGTTCGTCGTCGCAGGGGGACCGGACGCGACGGTCGAGCCCGAGGCCTACCTCTCGGGGGGCTTCGACTGCGTGGTCGCGGGTGAGGGCGAGCGCACCGCGGTCGAGCTCGCCTCCGCGGTAGAGGAGGGGCGGGACTGGAGGCAGGTCCCCGGCGTCGTCTCGGCAGGTGGTGGTGGTGGCGCCATCGCCAGGGCGCCCCCGAGGGAGCGCATCGACGACCTCGACTCCCTCCCCATGCCCGCCCGCGACCTCGTGGACATGAGGAGGTACGAGCGCGAGTGGAGGGCGGCACACGGCCACTTCTCGATGTCCATCATGGCCTCCCGGGGCTGCCCATACCGGTGCCGGTTCTGCTCGAGGCCGATCTTCGGCTCCACTTACAGGCGCCGCTCGGTCGAGGGCGTCGTCGCGGAACTCGAGTCCATCAGGCGCGACCACCATCCTGAGTGGGCCCGCTTCAACGACGACATCCTCGCCCTCGACAGGAAGTGGACGATGCAGCTGTGCGAGCGCGTCCGGTCGGCGGGGCTCGGCATGAGGT
>Ga0316628_100003145_pt1 | contig 12601 bp, 8 predicted proteins | sample OWC_Aug_M2_C1_D5_FD_207648 | JGI IMG/M metagenome (GOLD analysis project Ga0316628, IMG submission 207648) | Wetland soil microbial communities from Old Woman Creek delta, Ohio, United States - OWC_Aug_M2_C1_D5_C | ecosystem: Environmental > Terrestrial > Soil > Wetlands | place: USA: Ohio...
GGCCACCCTCGCCGAGCTGGCGTAGTCCGGTCGCTGTCGGTTATCCCGAGGCCCGTCCCGCCGTGGCGGGACGGGTCCCGTCTCTTCGCCACGCGGACGAGGCAGCGCGCATGGCATGCGCGCTCCACGCAAGACAAACACCACGACGCCCGGCAGCGGGAACGTGGAGCCGGCACGCTGTGCCGGCTGTCCTTCCTCCCCCACGCGTCAGCTACTCGTAGTGAGTCCACAGACGAATGATCTTGACGGTGTGGATCTCCCTCAGGACCTGGTAGACGAGGCGATGCTGAATGTTGATGCGCCGGGAGTAGGCCCCCCCGAGGTCCCCGACCAGCCTCTCGAACCGCGGCGGCGTGCGGAAGGGGTCCTTCGCCAGGAGGTCGAGCGGCCTTTCCGCCTTGGGGCGGAGTCCGGCGGCAGCGAGCTTCTTTGCGTCCTTCTGTGCCTGGCGTGTGAAGACGAGCGTCCAGCGCCTCACCAGCCCGGCTCCGGCGAGCACTTCTCGACCGGCGTCTTCAGCCCCGCTCGGATCGAGCGACGCATGCCCGGGATGGACAGCAGGTAGACCGTCTCCTGGATTGCCCGCCAGTCGTCCTCGGCGACGAGCACGGCGTTGCCGCGCTTGCCGGTGATGAGGACCGGTTCGTGGGACTCGGAGGTCTCGTCCACCAACCGGTAGAGCCTGGTTCGCGCCTCGCTGACCTTGACGGACGTCACAGCCACCTCCGGCCAAAATGTACGCTTTCTCGTACGCAAGGTCAACGACCCGACCGGACTTACGAGAACATGAGCGGGTGGAGATCCCTCCAACCGAGGCCCGTCCCGCACCGGCGCTCGGGTCTTGTTGTCATCCCGAGCCCTTCGGCTTCGCTCAGGGCAGGCTCCGCGAGGGATCTGGCCGGGGGAACGATGGCCACGACGAGATTCCTCGTCGGCCCTTCGGGCATCCGCGGAATGACGACCAGAGCAACGACGCGAATATGGACGGACCGGCATAGCCTCGTCCGATTCTGTGCCGCACCTTCCTGGGGCGTACACTGGCGGCAGGAGTTCGGACAGTGACGCTGCCTGCCGGGAGCCGGCTCGGCCCGTACGAAATCGTTGCCCCGATCGGTGCGGGGGGCATGGGGGAGGTGTACCGGGCGCGGGACACCCGCCTGGGCCGTGACGTCGCGGTCAAGGTGCTGCCCCCCGAGTTCGCCAGCGACCCCGAGCGCTTGCGCCGTTTCGAGCAGGAAGCCCGAGCTGTTGCCGCGCTGTCGCACCCCAACGTTCTGGCGGTCTACGACGTCGGCGCCCACGAGGGTGCCCCGTACCTCGTGACGGAGCTGCTCGAAGGTGAGAGCCTGCGGGACCGGTTGCGCGGCGGAGGTCTGCCCGTTCGCAAGGCCGTCGAAACCGCGGTCCAGATCGCGCAGGGGCTCGCGGCGGCGCACGAGAAGGGGATCGTCCACCGCGACCTCAAGCCTGGCAATGTCTTCGTCACCACGAACGGCCAGGTCAAGATCCTGGACTTCGGCATCGCGAAGCTGGCCCGTCCGGAGGGGGGCGGGGATCCCTACGCGCGGACGCTGGACGCGGCGCCGTCCACGGACAGCGGGGCGGTGCTGGGGACGATGGGGTACATCTCGCCGGAGCAACTGCGCGGTCAGGCGGCGGATGCCCGTTCGGACATATTCTCGTTCGGGTGTGTCCTGTACGAGATGCTCTCGGGGAAGTCGCCTTTTCTCAAGGGCACTGGTGCGGAGACGGTCAGCGCGATCCTGACCGAGGATCCGCCGCCGCTTCCCGCATCGGGGCGGCACGTTCCGCCGGCGTTGCAGGAGATCGTGCACCGGTGCCTGGAGAAGCGGCCGGAGGACCGGTTCTCCTCCGCCCACGACCTCGCCCTCGCCTTGCGGGCGTTCTCGGGGGCCGGGGAGACGCCGGAAACGATGACGGCCGGAGTCGTGCCCCGCGAGCGTCCGGTGCGCCGGCTCCGGTGGGCCTTGCTTGGCGGTCTCTTTCTAGCAATCGTCGTGATTGGCGTCGTGGCAGTCATGTGGCTGCGCGGAGGCCGCGGGAGCGGCACCGCTGCGGGTGCCCTCGACCCCGGGAAGATCATGGTCGGCGCGTTCGAGAACATGACCGGTGATCGTTCGCTCGACTCGATCGGAAGCATGGTCGCCCAGGCGGTGTCGCAGGGTCTCGTCGAGTTGGGCGGGGTGGAGGTGGTGTCGGCACCGCCGCCGACTGAGGGCGGTACAACGCGCAACGACGAGATTACCCTCCGCGCGACCGCGCGGGCGGCGAGCGCCGGAACACTCGTGTCCGGCAACTACTACCTGAGCGGCGGCACACTGGACCTCCGCGGGCGCGTTAGCGACGTCGAGAGCGGCAAGCTCGTGTACGCCCTCAAGCCCGAGACGGGCCCGCGGGCCTCGCCGGCGGAGGCTGTCGACCGGGTGCGCCAGAGGGTCATGGGCGCGACGATCCTCCGTCGGGGCGACACGCCCGGTCTCGGGGGCATCGCCGCCCCGCCGCTGTACTCGGCGGTCAAGGAGTTCGGTGCGGGGGGCCGGTCAATGGGGGTGGACTCAAAGGCCGCCATCGCCCACTTCGAGAGGGCGGCCGCGATCGACCCGGAGTTCTGGGCCCCGCAAATCCGTCTCCTGGTCTTCTATCAGATCGTTGGCGACATCGGCAAGTACGAGGCATTGAAGCAGCATCTGCAGGACAGTCAGGACCAGTTCGGCCCTGCCGACCTGATTCTCTTCCAGTACTACGAGGCGAACCTGGCCGGGCTCCCGCTCGAGGCGTACCGCAAGGCCAGGGAGTTGCTCGCGTTGGCCCCGCGCGACTGGTTGTACATGTACGCCGCTGCAAGCCTCGCCGTCAGCCTCAACCGGCCGCGCGAGGCGCTGGCGTGCTTCGGCGACGCCGAGAAAATCGACTGGAAGGCCATTGGCCGCTGGACGCAGGGCGTACTGCTCCTCAGGGTGGTCAGCTTCGCCCACCATCTGGTGGGTGAGTACCAGTCCGAACTGGCGATCGCCGAGCTCGGGGTGCGGCTCTACCCAGACTCGCTCATTGTCAGGCGGGATCAGGTGCGCGCGCTGGCCGCCCTCGGCCGTATCGCCGAGGTGGACCGGGTGGTGACGGAGAGTCTCGCCATCCGGGGACGGGTCGCCACTCCGGGCCACGTGATGCTCGCCGCCGCCCAGGAGCTGCGCGCCCACGGTCACGCCGACGCGTCCCGCCGGGTGGCTGCCCAGGGCGCCGCCTGGTTCGGGGGCCTGACCGGCGAGGAAGCCAGTCCCATGGAGGTGCAACTGGGCCGGGTCGACTGCCTGTGGCTGGCAGAGCGCTGGGACGAGGCGAGGACGGTCGCCGACCAGCTCGCCAAGGCCTCACCGCAGGACAGGTGGGCAACGGGCTATCGCGGTATCCTCGCGGCGCGCGCCGGCGATCGTGCGGTGGCCGAAGCCATCGACCGTCAGCTCGCCGGGTTCGACGCTACCCGGACACAGGGCGAGCCGACCTACCTGCGCGCCTGCATCGCCGCGCACCTCGGGGAGCGAGACCGGGCGGTCGAGCTGTTGCGTGGGAGCGTGGCGCGCGGTTTTTCGTTCGTGAACTACCTGCACACCTACACGTTCTTGGAACCCCTGCACGGCTACCCGCCATTCGAGGAGCTGATCAAGCCGCAGGCGTGAGCGGGCCCGCAGCTCACGATGATCCCGAGCCGAGCGTGCCGCGATGGTAGGTCGGCCATCGTGGCGCGTGGTCGCCGTCAGGCACCTGCCCCCGCGGCGAGGCTCCCTCGCGCTAGAACCTCAAGCCCAGGTTGAGCAGGAAGCTGCGCGGAGTCTGGTAGTCGGCAGGCAGCACGGCCTTGCCGAAGTTCGGCCCCTTCTGCCAGTTGTATCCGTCGGCGGCGTTGCAGGCGGTGTTCTGCGGGCACTCCCTCGGTGTCTGGGTGAACGGGTCGAACCAGTTCAGGTACTTCTTGTTGTACCGCGTGTACGCGGTGGTGTCGGGTTTGATCACCGCCTGGTTGTCGAACACGTTCGTGACGCGGGGGTTCAGGTACAGCTCCAATCCCCCCACCTTGAACGTGAAGGTCATCGCAAGGTCGGTGGAGTTGACCGCGTCGGTGCGGTCGGCGTCGGGTGCCGTGAAGCTGTACCTGGAGTAGGTGGGCGGGGTCCTGTACCCCGGGTTCGTGACGTAGGGGCCGACCGCCGCAAAGGTCGAGACCGCCCCGTACGGCACACCGGACAGGTGGCGCTGGAGGAGGCTGAGGTTCCAGGCAAACGCCCGCGTGCTGGCCGCGTCCCAGGAGGCATAGAGGGTGAGCTTGTGCCGGCGGTCGCCGTTCAGATAGCCCGCCGGCGCGTACCACCGCAGGTCGCGGTACTCGGGGTAGTAATCCAAATAGGTCATGAAGTCACCGGTTGCGGAGGCATCCCTCCCGTAGAGCTTGGAGTAGGTGTAGTTGCCGCCGAGGATCAGACGGTCGCCGAGGCGATAGTCCCCCTGCAGCAAGAGTCCCCAGTACGTACGTCTTGTGAACGTATTGTCGTTTTCCACGATGACCCTGTCGTACACGTTGCCGAAGGGGTCCTCACCCGTGCCCGTGGTCGTGTCCAACCGCTTGGCGTAGAAGTCGGACCACACCTTGTTGACGTAGTCGAGGCGCACAACACCGCGGGTGCCGAGACGGCGGGAGAGGCCAACCGCCCACTCGGTCGTGCTGGGCGACTTGAGGTCGTTGCCGATAAACGTCTGGTACCCGGGCACGTTTGCACGGAGCCATAGCTGCTGGTTCGCCATCACCCCCCCGATGGAGTCGAGCCAGGCGAACACCTGCCGGAGAGCCTCGTGGGCCTGGAACTCGTCGCCTTCGGTGTTGATCGGCGGGCCCTGGTAGGACATGAGGATATCGGCGAACATCCCGCCGGCGGCCTGGCTGTTGGCGACCGAGTTCTGGATCCCGGCCACGTACTCGCCGTAGGACAGGCTGACCAGTGTCACGCCGTCGCCTTGGGGATCCCAGGTCACCGCCAGGCGCGGGCTCCACTTCGAGTCCTTCACCACCTTCGTGCCGGAGGAGTCGGTGCCATCGTTCCTGTCGTAGCGCACGCCGAGGTTGAATGTGAGGCGGCTGTTCAGCTTCCAGCTGTCGTTGACGAACGCCGACTCCGTCTTGAAGTGGTCGCCCTTGCTCATCTCGAAGATCGGGTAGTACCGGACGAGCGACATTCCGGGGAAGAAGACCGGGTAGTAGGCGGCGTTCCTCCCCGTGCCGACGATGTCGACCGCGGAGGCGGCAACGTAGTAATTGCTGCCGCTCTGCCAGACGTTGGCCTTGAAGGTGTCGTCGTAGACGTCGACCCCGAAGCGCAGGTCGTGCGAGCCGGCGTCTTTCGTGGAGAGAAACGCCGACCCCTTCGCGAACACATCGGTGTTGTCCCGCCGCTGCGGCTGGCCGGGGCAGACCGCGCAGTAAATGGGCGAGTTGAAGAAGGTGAGGTCGAGGAGGTTCACCATCACTGTTCCTCGCTCGATGTCGGTGTAGCGTGAACCCTCGTTCTCCCGCGTGAGGTGACGCGCCGAGCCCTGCGCCTCCAGGAAGAAGTTGTTCGAGAGCACCCCGCTGTAGTTGAGCACCTCGATGTCCTCGGGCAGCGAGCGCGGGTAGAAGCTCTCCAGGTCGTAGACCGGGAACCACTGGTAGTAGTAGTTGTCCCAGTTGCGGTCGCGCTTGAGGTACGACCCGACGAACCGGTGGTTCGGGGTGAGGGAGAAGGTCAGCTTTCCCTCGTAGCGGTTCTCTTCGAGTGTCTGGTCCACCGGGATGCTCACCGGCGGGGCGGTCTGCAGCGAGGTCGTCTGCGAGGCGGCACGCCCGCCGAGGAAGAACCACAGCTTGTCCTTCAGGATGTAGCCACCCAGCGTCGCTTCCCAGAGCTTGCCGATCTCGTCGGCCCGCTCGACGGTCAGGGGCGTCGGGGCAGTCCACTTCGGGTTCGTCAGGTTCAGGCGAAGCGAGCCGCGGAACTCGTTGCCGCCCGACCTGGTCAGCGTGTTGACCACGCCGCCGGTGAAGCGGCCGTACTCCGCGGAGGCCCCGGACACCAGGGTCGTGGTCTCCTGGATGGCGTCCTCGATGTAGAGCGGGATGCCGCCTCCCGAGACGTTCTCGCTCGCGGCGGCGCCGTTGAGCAAGTACAGGCTCTCGGTGTACTCCGCGCCCGCGATCTGCACCCAGTAGTACACGTCGTTGCTGAGCTGCACGGTGCCGGGGGTGAGGTCCACGTAACCGGCCACGTCGCGGCCGACCGGCAGGAGCTGGATGAGGTTCGACTCGTACGCCGTGGCGCCCGTGGCGGTCGTCGAGATCGTGTCGCGGGTGCCGGGCACGGTGACCTCCTCGGTCACCGTCGTGACCCTGGGCATCACGGCGTCCACCCTCGACGTCAGGTCGCCGGAGATCTTCACCGTCGTCTCGACGTACTGGAACCCATCGAGCTCGAACCTGACCGTGTACGGTCCCGGCGGCAACAGGTCGAGGATGTAGTCGCCGTTGACGGTGCTGTATGCGGTCCTCGTCCCCTGCTGGTTCGGGGAGGTCACGGTGACGGTGACGCCCGGCAACGGGGCCGCGTCGTACGTAACCGTGCCGGTGAGGGTGCCGGTCGGGATCCTCTGCGCCGCCGACGTGACGGCCATCAACAGTGACAGAGCGGCCCCGACGCACATGTGGAAAGTTCTCATTGCGTCGTCCTTCCGTTGACCGGGCTCCTGGGAGGAAGCAACGTCGTGTGGCGGGCCTGTGGCCGGCTTCGCGACCGGCGCACGTTCTCTTCTGGCCGGGCGATCGCAGGACCAAACGCGTCACGCGCCGCAGCGCGAAAGGTCATCGTGACCGGTTCTTGGGCGATTCCTGAGCTTCAACATACGCTTCGACATCGGAGACCGCAAGACCGCGCGCGGCGAGAAGCCGGGTTCCCACGCAAGATCGCCTTCGCGCACGGGTGTGAGAACATGAACGCGTGAATTCCCACGGGCCGGTCGGGAGCGAGGAGCATCCTTCCCGCGCGGGTTCCTTTGCGCTGCGCGGACTGATCGCGGCGGTGGCCGTGGCTCTCGCGGTCGTCGCCGTGCTGCACAGCCTCGCGTGGAACCGCGCCCACCGCGAGGCGATGGCGCTCGTCGCCTCGACAGGCCTCGACGTACGGCAGCCGAGCGTGGCGGGGGACGCGACCTACGACCCGGATCCCGTGCGCTCCGGGCTCGCCGTCGGCCGCGGCCTCGTGTGGGAGGCCTACGAGCCGCAGGCGTTCTCCAAGCTGCCGGTCCGAGAGGTGGCGGAGGCCGCCTCCCGGGTCGGCGAGCGGCTTGAGCTGGCACGCGCCATCGCCGCCGACGCACTCGCGGAGCTGCCGTCGGCGTGGCAGGCCGCGATGATTGTGGGCAGCGCCACGTATCGGATGTGGTCCCTCGCCGGCGACCCGCGCGTGCTGAGGAGCCGCGCGACGTGGGAGGCGCCTCTGCAAGCGGCCGCGCGCCTGGCGCCCGGTGAGGACGAGCCGCTGCGCGCGCTCGCCGCCGCGTGGGTCGAGATCTGGCCGTTCCTCTCGCCCGCCGAGCAGCAGCAGGCCCGCCCGGCGCTGCGGCGCGCTTTCGACGACCGCGAGACGTTCGGCATCTGCGGCGCCCGATGGCTGGCGGTGGAGCCAGACCGGGCGAAGGCGTTCTCACTGGTGCCGGACGCGTCGTGGGCGTGGTCGGAGCTGGAACGGATCTACGCGGGCGCCAGCGACTGGGACGGGTACTGCGTGGCCTCCCAGATGCGCGACGCCGCGCTGGGCCGCGAACTGCAAGCCCGCCTGCGCGAGGGGGCCGAGCGGCAGCGCGGCGGCGACCCCGCCGGCGCCCGGCAGCTCGCGGTCGGCATCGTCGCCGACGCCCCGGCGGACCTGCGCTTCGCGGGGGCGGTGCGCGAGGCGCTCGCCCTATGTCCGCCGGGCCCGTTCGCCGGCTCTCCCGAGCCGTACCGGCGCTGGCTTCTCCTCGCGCTCGACGGCTTCGTGCGCGGGCATGAGTGGCTGGCCGCCGACGCCGTGTCGCGCCTCGCGTCCGGGGCGGGTGAGCTGAGCGCCCCGACGGCCGCGCTGGCGGAGCTCGCCGGCGGGAACCTCGCCGCCGCGGAGGTCATCGAGAGGCGAGCCGAGGACCTCAACACCGAGGCGTGGGCGCCGTACTGGGTCGGCAAGGCCCTCGTGCTCGAGCGGGCCCGTCGGGGAGCGGACGCGCGGGAGGCGCTCGCCCGGGTGAACCGGAGCTGGGCCGCCGCCCTGCCGGTGCTGGAGGCCGGAGCCGCCATTCCCGCGGCGGGCGGGGAGGGGAGCGCGGCGGCCGCCGCGGGTGCGAGGCTCGCGAGCGCCGCCGCGGAGTCCTGGGATGCCACCGCCTGGCAGTGGCGCGGGCCGGTCGCGCGCCTGGACCTGCGTGCCGCGCGCGACGCCGCCGGCTTCGCGCTGCGGCTCGACGAAGCGCCGCCGAAGGGCGCCGTCGTGCAGGTGCGCCTCGACGGCACGGTGGTGGCCGTCGCCCCGGCGTCACCCGCCGAGGAGGCCCGCGTCGCGGTCCCGGTGACGCAGGGATCGCACCTGCTCGAGATCACGACGCTTGCAGGCGGCCGGGTCGTCCCCGGCGCCGTCTCCCTCGCCCGCTGAGCAACGCGCGTGCCACGTCTCCGGTCTTTGTCGTGTGTGGAGCGCGCACGCCGTGCGCGCTGTCTGGAAGCGATCAACGACAGTCGGCCCGCCCTGCCGGCTCCACATTCACTTGTCTTGTGTGAAGCGCATGCCATGCGCGCTGTCTTTGCGTACGGCTTAACGACAGCCGGCACGGCGTGCCGGCGCCACAGATGCGTCAGCAGTGGTCATGCCGAGCATCGGAATCACATCCGGACGTACTCGTGCGCGCGTTCGGCGGAAAGGGCGGCGCCGACGAGGATCGCGAGCGTCGCAGCGTTGGCGGGCAGCACCATGCCGAAGTCGAAGCACGAGTGCACCGCCACCGCCGCGAGCGCGCCGAGCGCGGCGAGCGCCGCGGCGCGGTCCTCCGATCGGGCGCCGTCGCGGAGCCGGCGGCCGAGGTAGGTGACCACGGCCACCAGGGCAACCGCGATCAGCGCCGCACCGACCAGGCCGGTGGTGACCAGGACTTCCAGCCAGTCGTTGTGCGCGTGCCAGTACCAGCCCTCGGTCGGGAAGCGTGGCGCCACGAGCGAGAAGGAGTCGCGGAAGGTCGCGAGGCCGGTGCCCGTCACCGGGAAGCGGTGCCAGAGCTCAACAGAGGCCCCGTACACCTTCAGCCGGTCGTTCCACGTCACCTCGTACTGCGAGGTCGCGAGCCACCGTCCGAGCCCCTGCTGAAGGCCGATGGACGCCACCGCGCCGATCCCCACCAGCGCCACGAGGATGCCGGCGATGCCGAGACGCCAGCGCCGCTGCCGCGCCGCCAGCAGCAGCCCCTGCGCCGCCGCGCCGGTGCAGGCGGCGACCAATCCGCCGCGCGAGCCGGTGAACGCCAGGCCCACGAACAACGTCACCCAGGCGACAACGGGAGGCGCGATCAGCGCGACGCGCCGCTCGACCGGCTCCTCGCGCGCCCGGCGCAGCGCCCACCACCCCCACGCGAACACCACCGGCAGAACCAACTCCAGGTAGAGGGCGAGGTGGTCCGGGTTGACGAACGTCCCCCGCAGGCGGGTCGCGTCGGAGGTGACCTCCTTGCCCCAGATCATGCCCGGCGAGAACGCCAGGGCCCGTGCGCCGAAAATCACCTGGAACAGGCCCGACGCGACGATCGCCGCCGCCAGCACGCGCCGGTGGCGGCGCTCCGAGGCCGCGGCAGCCGCGACCAGCATGCAGGCGGCGACGGCGAGCCACGTGAGCGCCGCGGCGCGCGACGCCCCGGGGTTGAGCGACAGCGTGCTCGCGACGTTGTGATCGAGTCCGGCGCTCCGCAACTGCTCGCCGGCGTTCGCCTGCAGCCGCGCGTGCTCCGGTGAAAAGATCCGTACAATGGTTACCGGGATCGTCGCAGATTGGATGGCACCGACGAGCGCGACGCCTGCCACGCAGGCCGCAGGCAGGGCGGCGGCCCGCATGCCGGCGAGGCGCGACGCCACGAGCGACGCAAACCCGAGGAGGAGGAACGCGGTGACCTGGACGACGGTGTGGCTCCACGGCATGACGCTGGCGAACGGGAGGGGAACCCAGACGACGAACGCGACCAGCGCCCCGAGCAGCACCCAGCCACGCACGGTCCCGCGCCGCCGTCCCTCGGCAAGGTCCATGACCTCCGATTGTATGCGACGCGCGCTCGTCGCGATCGTCGCCGTTCTCGCCGCCGCGGGCGCTCGCGCCCAGTTCGTCCAGTACACCGCGCCCGGCAGCCTCGCCGTCGAGCAGACCCCGACGAAGGAGCGTCTCGAGAAGGCGATGGAGGACGCGCGCTGGCACCTCGGCTCGGTGCGCGTCGGCCCGTGGTTCGCGATCAAGGACGTCGGCTACCTCAACAACGTCTACGGCACCGTGACCGACCAGCAGTCCGACTTCACCGCCACGGTCGGCGCCGGCGCGCACTTCTACCTGCCGGTGGGCGGCAAGCTGATCCTCGGGGCCTACGCCCTCCCCGAGTACGTGTGGTGGCGTGACATCGCGGAGCGCCGCGGCTGGAACGGCCGCGGCGGCGCGGGGCTGTTCGGCTACTTCAACCGCGTCACCCTCGAGGTGCAGGCGGGCGTCTCGCGGCAGCAGCAGTACGCCTCCTCCGAGATCGAGGTCCCCGTCAACGTGGACGACAACCGCGCCGAGGCGCTGTTCGAGGTCCGCGTGCTCGGCAGGATGTCGGTGTTCGCCAGGGGGAGCGCCGACCGCTGGCGCTACGACCAGCGGGGGCTGCCCGGCCCGCTCGGCTCGCAGCTGCTCCTGCTCGAGCGCGACGAGTCGCGTGCCGGCGGCGGCCTGCGCTACCGCTTCGGCAAGGCGTCCTCCGTCGGGGTCGGGGTCGAGCGGATCACCAACGACTTTGTGCACCCCGAGAACGACATCTCGAACTCCGGCACCGCGCCGATGCTCGAGCTCAACCTCCAGGGGGCGCATTTGTGGGCGAGCGCGAGCGCCGTGGCCCTCGACCTCAAGCCCGACGGGTCGTCGCAGTTCGTCCCCTACAGCGGCACCACGGGGCAGGTCCAGCTCGGCTGGCGGCCGCGCGGCAGGCTCGGCCTGGTGCTGTACGGTGGCCGCAACCTCGTCTACTCGACCTACTACGTGGACACCCCGTACTTCGTCGAGGAGCGCACGGGAGTCTCCGTCCAGACGCCGCTCGGCTGGCGCACCAGCGTCGGCGCCTTCTACGAGAGAGGACGGGACAACTACGTCGCGAGCTCGGGCGCCGGAATGTCCGGGACCAACGACTTCAGCGGCTACGGCGCCACGCTCGGATTCAAGCTCGGCCGCTGGGCCACGCTCGTCTTCCGCGGCTGGCGCAACGACTACACCGGCGGCGAGGTCGGGTTCTACGAGCACTCGGTCACCCAGGTGCAGACCTCGATAGAGTTCTCGGGAGGGACGATGGAATGGTGGTGATACAATTCAATTGCCGTTGGAGCCGGATGGAATTGAGAAGCCCCCTCTCAATCCGCACTCGCACTGCCTTCCGCGTCCCGTGTGTCGGATCGGTGTTGCTTCTCGCGACACTCGTGCTCGCGTTCCCGACGGCCGCCGCGCCGCAGTCCGCCTCCGGGTACCGGATCGGACCCAAGGACCTCGTCGAGATCAAGGTGTTTGAGGTGCCGGAGCTGAACATCGAGCGGCGGGTCTCCGAGGAGGGGACGATCAACCTGCCGCTGATCGGCGACGTCCCGGCGAACGGCCTCACCGACGTCGAGCTGGCCGCCCGGCTGAAGGCGCTGCTCGAGTCGAGGTACGTGCAGCGCGCCTCGGTCGCCGTCCAGGTGCGCGAGTTCCGCTCCGCCCCGATCTCGGTGATCGGCGCGGTCAAGCAGCCCGGCAACCTCGCCTTCTCGGGGCGTTGGACGCTGCTCGAGGCGATCTCCGCGGCCGGCGGCCTCACCGAGGACCACGGCGACACCATCTACATCCTGCGCCACTCGGAGAACGGCCTCTCCGACCAGGCCACCGTCAACGTGGACGAACTGATGGTGCGGGCCGACCCCGACAGCAACCTGCCGATCTTCGCCAACGACCTCATCAACATCCCGGCGAAGGTCGAGGTCACGGTGTTCTGCCTGGGCGAGGTCGCCAAGCCGGGGGCCGTCGTGTTCCAGAGCACCGAGCGCATCACGCTGCTGACGGCGATCGCGCGCGCCGGCGGCCTCACCGACCGTGCCTCGCGCAAGATCCAGGTCAAGCGGCGCGACCGCGCGGGGGGCGACACCGAGACCGACGTGGACTACAAGCGGATCGTCGCCGGCAAGGACCCCGACCTCGAGCTCAAGAGCGGCGACGTCGTGATCGTGAAGGAGTCGTTCTTCTAGATGACTGACCAGCAACCGCAGACCGACCAGTTCTACCAGCAG
>Ga0316628_100003146_pt1 | contig 12601 bp, 10 predicted proteins | sample OWC_Aug_M2_C1_D5_FD_207648 | JGI IMG/M metagenome (GOLD analysis project Ga0316628, IMG submission 207648) | Wetland soil microbial communities from Old Woman Creek delta, Ohio, United States - OWC_Aug_M2_C1_D5_C | ecosystem: Environmental > Terrestrial > Soil > Wetlands | place: USA: Ohio...
AACGCCATGATCGCGGCGCTCAAGAAGGGTGACCGGGTGGTCACCAGCGGCGGCATCTTCGGCACCGTGGCCGCGGTCGAGGATCAGGCGCTGCTGCTCAAAGTGGCCGAGAACGTGAAGATCAAGGTCGCCAAGAGCGCCATCGCCGAGAAGGTGGAGGGCGCCGAGCCCTGAGCCGGCCCGCAGCGGCAGTCGCGAGGAGGCGAGCGTGGAGAAGAACATGACCTGGCGTGCTGTCATCGTGGTCGCGGTGGCCGCGGTGGCGTTGTTCTGGCTGGTGACAGCCCTGGCCAACTGGGAGCTGGCGGTCTTCAACTGGCTCGGCATGCCGAACCCCAAAGTGCGTCTCGGGCTCGACCTGCAGGGCGGCATCCACTTGGTCCTGCAGGTGCAGACCGACGACGCCCTCAAGGCCGAGATCGACGACCTCTCGCAACGTCTGGTGAGCCGCGCCAAGGACGACGGGATCACACTCGGAGCAGTAACGGTGGATCCCGAGGCGCTGCGCTTCACGGTCGCGGTGCCGGCGAACGTGGACCGGGATGCCCTCAACGAGGTGATCGACGCGACCCTGCCCGAGTTCAGCGTGTCGCGGGGCGCCGAGCAGTGGACCTTCACCCTGCCCGCAGGCATCGCGAACAACCTGCGCGAGATGGCGATCCGTCAGGCCCTGGAGACCATCCGCAACCGGGTCGACCAGTTCGGCGTGTCCGAGCCGATCATCCAGCGCCAGGGCATGACCTCGAACCGCATCCTGGTCCAGCTGCCCGGGGTCGACGATCCGGCGCGGGTCAAGGACCTCATCGGCAAGACCGCGTTCCTCGAGTTCCAGGAGGTCGTCGCCGGGCCGGCCGCGGACCGCGAGAGCCTGCTCCGCGCCGCCGGCGGGATGATCCCGCCCGACGCCGAGGTCGTGACCGGCGAGCGCACCGACATCGAGGGCAACGTCATCGGCAAGGACTACTACCTGCTCAAGCGGGCGTCGATCGTCACCGGCCGCGACCTGCGCACGGCGCGGCGTAGCCAGGACGACTTCAACCAGCCCAACGTGCTGTTCGAGCTGGTGCCGGCGTCGGCTGACAAGTTCGCCGACTACACCGGCTCGCACATCGGCACCCACATGGCCATCGTGCTCGACAACAACGTTTCCTCGGCGCCGAGGATCAACGACCGCATCCGCGAGTCGGGCGTCATCGAGGGCAGCTTCACCATCCAGGAGGCCGAGGACCTGGCTTTGGTGCTCCGGGCCGGCGCCCTGCCCGCCTCCATCACCTACCTGGAGGAGCGCACCGTCGGCCCCTCCCTGGGCCTCGACTCGATCCAACGCGGTTGGAAGACCGCACTCTTGAGCCTGATCGTGGTGTCGCTGTTCATGGTCGTCTACTACCGGATGTCGGGCGTGAACGCGGTTGTCGCCCTGATCCTCAACCTGGTCATCATCATGGCGGTGATGGCCGGGGTCGGGGCGACCCTCACCCTGCCCGGCATCGCCGGCCTGGTCCTGACCATCGGCATGGCGGTGGACGCCAACGTGCTCATCTTCGAGCGCATCCGCGAGGAGCTGGCGGTGGGCAAGACCGTCCGCTCGGCGATCGAGGCCGGTTTCGCCCGCGCCTTCTCGGCCATTGTCGACTCCAACGTCACCACGCTGATCGCCGCCCTCTTCCTGTTCCAGTTCGGCACCGGGCCGGTCAAGGGCTTTGCGGTGACCTTGTCCATCGGCCTCTTCACCAGCGTCTACACAGCGGTCTTCGTGTCCTTGACGATCTTCATGGTGTTCGTGCTCCGCAAGCAGCGGGTCCAGACCCTGAGCATCTGACCGGGGAGTTCTCATGTCCATACGCATCATCGGCGATACCAACATCCCGTTCCTGTCGTACCGCACGATCGCCATCAGTGGGTCGGTGGTGGCGATCCTCATCGGGGTCGCCTTCCAGCTGCTGGGGCCGGGCCTCAAGCTCGGCATCGACTTTCAGGGCGGCATCCAGGTCACCCTCAAGTTCCGCGACACCCCCGACCTGGCGCAGATCCGTTCGGTGCTGTCTGACCTCGAAACCGGCGAGCCGAGCCTGCAGCGCTACGGCGAGGCGGAGAAGAACGAGATCCTGATCAAGGGGCAGAACCCGGGCGGCGCCGAAGGCGACCTGGCGCGGCCGATCATCGAGCGCCTGCAGGCGGCGCTCAACGCCGACCTCGGCCAGGCCCTCGACCTCAACCTGCGCGGCGTCCAGGAGCTGACCGACGAGCTGGCGGCGGGCAACCCCGAGGGCATCAACGGGGATGTCGAGATTCTGCGAGCCCACTACGAGCCGATGGCCAGGGCGGTCCTCGACTACCGCAGGACCGCGGGCAGCGGGATCTTCCACTCCCTCGACGAGCTCGACCGCATCGAGGGGCTGAGCGACGCGGCCCGCGCCTTCCTCAAGGGTCGGGCCGCCGTCGGCGCCTTCGCCCTGGTCGGTACCGACAGCGTCGGCCCGACCGTGGGCAAGGACCTGCGCCGACAAGCGATGATGGCGATCGTGTTCGCGCTGTTCGGCATGCTGATCTACATCTGGATCCGCTTCCAGCTGCCCTACGCGATCGGCGCTGTGGTCGCCCTGATCCATGACGTGCTGATCGCTCTGGCCGGACTGGCGGTGACCGGACGCGAGGTCAACCTGCCCGAGATCGCCGCCCTGCTGACCCTGGTCGGCTACTCGGTCAACGACACCGTCGTGATCTTCGACCGGGTGCGCGAGAACCTCAAGATGCAGCGCGGCGAGCAGCTCGACAAGGTCATGGACCTCTCCATCAACCAGACCCTGTCGCGGACCATCATCACCTCGGGTACGGTCCTGCTCACAGTGGTAGCCCTGTACCTGTTCGGCGGCGACGTGATCAACACCTTCGCCTTCGTGCTCCTGGTCGGCGTGATCGCCGGGTGCTACTCGACGGTCTTCATCGCCTCGCCGGTGGCCCTCTGGATCAACGCCCTGCTCGGCTCTCGCAAGGCGCGACGTCGCAGCAAGCGGCGCCGCTAGCCGCCCGCCCGGCTGTCAGCTGTCAGCTCCGCGTCCCGCCGGGGAGGGGGAGTCGGACACTGGCCGGTACCGGCCGTGCGGCGGGCTCGACGGTCGCCCGTTTCCCATCCTGACCGGGCGCGATGCGGGGCGGGTGGGGGAGCTGATAGCTGATTGCTGATGGCTGACGGCTGTCCGCTCTTCCCTTGACCCTCCGGGTACACTTGATGGATGAGCGCCGCGCCGGTCAAGGTGCGCATCGGGGACATCCTCAACCAGGTCGAGCGGTACCGCCCGGGCATGGACGAGGACCTGTTGCGGCGCGCCTACGTGTTCGCCGCGACTCGGCACCAGGGGCAGGTCCGGCGTTCGGGCGAGGCCTACCTCATCCACCCGCTGAGCGTGGCCTGGATCCTCGCCGAGATGGAGCTGGACGAGGTGGCGATTGCCGCCGGGCTCCTGCACGACATCCTGGAGGACACCGAGACGCCGGTCGAGGACCTGGAGGCGGCATTCGGACCAGTGGTGACGAGGCTGGTCGTGGCGCTGACCAAGATCTCGACCTTCGAGAGCAGCTTCTCCGGCCACGAGGCCGACGTGGCGGAGAACTTCAGGCGCCTCCTTCTCGCCTCGGTGGACGACGCTCGGGTGATCCTGGTCAAGCTCGCCGATCGACTTCACAACATGCGGACGCTCGAGTTCCTGCGCCCCGAGCGGCAGAAGGAGATCGCCCGCGAGACCCTCGACATCTACGCCCCCATCGCGCACCGCCTCGGCATCGGGAGCATCAAGACCGAGCTCGAGGACCTCAGCTTCCGCTACCTCCACCGCCACGAGTGGGAGCGCCTCGAGCACGAGATCCAGGAGCGCGCCGGCGCCGCCGACCGCTGGTTCAAGGAGATCCAGTCGGTGCTCGAGGAGCTGCTCCGCGCCAATGCCATCGAGGGCGCCATCAACGGCCGCGTCAAGCACCTCTACTCGATCTTCGAGAAGCTGCGGCGCCAGGGCGTGGACGTCTCCAACGTCTTCGACTTCCTGGCCTTCAGGGTGATCGTGTCGACGGTCAGCGAGTGCTACGCCACCCTCGGGCTCATCCACCAGCAGTGGTCCCCGGTGCCAGGACGGATCCGCGACTACATCGCCATGCCCAAGCCCAACGCCTACCAGTCGCTGCACACCACCGTGATCGGCCCCGAGGGGCACCCCTTCGAGATCCAGATCCGCACCTGGGACATGCACCGGATCGCGGAGTACGGCATTGCCGCCCACTGGAGCTACAAGGAGCAGGGCTCGCAGGCGCCTGCCGAGGACTCCCGCGTGTCCTGGCTGCGGGGCTTGCTCGACAACATCGAGGGCAGCTCCCCGCGCGAGTTTCTCGACTCCCTCAAGGTCGACCTCTACCCGGACGAGGTTTACTGCTTCACCCCCAAGGGCGACGTGTTCTCCTTCCCGCGTGGCGCCACCATCCTCGACTTCGCCTACCGGGTGCACTCCGAGGTCGGCCACCGTTGCGTGGGTGGCCGGGTCAACGGCCGCTGGGTGCCGCTGCGCACCGAGGTCAAGAACGGCGACATCGTGGAGATCACGACCTCGCCCCAGCAGGCGCCGCACCACGACTGGCTCTCGATCGTAGTCACCAACCGTGCCCGATCCAAGATCCGATCCTGGCTCAAGCGAGAGGAGAAGATCCGCTCGGTCGAGGTCGGCCGCAAGCTCCTCGAACGCGAGCTGCGTCGCGCCGGTACCACCTTGCGCAAGGTGAGCGGCTCGGAGGAGATGGGTCGTCTGCTCACGGCCCACGGCTTGGGCCGGGAGGAGGACCTGCTCGCCGCTGTCGGCTTCGGCAGGCTGGCCGCCACCGCCCTGGCCGCCGAGCTGCGCCCGGGCGGGACCGCGCCGGAGCTCGAGCCTGCAGCGACTACCCCCACCGCCGCGCGTGGCGAGTCGTCAGTGCTCGAGGTGACGGGCGACGCCGACTTCCTGGTCTACGTCGCCAACTGCTGCAGCCCGCTGCCTGGGGAGCCGATCGTCGGATACGTGACCCGCGGAAAAGGGGTGGCCGTCCACTCCCGCTCCTGCCCCAACGTGAAGAAGCTGCTCTACCACCCCGAACGGGAGATCGAGGTGCGCTGGGGCGGCAAGCTGACGGCCGAGGGGGCGGCGCCGTCCCGGGTGGACGTGGACATGGTCTTCCGTCCCCGCTCCGACATGCTCGAGGTGATCTCCCAAGCGGTCACCGCCGAGGGCAGCCAGATCCTCAACTGCCAGCTGCGCACCGACCACGACGAGACCGGCTTCGCGGCCATCACCATCGCGGTCCGCGACGCGCCACAGTTCACCCGGATCCTGGACAGGCTGCTGGCCGTGGACGGGATGCTGCAGGTGGAACGGGTGCAGAGGGGACGGTAGGGGTCGGCTCGCGGGGCTCGGAACCAGGTCTGAGCCTCAGAAGCGAGGCGCCTTGGTCACCTTGCCCGAGCGGATGCAGCTGGTGCAGACCCGGATGTGCTGGGGCCGGCCCTCGACCATGGCGCGCACGCGCTGCAGATTGGGCAGCCACCGCCGCTTGGTGATGTTGTGGGCGTGACTGATGATGTGGCCCGTCGATGGACCCTTGCCGCAGATTTCGCATCGCTGCGCCATGACTCACCCTCCTCGGGGTCCCCTGATGGGGACGCCTTTAATAGCACAACTGGATTTCCAAATCAAGGTCGATTGGCGTCATTGGGTCATCCAATTCGTGGCCCTGCCCGGGCCCCTGCCCGGGCCCGAATCGAGAGCGGGGGCGCGCGGCCGGAGGCAGGGCCCTGTCGTGCGATCCTTGGGCTATGCGGCAGGGGTGCGAGCGGGCGGACTTTGGCGCGAGCAAAGGAGTGACCTGGAGGTCGACGTGTCCCACGGCGATTGCGTTCTGGCGTGGCGGTCGAACGCTGGCGTAGCCGGCCGTAGAGGGCGGTTGGGCGACGCCGCGATGGGCCGGCCGCTGGCGCCGGAGTGGTGTCGCCAGAGCCACAATTTCGGTGCTCGATCGGGGAACCGAGAGCCACCTATTGCGGCCTCTGATGGGGTCGAAAATCGTCGCAAAAGGCGGCCGAAACCGAGAAAGTCTTTTAGGCATGAGGTATGATATGAAAGACAGTGTTCTTGACAGTGCTAGTACCCTTTGCTAGCCTGCCATTTAGAGAGGAAAGACTCAGGTCGCGAAAACAACCGGGATCAAGGTGCAAGCCGTGTTTGGAAAGCGAAGAAAACAGGTCGTCGGTTGCGATGTTGGATCCTCGGCAATCAAGATGGTCGAGCTCAAGCCACTGAAGAACGATGAATTCCAGCTTCTTCACGCGGCAATAGCCGATCTCTCTCCTGAGGCGATTGTCGATGGCGCGATCATGGACGCTTCGCTCGTGGTCGACGCTCTGCGCAGGTTGATTACCGAGAACAACATCAAGAACCCAGCATTCGGGGGCTCGCTCTCTGGCCACTCGGTGATCATCAAGAAGATCCAGCTCCCCTCCATGTCGGAGAACGAGCTGACCGAGTCGATCCAGTGGGAAGCCGAGCAGTACATCCCGTTCGACATCAACGATGTGAACCTGGACTACGAGGTCCTCGACGCCGGCGACGGGGAGACCATGGACGTGCTCCTGGTGGCGGTCAAGAAGGATCGCATCGCCGACTACACCTCGGCTCTCGTCCAGGCAGGTCGGGACCCGGTGCTGGTAGACGTGGACGTGTTCGCGGTCCAGAACGCCTACGAGGTGAACTACGGCCTCGGCGACGAGACCGTGGCGCTGGTCAACGTCGGTGCGTCGGTGATGAACATCAACGTCCTCCATGCCCGCAACTCCATCTTCTGGCGCGACGTCGCTTTCGGCGGCAACCAGTACACCGAGGCCATCCAACGCGAGCTCAACTTGCCCCGCGAGGACGCCGAGCGACTCAAGCTCGGCGAGCGGGTCGGCGACCACTCGGTGCAGCAGATCATGGGCGTGCTCAACACCGTGTCGGAGGACCTCGCGGCCGAGCTGCAGAAGACGATCGACTTCTTCGTCGCCACGTCCTCGGTGGACCGCCTGGACCGGGTCGTCCTGTCCGGCGGGAGCGCCCAGGTCCTCAACCTGGAAGAGGTCCTCAAGGAACGCTTCCAGGTCGAGGTCGAGATCATGAACCCGTTCCGCAACATTCGGTACTCGGAGAGCGATTTCGACCCAGAGTGGATCAACCGGCACGCTCCCGCCATGGCCGTGGCGGTGGGCCTGGCGGTCCGGACGGTCGGAGACTGAAGCGATGATCAAGATCAACCTCGTCGCGGTAACGCCCGCGGCTGGCAGAGAGAAAAAGAAGCGGCCAGCAGCGGAGGCCAAGGGTCTCCTCGCCAAGAAGGGGGACATGACCCTTCTGGCGCTGATCGTGCTCGCAGTGGTCGTGGTCGGTGGCATGTACTTGAGGCTGGACGGCCAGCGTAAGGATCTCAAGGCCACCGAGCGTGAGAAGCGCGCCACCCGGGACGAGCTGATGCCTTTCATCCAGAAGGTCGAGGAGCTGGAAGCCAAGCGTGCCGCGTTGAAGCACAGGATCGACATCATCCAGGGCCTCAAGGACAACCAGCAGGGACCGGTGAGGGTCCTCGACGAAGTCTCCAAGGCCCTCCCCGAGCTGGTCTGGCTCGAGGACATGACCCTCAACGGCAGCGCCTTGCGCTTGCGCGGCAAGGCCATGGACGAGAACGCGGTCGCCAACTACATCTCCAGCATCGAATCGTCGCTGTACTTCGACGAGCCGACGCTGTCCGACATGTCGCGGTCCGGCCCAGATGTGTTCAACTTCACGCTCGACTGCGTCTTCAAACCCGTCCCGGAAGGGCTGCAGACGCCCGCCCCCGAGCAGGGCGCGTGACAGAAGCGGAGGAGCGGAACCATGGCGTTTGACCTCAACGAGAAGCCCATCTGGGTGCCGTTGGCCATTGGTCTTGCCCTCGGCGTGGCCATGTTCTGGGCCACCAACCAGTACATCTTCAAGGAAATCCGCAAGGAGATCGCGAAGATCGAGGACAACATCGACGGTCTGCAGCGGGAGATCGACAAGGGCCTGCAGGCCAAGCGCGACCTGCCGCGGCTCGAGGAGGACATTCGCAACTACGAGCTCGAGCTCGAGCGGCTGCGCAAGATCCTCCCCACCCGGCGCGAGACCGACCTCCTCATCAAGAAGCTCAAGCAGCTCACCGAGAGGAGCAATTTCCGGCTCACCCGGTTCAACCCCCAGGCCCCCGTGGACCGGGACTTCATCCAGGAGTGGCCGATCAACGTGGAGCTGGATGGGACCTACCACGAGCTGGGGCTGTTCTTCGACCGCCTGGGACGCTTCCCGCGCATCATCAACGTCACCCAGCTCAGGCTGAGCCCGCTGCGGGCCGGTGCCGACTACACCATTCACGCCGCCTTTACCCAGGTGACCTTCATCTACCGCGAGGAGGCGGGAGGAGGATCGCCATGAGATCGTGGTTGTTGATCTGTGGCATGGTGATTGCGGTGGGATGTCTCTGGGTGCCGGCAGTCTCGGCCCAGGAGGCACAGACGCCCCCGGCCGAGGCGACCCCGACCGCAGAGGCAGCCGCTCCGCCCGCGGCGGCAGGCGCGGACGCGCTGGCCGAGGACGTCGACGTCTCCAAGATCGACGAGATCCTGAGCGGCGAGATCGACGTCCAGCGCGGTGAGACGGGCGAGTACGATCCCGCTGGTCGGCGCGACCCCTTCCGGTCGCTGCTCGAGGGGCTCCCGGAGGCCGAGGAGGAGGAGCGCCCGCCCGGCCTGCCCGGCATGCTCATCGAGGAGCTGACCCTGGAGGGGATCATCCAGACCCCGAGCGGGATCCTGGCCTTCGTGCAAGGCCGGGACCGCACCAGCTACATCATCCGACCGGGGACCAAGCTCTACAACGGCGAGGTGGCGGAGATCCAACCCAAGAAGGTGATCTTCAGACAGCAGGGTACGGACCCCAAACAGCTCAAACCGTATGAGGAAGTCGTGCGCGAATTGACCGACTAGCGAGACGTCGAGGTGAAGGAAGAAGGACGAAAGTGGGGGAAGGTATGATGGTCAAAACTGCCCGCATCCTAGTGGTGGTGGCAGCTGCTTTCGCGCTGCTGGGCCCGGGCCCACAGACCTTCGCGGCGGGCTCCATTCCGACACTCGAAAGAATGAGCGCAGAGGTCGGGGCGTCGGGGCCCGTGATTCACCTTCGCGCCGACGGGGAGCTCGAGACAGTCCACTACAGCCCCCAGCCCGGGGTGTGGGTCGTCGAGATGCCCGAGGCCGCCTGGGATCAGGGCTCGAGCCTGCTGACCGCGCCCGAGCTCGGAATCGAGCGCGCGGAGCTGACGCGGGTGGAGGAGTTCGGCAAGCGGGTCACCCGCTTGACGGTGTGGCTCTCCGGACCGGCGCAGCTGCAGGTCCAGGCCCGTGCTGAGGGGCTCGACCTGGAGTTCTCCGACCTCCCGCCGTCTGGCGGCTCGGAGACCCCGGCTCTGCCCGCGGAGGTGGAGGTCGAAGACGTCCCGGTGACCTCCGCCGCCCCTCCAGTGGCGGACCCGGAGCCGGCTCCCGAGCTCTCCCCGCCGGTCGCCGCCGACCAGGGCGCGACCGCCGGCTCCAACCTCTACGAGGTGGCGGCCGTGCGCTCGGGCGAGGGCGTGGTGGTCGAGCTGCGCGGCGACGGTGTGCTGCGCGGCAGCTCCTTCACGCTTCCCGATCCCGAGCGGCTGGTCGTCGACCTGCCGGGGGTCGTCAGCCGGGTCGAGCAGCAGCTCTACTCGGTGGAGTCGGTCCTCGTGCGTCGGGTGCGCGTGGCGCAGTTCCAGTCCGCCCCCGAGCCGATCACCCGGTTGGTCGTGGACCTCTACGCACCGGCTGACCACGCCCTGGTCGAGACCGCGTCAGGCGCGATCCTGACCGTGGGCACCCAGCTCCCGGCCATGGCCGCGAGCGCGTTCGAGGCGGACTCCCCCGCGGCTCCGGCCGAGCAGCCGGGCACGATCGAGATCGCCTTCGCCGAGACCGCCCAGCCCGAGGTCGCGGAGGCGGCCGCGACGCCGGCCGTCGAGCCCGTGCCCGAGCCGGCCGTCGTGCGCGAGGAGCCGGTGGCGAAGCGTACCGAGCGCAACCCGTGGGTCGCCGACCCCTCCCAGCTGGTGGAGCGGGCGCCGGCGGCACAGGTTCTGGAGCCGAGCGGTCAACCCGAGACCTACGCCTCGACCGAGGTGGCCAGCGACGAGCCCCAGTTCACGGGCGAGCCGATCACGCTGACCCTCAAGGACGCCGACATCAAGGACGTGCTGCGCACCTTCTCGGCCCTGACCAACCTCAACATCGTCACCGACCCCGGCGTCTCCGGCTCGGTGACGGTCGAGCTGCGCAACGTGCCCTGGGACCAGGCCCTTGACCTGATCCTGAGGATCAACAACCTGGGTTACGTGCTCGAGAACAACGTGCTGCGCGTGGCCCCGGTGAACAAGCTGGCCGCGGAGAAGAAAGAGGCGGCCGAGTTCGTGGACACCGAGGAGCAGGCCCTGCCCCTCAAGACGGTGGTCAAGCCGCTCTCCTACGCCAAGGCGAGCGAGGTCATGGCGCTGCTCAGGGGCGACTCCTACCTCCTCTCCCGGCGCGGCTCGGTGGTGGTCGACGACCGCACCAACACCCTCATCATCCGCGACACCGTGGACCGGGTGGAAGGCATCCTGCGCCTCATCGAGCAGCTCGACCTGCCCACCCCGCAGGTCGTGATCGAGGCGAGGATCATCGAGACGAGAAGGAGCTGGGGCTACCGCCTGGGCATGGAGTGGGGCTTCAGCGGCGTGTCCGACGCCGAGCACGGCAACACCACCGGCCTGACCTTCCCCAACCACGGCGAAGTCAACGGTGGTGTCGACCTGCCTCGGGCCGGGGTCGGCGTGGTCTCCTTCACCTTCGCCGACATCCTCGACACCTTCAACCTCGACTTCGCCCTCAGCGCGGGTGAGGAGGAGGGCGTGCTCAAGGTCGTGTCCACGCCCCGCATCACCACCCAGAACCTGCAGCAGGCGATGATCCGCTCCGGCTACCAGATCCCGGTCCAGACGATCGCCAACAACACGGTGACCGTGCAGTACATCGACGCCACCCTCAACCTGGAGGTGACGCCCCAGATCACGGCCGAGGGCACGATCAACCTCGACGTCAACATCCGCAAGCAGGAGCCGGAGCTCGCCTTCGCGGTGCTCGGCGGCCAGAACGCGCCGATCTTCACCCGCGAGGCCAAGACCCAGCTCCTGATCCGCGACGGCGGCACCGCGGTCATCGGCGGCATCTACCAGATCAACGAGCAATCGCAACAGCAGGGGGTGCCCGGGCTGTCCAAGATTCCGATCCTGGGCTGGCTCTTCAAGAGCCGCGAGGAGAACACCAGCCACGACGAGCTGCTGATCTTCATCACCCCGCGGATCGTGAAGTACTAGGGGAGGGATGGCGATGAAACGCTTCATCCAGCTGTGCACGCTCCTGGCCATGGCGGTCGTGATCGGCTCCTGCGGCGGCGGCGGCATGTCCGACCTGGACAGCGGCGAGGCGGCGGTGTACCTCACCGTCTCGGACTACGTCTACGGCGACCTCGCCTATCCGGACGTGTGCGGTGGCATCGACCTGACCATCCAGACGCTGACCATCCAGTCGAACCCGGTCAGCCCGGATGTCGTCCTCAACTCGACCCAGGACGTCGTCCTCACCCGCTGGGTGGTCACGCCCTACCGGACGGACGGCGGCACCGTGGCCTCGCCGGTGTGGATCCACGACATCTCGGTGACAGTTACGGCGGGCAGCCAGACCACGCTCAACAACTACCCGTTCTACCCCGCCTACTTCTACGACGACCCGCCCCTGTCCTACCTGTTCCCGGAGAACGGCGGCTTCGACCCCGAGACCGGTGAGACGGTCATCGAGCAGGGCCTGCGCGTGGTCTGGTACGGCCGGACCATGGAGGGCAAGGCGGTGAACCTGGACTACGTCATCTACTCGCAGTTCAGATGCGGCGAGTAGCACGCCGAGAGGTGAACGCCATGAGCGTGGCAATCGAACGCTGCACGAAGAACGACATCGACAGGGAGTGCACTGTCATGAAGAGGATCCTCGCTTTCTGTGCCATCGCCGGGTTGGTCGTCCTCATCGGTTGCTCGGCCGACGACCGTTCGCCGAGCCCAGTGCCGACCCCTGTCGGGGACACCTGGGCGGTCACGGTCGCGGCGTCGCCGCAGACCCAGACGGCCGGCTACGCCGTCCTGATCACCGCCAACGTGACCCGGAACGGCTCCCCCGCTCCGAACGGCACCGAGGTGGAGCTCCTCGCGTCGGGCGATTTCAGCTGCAGCGAGGCGGATGACCCACCCTGCACCGTCTGCGCGGGCTTCGGCTCCAGCACCTATGTCAACGCCGCCACCGTCGTCACGACCGACGGCAGCGCGAGCACCAGCTTCTTCGCTGAAGAGTGCATCGGGGCAACGACCTACGTCATCCGCGCCCGGGTCTACGCCGCCACGGCGCAGACTCAGATCACCTTCACGCCCGCGGCCGAGAACG
>Ga0316628_100003147_pt1 | contig 12601 bp, 10 predicted proteins | sample OWC_Aug_M2_C1_D5_FD_207648 | JGI IMG/M metagenome (GOLD analysis project Ga0316628, IMG submission 207648) | Wetland soil microbial communities from Old Woman Creek delta, Ohio, United States - OWC_Aug_M2_C1_D5_C | ecosystem: Environmental > Terrestrial > Soil > Wetlands | place: USA: Ohio...
ACTAGGACAATGTGGCTCCCGAGTCGCCGACCAATTCGTCCGCCTGAATAAGCGGGCAGCAGCTCAGTGGGGCATCAATATAGTCACTGGCACCTTTGCCGTAAATACCGATCAGACCGACCTTACGGGTTTGAGTAATATCGGAACCGATTTTATGCATCGTATTCTCATCGGTGGCCGTAAGACCTGGGGACACGGTGTGGGCAAGGTAAACGAGATGGGTGCTGAGCTGGCTCGAGAAGACGGCGATAAGGTAGTAGACGCCGTGCGTACCGCCCCTAATTTCTATCAGACGCACGCCTTTATGCTTGTTGCCGGCGCAGCCGGCGGTACCGGTTCAGGTGCCATTTCAGTCATCGCCCAGATGCTTAAAGAACGCTACGTTGGCAAGCCGGTCTATGCTCTGGTTGTGCTCCCGTTCGAACACGAGGAAATGGCTGAACTTAGAAGCGTTTACAACACGGCTACCTGCCTAAAATCCATACAATCTGTCGCTGACGGTGTATTTCTGGCCGATAACCAGCGCTATGTCAGAAAAGACGCCAGTCTGGCAATGAACCTTGACAGGATAAACGCCACGATTGCCGAACCTTTTTACGATATGATGTGTGCCGGTGAAGTTACCAGATTCAAGTACGTCGGCGCCAAAGTACTCGATGCCGGAGATATTATGCAGTCGATAGACGGCTGGACCGCAATCGGAGTCGGCAGGACCACAATTCCTCGTGCGTTCCGCTTCCCCTGGGAGCTAAACAAAGTTAGCTTCAAGGAAAAAGGCGACGAGAGCATGAGGGCTATGCAGGCTATGGATGCGGCTTTCAGCGAGCTGTCAGTAGGTTGCAGTCCCGAAGACGCCGGAAGGGCCTTATATTTGCTTTCAGCGCCCGCTAAGGACATGTCCATGGACATCGCCAAAGGCTTGGGCGACTATCTCAGAGAACTTGCCGAGAACGCGGTAATCAGGGCCGGCGACTTCCCCAGAGGTGGCGTCAGCGTTGATGTCACCGTAATCCTGTCCCAGCTAGCCTTTGTCCAGAAGATAAGAGACTACTATGACAGGGCTACGGCCTTTGCCGCAACACAGAAAGAGCGGATTAAGGAGACCACCGGTAGGCTGCGCGACATGGAAGAAGCCGCTAAGGGTCTACCAAGCCTTATCTAGCACTATTTGATAAGAGACATGTTACGGACAGACCTCAGATTTGAGGTCTGTCCTTTTTTACTCCAGATTCAAATGTCTAGTCAGATAGTATTCCCATTGCCTTTCTCGGAACACACTTGTTGGCCGCCTGGACCACCAGCGCCAGGCTCATCAGGTAATCGTCGTGGCCGTCATTGCTGTCGACAAAGAAGTTCAGGGTTTGGTTGGGCCGGAACACGCTTTTAGCTTTCTCCAGTTCAAAAAACATCTCCCGGGACTCCTCAGACCCGTCCTGTTTGTACATCTTGAGCCTGCCCGAGTTTATGGCAGCCAGCAAATCGAAACCGATCTCCGACTTGGTCTTCTGACTGAATTTTGCGCCAACAACTTTACCGCCCAGCGATTTACGTAAAAATCCGGTTATCGGTTCGCCTATACCGGTAGCGTCTGCCACCACGCGGCTGCATCTCCATACGTTCTTTAAAATATCCACCATCTGAGGATATAGCTCAGCGTGCTTCCTGCCCACCCAGCAGTAATGCTCCACGACACGGATATTGGGTTCGGACCGCATCGGGCCTGGCGTCGGCAGTATTATTTCAGCGATGGTTATTACCGTGGCATCTCTGCCCGACCGGACCAGTATATCGTCTTCCAGTAGTTCCGATTCTCCGGCAAAGTCCACGCCTGCTGCGTACAGCTTACCGTCTTCAGGACGCCCAAGCCTTGGATGGTCCCCCCGGAGCTGTGATATGTGCTGGTTGGTTAAAAATCCACCACCTCCCCGAATTGGTAGCAGCGCGTATTGCGTCCGGAACAGAGGGTGGTCTTCGCCAAGCCGACGGCGCTCAGCCTCGACGAACGACTGATAACTGGGATTGTATTTGGCCACTTCCTGCCAGTCGTAACGGAAATGGCGCCTGACGCCGTCTCTCTTTTCCAGTTCCAGGTTGGTCTGCTTTATTTCCTCCAGCAGTGTGGTATCGTCCCAGGTGGTGCCGTAGTGAACGGTGGTAGCATTTGAGGACGACACCATGGGCCTGAACTCCTTGGTATATTTATCTTTTGCCACATCTTGAGACTCGTCTATTTCCAGCAGTATGTCGGCCGTGTGCCCCACTACAGACGCCGATTCATCGGCGGAAAGAAATATCTGTCTGGCATTGCCCAGCCTCAGCATATATCCGGCCTCGGTAAACCAGACACCTCCGAAGCCGAAATCATTTAACCTTTCTTTAAGCCGGCTGATGGAAATAATCGTCTGCGGTTTAAACGTGGGAGAGCATTTGATAATGTTGCCGCCGGCAGCCATAAACATGGTCAGCAGCAACATCTCCAGGTGGACAGAAAGCTCGTTCTTGCCTCCCTGCCGCGCAATCTCAACTGAAAACGTAATTCCCAGATTTCCCTGGATGCTTTCCACAATGGCGCGGCATACCTCCGCCTGATAAGGACGCAACTTCATAAAAAGCCCCTGATATTATTTAATTATGGCTTTGACGCCCAATGGTATAGCGATCTCCGTCAAAACCCTGGTGATCGCCTCTTTGAGTGACTTCTTCTGCTCTTTGGTAATGTTATAGCGTGCGGTCACCAGCCGGGCTATGGTCGTGGCCAGTTTCAGGTGGAGGTCGAACTTTTCAGGCGCGGCAACTATGAGCTCTCTCAGCTTGACTCTTAATATTGCGATTTCCTCGTCGATGCCCTCTACGCCGCTTGCCTCCTCCAGTTCAAGCCGCTCGGCTTCGTTAAGTGCCTGTCCGTAAAATACGCGTTTTTTGCTTTTTATGACGTTCTTTTTTGCCATTGCCAATCGTTTTTACAAGTCCGTAGACCAGTGCATAAGCTGCCAGGTCATACCTCTGACTTTCTAAAGCAACTTTTAACAGCTTGGCCATTGCAAAAACTATAGTAGCACTAACGTTCTATATACAACAAGAGGAACCTGTCGCCTTCTCACGATGCGCTTTCCATCTGTCACGCCATTGGGGTTAATCAAGAGGTTGTGCTATACTATGCGGCATTATGAAACGCATGCTTACGGCCGTGCTCCTTGTCGGTATCCTGCTTCCCCTGCTGTCTTGCAGCCCTGCACAAAAAAGTATAGAGCAGGGTGACACCTATTTCACTCAGCAAAAGTGGTCGGAAGCCATAAGCGAATATGGAAAAGCTATAGCTGAAAACCCGAACTTGACCGAAGCTTACCTCAAACGTGGCCAGGCGTATGCAGCCAAGGAAGACTGGAATTCGGCTTTAAACGATTTTAATAAGGTGATTGAACTGGACCCACAGTCCGTCGCGGCCTACAGCCAGCGTGCTGCTGTATACCATGCTCAGGGACAATGGGACTTGGCCCTCGGTGACCTGAACCGCGTTATCGAATTGGACCCGACTGCAGCCGCAGCCTACAGCAACCGGGGTTTCACATATGCCTCTAAGGGACAAATGGATTTAGCGCTGGCAGATTTAAACAAGGCTATCGAGCTCGATCCGAACTTCTCCGAGGCTTACTACAATCGAGGCCTGGTTTATAAAGCCCAGCAGAACTGGGACATGGAAATCGCAGATTTGAATAAGACCATAGAACTCGACCCCAATAATTACAATGCCTACAACGACCGCGGTTCGGCCTATACCTATACTGGAAAATTCGACCTGGCACTTATCGACTTGAATAAAGCGCTGGAGCTCAGGCCGGACTACGCACTGGCCTACTTCAACAGAGGTACTGTATACTCGGGTCAGGGCGACTTGGAAAAGGCAATCGCGGATTTCACCAAAGCCCTCGAACTGGACCCCAATATGACGGCAGTCAATCAGCCGCTCGCGGAACTTTTAGCGGAGCGTGGGTGGCAGTACAGAACCGAAGGCCAAACCGACCTGGCTGAAACCGATTTCAAAAAGGCTGTGGAGCTTGACCCCACTTTAGCCTACGCCTACTTTCAGTTAGGCTCATTATATAATGATAACGGCGAATGGGATTTAGCCATGACTAGTTTAAACAAAGCCATCGAACTGGCACCTGACATGGACAGCTATTACGTTAACCGGGCCTACACTTTTCTTGGCTTGGGACAATTGGACAAAGCAATCGCGGACTATACCAGGGCAATCGAGTTGGATAATACCTACTCCCTGGCATACTTCAATCGAGGATTGGCTTACTTCAACTTTGGAGACCCCGTCCACGCCGTAGCCGATTTTGAAAAGGTCATTCAGATATCAGATAATCCCGAACTGGTAGCTTTGGCTAAAGACAGAATATCCGAAATTCAGAGACAGTAGCCCAAGGTCAAAGTTTTTTTATAAAAAAGTCTGATACTTTTTCCGCCAGCACTTCCTCGTAGCCCCACCATATATGGTCCGCATCGTTGATGATCTCGGATTGTTTTGGTTCGGCCGCTTCTCTGGCCATCAACTGTGCCCGCTTTAGGGGTACAACCGTGTCATTACTGCCACTGATAAGCAGCTTAGGTGTATAGCAAATCTTTAGCTGTGAAACCTGCTCAGGACCCGGGGGCATCGATATCAAAGCCACTGCCTCAACCCTGTTATCGGAAATAGCAACGGGCAATGCCACCATGGCTCCGAATGAATAACCGGCCAGACCTATCTTCTTCTTGGCCACCTCAGGTCGGGCCTCAATCCAGTCCAGCGCGCATATAATATCTTCCTGTTCGGCCACCCCTGCGCCGAACCTGCCCTGGCTCCCACCCACGCCTCGAAAATTAAACATTAGCGCTACAATTGATTTTTCCACCAGTGCCGCGCTTATAGAATGGACGACATTATTGTCCATAGAGCCGCCGTAAAGCGGATGCGGATGACAAACGACAACGGCTGGAAATGCGCCCTTGCCGTCAGGCAGATAACACAGTCCTTCCAGGCTAAGCTTGCCGCAGGGAAATTGTAACGGCTCTTGTCTCAGCCTTTCTTCTCCTCCCGTTTTCCATGCCACCAGGCTTCGATTCGGGCAGCGATCTGCTTTTCGTAGCCCTGGTCGCTGGGCAAGTAATATTTCTTACCTTGAAGTGCATCCGGTAAATTCTGCTGTTCCACGAAGTGCCCCGGGAAATTATGGGCGTACTTGTAACCTTCACCGTAGCCGCTGGCCTTCATGAGTCCGGTGACGGGATTTCTCAGGTGGAGCGGCACCGGGTCATTCCGGGTACTCTCCACGTCTTCCTGGACTCTGGAGTAGGCTTCATACAGCGAGTTGCTCTTCGGAGCGGTTGCCAGGTAAATAACTGCCTCGGCCAGCGCCAGGTTTGCCTCCGGCATACCGACGAAATGGACTGCCTGTTGTGCCGCCACAGCTACCACCAGTGCTTGAGGGTCGGCCATGCCCACATCTTCGGATGCGAACCTAATCAAGCGGCGGACGATATACAGCGGGTCCTCCCCCGCTTCCAGCATTCGGCCCAGCCAGTACAGAGCGGCATCAGGATCGGAGCCGCGCAGCGACTTGTGCAACGCTGAGATTATGTCATAGTGCTGGTCTCCAGCCTTATCGTACAGCAATGCTCGGTGTTGCAGCGCCTCCTCGATAGTCTTTAATTTGACCGTCCTAACTCCATCAGCCTCGGGTATAGTAGCCTGTGAAGCAATTTCCAGCGCGTTAAGTGCCACTCTGGCATCGCCGTTGGACATTAAAATCAGATGCTCCAGTGCTTCGTCCTCAAGTTTTACCTTTAATTTGCCTAAGCCTCGTTCGTCGTCTTTGATAGCACGTTCGACGATAATCTTAACCTCGGCATCGGTCAAAGCATTGAGCGTGTACACACGGCATCGGGACAGCAGTGCGGAAATCACCTCGAATGATGGGTTTTCCGTTGTGGCTCCGATGAGTGTCACTACGCCATTTTCTACAAAAGGTAATATCACATCCTGTTGTGTCTTGTTAAACCGGTGAATCTCGTCAATGAACAGGATGGTGCGCTGCCCGATGACCTTGCGTCTTTTGCGGGCTTCATTCACGATGCGGCGCAAGTCGGCAACCCCTGCGTTGACAGCACTGAGAGGGCTGAAATGAGATTTGGTTACGTTAGCGATTACGTAAGCTAAGGTGGTCTTGCCGCTTCCCGGCGGTCCCCACAGAATAATGGAAGGCAGCTGGTCGGCTTCGATTGATTTCCTTAGAACTCGCCCTTCGCCCAGTAAGTGTTCCTGTCCCACAAACTCGCTGAAATTGCGGGGGCGCATTCGAGCGGCTAATGGTAAATCAGCGGGTGGTCCGCTGAGGGCTTCCTCCTCCTCCTTCCCCTTCCTATCCTCCTCGCCCAAATCGAACAGAGTCATACTAGGCCGTCTTCTTTTCCGATTCAGTGGCGGGTACCAGTCTGGCAGCTCTGTCGTAGAAGCTCTTTATCCTGTCCAGGTAAATCAACTCCGAGACTAGAACGGTTACTTTAACCGAATTCCTTGGCCCGTAGAAATTTCCGTCTCGTATTTCCGCATTTGGCGCCAGCTCACGCAGGCGGTTGCCCAAGGCTTTTATCATATCCACATTGGCTTTCCCGTACGGCGCCGCCAGTAAAAATAGGCCTTTCCCTGCGTCCTCCAGTTTGCAGTCAACCGATAAACGCATCAAGGCCAGGTCCATGGCCTCCATAGCCCTGAATGTTTCCGAATTCTTCTCTTCGAACGCTGTTTCTTTCCTTAGTGAAAATATAGAGGACGAAAACTGGGTCTTGCCCACTCCTATCGCTGTCCAACCAAATAGACTTTGAACTATATCGCCGGCATCAAGCACCTTGCCCGCGACATTCTTTGAGCCGGCTATTTCACCAGCACAGAGAAGGTCGTAAAAGGGTGAGACCAGTTCCCTGTTCAAGCCGCCCATTTTCTGAGGCTGGGGGATGTTGCCCAGCAGCCCTAGGCCGCCGTTGTCCGCGAGGATAACGGCATCAGCCACCTTATCGATGGTCTTCAGGCACATGGCAGTGTTGTGCACTCGCCGGGCATCGTCCAGCTCTGAATCAAAAGGCAAAATCAAAAGCGCATAAATCGGTTTATCTATATGCCTCTCTTTAAGCATCTGTATCATTACCGGTAGGCCGCCCGAACCGAGGCTGCCCGCGGCGCCGGCCACAAACAGAAAGGCATCGGTATTGATAAAGGCGCCCAGCCTCATGGCCAACATAACCCGTTCTGCCTCCTGCTTCATCAGCTTCGCACCTTCTTCGGTCGTCTTATTGCCCACTCCCAGAGAGCTGCGTATAGGCACGGCCTTCATCCAGTCCCAGCCGGACTTGGTCAACTCATTCAAAACGCTCGGTTCGTTATTGACGGCATACGCGCAGGTAATAATATTTGCCCGCCATTCGGAGCGCGCCATCTTGTTAAGCTCGGCAAACTCTCGCGCCAACCTGCAGCCGCAGTCACCGACGCCGATAACCATCAATTTCATGTATCTCTATCTCCTCGTCACAAGGTATCAGATATTAATCGTTATGTCAAGCAAATCTCTTCACCTGGAACCTGTAGAGCCTTACCGGCTCGTCTGCCCCGATGCCCGCCTTGGACCGGCAAATATCTATCTGTTCCTGCACCCTGTCCACACCTTCCAGATCAGGTAGCAACAGACCTCGCCTGAAACCGCATTCCACAATTACGCCATATTTCCTCGGGTCCAGCTTGTCTGCGCTGGGCACAGGCTCAGGTTCGGTTAGGATGTCCACGCTGTACTCGAGCTCTTTCAACTCCGAGGGCACCACCGGCCAGAACCTGGGGTCTTGCGTTGCCGAACTTATGGCATTGGCCACGATTTCTTGGGCCACGTTGGTCCGGGTGGGTGCAAAGGTGCCGATACAACCCCTCAATTCACCGTTCTTTTTTATGGATACGAACACGCCTGCCTTCTTCCGCATCTCGGGGGTAAGCTTTCGAGGCCTGTATATTTTACCCTCGGCGATGTATTTTTCCACCGCATTTCTTGCCAGTTCGATAACAGGTGAGCGCGTTTTAGCCATTACCTACTCTTCGTTATTTCACTATTATTCCTGCGTAACCCACCACGCTACTGTAATCGCCAGAGGCATCGCCGCTGGTCTGATATTTAACCAGTTCGGCTGTTGTGGCGCCTAATTCTTTGGCCGCAGAAATGAGCACCGATACCGGAGCATAACCGCACATCGATATATCGAACCTGGCGACGCGTTCCAGCAGCCCATCCTCATCCAGATTTAGAATGGCCTCTATCGCTTTATCGTCCTTCTTTCTCGCGGATTCCTGAGGCTCGTAATGCGTCAAATCGCTACTGGCCAGTATGGTAACCTGCCTTTTCGAAGCTTTGATAGAGGCGGCCAGTTCTTTTCCAATTTTCTTATATACGCTGCCCCGCGCGTGAGATAGAATTACGGGCACTATCCTAACATCTGACTTGAAATACTGCAAAAACGGCAGTTGTACCTCAAGGGAATGCTCGTATGTGTGTGCCGCCTTGTCTTCTTCAAGATAGCTTGAAGACTCCAAAATTTTCGTCGCCAGCTCACTATCAATATAGACCTCGCCCAGCGGTGTTATCCAGGAGCCTTCCGTCATGATGCTGAATTCCTTGCCCTGTCCCGTATGGTTGGGGCCGAGCATGACGACCGTATCCTTCAGTTTGACCCTTGATATGACGGCGCCGGCCACCATGCCGGAGTAGATGTAGCCTGCGTGAGGAGAAACGATACCAATGGCGTTGACCTTGTCCGCCCTGTCGTTCACCATGCTTTCCAGCATACGCTGCAGCCCCGAGGCCGAACCGGGGTAGAACTGCCCGGCTGCTATAGGCTCTCTAATCACGAACACCTCCCTGAGCCGGCGCAAATTGACGGACCCAACCGGCGCTCTTGATATTGAGCTCAGACCCGCAAAACTTACATTTGGAACCGTCCACGCCCACTACTTTAACCTGAAATCCGCATCTCTCTATCACTACGTTGCCGCAGTGGTAACAGACCGTATTCTCTGCGGTATGTCCCGGTACGTTGCCGAGGTATACGAAACGCAGGCCGGCCTTCCGTCCGATATCGTAGGCCCTTTCCAATGTGGCCACCGGTGTGGCCGGCAGATTGGTCAGGTTATACTGCGGATAAAACCGTGTCACGTGCCAGGGCGTCAGCTCCCCAAGCTCATCCCGCATCCAGCTGGCAATGCCATTCAACTGTTTCTGGTCATCGTTCATGGTAGGGATGACATTGGTTATGACCTCGACGTGCATCTGCCATTTTTGTTGAGCCCGCTTGGCCACGTCCAGTATACCCTGCCAGCCGGAGATTTTGGCCAGGTCCCGGTATAGCTTGTCCGTAAAGCCTTTGATATCCACCCTCCACGCGTCCAGATAGGGCCCGATCATATCCAGCGCCTCAGGAGTAAGATAACCGTTAGTCACGTATCCGGTATATAGCCCCGCTTTTTTGGCCAGCTTGGCCGAGTCCAGCGTGTATTCAAACCAGATGCTCGGTTCATTATACGTCCAGGTTATGCCGTCGCAGTCTCGTTCTTTGGCCAGTTTTACGGCTTCGTTCGGCGGCAGGTAATGTGACTCGCCTGCCATTTCAGATGGCGTCTCGATGCACGAAATTTGCCAGTTCTGACAGTGTCGGCAGTGGAAGTTGCAGCCCCAGGTACCCAGTGACAGTGCCGAACTGCCGGGGAAAAAATGGAACAGCGGCTTCTTCTCTACAGGGTCGACGGCTATCGAGGATGCCCGGGCGTAGTTTAAAACGTGAAGGACGCCGTCATCGTTTCTTCGTACACGGCAAACGCCGAATTTACCGGGGTTGATAACGCAGTGCCACTGGCAGTCGTTACACCTGACTCTGGAATCGGAAAGTTTCTCGTAAAGATATACTTCAACTACGGAATCTTTCACATACCAATTATATCACCCCGAAGCTGGCGGTGTAATAGATTGGCCTGAACTTCGTATATTGACATAGGGTATATAATACCCGATAGGGGGTCGCTTATGCTGGGTCAGCAATCTAAATTCTTAGTCGCCATTTTGTTGATATCTCTGGTCGCCATATTCCCTTGCTCAACGATACAAATTCCGGACGTTCAGGCCGCAGGAAATAATATAGAACGCGTTAGCATCTCCACCAATGGTACGCAAGGCAATTTTGACAGTAATATGGTCAGTATGAGCGAGGACGGCCGTTATGTTGCTTTTTCTTCACTAGCAAATAATCTGGTCCCAAATGATACAAATGACAACTATGACATTTTTGTACGCGATCGGCAGACAGGTGCAACTTCCCGAGTGAGTCTATCCAATAACGGCACACAGGCTAATAATGGTAGTGCGAATCCGAGCATAAGTGGTAACGGGTGCTACGTCGCCTTTGGATCGATCGCATACAACCTTGTTTCTAATGATTCGAACGGCCTCCCCGACATTTTTCTTAGAGACCGTCAGTCTAATACGACCACTATTATTAGTGTTTCCGAAAACGGCACGCAGTCCAACGGCCTTAGCCTGTTTTGCAGCATAAGCCAGAATGGGCGTTATATTGCTTTTTATTCCGATGCCAGTAATCTTGTTCCAAACGATCTAAACGGATGCGGAGATGTCTTCGTTCGAGATCTTCAGACTAATACCATTTCTCTTGTTAGCGTTTCCGACAATGGTACGCAGAGCAACGGTTATAGCGGACATCCCACAATAAGTGGCGAAGGCCGTTATATTGCATTCGAATCGGATGCCAGTAATTTGGTTGCCAACGATACTAATGGTAACATGGATGTGTTCGTGAGAGACATGCAAACCTTGACCACTATTAGAGCTAGTGCATCTTACTCAGGGGGCTCAGGAAACGGCAGGAGCTCGCTGTCCTCATTCGTAGATACTATTGGCCAATGCATTAGCGCTGATGGTCGTTATATCGTATTCATGTCCGATTCCACCAACTTATTACCCGAAGACATGGACATAGGAGGCCCGAATATTTTTATTCGTGATCAAGAAACAAACACTACTTCTTTAGTTAGTATATCTCCAGGTGGCGCACAAGCCAACGGATTCAGTGAAGACCCGGCTATAAGCCTCGACGGCCGCTATGTAGCATTTAAGTCAGCGGCCACTAATCTGGTTCCCGGAGATATGAACAACGAGCTTGATATTTTTGTGCGTGATTGCCAGAAAAATACCACAGCTATTGCCAGTGTATCTAACGATGGCGCCCAAGGTAATGGTGACAGTAGGAATCCCTATCTTGGCGACGGTCGATATATTGCTTTAATTTCTGATTCCAGCAATCTGGTTCCTGATGACACGAATGGCCGTAAAGATGTCTTTGTCGCCAGAAATCCACTCTGCGAGGAACTGCCACCCGCCGTTTCACCCCCATCTCCAACTCCTACGCCAACGTCAGCGTCGCCACACGTCTCGCCTGCACTGCCTCCTAAGCTAAATCAAGCTCAAATATCGCTTAAGTACCTGAGCGTCAATCCACAAGATGCTCGGATAAACCAGCCGCTGACTATCTCCGGCAACGTGGTCAATACCGGCGACCAGGCCGGCAACTACAGCCTGTCACTCAAAATAAACGGCCAGGTTGAGCAGACCAGGATGGTTAGCGTGGGCCCGCACGCTTCCCAGCCGGTTAAATTCACCTTAACCAAATCACAGCCCGGCGCCTACACGGTGGACATTGGCGGTCAGCGGGAGACCTTTACCATTCTAGGCGAAAGCCCAGTTAAAAGTTCAACGTCAAACAGCAATTTAATTATCCTGGCGGCTATGGGTATCCTGGCCCTGGTTGCCGTTATTCTGTTCATCAGCCGCCGCTCAACTTAGTCCAACCCACCCAGTACTTTCCGTCTACCATGCTGGAAAACTCTGGACAAGGTCTTAGAGTTCGTTTACAATGGCCTCAAAATATCACTGGAAAAGGTGCTGCCATGATTCTAGAACTGAACGAGTCTCAAAAAATACTTCAGAAAAACGCCCGCGATTTCATGGAACGTGAAATTATACCCATCGCCGATGAATACGACCGCAAGTACCATCCTCTGCCCAAGGACATCGCCCTCGGACTGGTGAAAAAACTTCTGCCCCTTGGATATGTGGGTTCCACACTGCCACCTGAATTCGGCGGACAGAGCCTGGACATGGTCTCGTACGGCGTACTCGGTGAGGAGCTGTCCCGCGCCTACCTCAGCCTGGGCATGATCGTTCTCATACAGGACGGCAGCGTGCTGCCGGTGCTGGTGGCCCACGGAACACCCGAGCAAAAAGCAAAGTACATACCGAAGATAATGTCTCTCGAAAACCTGACCTGCTTCTGTCTCACCGAACCGGATGTCGGCTCCGGCGCCCGCGACCTCAGTACCACAGCTGTAAAACAGGGGAACCAGTACGTTATCAACGGCACCAAGACGTGGATAACCTGCGGCGGCATTTCCGACCTGGCGGTGGTCTTCACCTCAACGGACAAGAGCAAAGGGGCCAGAGGCATTTCCGCTTTTCTG
>Ga0316628_100003148_pt1 | contig 12598 bp, 10 predicted proteins | sample OWC_Aug_M2_C1_D5_FD_207648 | JGI IMG/M metagenome (GOLD analysis project Ga0316628, IMG submission 207648) | Wetland soil microbial communities from Old Woman Creek delta, Ohio, United States - OWC_Aug_M2_C1_D5_C | ecosystem: Environmental > Terrestrial > Soil > Wetlands | place: USA: Ohio...
CTTGCCGCCGGCAAATCCCTACGGCAGCGCATCCAGCAGGCGGTCGATGTCCCCCGGGCTGATGTAGAAGTGAGGGGAGACGCGGACCCAGCCCTGGCGGGGGGCGGCGATGATTCCCTGCTCTTTCAGACGGCGCACCACCAAACGGCTGTCCAGGCCCTCTTTATGAAAGCTCACAATGCCGGCGCCGGTGGCCGGGGTCCTCTCGCCCAGGACCTGGTAGCCCTTGGCGGCCGCACCCTGGGCCACCCGATCGCCGAGCGACTGTACGGCAGGAGCGATCCGCTCCACACCCACCTCCAGCAGGAAGTCGATCGCCGCCCGCAGGCCGTAGCAGCCTATGGTGTTGAGCGTCCCGCATTCGTAGCGGCCGGCGTCGGGTCGCAGGGCCATATCGCGGCTGGCGTAATCCTGGTAGCGGGCCACGTTGGTCCAGCCGAACTCGACGGGCTCGATGAGATCCTGCCAGTCCTTCTGTATGTATAGGATGCCGCAGCCCTCCGGACCCAGAAGCCACTTGTGGCCGTCGGCCGCCAGGGCGTGGATGCGTGACTTGCGGACATCCAGCGGGAAGGCCCCGAGGCCTTGGATGGCATCCACCAGGAAGAGACACCCACGGCGGTGGCAGATCTCGCCAACAGCTTCCAGATCCGCCCGGTGGCCGCCCAGGTACTGTACGAAGCTGAGGGCCAGCAGGCGCGCGCCGCGGCAGGCCTCATCCACGCGGTCCAGGCTGTCCTCGATGGAGAGCCATTCCACGCTAACGCCACGCGCCTCCAGGCGTTTCCAAGGAAAGTAGTTGGCGGGAAACTCTTCCTTAAACGCCACGACCTTGTCCCCGGCGCGCCAGTCCAGCCCGATGGCCACCGTGGCAATGCCCTCGGAGGTGTTCTTTACGAGGGCGATCTCCTCCGGCAGTGCGCCGGTCAGGCGGGCGGCCGAGTACCGCAGCGCATCGTAGGTCGCCAGCCAAGCATCGTAATGGTACGAGCCGAAGTTCAAGGCATCGCCGGCCCATTCTTGCATGGCGTCGGCGGCCGGCCGGCACAAGGGGGCTACCCCGGCGTGGTTGAGGTAGACCAGGTGCTCGGTAACCGGAAAGGCGGCGCGATAGCGTTTCCAAAGGGGCGGTTCGTCGTAACCCATTACCCTGAGCATACGTTCAACACAATGGTGGCTGCCAGCGGCGGATGGATCGCAGCGACGCTATAATGTATTCAGAGCTATCTGGATGGAGGGACCTGCCATGAACCGCGCCTGGTTTTCAAGGCTGATTCCGCTGGTTCTCCTGGTAATGCTGGCCGCGACCGGCGGCTTCTCGGCGGACAAGAAGAAAAAGGGCAGCGCGGATAACCCCGACGACATCGGCAATCGCAACGTCGACGGGCGCGTGAACCTGTACTCGCTGGAGAAGGAGATTCAGCTCGGCAAGCAACTGGCCCAAGAGGTCGAGCAGGGGGCCAAGATCGTCGACGACCCGGTGGTGGCGGAGTACGTGAACCGGGTCGGGCAGAACCTGGTAAGGAACTCGGACGCGCAGGTTCCGTTCACCATCAAAGTGATCGACAGCGACGAGGTCAACGCCTTTGCGCTCCCGGGCGGCTACTTCTTCGTGAACTCCGGGCTGATCTCCCGGGCGGACACCGAAGCCGAACTGGCGGGAGTGATGGCCCACGAGATCGCCCACGTCGCCGCGCGGCACGGCACGCGGCAGGCCTCTCGGGCGGAAATCGCCAATTGGCTGACTCTGCCTATGATCTTCATGGGGGGCTGGACGGGCTACGCCATCCGCCAGGGGGCGGGCCTGGCGATTCCTCTCACCTTCCTGACATTCAGCCGGGGGTTCGAAGCCGACGCGGACAAACTCGGGTTGCAGTACATGTATGCCACGGGTTACGACCCGACGGCGTTCGTGGACTTCTTCGAGAAGATCCAGGCGTTGGAGAAGAAGAAGCCCGGCAGCATGTCCTCCATCTTCCGCACACACCCGCTGACGGACGAGCGGGTCAAAGACTCGCAGAAGAGCATCCAGGACATGTTGAAGGCCAAGCCGGAGTACGTCGTCAACACCTCTGAGTTCAACGACGTCAAGGAACGGCTTGTGGCTCTGACCGCCAACCGCAAGGTGGACCCGAAGGACGCCAACAAGCCGACTCTGCGCAGACCTCCGGGCGGCGGCACCGCTCCCGTCGAGGGTGACGGCAAGGGCGGCAAGGACTCGAAGACGGGGTCCGATGACGACCGGCCGACGCTGAAGCGCCGGCAGTAACTGCACACTGTGGGGCGGACTTCAGTCCGCGACCGGGCTTCAGCCCGGTGGTTGCGTAGGGGAAGCGGTGAGAATCTCCTGTGGATACTTCCCCACAGGCGCAGCAGACGCCGGAACGGCCTTCGTGGCCATGGATCGCCTGCTGGACCAAGCCGTCGCTGGCCCGCTCTACCTGGACCGGCCGGAGAGCGCCTTTTGGCAAGTGGAGAGCTACGATCATTGGGTGCGAGATGAGCGGGAGTTCGGCCGGAGTCGCGCCTGCATTGAAGAAAGCCCGGTTCGAGCCGGTTGGGTCGCAGTGGCTCAGGACTACCGCTGGTCGAGTGCCTGGCTCACGGCGCAAACGGAGCCGGGCCAAAGCCCGGTCGCGGACTGAAGTCCGCCCCACAATCTGTACAACCTCCAGGGGCTTGCCGGCGGCAAAGCCCTACTGTCCGGCGACGAGCTTGTTGAGGCCGTCCAGGTAGGCTTTGACGCTGGCCTCGATCACGTCGGTCGAGGCGCCGCGGCCCATCACCTTCCGGCCGGCCGCGCCCTCCAGTTGAACCGTCACTTCGCCCATGGCGCCCGTGCCGCCGGTCACGGCGCGGATCTCGTAACGCACCATCTTCGCCGAAGTGTTCGTCAACTGCGCGATCGCCTTGCAGGCGGCGTCCACGGGCCCGTCGCCCACCGCCGCGGCTTCCTTCGCCTCGTCCTTGATGCGCAGCCTCACGGCCGCCGTCGGGATGGCCGAGGTCCCGCTGTAGAAGTGCAGGTACTCGAGATGATAGGTCTCGGGAACCGGGTGGATCTCGTCGTGAAGAATGGCCACCAGGTCTTCGTCGAACACCTCCTGCTTCTTATCGGCCACGGCCAGAAAACGCTGGTAGGTGTGATCCAGTTCTTCCGGTGAGGGCGCGTATCCGAGTTTCTTGAGGCGGTCGCGCAGCCCGGCGCGTCCCGTGCGCGCGGTGAGGACCACGCGGCTTTCCGAGAAGCCCACGTCCTCCGGATGCATGATCTCGTAAGTCTCCCGCTGCTTAAGGAAGCCGTCCACGTGGATGCCGGAGCTATGCGAGAAGGCGTTCGCGCCCACCACGGCCTTGTTCGCCGGGACGAGCATGCCGAGCATGTCCGAGACCAGGCGGCTGGTGCGGTAGAACTCGCGCGTCTCGACACCGGTCGATAGACCGAAATAGTCGCGGCGCGTGCGCAGCGCCATCACCACTTCCTCCAGTGCGGCATTGCCGGCCCTCTCCCCGATGCCGTTGATGGTGCCCTCCACCTGCCGCGCGCCGTTGCGCACTCCCGCCAGGGAATTGGCCACGGCCAGGCCCAGGTCGTCGTGACAGTGAACGCTGATGGTGGCGCGCCCGATGTTCGGGACATTCTCCCGGATGGAGCGGATGAGCGCGCCAAACTGCTCGGGCACGGTATAGCCCGTCGTATCCGGAATGTTCAGGACAGTAGCGCCGGCGTCGATGGCCGCGTGGAGGACCTCGAACAGATAAGCGGGATCGGAGCGCCCCGCGTCCTCCGCGTAGAACTCGACATCGTCGGCGTACCGGCGGGCCAGTTTGACCGCGTCGGCCGTCATCCGCACGATCTTGGCTTTCTTCTCGCCGAGCGTCCGGCCGTACTTCTCGTCGCGGAACTTGCCGGTGATGTGTATGTCGGAGACGCCGATTCCGGTGTGGATGCGCGGGCGCCGGGCCTTGGCCAGCGCCTTTCCGCAGGCCTCGATATCGGCCGCCACCGCGCGGGAAAGCGCGCAGATGGCGGGGCCCTGGATCTCCTGCGAGACAAGCTGCACGGCCTTGAAATCCTCGGGCGAAGAGGCGGGGTAGCCGGCCTCGATGACGTCCACGTTCAGCCGCGCCAACTGGCGCGCGATGGTCAGCTTCTCCCGGCTTCCCAGCCGCGTGCCGGCCGCCTGCTCGCCATCTCTCAAAGTCGTGTCGAATACCGCTACTTTATCGGGCATATGGGTTCAAGACTAGTGTATCCAGCCAAGGGCGGCGGGCGGGGCGCCTCACGGAAGCCGCACGCCGGCTCCTTAACCGCCGTTAGGGACTCCAGCTCCCGCCGCGGGCAAGTGGGGTTGCTCCCGGCTCAACTCGCGCAGCAGCCACATCTTGGCCAGCCGCCAGTCCCGTTGGACGCTGTCCTGGGAGATGCCCAGAACTTCCGCGGTCTCCTCGATGGTTAGGCCGCCGAAAAATCGCAACTCCACAACTCGGCCTTTGCGGGGCGAGACCTCCGAAAGGGACTCCAGCGCCTCGTCAATCGCCGCGAGATCCGAGGTCAGCCCCGGAGCGGCCGCCATGCCTTCTTCGAGCGGGACTTGCTGGAGACCCCCGCCTCGCTTGGCCGTCCGCCGCGCCCGTGCCCGGTCCACCAAGATTCGTCGCATGACCCGCGCGCAAACAGCGTAGAAGTGCGCCCGGTCGTGCCAGCTCACACGATTGGCATCGATCAGCCGCACGTAGGCCTCATTCACCAGCGAGCTGGTTTGGAGCGGGCTGCCAGGGTGCTCCTTCTCCAGGTAGCGCTTCGCGATGCGGTGTAACTCGGCGTCTACCAAGGGGATAAGTCGTTCCAGCGCCGCCTGGTCGCCGTTGCCCCAGGCCCGGAGCAAGCCCGTGACATCCTGGGGAATCTCGGAGCCCATACTCCGTTTCTCTGCCCGATTCTAACACCTTCGGGCAGGAAGCAACCTGGTCAGGTAAGGGTTCCTGCCGCGGTTCTCGCTTATCAAGGGTGAGGAGGATTCCATGAAACAAGTTGTCTTTGTTGTTGGCGTGATGTTGTCGCTTCTCACGGCGTCCACGTACGCGCAGTTTGGCGAGTGGTCCGCACCGGTGAACATGGGACCGGTGGTCAACTCCGCATCCAATGACTTCTGCGTCGCTATCTCAAAGAACGGGCTGAGCTTGATCTTCGCCTCAAACCGTTCCGGCGGCGTGGGCGGCAACGATCTGTACGTGTCCAAGCGGGCCAGCGTGGACGACCCCTGGGAGGCGCCGCTATTGGTCCCGAATGTCAATTCGACTGCCGCGGAGATGTGCCCGACTCTTAGCCTGGACGAACACCGGCTGTACTTCGCCAGCGGCCGCGCTGGCGGCTGTGGCGGGACCGATATCTGGGTCTCCCGCCGGCACGATCGGAGAGACGACTTCGGCTGGCAGCCGCCTGAAAACCTTGGCTGCGAGGACAATGGTTACATCAACGGCCCGTACGGTGACTTCCCACGGGCCCTGTTCGAGGACGAAACCGGCGCCGTAGTCATGTACTTCGCCAGCAGCCGACCTGGTCTCGGGGGCTACGATTACTACGCAAGCAATGTGAGGGACGATGACACCTTTGGCCCGGGCAGCATGATCACGGAACTGAGCAGCCCCTTCGATGACGGGGGCATGGCTGTGCGGCGTGACGGGCTGGAAGTCATCATAGGGACGACTCGTCCGGGCGGGCTGGGTGACTACGACCTATGGGTGGCGATTCGGGAGAGCACCTCCGACCCTTGGTCAGCACCCGTCCATCTCCCTGCTCCTCTCAACACTGCGTATGATGAGGGCGGCAAGATGAGCTTCTCTTTCGACGGCCGCGCGCTCTACTTCCGGTCCGGCCGCCCGGGCGGCTCCGGAGGTTGGGACCTATGGGTCTCGACGCGGGAAAAGCTGCGGGGAGAGAAGCAGTAGTCTCTTCCGCAACCTCAGGTCTGGTTTAATTTGGCCGTAGTGCGCACGCTCCGAGCTGCGGGCAATCGATCGTGAGACTGCCAGACGAGATCATGATCGTGCGGGTCCGGCATCGGTCCGACGTGTATCGCTGGCGGCATCAGGCAGGAGGAATCGGCCCGCGCGAGACTTCCCCAGGGTTTCCCATGGACCGTGAAACGCGTGCAACACCCCCCGAACCCATACTCCCTTTCGCTGCCCGATTCTAAGACCATACGGCAGAACAATAATTGGGCCAGTTCAGGCTTTTCGGTCCGTTTCACGCTTACTAGGGCGAGGCCTGCATCCGGGTGTGCGTTTGGGTGCTGCCTCCAAACACTCTAGGAGGATGTCATGAAACGCCGATCACTTTTGGCGGTTTTCGCATTGGGGGCTACCTGCTTGCTGGCGGTGATGCCGCTGGCAGCGGCTGAGCCACCATCGTGGACCTTCAGTGCCGTGGACGTCCCAGGCGCCACCTGGACGGGGGCCTACAAGGTGAACTCCCGCGGCGACATCGTCGGGTACTATCTCGACAAGGTGTTCCACGGGTTTCTCTGGCGGCGCGGCGAAGCGAGCCCGGCTCCAGTGAATGTTCCCGAGGCCTCGCTCACCCTCGCCTTCGGAATCAATGACTCGGGCGCCATCGTCGGCCGGTACAACAAGGAGGGGAAAACTCACGGTTACCTACTGAGCGGCGATACCTGGGTCTTTCCCTTCGACTACCCTGACCCCGCTAACCGGTTCAATGCGGCACTGGACATCAACGAGGCCGGAGAGGTTCTTGGATACTACAACACACTTGGCCTGCCGCCGCAGCCGCCGGAGGGGCTAGGCGTCCGGGGATACCTTTGCAGCAATGGAGGATTCAGCTCGATCCAGGTGCCCGGTGCCACTTTCACCGGCCCGGAAGGGCTGAACGCACGCGGTGACATCGCAGGCTACTACCGGCTCGGAGACCCGCCTAGTTGGCAGTCCCATGGATTCGTGTGGTTCAAGAGCGACCCCGAACCGATCTCGATCGACTTCCCTGGGGGTACTGAGACGCGTGCCCACGGGATCAACGCCCGGGGGGAAGTCGTGGGGCGGTTTCTTGATTCGTCGAACGTGCAGCATGGTTTCTACCGGGACGACACGGGCGACCTCATACGGGTTGACGTGCAAATCCCCGGAATAGCCGTGGGCTCGACACGCGTCCTCGGCATCAACTCTAGCGGCGACGTCGTCGGGGAGTTCTACGACAGTAACATGAAACAAACGAGAGGCTTCTTCGGACAGCGGACGCACAGGTAGGACTATTTCACCGCAATCCCAGTGTTCGCAGGATGGCGATGAACCGGGGGTCCGACCGGATCGAGTCGTATCTAGGGTCGTTGGCCGCGAAAGCAAGGAGGTAGGCGCGCTCGCCCATTCCCTTCTCGAGCCAGCGCAGGGTGACTTCTCTCTCTCCGAGAGCGAGGGGAATCCAGGCCATGACGGCTGGGGAGATGTAGCGGGACTTTGCCTCTGCTGCCAGCCTTTCCTGTAGCCTGCGCGCCTCGGCCCGCTTCCCAGCTAGCGCGTAGCAGTGCCCGATATCGGAAAGGAAGGCGTTGTCCTTCGCCAGAGTCACCGCCTTCTCGAATGCCTGGACGGCCTCCGCGTACATCCCCTTCTGCTCGTAAGATCTTCCCAGGTCCCGGTAGACAAGGTAGTAGCCGGGGTCCAGCCCGATGGCCTTCTGGTAATACTCGATGGCGCGGTCCCACTGATGGAGATAGTAGTAGATCCTTCCCAGGCAATTGCTCGGGTAGACCGGAAGGGGGTCCAGCTTGATGGTCAGGTTCATCCGCTGGATCGCTTCGTCATACCGCGCCGTGCTGTGCAGCAAGTGCCCGAGCCAGTGATGTGCGTCGGCGTAGTTGGGGTCCAATTCGATGGCGTGCAGCAGCCCCCGCTCGGCATCGGCCCATTTCCACTCGTAGTAGGCCTGGATTACTGACAGAGAAACGTGCCCCTCTGGGCGAGCCTGGTTAAGCTGGACGGCTTTGAGCGCGGCGGCTTTCGACTGCGGTCCGGCATCGGCCGCTGACGCGTAACCGAAGACCGCCCGGGCGTAGTAGGCATCCGCCAGGCCGGCGAAGGCTTGCGAGTACAGCGGCTCTTCGCGAATCGCCTGTAGGAACTGCTCAATGGATCTGAGCAGTCCTTGGTCGGTCTGCACGTTCCAGGAGAACCGGCCTCTCAGGTAGTGTTCATATGCGGCGAGACTGACGCGCCGGGCGCCTCCCCCGCCGCTTCTTTCATCCAGCAGATAGCCATTCCCGAGCAGTTCCGCCTCGGCGCCTTGCGGTCTGCCGCGAAGCCTGCCTGCAACAGCGCCGGCAATGTCCTCCTCGATGGCGAACACCTGCGTCGCCGGGCGGTCATACGAGCGCTGCCAGATTTGCCGGCCGTCCTCAATCCGCGTAAGAGCGGCAGCGATTTTCAGGCTGCCGGACTCTCTGCTCACCGTGCCCTCGAGGACCGCCGCCACGTTCAGTTGCGCCCCGATCCTCCGTAGGTCCTTGGGCCGCCCCCTATACTGGAAACCCGCGGCAGCGGGAGCCACCCGTAGCCCCGGCGCCTTCGCCAGCATGTTGGCAAGCTCAACCGTCAAACCGGTGCTGAAGTACCCGCTTTCCGGTGCTGAGTCGAGGTCGTCAAAAGGAAGAACTGCAACGCTCCTAAGGGCCGACCTGGCGGCCGCCCTCTGGTTGACGATCCAGGCGATGGAGCACAGAGCCAGCACCGCTGATAGGACCGCCGCCCCCATCCAGCGCCGCGCCATTCTCCGCGCCGGTTCCGCGCTGCGCCGGAGTTGTTCCAGATCAGCCGCCACATCGGAGGCCCGCTGGTAGCGGCGATCGGGATGCTTCTCCAGCGCCTTGACGATAATCCTCTCGAGTGGTTGGGGCAGTTGCGGGTTCAGCCTCCGGGGCGGTGCTGGGTCCTTCTCACGGATGGCATGTAGCGTAGCCTCCGGGCTGTCCTCCCGGAAGGGGGGCCGCCCCGTACACATCTCGTAGAGGGTAACGCCCAGGGAGAAGATATCCGTGCGCTCGTCAACCTCCACGCCTGACGCTTGCTCGGGGGACATGTAGGCTACGGTGCCGACGACGGCCCCCGGATTCGTGATGTTGCCGTCACTCGGAAGCGCGCGGCTTTCTTCGTCGGGTCCGTGCGGCGCGTGAGCCGGTTCGCGGATCAGCTTCGCCAGCCCGAAGTCCAGGATCTTGGCTTGCCCGTCGCGGGTGACCATGACGTTGCCCGGTTTCAGGTCTCGATGCACGATGCCCGCGGCGTGGGCCTTCGTCAGCGCATCCGCGACTTGGGCGGCATACTTGAGGCCTTCGGCGGCAGGCAGTCCCTTTTCAGGAATCCTCTGGGCCAGCGTCTGTCCCTCGACGTACTCCATTACGATGAAGTCGCGGCCGTCCACGGAGCCGATGTCATGGATGGTGACGATGTTGGGGTGGTTGAGGGCAGAGGCGGCGCGGGCTTCCCGGACGAACCGCCGCCTGCGCTCGGGATTGGTGAGTTTCTCGGCCGGCAGAAACTTCAGAGCGACGAAACGGTTGAGGTGAGTGTCGCGGGCCTTGTAGACGGCCCCCATTCCACCGGCGCCGAGCTTCTCCAGGATTTCGTAATGCAGTAGACGCCTGGGAGGCGGCGCCTCCTCCCGCGAGCGGGCGACAAGGCCGGAGTCCAACTCCAGGGCGGGCCCTTCGAGGAAGGAGGCCGCGCGGTCCTCCCATGCCAGCAGCGATTCCACCTCCCGCCGCAGCGATTCGTCTCCGGCGCAAGCCTCGCGGAGAAACTCGCGCCGTCGCGAAGGCTCAAGTCCCAGGGCGGAATCGCAAAGCGCCTCAACCTGCCGCCACTGTTCTGCGGGCATGGCCTGCTCCCGTCCCCGGGCGAGCCGGCGGTGCCTTGGGGAGTCCCGGAGCCGATACTCCGCTTTTCTGCCCCATCTTAACACCTTACGACGGAGTAAGAATCGGCTAAGTTAAGGCTTTTCGCTCCGTTTCGCGCTTAACCAGGGTGAGGGGGCTCTCCACTGTTAGGGGAACCGCCTCGACAAGGAGGATACGAACATGACTCGCCTGAGGTCCTGCATTATGATACAGGGCCTGCTTGCGCTCGCACTGGCGCCTGCAGCCTTCCCACAGACGTACCAGCTATTCCAGCCCCCCAACGGACTCCATTCCTGCGCCGTGGGGATCAACTCGAACGGAGATATTGTCGGGTGGTACCAGGAGGATATCGACCCGGGTATACCCATCGTTTTGAAGCAGCACAGCTACCTGCTCAGCCGGGGTCGGTTCACGTCATTTGATCCACCCGAACCGACACTTGCCGGTAGCCTCGCGGGCAGGATCAATCCGCGGGGAGATATTGTCGGCTATTGGTGGACTGCCTCACCGTCGATAAACACGGGTTATCTGATGAGCGACGGGGGCTTCGCCAACATCGTATTTCCTGGCGCAACGCACACCTTCCCGGTGGGGATCAACGCACAGGGCGACATTGTCGGGTATTACAATATCGCAGCTACTCCCCCCAATCCCAGCGTCACCCGAGGCTTCCTGCGGTCCAAATACGGCGAATTCCAGACCCTCGATCTTCCTGTTCCCGGTCTCACCCTCAGTCGCGCATGGGGCATCAACTCTCGCGGCGACATCGTCGGACAGTACACCGATCCGACCGGCAGTCATGGTTTTCTGAAGAAAAGCCCCGGCGAGTTCATAATTCTTGACCCAGAGGACAAGGCAACGACAGGCGGTTGGACGCGTCCCATAGGGGTGAACGAAGAGGGTATTGTCTCTGGCGACTACCTTGCACAGGTCGGGGCCAGCACGAAGACGCGCGGCTTCCTTTGGCGCGGCGGCGTTTTCACCACCTATGACGCTCCAGGCACTACGTCCACCGGATCCCGCGAAATCAACCCGAGCGGCTGGGTGGTCGGATGCGTCGGCGCTACAAACCCCGCACCTCCGCCCGCATCAAGGACCTGGTCGTTCATCCGGAGTCCGCGGTAGCCAGGACAGGGCTGAGGGGGACGATATAAGCCGGACCCCGGTGCATTAACGCTTTTGGCTCGGTTCTCCGCTTAACAAGGGTGAGGAGGATTCCATGAAACGAGTTTTCTTTGCTGTTGGCTTGATGTTGTCGCTTCTCACGGTCGCCGCGACCGCACAGTTCACCGAATGGTCCGCCCCGGTGAATGTGGGACCGCCGGTCAGCTCCGCGCTCAACGAGAGTTGCATGGAGATCTCGAAGAACGGGCTGAGCCTGTACTTCGCCCGCTACACCACATCCTGGGATCTGTACGTATCCCAGCGCGCCAGCGTTGACGAGCCCTGGGGGCCGCCACTGTTGCTTCCGAACATCAATACGACCGCATCGGAGACCTGCCCCGCGCTGAGTCTCGATGAACACCGGTTCTATTTCTCCAGCAACCGCGACGGCGGCTGTGGGGGCAGCGACCTCTATGTCTCCCGGCGACAGGACCGGCGGGACGATTTCGGCTGGGAACCGCCCGTGAATCTCGGCTGCGAGTACGATGGCTTCGTGAATACCGCGTCGGGCGAAACCACACCCGAGTTCTTTGAGGACGAGACCGGCGCCGTGGTGATGTACTTCGGCGGCACGGGCGTCATTCGCGCGAGCCGCATGACAGACGACGATACGTTCGGCCCGGCCGCCGTGGTGACGGAACTGGGCGCCTCCGCCGGGTGCCCAGCGGTCCGTCGCGACGGGCTGGAAATCACCTTCTGTTCCAGCCGGTCGGGCGGGCTCGGTGGCAGTGACATGTGGATGGCGACCCGGGAGAGCACCCGGGATCAGTGGTCGACGCCGGCTAACCTCACCGTTCTCAACACCGCATACTCCGATAACGGCCGCCTGGGCCTCTCGTTCGATGGGCGAACGCTCTACTTCACGTCTAACCGTCCGGGAACTTTGGGTCTCGGCGATGTCTACGTCACGACGCGGGAGAAGCTGCGGGGCAAGAAGTAGGTCCCGGGTCTCGTCGCCCCGTTTCTCGCTGAACAACGGTGAGGGGCGGGTCCCGCCGGGTTAATGAGGCCGCCCCGAGCCCGATGGCCCTAAGCAACGGCGCTCGGAAGAGGGCGGTGGCTACTGCGGGAACAGAAGTCCGAGCAGTTCTTGGTGGCAGAGGAAGTTGGGCACGACGAAGTCCGCGCCGACGCCGACCAGGCGCCGCCGCTTCCATTCGTCCACCTGCCCGCACTCGGGCTCGGCGGTCGCCACGCCCACCGCCACTCCTCCCACTTCTTTCACATTCTCGATCTCGACGTAGCCGTCGCCGAAGCCCAGGAAATCGCCGCCGCGGCAGCCGCTGGAGGCGATGACCTGCTGGATCAGTATCTTCTTGGAGAAGCTTTTGAAGTCGTCGAGCGCGCCGAAGACGCCTCCGCCGAAGTAGCGGTCGACGTCCAGCAGGCGGGCCTCCTCGCGCATGTACTCCTGGTCGGTGCCGCTGGCCAGATACATTGTCAGGCCCATTCCCGCGAGCGCTTCGATCATGGGCCGCGCTCCCGGCACGAGGTACTTGTCCGGGGGGGCGTCTCCGTCGCGCAGTTCC
>Ga0316628_100003149_pt1 | contig 12597 bp, 5 predicted proteins | sample OWC_Aug_M2_C1_D5_FD_207648 | JGI IMG/M metagenome (GOLD analysis project Ga0316628, IMG submission 207648) | Wetland soil microbial communities from Old Woman Creek delta, Ohio, United States - OWC_Aug_M2_C1_D5_C | ecosystem: Environmental > Terrestrial > Soil > Wetlands | place: USA: Ohio...
CTGCGCTGGGAGTACCGGTCGGGCTCGGTGCTCTACTTCGTGTGGACGCAGGATCGCGCCGACGTGGAGGACTTCGGCGATCTGCGCTTCGGCACCTCCACGCGGCGGCTGCTGGACGCGCGGGCCAACAACGTCTTCATGATGAAGGCGACGTACTACCTGAACCTCTGATCTCGTCGGCGCCCGTCGGCCATGTTCCGGCGCTCGTGGGCGCGATTTCCGACCTCGGCAGCCAACCCCCCCGCCTGACCACGACGGGACACCTCACCTCGCTCCGCCAGCGGATACTGGAGTACCCGGGGGGCGCCCCCGACCCCCCGGTCCGTCCACCCCGCGAGTGGGCCGCCGGTCGCCCTGATGAGGATCCGTCCCATGCGTCACGCCCTGCCGCGCCCGCTGCTGGGGCTCGCGGTCGCGGCCTTCGTCGTCGCCGCTCTCGCCGTCACCTCCGCCCTCGCCGTGCCCACGCACGGCGACTCGGTGCCGCCGCTGCGGCCGGTGCGTCTCGCCGCACCGGTCACGATCGACGGGGCGCTGGACGAGGCGGTCTGGCACGGCCCGCCGACAGTCCGGCGATTCACCCAGGCGGGGGCCTTCGAGGGGCAGGCGCCCCGCGAGAGCACCTGGGTCTGGCTGGCGCACGACGAGGACGCCCTCTACGTCGCGGCGCGGTGCTGGGACGCGCATCCGGAGTCCACGGTGGTGCGCCTGGTGCGGCGCGACACCGACACCATGGTGGACTACTTCGAGATCCTGCTCGATCCCTTCCACGACCACCGCAGCGGCTACTACTTCGCCATCAGCGCCGCCAGCGTGCTCTACGACGCGCTGGGCTTCAACGACGGCTGGTGGGACGACACCTGGGATGGTGTGTGGTCGGGGCGCGCGAGGCGCTACGGAGGATCCCGCGGGGAGGCGGCCGCCGCGGGCGCGGGCTTCTCCGGCTGGACCTGCGAGATGCGCATCCCCTTCTCGCAGCTGCGCTATCGCGCCGGAACCGAGCAGGTGTGGGGCGTGAACCCCCACCGCTACATCGCGCGGCACAACGAGGACGACTTCTACGTCTACACGCCGCGCGGGCAGAGCGGCACCATGTCGCGCTGGGCTCATCTGGTCGGGCTCGAGAACGGCCACCGCGCCCGCTCGGCCGAGCTGTCGCCCTACGCGACGGGCAAGGGCGAGTACCTGGCGCGCCAGCCGGGGGATCCGTTCAACGACGGCTCGCGCCACTCCGCCGGGCTGGGCGCCGACCTCCGCCTGGCGGTCGGCAACAACCTAACGCTGAACGCCACCGCCAACCCGGACTTCGGCCAGGTCGAGGTGGACCCGGCGGTGGTGAACCTGTCCGACGTCGAGTCCTATTTCCAGGAGAAGCGCCCCTTCTTCACCGAGAACGTCCGCATCTTCCGCTTCGGAAACGAGGGGGCCAACGACTACTGGGGCTTCAACTGGCCTGAGCCGAACTTCTTCTACACGCGACGTGTGGGACGGGCGCCGCAGGGCAGCCCGCCACCCGGCGCCGAGTTCGTGGACGTGCCCGTTGCCACGCGCATCCTCGGCGCCGCGAAGCTCACGGGCAAGCTCACGCCCAGCTTGAATTTCGGGACGATGCACGCGCTGACGGCGCGGGAGGAGGCCGACGTCGCCGTGGGCGGGCTCGGCTCGCGGGCCGAAGTGGAGCCGCTGACCTACTACGGCGTGGCGCGGGGGCTCAAGGAGTTCCCGGGCCGGCGGCACGGGCTGGGGGCGATGGCCACCCTGGCCCAGCGTCGCCTCGGTGAGGGCCGGCTGGAAGGGCTGCTGAACCGGCAGTCGCTGACGGCGGGGCTGGATGGCTGGCACTTCCTCGACCGCCGGCAGGTGTGGGTGGTGTCGGGCTACGCGGCGATGACGCGCATCGCGGGCACGCCGGAGAGGATGGTCGCCGTGCAGCGCGACCCGCGTCACTACTTCCAGCGCCCCGACGCGGGCTACCTCGGCGTGGACAGCAGCGCCACGTCGCTGACGGGCTACGGGGCCCGACTGTGGCTGCACAAGCAGGAAGGCAGCCTCCTGTTCAACTCGGCCGTGGGATTCCTCAGCCCGAGGTTCGACCTGAACGACATGGGCTACCAGTCCTGGGCCGACGTCAGGAACGCGCACCTGGGGATGGGCTATGCCTGGAACCAGCCGAACCGCTGGCGCCGTCGCGCCTGGGTGATCGGTGCGCTCTACGACTCCCGGGACTTCGGCGGCAACCGGACGTCGGGTGGCTCCTACCTGGCTCTTGAGACCCAGTTGATGAACAACACGCTCGTCCACGTCAACCTCAGCCAGATAGCCGGCCGCCTCGACAACCGGCGCACGCGCGGGGGCCCGCTGATGCGCATCGGGGGCGGCCTCGGCGGCGACGTGCTGATTGACACGGATGCGACCCGCCGGCTCGCCCACGGGCTCGACGTCAGTGCCTTCCGCCGCCCGGAGGGGGACGGGTACAACTGGAGCGTCGCGCCCAGCGTGACCTGGAAGCCCGTCGCGAACCTGGCCCTGAGCTTCGGCCCCGCGTACGAGCGGGTCGTGGAGGACGCCCAGTACGTCACCGGCGTCGCCGACCCGGGAAACGTGCCGGCGGACTTCGGCGGCCGGCGCTACGTCTTCGCCCGGCTGGATCAGAGGACCGTCTCGGCGAACATCCGCCTCAACGTCTCCTTCACGCCCGATCTGTCGCTGGAGACCTACCTGCAGCCGCTGGTCTCCGCCGGGCGGTACGGCGGCTTCAAGGAACTCTCTCTCTCTCGCTCCTACGAGTTCCTGCACTACGGCGTGGACGGCGGCTCCACCTACGACCCCGTGAAGAGGCAGGCGGACCCCGACGGCCCCGACGGTCCAGCGCCGGCCTTCGTGGTGGACTACCCCGACTTCAACTTCAAGTCCCTGCGCGGGAACGCGGTGCTGCGCTGGGAGTACCGGCCCGGCTCGGTGCTGTACCTGGTGTGGACGCAGGAGCGCACGGACTTCGAGCGGGACGGCGAGCTGCGTCTCGGGCCCTCGTCGCGACGGCTCTTCGACGCGCAGGCGAACGACATCTTCCTCGTCAAGGTCACCTACTACCTGAACCCATAGGCCGAGCCGGGGCGCGCGACGAGGGCCCGGGAATCCCCCGGGTCCTCGTCGTAGCGTGCGGTCTTCTCCTCCCTCGGCCGGCGCGGCCGCTCGGACGTCCGGCCGGCCCGTCCGCTGCCAGACTGGGCGAGGACGCTGCTCCTCGCCCCCGACCCGCCGTCACGCCGGCGGCCGGCGTTCGTCACGGCATTCCGCCGCACTCGTGGCGAACCTCCGTCCGCCTCCGCGGACAGTCGCAACTCCGCGGCGGCCGGAGTTGTCGTACCTGATGCAAACGCGACCGTCCCCAGCCCCGGAGTTCCGCCATGCGCCGCGCGCTGCGCACGCCGATCCTGTGTCTCGCCGCCATCGCCGCCCTGTCGGGCGCGCACCCGACCGCCGCCGGAGTCCGGCCCAACTTCGGCGACTCGCTGCCCGCCCTGCACGCCGTGCGACTGACCTCGCCGGTCAAGGTCGACGGTCTGCTGGACGAGCCGGCCTGGCAGGGCCCGCCTGCGGCGGACCGGTTCGTCCAGGGCGACCCGGTCGAGGGTGCTGCGCCGAGTGAGAGCACTTGGGCCTGGGTCGCCTGGGACAACCAGGCGCTCTATGTCGCCGCACGCTGCTGGGACGCGCACCCGGACTCCATCATCACGAACCTCGTGCGCCGCGACGTGCTCGCGGCGGGCGATCGCTTCCTGGTCCTGCTGGATCCGTACCACGACCACCGCGGCGGCTACTTCTTCGCGCTCAGTGCCGCCGGAGTGCTGCGGGACGGTCTGCTCCTGAACGACACCTGGAACGACGACTCCTGGGACGGCGTCTGGGAGGGCCGCACACGCCGGGACGAGAAGGGCTGGACCGTGGAGATGCGCGTCCCGTTCTCGCAGCTGCGCTACCGCGCCGGCGCCGAGCAGACCTGGGGCATCAACCTGCGCCGCCGCATCGAGCGGCGGGCCGAGGAGACGTACCTCGTCTACCAGCCGAAGAACAGCGCCACCTACGTCTCGCGCTTCCCGCACCTTGTGGGTCTTCAGAACGGCCACCGCTCACGCACGTTCGAGGTGCTGCCCTACGTGACGAGCAAGGCCGAGCACCTGGCGCACGACGCTGGCGATCCGTTCCGCGACGGCGTCCGGGGCACGCCGGCGTTGGGAGCCGACCTGCGCACGAACGTGGGGAACAGCCTGACCCTGAACCTGACGGCCAACCCCGACTTCGGCCAGGTCGAGGTGGACCCGGCCGTCGTGAACCTCTCGGACGTCGAGTCCTACTTCGGCGAGAAGCGGCCGTTCTTCACCGAGAACCTGAGCATCTTCAACCAGTTCGGACAGGAGGGCGGGTCGAGCTACTGGTCCTTCAACTGGTGGAACCCCGTCTTCTTCTACACGCGTCGCATCGGCCGCGGCCCGCAGGGCGGCGTGCCCGAAAGCGCCGAGTTCAGCGACGTGCCGGTGGCCACGCGCATCCTCGGCGCCGCCAAGCTCACCGGGAAGCTCACGCCGAGCGTCAACTTCGGCATGCTGAGCGCGATGACCTCGCGCGAGCAGGCGGAGTACGCCGCGGGCGGCCGCAGGGGCACGGCCGAGGTCGAGCCGCTGACGTACTACGGCGTGGCGCGCGGCCTGAAGGAGTTCGAGGGCGGACGCAACGGCCTGGGCGTGATGACGACGCTCGCCCAGCGCCGTTTCGCCGGGGACGGACTCGAGGACGTCCTCAACCGGCAGTCCCTCACTGCGGGGGTGGACGGCTGGCACTGCCTCGACGCGAGGCAGGTCTGGGTGCTCACCGGTTGGGGGGCCGTGACGCGCGTGGCGGGTACGGAGCGGCGAATGATCGCCCTGCAGCGCGGCTCCCGGCACTACTTCCAGCGTCCGGACGCGGACCACGTCGAGGTGGACAGCAGCGCCACCTCCCTGACGGGCTACGGCGCGCGGTTGTCGCTGCAGAAGAAGAAGGGAAATGTCGTCGCGAACTCGGCGGTCGGGATCATGAGCCCCCGCTTCGACGTGAACGACATGGGATTCGAGCCTCGCTCGGATGCCGTCAACGCGCACGTGGGCGGCGGCTACAAGTGGACGAACATGAACCGCTGGCGCAAGTACGCGAACCTCCTCGGCAGCGTGTTCCAGAACCGCGACTTCGGCGGGGTGATCACGTGGCAGGGGGTCTGGGCCTCGACCGAACTCGACTTCACGAACAACTGGTGCGTGAGCCTCAACGGAGCGCTGAACCCGCAGACCACGAGCATCACGCGCACGCGCGGCGGCCCGCGCATGCTCAACCTGTCCAACCGCGAGATCGGCCTGTACGCCACGACCGACTCCAAGAACCGGCTCTACTACGAGCTGAGCGCGTATGCAGGCGGCTCCCCGGACAGCCGCACGAAGTGCCTCAGCCTCAACCCCTGCGTCGAGTGGAAGCCCGTCTCGAACCTCTCGATGTCCGCCGGGCCCGGCTACGACTACATGGTCGAGGACGCGCAGTACGTCACGACGGTCGCCGCGCCCGGCGAGGTGCCCGGGGACTTCGGCGGCCAGCGCTACGTCTTCGCGCGGCTCGACCAGACCACGATTTCGGCCAACATCAGGCTCAACATCTCGTTCACGCCGAATCTGTCGCTTCAGACCTTCCTCCAGCCGCTGATCTGCGCGGGCCGCTATGACGACTTCAAGGAGCTGGCGCGCTCGGGCTCCTACGAGTTCGTCCACTACGGCCGCGACCCGGGCACCTCGTACGCGGACGGCCTGGTGACGCCGGCGGGCGGCGGGACTCCCTTCGGGCTGGACGACCCCTCGTTCAACTTCCGGTCGCTGCGGGGCAACGCGGTGCTGCGCTGGGAGTACCGCCCGGGCTCGGTGCTCTACCTGGTGTGGACCCAGCAGCGCACCGACCAGGAGCCGCTGGGCGAGCTGCGCTTCGGACCGTCGTCGCGGCGCCTGCTCGACGCGCGGGCGGACAACATCTTCCTGGTGAAGGCGACGTACTACTTCCACCTGTAGCCGGGCCGGGGCGCGGCGCCGACCTGCCGCTCGTGCCCTTCGGTCCCGGCGCTCGTCGGAAAGATCGCCACGCGCCGCGCCGGCGCACAACGCGCTGACAATCCCCGACCGCGTCGCGCCCGACAATCGTCGGGTTCTACGAGTGGACCCCCTACGGTCGCCGGGGGGCGGCGCCCCGACGGCCGTCCCCGCGCGCGCCGGCCCACGGAGGATTCGGATGACGAGAGACCAAGGGGGAGTCAGAACGAGCGCCCGGCGCATGTGGTCGAACGGGCTGGCCCTGGTCCTGCTGGTGGCTTGCGCGGACCCGAGCCTCCTGGCGGCTCCGGCCGACGGTGCCGTTCGATCGCCGGCCGCCGGATCGTCGCTGGCCGCCCCGTACGCCGGCTCCATGGAAGCGCCCGATGGCGTACGCGACGTGACCTGTCAACAGGCGTTGGATCTCATTCGACGACATGCCGCGGACTCGGCCTTCGTGATCCTTGACTTTCGAACGCTCGAGATGTTCGACCGCGGGCACCTTCCAGGAGCGATTTGCTACGACGTGTTTGCAGACGGCATCGACGACTGGCTGAAGACCCTGGACAGCGGGAAGACCTACTTGATCTATTGCACCGTCGGACACCGGAGCGGAATCGCCCTCGACAAGATGAAGCAGCTGGGCTTCCGGAAGATCTATCACATGGTCGAGGGACTGAAGCAGTGGAACGCACTGGGCTACGAGACCGTCTCGAGCGACGAGAGCAAGCCGCAGGGGCCGCCTCCGGGGTCCTACCGCATGCTCCTCGGCGGGAAGTCGACGACGGTGCCCTTCGAACTGGTCAGGAATCACATCGTCGTGAAGGCTCGCATCAACGGGAAGGAAGTCCGGCTGGCCGTGGATTCGGGGTTCGGCGGGGACGGGGCGGTTCTGTTCGGGGGGCCGAGGATCGAGGAACTCGGGCTCAAGTTCGCCGGCCAGGCCGTGGTGCAGGGGGCGGGCGAGGGAAGCGCGGTGCCGGCCAGGTTCTCGACCGGCAACACCATCGGCCTGCCGGGTCTGGACCTCACGGAGCAGACCTTCATCGTCATGCCGCCGGATTCGGCTCGCGCGGTGCTCTTCGCCCACCAGGACGGCACCATCGGCGGGTCCTTGTTCAATCATCTCGTGGTCGCTGTCAACTTCGATGAGAACGTCCTCCGGCTCTCGGAAAGCAATGGCTTCACCTATTCGGGCCGCGGCCAGAAGCTGGCCATGACGACGCTGCCCGACGGCGCCCCCTGCGTGTCCGCCTCGGTCGAAATGACCCCGGGCAGCGCAGCGCCGCTCGACTTCGTCCTCGATCTAGGGGCGAGCCATGCCCTCTCTCTCCATACGCAGACAGACGCGAACATCAAGATCCCCACGAAGGCCATACGCTATTCGCTTGGGTTTGGCGTCCAGGGCGAAGTGCTGGGATATGTCGGCAGGATCGCCGGCCTGCATATTGGACCGTACGTTCTCAGGGACGTCGTCACGTCCTTCAGCGAGAGCGAGCCCCTTGCGAAGATCGAGGGGGGGCGCGGGAACATCGGGATGGGCGTCATCAAGCGCTTCAACATCATCTTCGATCGGGCGCACGGTCAGATCGTGGTCGAGCCGAACTCGCGCTTCGGCGAGCCCTTCGAGTTCAACATGTCGGGCCTGCAGCTCTCGAGGACGGCGAATCGCCGGTATCGAGTGGCGCGGATCGTCCCCGGATCGCCGGGCGAGGACGCTGGGTTTCTGGCTGACGACGTGGTCGTCGAGATCAACGGCCTGGCGGCCGACAGCGTCGGCCCGGACGACCTCGAGCAAATCCTGAAGAAGGAAGGCGGGGTAGTCGCGTTCGGGGTCGAGCGCGCCGGGAAGAGAATCGCGCTCAAGGTGCGGCTGCGGCGGATCGTCTGATGCGGCGGCTTCCGCTCGCCCTTCGATGCGTCGGGAGCAGTGCGATCGAGGCCCGACCGGGGCGAGCGAGAGAGTCCAAGGGGCCATCGTGCACAGCAGGAGCGTCTGGGTCGCTCAGCGAGTCGCCTGGGTGGCGCGCCGACGAAGGGAGGACTTGGATGCCGATCGTTCGGTTCATCGGGATGCTGTCGGTCATCGTGTGGGCGCAATGGGCCACGACCGGTGGACCGGTGGCGGCCCAGGCGCCGGACAGCGGACGCGGCCTGGCGGTCCGGCTGTCGGAGTCGGCGGTCCCGGGCACGGCGGCGGCCTATGACGTGCAGGGCCGCCCGACCTATTGCACCACGTACGGCAAGGGCTCGCCCACGGTGGTGCTCATCACCGGTTTCGGCGCGCCGCAGCAGGTCTGGGCGCCCGTGATCGGGGATCTGGCGAAGACCGCCACGGTCTTCACCTATGACCGGGCGGGCTACGGCCGGAGCGAGGCGCCGCCCGGTGACGCGCCGATCGACGGAGGACAGTCCGCCGACGATCTGTGGCGGCTGCTGGAGAAGGCGAAGGTGCCCGCGCCCTACGTGGTGGTGGGGCATTCGATGGGCGTGGACATCGCCAGGCTGTTCGCATCGGCGCATCCGGACCGGGTCTGCGGGCTGATCCTGGAGGATGGCTCCCACGAGGATCTCCGGATGGAGACGCATCGCGACGCGATGGAGGGCAAGGACCGCGAGGTGGTCAAGCAGATGGCGAAGGGCGCGCCGGGGCTGTCCGGCGTGATGAAGCGGGAGTTCCTGGGCGGCGACCGGACCAAGGAGCTGCTGCGAGGCAGCCCGCCGCTGCCGCGGGTTCCCTTCGTGGTGCTGACCAGCGGGGCGAGGCGGGCGCCGCCCATGCTGAGCGAAGCCGGCCAGAAGACGTGGACGGAGATCGGGCTCGCGTACCAGAAGAAGCTGGCGGCGCTGATCCCCGGCGGCCGGCACGTCGTGGTGGAGAAGGCGGGGCACATCATCCACCAGGACGATCCCGGGGCGCTGATCGGCGCCGTGGAGTGGACGATCGCCGAGGCGAGGAAGAGGAGCCTGGTCCGCGGCTGAGAGGCTCGCGACAACCCGGCGGTCCGGGGGACGGCGCTCGTGCGCCGTCCGAACGCTCCGGTCGCGGGATTCCGGCGATGGCACGACACGCGCGGCGCGCCACGTTCCGGCCGGTGATGATCGCCGGCGCGAGCGGGGGCCGGCCGGGCGGTCGAGGCGGTCGCAGGTCCCGGCACGGCGGCTTCCGCTCGATTGACGCCATCGCCGCCCGAGGGTCCATCGTGCGCATCGCCCTGATCACGGCGCTCCTGTGTCTCGGGCTGGGCGCGAGCGGCGCGCTCGCCCAGTTCCAGCCCAACCACGGTGATTCACTGCCTCCGATCCGGGCGGAGCGGATCGTCGGCGGGATCGCCGTCGACGGGGCGCTCGCCGAGCCGGCCTGGCAGCGGGCTCCGTCCGTCGCGCGGCTCGTCCAGGGCTACCCGTACGAGGGCGCCGCGCCCACCGAGAGCACCTGGGTGTGGGTGGCCTACGACGACGACGCCCTGTACGTGGCCGCGCGGTGCTGGGACCCGGACCCGGACTCGATCGTGGCCAACCTGGTGCGGCGGGACCTCTGGGTGCCCTCGGACCGCGTGCTGCTCTACCTCGATCCGTTCCACGACCACCGCGGCGGCTACTTCTTCTCCCTGAGCGCGGCCGGCGTGCTCTACGACGGCACCATCGCCAACGACATCGAGACGCAGGACGCGTCATGGGACGGCGTCTGGGAGGGGCGGGTGCGCCGCGACCGGGGCGACCGTGGCGGGGACGCCGGCGGCTGGACCTGCGAGATGAGGATTCCGTTCTCGCAGCTGCGCTTCCGCCCCGGCGCGGAGCAGGTCTGGGGGATCAACTTCCGCCGGCGGATCGAGCGCCGCGCGGAGCGGGACGACATCGTCTACCCGCCACGGAACGGCCGGGGCTTCGTGTCGCGCTTCCCGCACCTGGTCGGCATCGAGGGCCTGCACCGCCCGCGCTCGGTGGAGATCTGGCCGTACGTCACCGGCAAGGCGGAGTACCTGGTGCGCGAGGGCGGCGATCCGTTCCACGACGGTTCGCGGTACACGCCCGGCGGCGGGGGCGACCTGCGCGCGAGCGTGGGGAACAATCTGACCCTGAACGTGACCGCGAACCCCGACTTCGGCCAGGTCGAGGTGGACCCGGCGGTGGTGAACCTCTCGGACGTGGAGTCGTTCTTCGAGGAGAAGCGCCCGTTCTTCACCGAGAACTCGCGCGTCTTCAGCTTCGGCGCCGAGGGGGCGAGCGTCTACCCCAACTACTACTGGCCGGAGCCGAGGTTCTTCTACACCCGCCGCGTCGGCCGCTCGCCGCAGGGGGCCCTGCCCGCCGGGGCGGAGTACCCCGACGTGCCGGTGGCGGCGCGCATCCTCGGCGCCGCGAAGCTGACCGGGAAGCTCTCGCCCAGCCTCCACTTCGGGACGCTGCACGCCCTGACCTCGGCGGAGGAGGCGAGGTACGCGGTGGGCGGCCTGGATTCCAGGACGGAGGTGGAGCCGCTCACCTACTACGGCGTGACCCGCGGTCTCAGGGAGTTCGCCGGCGGCCGGGACGGGCTCGGCCTGATGGCCACGCTGGCGCAGCGCCGTCTCCGCGGCGACCTGCGCGATGCGCTCAGCGAGCAGTCGCTGCTGGCGGGACTGGACGGCTGGCACTTCCTCGATCGGGGCAAGGTCTGGGTGCTGTCGGGCTGGGCGGGGATGTCGCGCGTGGCGGGCTCGGCGGAGCGGATGATCCGGCTGCAGCGCAGCTCGGCGCACTACCTCCAGCGACCCGATGCCGGTCACCTCGGCGTGGACAGCAGCGCCACCTCGCTCACCGGCTTCGGGGGGCGGCTGCTGCTCAACAAGGAGCAGGGGAACGTCATCTTCAACTCGGGCGTCGGTGTGCTCGACCCGAAGTTCGACCTCAACGACCTCGGGTACCTGTCACGCGCGGACGTCGTCAATCTGCACCTCAAGAGCGGCTATCGCTTCGCCCGGCCCAACGCCTGGTGGCGCCAGTCGGACCTCTGGGGCGCGGTGTACGAGACCTTCGACTTCGACGGCGACCGCACCATGATCGGCGCAGGCGTCCTCTCGACGACCACGTTCGCGAACGAGTGGTACCTGGAGACCAAGTGGTTCTACGACCCGCGCCGCATGAACGACCGGCGGACCCGGGGCGGGCCGCTCACCGTGGACGAGCCTTGTACGTACTCCTACGCGTACTTCAACACGGACGCCCGAGACCGCACCGTGTTCGCGCTGTACGGGGCACGCACCTTCGCCCCGGCGGCGGGCGGCTCCGACGCCTGGTGTCTTCAGCCGACGGTGCAGTGGAAGCCGACCCCGGGCCTGAGCCTGCAGGTCGGGCCGGCCCTGGAGCGCGTGATCGAGGACGCGCAGTACGTGAGGTCGGTCCACGATCCGGACCACGCGCCGGCCGACTTCGGGGGCAGTCGCTACGTCTTCGCGCGCCTCGACCAGACCACGGTCTCGGCCGAGTTCCGCCTGGACCTCGCGCTGACGCCGAGCCTGTCGCTGCAGACCTTCGTCCAGCCGTTCGTCTCGGCGGGGCGCTACTCCGACTTCAAGGAACTGGCGCGCTCGAGTTCCTACGAGTTCCTCCGCTACGGCGCGAACCACGACCCCGCGGCCGGGACGGTGGATCCCGACGGCTCCGGACCCGCGGCTGCGTTCGCGGTGGGCCACCCGGACTTCAATCTGAAGTCCCTGCGCGGGAACGCCGTGCTGCGCTGGGAATACCGGCCGGGCTCGGTGCTGCATTTCGTCTGGACGCAGGAGCGGACCGATCGGGAGCCGCTGGGCGAGCTGCGCTTCGGGCCGTCGTCGCGGCGGCTGCTCGACGCGCCGGCGAACGACATCTTTCTGGTGAAAGCGACGTACTACTTCCATCTGTAGTCGGCCCGGGGCGCCGGCCGGGCGGTGCCGCTCGTTCACCCGAACGCCGCTCTGGTCGGCGCGCGGCGCACGCTCGGCCGGACGTCGCGGAAACGGACGACGAGACCGTGGATGCTCGCTGCCGCCGGGACGGACCGAGGACCCGTCCGGCCGCGATCCCGCGACATCTGGAACTCCCTTCTCACGCCCGGAATCCCAACATGCGCGCTTTCTCCGCGATCCCGCTTCTGGCCCTGGTCGCCGCCCTGCCGGCCGCGGCGCAGACCCGGCCGCCGGCCGCCCCGGTGCCGGCCGTGCGGCTGACTGCCCCCGTCACGATCGACGGGAGGCTCGACGAGGCCGCCTGGCAGGCCGCGCCGGCAGTGACGCGGTTCACGCAGCGGGATCCGATCGAGGGCGCAGCGCCCACCGAAAGCACCTGGGTGTGGGTGGCGTACGACGATCGGGCCCTCTACGTGGCCGTCCGGCTGTGGGACTCGCGCCCGGACTCGATCGTCGCCCAACTCGTGAGGCGCGACGTCAGCACGGCGAGCGACCAGTTCTTCGTCTATCTGGACACCTATCATGACCGGCGCAGCGGGTACTACTTCGCCGTCAACGCCGCGGGCGTG
>Ga0316628_100003150_pt1 | contig 12594 bp, 5 predicted proteins | sample OWC_Aug_M2_C1_D5_FD_207648 | JGI IMG/M metagenome (GOLD analysis project Ga0316628, IMG submission 207648) | Wetland soil microbial communities from Old Woman Creek delta, Ohio, United States - OWC_Aug_M2_C1_D5_C | ecosystem: Environmental > Terrestrial > Soil > Wetlands | place: USA: Ohio...
CGTCCGCGGCCCCCAAGAACATCATCCTGGTCATCTGCGACGGGATGGGACCGCAGGAAGTGGGGCTCCTGACGTCCTATGCCCGCCAGGCCCCGCGCTCGGTTCTTAAGGGCCGGACGACGGCCTTCGACAGGATGATGAATGCCGGAGGACGGCTGGCCCTCTCGATGACCTATCCCGGCACCGGCCTGGTGGTCGATTCGGCCGCTTCGGCCACGCAGCTTGCGACCGGGAAGCCGGCCGGATCGGAAATGGTCGGAATGGACCGGGACGGGAATATCGTCGAAAGCCTCATCGAAAAAGCGAAAAAAGCCGGGAAAGCGACTGGGATCGTCTCCGACACGCGCCTGACCCACGCCACTCCGGCCGGATTCGGGGCCCACGAGGACCAGCGGGACAACGAAAACGAGATCGCCGCTGACATGCTCGCGCTCCAGCCGGACGTGATGCTTTCGGGGGGGCTCCGTTATTTCATCCCCAAGGACGCCGCTAAAGCGGATTCGGCCGCCGCCCGGGCCGTTCGGGCGCTGACCGGCGGGGCGGTCCGTTTTTCGAGCGGCCGGAACGATGACCTGGACCTCCTGAAGGAGGCCGCGGATAAAGGCTATGCCCTGGCCTTCAACGCCGTCCAGCTCGAGCGGGCCTCCGGCTCAAAGATTCTCGGTTTGTTTGCGGAATCCGCCCTGCCGTACGCCATCGACGCCGACGATATCTTCCGAGCCTCCGGCCGGACGGTCCCGACGCTGCGGGACATGGCCGCCAAGACGCTGGAAGTCCTGTCGCGAAATGAAAAAGGATTCGTCCTGATGCTGGAAGCCGGCTTGCTGGATTGGATGCTCCATGACAACGACGCCGGCGGGGCCCTTCAGGAAATGGTGATGCTCAATGGCGTTTTGGAATACGTCCTGGGCTGGGCCGGGGAGCGCGGCGACACGCTTGTCGTGATCACCGGCGACCATGAAACCGGAGGCTTCGGATTCAGCTATTCGGCTTTCGATTTGCCGGCGGGACGGCCTCTGCCGGGAGACGGATTCAAAGGAAAGGAATTCAAGCCCCTCTTTAATTACGGCCGTCCCGAAACCCTGGACCGGCTTTATGATCAAAAAATCAGCTTCGAAAGCATCTTCCGGGGAAGGTTCGACGCCCTGCCCAAGGAGGAGCGGACTCCGGCCGCCTTAGCCAGGATCGTCAATGAGGCCGGTGATTTCAAGATCACCGACGAGGCGGCCGCGCGCATCCTGGAAACGGAAGCCAATCCTTTTTATGTCGAGAAGCACCGTTATTTGGGCAATGCCGTGGTTCCGCGCGTCCGCGATTTTGCGAGCTTCTATGTCTACCAATCGGACAACCGGAAAAACCTGTTGGGCAGGGAATTGTCCAAGGAGCAGTCGGTGGTCTGGTCCACCGGCACCCATACCGCGACGCCGATCCCGGTCTTCTCCTTCGGCCCCGCCTCGGGGGAATTCCAGGGAATTATCCACCACACCGAGATCGGCCGGAAGCTGATGAGCCTGATCCGGAATTAGCCCGGGCCGGATAGGGCCCGGCCCCCGTCCAAGATATTCCCCGTTTCGCCTGCAACCATTCCCGGGAATTCCGCGTTATTTTATATTGATAATACTGAAATTCAGTAAAATCAGCGGAGGAGGCCCCATGCGGGAGCTTTCGAAAATCGAAGAAATCCTCCTGGTCGCGATCTGTCGGCTCAAGGACCAGGCCTACGGCGTCCGGATCCGGCAGCACGTCTCCGGCGTTCTGGACAAGGAATTCACCTACGGCAACCTCTACAGCGCCCTTCACCAGCTGACGGCCAAGAAATTCATCCGGCCGGCGACCGGACTTCCGGCTCCCTCCCGGCGGGGCCGCCCGCGCGTGTTTTACACCATCACCCCGGCCGGCCGGGAAGCCCTGCAATGCGCCCGGGAATTGAACGCCAAATTATGGCTCGGCTTCCCGGCTTTCGCCCTCGACAAGGACAAGATCGGATGAATCCGGCGCCCGCGCGTCCCCCGCGGATTCCGGCCTGGCTGCTACGGCTGGCCGCCCTGGAAGAGGACCGTTTCGCCATCCTGGGAGATTTCGACGAGGAATACGCCGAGCTGGTCGGAGAGCTCGGCCGGGCCGGCGCGTCGCGCTGGTTCTGGCGCCAGGGGCTCCGGACCGCGCCCCGCCTGCTGGGGGATCATCTCTATTGGAGGACCATCATGTTCAAAAACTACCTGAAAATCGCCCTGCGGAATATCCGCAAGCAAAAAGCCTACGCCTTCATCAATATCGCCGGCTGGGCGGTGGGGATGACCGTCTGCATCCTGATCCTTCTCTGGGTCCGGCAGGAGCTGAGCTTCGACCGTTTTCATGCGAACGCGGACCGTATCCATCGGCTGACCCTCGAGGCCTTCATCGGGGCGCCGCAATCCGCGCCCGTCGCGCCCACGCCGGCCGCCCCCGCCTTGGTCCGGGAATATCCCGAGATCAAGGCCGCGGCCCGGATCGACCGTCCCCGGCCGGCCTATGTCTGGAACGAAGACCGGGAATTCCGGGTCGAGGGAATGGGCGCAGCCGACGCTTCCTTTTTCCAGGTCTTCGACTTCCCCTTTTTATCCGGGAATCCGGAAACGGCCCTGGCCCGGCCGTACACGGCGGTGCTGACGGAAAGCGCGGCCCGGAAAATCTTCGGGGCCGAGCCCGCCCTGGGGAAATTCCTGAAAGGGGAGGACGGCAAATCCTACGCCGTCACGGGGGTTCTTCGGGACATCCCGCAAACGTCCCATCTGACGTTCGATATCCTGCGGTCGTTCGAGACGCTGATCGCGGAGAACCGGGCGGCGGCGGAAAACTGGTTCGCCATCTCCAACTACGCCTATATTCTTTTGAACGAAAACGCCGATCCTGCCGCTCTCGAGGCGAAACTTCCCGCGTTCATCGATAAACACATGGGACAAACATTGAAAACCATCGGGGGGAAGATGGTCTTGAGGATGCAGCCCCTGACTCGCATCCATCTTTATTCGAATTTCGCCCTGGATATCGCCCCTCAAGGCGACATCGCCTCCGTCTACTTGTTTTCCGGCATCGCCCTGCTCGTCCTCCTCATCGCCTCGATCAATTTCATCAACCTGTCCACGGCCCGATCGTCCACCCGGGCCAAGGAAGTCGGCTTGCGCAAAACTCTGGGCGCCGTGCGCCGCCGCCTGATGGGCCAATTTCTAGGGGAATCCGTCCTCTACAGCTTGCTGGCCATGGTTTTGGCCGTAGGCTTGCATTTTGCCGGCCTGCGGCTGTTCGGAAACATCGTGGGCCGGCCCCTGGAGACCAACGCCTTTAAAACGCCTTGGATGATTCCGGCCCTTTTCGGCCTGGCCCTGGCCGTCGGCCTGGCGGCCGGCTTGTATCCGGCGGGGGTTTTGTCCTCGTTCCAGCCCGCCCGCGTCCTCAAGAGACAATGGCGGACCGGCGGCGGCGTCATTTTCCGCCGGGTCCTGGTCGTGGTTCAGTTCACCATCTCCGTCGCCTTGATCATCGGCACCCTGGCCGTATCCCGGCAGATCCGGTACGTCAAGGAAAGGCCCTTGGGATTCGATAAGAACCAGGTTCTGGTCATCCCCCGTCTGACCCCGTCTCTCCGAAAATCCTTCGATTCCGTCCGCGCCGAGCTGATGGGTATCCCAGGCGTCCAGGAAGTCGGGGCTTCGACGCTGGTCCCCGCCCGCGGCATCGCCCGATCGGCCTTTTTCCCGGAAGGATTCGGCGTCAATGAACCGCAGCCGATGGACACCCTGTCCGTCGAGCCCCATTTCCTCGCCGCTCTCGGCATCCGAATCACCGCGGGACGTAATTTTTCCCCGGACCTTCCGACCGACAGGACGGATTCGGTGCTGATCAACGAGACCGCCGCCCGCCGCTTCGGTTGGGCCGATCCCCTCGGCAAGCGGTTCGTCCTCCTCTCCGGACCCGGCGATTCGGCCGGTCCGACCCGGTATTTGAACGTGGTGGGGGTCGTCGCCGATTTCCATACGCTCTCCCTCCATCAAAAGCTCGAGCCCATGATCATCTTCGATAATCTGGACGGCGCCCGCTTCGTCTCGGCCCGGCTTCAAACAGGCAACCTTTCCGGGACTTTGGATCTGATCAAGAAAGCGTGGAAGCGACTCGATCCCGGCAATCCCTTCGATTCTTTTTTTCTTGACGATGTCTTCGACGTCCAGTACCGGGCCGACGAGAGGATGAAAGCCATGACCCGCCAATTCGGCCTGCTGGCCGTCCTGATCGGCTGCCTGGGCCTGTTCGGCATGGCGTCCTTCACCGTCGAACGGCGGATCAAGGAAATCGGCATCCGCAAGGTGCTGGGGGCGTCCGTGGCCGGCATCGTCCGGCTGCTTTCTAAGGAGACCGTCCTCCTCGTCCTGGCGGCCAACGCCGTCGCCGCTCCGGCCGCCTACCTCCTGTTGAACGTCTGGCTGCGCGGATTCGCCTACCGGGCTCCGTTGAGCGTTTGGGCGTTCGTCCTGGCCGCCGCGGCCTCGCTGGGAATCGCCCTGCTGACGATCAGCGCCCAGTCCATCCGGGCCGCCCGGGGCAAGCCGGCGGAAGCCCTGCGCTACGAATGAGGATCAGGGCCTTCCGGCCGGGGACTTGGCCGGGCGGAAGCGGTCCCAGTTTTTCAGAACCTCCAGGCCTTTTTTAAGGACCGGATCCTCGCCGCGGCGAATGTCCTCCCGGGTCGGACGGACAGTAACTCCGGGCTTGATGCCGGCGCCGACCCATTCCCGGCCGTCGGGATATACCGTGCGCAAGGTGACGACCCGGAAATCGCCGCCTCCCGGAAGCGGAATCCGGATCGGGTTGCCGGTGCTTCCGGCCGTGGTTTCGCCCACCAACACGGCCCGCTTGGCGAAATCGAAAGGAATGCAAAAATCCTCGGCCGTGCTGAAGGTGGCGGGGCCGGTCAGGATGACCAACGGCCCCGTATAACGCTTCCCTTGACGGATCTCGATGACATCCGGGCCGAGGGAGCCCTCCTCCCATTCCAGAGGCATGCCCCAGCTCGCTTTGGCCGGGACGTATTTGGGGGATTTCCATCGAAAAGACGGCACCGGCGCGTCGAAGAAGCAGCCGATGACGGGAAAGGCGAGCGTATCGTCCCCGCCTGGGTTGAAGCGGATGTCGAGCATCATGCCTTTAACCGACGGCCCGATTTCGGCGTCGAACGCCTTCATGAATTCCGGGACGACCTTTTCGCTTCCGAAATTGGCGATGCGGATATAGACGATGCCTCCCTCCAAGCGGCGGACTTCGATGGGCGATTCCTGATTGATGTATGATTCGAGAAGGCGGAAGAAAAACCGTCCTCCGTCGGGCGTCCGGGCGTCGCGAATCAGGCGAACGGTCTGTTCCCGGCCGTCCGGTTCCCTGAGCTTGAGGTTCACGCCGCTTCCGGTGGGCCCCACCAACAGCCGGAAGATGCTGATCGCTTCGTCGGCATGGCGGGTTCCCCGGGATTCGAAGCGCGCAATCCGGTCCTGGAAGTAGGCGGCGGCCGGGGCGCCGTCGATCTCGACGATTTCCGATCCCCGGGTGATCGCGTTCCGTTTCAGGTCCTCAGTCTCGGCCATACGGGCGACGAGATATGCGCCGTCCACGACTTGGACTTCCAGCGGCGGCCAATCCAAGGACGGATCGAAGAACCCGCCGGGCCGGTTGACGGCCGTGTGACCGTCCTTCAAAAGGGCGGCGAACTCGCACAGGACGTCGTAGTAGGCGGCCATGTCGGGAGCAGCGATGACCCGGGGAATGTACTCCCTGGCCTTCTTGTCCCAATCCAGGCCGGGCCGCTGGTCGAAGAAGGGGAAGTTGGCCTTGGCCGTCGCCCAGATCGTCATCAAACCCCAGACTTTCTGCTCGACGCTTCCCGTCCAGGCCTCGTTTTGATTTTGCGGCCGGTCTTGGGCCGCGATCAGCCCGGGCTCCGGGGTTCCGGCAAAGGCCAGAATGAGGCCGCCTAAGAGAATCGCCGATCGGATTTTCATTGATGGGTCTCCTTGCGGGGGATAAATCAGCTCCCTCTACTCTGGAAGACGAAAAAACGGGCGGGTTGGTTTACCCTCCATCGCCGGATTTCCGATCATCCGGAGTTCCGGCATATCGCAACAGGCTGTCCGGTCTAAGCACGGGAGTTTCGTTAGATCTAGTGTCCCGTCTCATAACTTTATTGGTAAAGTTTTCGGGGAGACGGGACGCTTTCAAGGGGGAGTCAAGCTCCCCCTTCGATGCTGCGCTGAACCCCTGAGGGGAGCCTCGCCGCCCCGCTCAAACTCCCCCGGCGATGTCGCGTCGAGAATATTGAGAATATGACAAGGTATTTCTGAAACGCGACGCTAGCGGGCCGAGACGCCCGGCGTCGGCGGATGGGCCGTTCGGGCCGCCCAATCCTCGGCAATCTTCTCCGCCGGCAGGGAAAAATGCTCATGGACAATGACCCAGCGGGCGTCACGCTTTTCCAGGACTCCCGTGACCCGGGTGGTGAAGCAGCGGATCGGGCGGTCCTTGACCTGGGCGCAATCTTCGAGAAGCGCATCGAACCAGGCCGTATCCCCGCTTCGGGACAGGTGAACGTTGAGCTCGTGGATCTTATGACCCCCGTATTTGACCTCGGGATTTTTCCAGCCCTCGGAATACTTGAGAAACTCGTCGAATCCCCGGATCGTCGTTGCCGTGTCCAGCTGGTACATGAAGAGATCCGGCCCTTGGGAGAAGGTCTCGAACAGAAGCTTGAAATCCTTCGTCTTAAACCAGCCGATGGAATCGTCGATGACTTTGGCCACCGCCGCCTTCTCCAATTCGAAGTCGGGTTTTGTCCGGCAAGACGGCGCAAGGAAAATCCCAAGCAAGGTGGCGATCAATAAGATCCGCGTGGTCCGTTTTTTCATTTCGACACTCCAAACGAAGCGCTTCCGCGGTCCCCGCGGCTCGCGGATGATGGCTGTCGCTCCGGGCCGGAGGTCCTGCTTTGCCGAAAAGCACAGCAAGGAGCGTGCCGAAGACCGAACGAACGGGGATAAGGGGGAATTTGCGTGTTTTTATGCATTTGTTCGCCGTTTACTGTCCGCGATCGAACGAATCCGATCCGAATCAGGGCAAGGCAATGTCTGCCGTCCCGTATTCTCCAGCTTGCCGGAGAGCGATCTCTTTACGCTCTTAGGCTCTTTTTACGTACCGAGTCGCTCTTACGTTGGCGCGATGCGGCTTGATAAATGATGCGCCGTGATAAGGAGCCTTGTGTTCGAAAATGCCGATGGGTTCGGATCCCTAAATAAAAGCGAGGAGAATCGCCAGGGAAAAGGCGGGCGGATCGATATGGGTGTCGCCGTGGACGAGGAAGAGGACGGCGGCCGCCTCCGACAGCGCCGCCGCTGCCAGGCCCATCGCCACGCCGAGCCATGGCGAGTTTGCGGCCAGGGCGAACAGCTCCGCCGCCAAAACGATATGAAGGACGACCGGGGCTTTGGCTCCCGCCGCGAGAAAAACGAGCGAGACAGCGGCCAGGCTGAAAAAGATGCCCGTCGCCCGCGGATAGACGACGGCCGAGATCGCCGCGGGAAGACCGAGGCCGATGCTCAATACCGCGAGCGGCAGGAGCGGCTGGCGCCAGGGGAAGCTTTCCCCCGATTTATCGAGCGCCCAGCGCCGAACGCCGGGGCCGGGCTTGCCCAGAAGACCGGTCTTGCCGAAAAGGAGCCGGACGAGAACCCCGCTGACGACGATGGAAAGGGCGATGGCGTTTTTCCAGGGTGTTCCGCGTCCGTTCGGAACGAGAAGCCAAGCTCCGGCGATAAGGCTCCCGAGGACGCCGAACATCCCGCCGACAAGGAGAACGTCCCCCCGGCCGAGCTTGAGGAGCGGCGTGACGATATCCCGGCCGGAAGGCAAGGCGCCTCTCCGGGCGGCGTAGGCGGCGGCGGCGACTCCGCCGGCGAAGGCGACATGAGGCCCCAGGAACGGGCCCCAGGTGATCTGCGTTTGGAACGAGGCGTCTCCGGAAATGATGGTCACGACCGTCCCCGCGACCGAAGCCAGGCCGCAGAGAACAAACATCGGAACGGCTCCGAACGCCGCCCCCGCGACCCCTCCGCCGAATGACGCGAGGAGGGTGAGCCAGACGGAACCGGCCGCGCCGGTCATCTCTTTTCTTCCCCGGAGGCTTCCGGCTCCGTCTTGGGCAATCCCCCGTCGATCGCGGCGCAGAGCTCGGCGATCGTCGGATGGTCGAGGACGTCCCGGATCGAGATTCGCGATCCGAGATCCCGTCGCAAATGGCTGAGAAGGGTCGTGGCCAGGAGGGAATGGCCCCCCAGCTCGTAGAAATTGTCCCGGCGGCCGATCCTGGCGATCCCGAACAGCCTTCGCCAGATCGCGGCGACTTTTTTCTCGGTTTCGGTTTCCGGCGCGACGTAGGCCGTCTCCAGGTCGGGCCGGTCGTGCTTCGGTTCCTCGTCGTTGCGCCGGAGCGATTGTTCCTTTTCCCTCAGAAATTCCCGCTTGATCCAGAGGTTGACGCGCACGCCGAGGTCCCGGGTGGAAACGATGACATTGGGCGTATCGATGCGGGCCAGGATCCGCCGGAAGACGTCGATTCCCTCGCGCGTCGTAATGCCGTTTTTGAGCTCCTGACGGAACCACTCCTTCAGTTCGTCCGGCATGTGCGTCTTCAGCCCCATGCCGACCTGGCCCCACATGTCCCAGTTGACGGAAACAACGCGCCTTCCGTTTCGCCGGGCTTTGAGGGCGAAGGCGTCGAGGAAGGCGTTGGCCCCGGCGTAATCGCCCAAACCGATCCCTCCCAGGATCGAGGCGACGGAAGAGCAGAGGACGAGGAATTCCGGATGATGCTTTTTCAAGATCCCGTCCAGGACGAGGGTGCCGTGGATTTTCGGGGCCAGAACCGCGCGGGCGTCCTCGGTCCGCTTCAGCTGGAGGATGCCCTCCCCAGGCAGCCCGGCGGCATGGACGACGCCGTCGATCGGGCCGAAACGGGCCGTCGCCCGGGCGATTTCGGCCGTCATGCGCCTTTGATCCGCCGCGTCCGCCGAGACATAGACGACCTTGGCTCCCAAGCCCTCGAGGTCCAGAATCCGGCGGATTTTTCGGCTGGTTTCATCGGAGCGGGGATGGTCCTTGAGATAGCCGGCCCATGTTCTCCGGCCCGGAAGGCGGGTCCGGCCGGTCAGAATCAAGCGAGCGCCTGCTTCGCGGGCGAAATATCCGGCCAGGGCCAGCCCGATGCCTCCCAAGCCGCCGGTGATGAGGTAAACCCCGTTTTTCTTAAGAAGCTTGGCGTCGCGCGGAACCTTCCCCGGACGCAGGGTTTCGAAATCCTGGACCCAGCGGCGGCCGCCGCGGTAGGCGACAAGAAGGTCCGGGATGTCGGACCGCAATTCCTCAAGAACCAGATCCACGACGGAAGGCCCGATATCCCGGGGCCGCTCCGCCTCAAGGTCGATGTTGCAGCACTTGACGTTCGGGTACTCCTGGGGAATGACCTTGACGGTCCCGAGGAGAGGGGCCTTTTCCGGCCGGATGCGTTCTCCCCCGGTGACGTCCTGGAGTCCGTTGGAAACGACGAACGTCCGGATCTCGTGGGGGATGTTTTCCTTTCCGAACCCCTGGGCCAGGCGGAGAAGGCTGAAGAAGCCGAGATCGAGGGACCGATCGACATCCGCCAAGCCGGCCGGCCGGTTCGCGGCTCCGGTCTCGGAAAAATTCCAAAGATGGACGATCCTTTCAGGGAAGAAGCCGCGCTTCCGAAGATCGGAACACAGCGAGAGGTAGTCTTCCTCGCGGGCGGGATTGAGAAGAAAACGGTCGCGGCCAAGCCGCCGGAAGGCGCGTCCGATCCCGATGGTCGCGATGGAATGGCCTTCCTTCCGCAAGCGGCGGACGATCGCGTTCCCAAGCCCCATGGCATCCAGGAAAACCAGCCAGGAGGATGGGCCGGTCCTTTTATCCGCGGCCGGGAGCGCGGGCCGCGGGGGCAGGGCCCGCTTCCAGGTCGGAACGGCAAACCAGCCGTCCGGATCCTTGATTTTCCGGTTGAGGAGGGCGAAGCCCCCGGCCGGAGCCGGGCCGGGCTTGGGAGAATCGACCCAGAAGCGCTTTCGTTCAAAGGGATACGTGGGAAGCGAGACGCGGCGGCGCTCGTCATTTTTATAGAAGGCCTTCCAATCAACGGCCGCGCCCGCGGTCCACAGGCTTCCGAGCGATCCGAGGAGGAATTCCATCTCCGGCGTCCGGTCCTTCGGGTCGGGCAGCGAACCGGCGACGATCAGGCCCGGGACCGGTCCGGCGTTCATGCGGGCCAGCCGGCTCAGGGTCAGTCCCGGCCCGGTTTCGAGCAGAACGCGGCCCGGCTCTGACGCCGCCTTTCGGACCGCGTCGGCGAAACGGACGGTTTGGAGGGCGTTTCGGATCCAATATTCGGCGGAAACAACGTCTTCGGGCGCGACCCAATCCCCTGTGACCGTGCTGATGATCGGAATTTGAGGCGGATTCCGGGGAACGGCTTCCAGGATCCGGGCATAGTCCCCGCGCAAAGGCTCGATCATCGGTGAATGGAAGGCATGGGATGTGCGAAGGTAGCGGCAGCCGATCTCCCGTTCCGCCAGCTTCCGCCGAAGCTCTTCGACGGGTTCGAACGGACCGGAAACGACGCAGAGCGAGGGAGCGTTCACCGCGGCCAAGGCCAGTCCCTCTCCGAGCAGGGGAATCGTGTCCTCCTCGGAAAGCGAGACGGCCAGCATCGTTCCGCCGGGCAGACGGTCCATCAGCTCTCCGCGCTTGGCGACCAAAGTCAGGGAATCCTCCAGGGAAAAAACCCCGGCTAAACAGGCGGCGATATATTCGCCCAGGCTGTGGCCGAGAAGCGCCTTGGGAACGATTCCCCACTCCATCCAAAGCCGGGCCAGGGCGTAGGAAACGGCGAAGACGGCCGGCTGGGCGAATCGAGTTTGCTTGAGAATCTCGGCGGCGGCCTCGGGATCGCCGGTTTCCGGGTGCATGATCCGGCGGATGTCCGTCCCCAGCGTCGGGGCCAGGATTTCCGCGGAGCGGTCGATCCAGAGACGGAAGACCGGTTCCCGGAGATAAAGCCCGCGGCCCATGCCGATGTACTGCGCTCCCTGTCCGGGAAAGAGAAAGACGACCGAACGATCCGCCCGGGCCTCGCTCGGTGCCATCCCGGACGTCCCGAGTTTAGCGATTGCGTCTTCGGCGTCCCGGCAGACGACGGCCCGCCGGTGCTTGAAGGCCTCCCGTCCCACGGCCAGGGTATAGGCCGCGTCCGCGAGGGAGAGGCCGGGATGCGACCTTAAATGAACGGCCAAATCGGCCGACGTCTTTTCCATGGCGGTGGAGGAGCGGGTTGAAAGAGGGATCAAGCAAGCCGGCCTTGATTCCGGTTCCAAGGGGGAGACAGGCGCTTGCTCCAGGATGAAGTGGGCGTTCGTTCCTCCGAATCCGAAAGCGCTCACCCCGGCCCGGAGCGGATGGCCGTTGGGGGACCAGGATCTGAATTCCGTGGGAATGACGAAAGGGCTGTTTTCCAGGTCGATGGCCGGATTGGGCTTCTGGAAATGAAGCGTCGGCGGTATTCCGCGGTTTTCCAGGGCCAGGACGGATTTGATCATAGCGGAAACGCCGGCGGCGACATTGACGTGTCCGATATTCGTCTTGACCGAACCCAGGGCGCAGAAACCTTTTTTCCCCGTTCCGAACGCCCGGGTCAAGGCCTCGAATTCAATCGGATCTCCCAAGCGAGTGCCTGTTCCATGGGCTTCGAGCAGTTCGATGCTTTCCGGATCGATTCCGGCGGCCCGGTGGGCGGCCCGGATGACCTCGGCCTGGCCTTCGGCGCTGGGAGCGGTGAAGCCGGGTTTATGATTGCCGTCGTTGTTGACCGCCGAGCCGAGGATGACGGCCCGGATATGATCCCTATCGGCCAGGGCTTTGCCCAGGACTTTAAGGACGACGACTCCCGCCCCGTCGCCGAAGACCGTCCCGTCGGCCCCCGCGTCAAAAGCCCGGCAATGACCGTCGGAGGAAACCATCAGGCCCTCGTGATGGAGATAGCCGCTTTTCCACGGGAGCATGACCGAAGCTCCGCCGGCCAGTGCCATTCCGCTGCTTCCTTCAAACAACGATTGGCAGGCCAGGTGGACGGCCACGAGTGACGTCGAACAGGCGGTCAGGACAGTGAAGCTCGGCCCCTTGAGGTCGAGCTTGTAGGAAATACGGGTGGCGATGTAATCCCGGTTGTTGAGCAGGAAGGCGTCGAAGTCGTCCGCCGTCAGGAGCGAGGCGGCCTGGAGACGGCGGATCCATTCGCTGTTGTCTCCGGCTCCGAAGAAAACGCCGACCGGCGTTCCGGACGATCGCGGCGCGTACCCGGCGTCTTCCAGGGCTTCCCAGGCGCATTCGTGGAGAAGGCGGACCTGGGGGTCCATCTTGATGGCTTCGCGGGGCGGATAGGAGAAAAATTCCGCGTCGAACGCGTCGATGTCCTCCAGGATGCCTTTGGCTTTGACGTAGCGGCGGTTCCGGATC
>Ga0316628_100003151_pt1 | contig 12593 bp, 16 predicted proteins | sample OWC_Aug_M2_C1_D5_FD_207648 | JGI IMG/M metagenome (GOLD analysis project Ga0316628, IMG submission 207648) | Wetland soil microbial communities from Old Woman Creek delta, Ohio, United States - OWC_Aug_M2_C1_D5_C | ecosystem: Environmental > Terrestrial > Soil > Wetlands | place: USA: Ohio...
GGCGGCGTTCGCATTCTCAATCGGGAGACCGTGGAAGGCTTGGGAATAACAAGGGAGACTATCGAGAGAGTAACAGCCGCGGAAGAACAGGAACTGGAACGCCGCGAACGGGCCTACCGGGGCGGAAGACCTCCATTGAACTTGATTGGCCGGACCGTCATTCTCGTCGATGATGGCATCGCCACGGGAGCAAGCATGGAGGCGGCCATTCGCGCGTTGCGCCAAATGAACCCCGTGCGGATCGTGATCGCCGTTCCCGTGGCCCCGGCCGACACCTGCGGGCGGATCCGATCCGAGGTGGACGATTTTGTATGCCTGGAAATGCCCAAGCCCTTTTTTGGAGTGGGGCAATTCTACGATGACTTTTCGCAAGTATCAGACGAGGAAGTAAAGGATCTGCTCGATAACGCCGCGCGGCAGCGAGAACCGCAATATGGGGCTGCCTAGACCGTGGCAAGAAGACCGCGAAATGCGTAGCGGACAAATGTTCCGGAAGCACAGTAGTCAAGAATTTTACGCCATCCAGTCTTTAGGCTTCTTGTGAAAGTAGAGGTGTCAACATGGACCCTAAACATGAACACGATCTGATTGCCGCGATTCGGCATTCCGCGCATGCGCTTACCGGAGACGCCGCCGATTTCGATCCTTTGCTCAAATTGATCGGCGACTCGCGTTTCGTTCTGATCGGGGAGGCTTCGCATGGAACCCACGAGTTCTACCGCCTGCGCGCGCAGATTACCAAACGCCTGATCGAGGAAAAAGATTTTACCGCGGTCGCCGTGGAAGCGGACTGGCCGGACGCTTATCGCGTGAATCAATTTGTCCGGTTTGAAAGTGCCGACGAAGACGCCATCGACGCGCTCGCGGGCTTCCGCAGATTTCCCGCCTGGATGTGGCGCAATGCCGACGTGCTGGATTTCGTGGGATGGCTGCGAAATTACAATGAGCACCGCCATGCCAAGCGCGCCGGTTTCTATGGCCTGGATCTCTACAGCCTGCATGCCTCCATGCAAGCCGTGCTGGATTTCCTGGACAAAGCCGATCCTGAGGCGGCGCGCCGCGCGCGGTATCGCTACGCCTGCTTCGAGAATTTCGGCGAAGACACACAAGCGTACGGTTACGCGGCCAGCTACGGCTTGAGCAAGAGCTGCGAGGATGAAGTCGTCGGCCAGTGGATGGAAATGCGCCAGCGCGCAGCGGATCTGGCCAGCCGCGACGGACGCCTCGCCCGGGATGCCTTCTTCTTTGCGGAACAGAACGCCCGGCTGGTAAAAAATGCCGAGGAGTATTACCGCTCGATGTTTCACGAACGTGTCTCCTCCTGGAATTTGCGGGACACCCACATGGCGGAAACGCTGGATGCATTGACGCATCACCTTGGCGCGAAATCAAAGATCGTCGTCTGGGCGCACAACTCGCATCTCGGCGATGCGCGCGCCACCGAGATGGGACAACACGGCGAACTGAATCTCGGGCAGCTCGTGCGTCAGCGGTACGCGAAAGAAGCGACGCTCGTGGGATTCACAACGTATACCGGCACGGTCACGGCAGCCTCGGGCTGGGATGCTCCCGCGGAACGCAAACATGTCCGGCCAGCGCTCGCCGGGAGTTACGAAGCGCTTTTCCACGAAACCAAGATGCGCAATTTCCTTCTGCCGCTGGGACCCAAGGAAAAAGCCACGCCCCTCTTGCGGGAACCGCATCTGGAGCGGGCCATCGGCGTCATCTATCTTCCGCGATCCGAGCGCGCGAGCCATTATTTCCACGCGCAACTTCCGGACCAGTTCGACGCCATTTTGCATTTCGATGAGACCCGCGCCGTTGAGCCTCTCGAACGAACCGCGGCCTGGGAGATTGGCGAGATTCCCGAAACGTATCCTTCCGCGCTGTAGAAATTTGCGGCAGTCAGCCTTTGACGCAGATGACAGGCACAAGGCGGGCGATTCGCCGCGCGAGATTTGCGTGCTCGGCGGCCGCCGCGACGGCGTTGACATCTTTATAGGCGCCCGGCGCCTCTTCCGCGACGCCGCGAAATGACCGCGTGCGAATCAACACACCGCGTTCGCGCAGTTCTTCGATGAGCTCGCGTCCATGCCAGCGCTTGGTCGCCTGAGTTCGGCTCATCGCTCGCTCTGCGCCATGGCAGGCCGAAGAGAACGCTAATTTTTCACTCTCATTCGTGCCGGCGAGAATATAGGACTCGGTTCCCATTGTCCCGCCGATCAACACCGGCTGCCCGACTGCCCGTAGGGCGGGCGGCAGATCGGGATGCCCCGGGCCAAAGCTGCGGGTTGCGCCTTTGCGATGCACGAACAGCTCTCGACGGCCGCCATCGACGGAATGCAGCTCAATTTTGCAGGTGTTGTGAGATACGTCATACAACAAAACAAGCTTGGCGTCTGGCAAAACCTGGGCAAACGCGCCACGCACCAGATACGTGATGATTTGCCGATTGGCGAGCGCGCAATTGGTGGCGGCACGCATCGCGCCCAGATAATTTTGCCCCAGTTCGGAATGAATCGGAGCGCAGGCGAGTTCGCGATCCAGGATTTGGCGATACCCTTGACTTACCATACTCTTCAGATAATCCGTGCCGACCTGATGGCCGAGACCCCGCGATCCGCAATGAATGCTTACGACGATATCGTTTTCGTGCACTCCCATCGCTTCGGCTGCCGCGGCATCGAAAATTTGCGCGACCCAAGTGGCCATACTCATTCCGCGCCGGGAGACGAAGAACATCGTCCGCAAACTCTTATCGTGCTGCCTTCGTCTGATTCCCTGATATGGCAGGTTCATTTTGCCCTTGCGAATCATCTATTCGCAGAGTCTGTCTTCACGCTGTGACGACTATCACGTCGCACAGTGAGCCAGCTCATAGACATCCGAATCGGACTGAGACTAACATTTTTAATGTAAATGAATTGTGCGGGACTCATCGCCCAATGCTTGCCGTGTGAACCACCAGGCGGATGAGTGCAGGGAGGATGAAATGAAAAACCAGGCGGAAGTTCAAAACGAAAAAACAGAATGCACCAGTCACGCATCGGGATTCGGCTTCTTAGTGGCCGGATTGGGAATAGGGGCGGCGCTCAGTGTTTTCCTGGCTCCAAAATCAGGGGAAGAAACGCGCAAATGGATCGCGACAAAGTGCCTCGATGGGGTCGACGCAGCCAACGCCAAGGTTCGACAGACGCGTGTCCGCGTGCATGAACTGGTAGATGAGGGCCAGCGGAAGGTTGACGAAGCCGTAATGGCAAGGCGTGAGGCATTTGCGACTGCTAAGACGGAGGCGAAAGCGGGATCAAACTAATTCGATGAATCGAGCCGGTTGGCCGGAGTAAGGAAATTTCAGTGGGGCTAACTGAGTAAATGAGTGTCTCTGACGCCTGCAGGTAGAAAGGGCGTTCTGTCCGAGCCCAAGGACAGGAGCATTTCGAGTTGAACGTCTTTAGGACTTCGGTTTGTTCTTCTCGGGGCAGAGATCAGACTGACGTATGCCGCCGCTCGCTGTTTTTTTTATATTCGATGTTAGCTAAATTGCTGTGGTTAATGGACTGAGGGATCCTTCAGTTGACCTAGCAGTTGGAAGTCATCTGAATCACCCCTTGGCCATGAAACCCCAAGGAGACTCACATGTTTGCTCGCAGAATATCTATGCATTTGAAGCCGAACAGCGTTGCTCAATTTACCGAAAAGGAAGAGAAGGAATGCATCCCAGTCATTCGACAACAGAAGGGGTTCCGGGACCTAACGGCCTTCGTTTCCCCGTCTGGAACGGAAGCTTTCGTGATCACTTTGTGGGATGGGCCGGAAAGCGCGGAAGCGTACGGTCGTGAGAGCTATCCCCGCCTGGTGAGTATCCTCGCGAACGTGATTGATGGTGCACCCGTGCTGGAAACCTACAATGTTTCTAACTCCACCTCACAAAAGATTGCTGTGGCAGCAGCCTAAAGCCGAAGGGCCATTCTACTGAAAGGGGGGGCGGGAATCTCACCCCCCGTCTCAGTCTCTTGAGGAAAGAGTTCTAACCACGTGCATGTACGCGACATGGTGAACCCAACTCCCGATAAACAGGGATTATCGGTAACTGGAAATCTAACCCTCCCCGCATTCCGAGAAGATGACCTACCTCTTCACTAGTATTAGGATGTCTCCTCAGCGTTTTGGAATGCGCACGACTTGCACTGAGCAAGGTGCGTGGCGCACGACGGCTTCGGATACGCTGCCCAGAAAGAACCGGTCGAATCCCTTGCGCCCGTGCGAGCCCATGACAACCAGGTCGGCAGGCCATTTTGCAGCAAGATCAATAATGGCAGATTTCGGGTTGCCTTCCTCCATAGCTGTCACCACCTGAAAGCCCGCAGTGCGCAGTGCTTGTGCCGTCTGTGTAAGGAGCGCTTCACCCTTCTTCCGTAGCTCCTCGATCACAGGCTTCCAATCTACGACGTAGCCGCCTTCATAGAGGAATACATACGATTCAATTACATGCAGGACTCGGACTTCAGTTTCGCCGGGTCTTGCTTGTGTGATCAGCGCTTGCGTAGCCGCTTGGGAGAATTTCGAGTCGTCGATGGCAAGTAGTACCTTCATAAAACCCTCCAAAGAGCTTTGAGATGTCTAGTGGGAAGCGCGTTTGAATTTCTTTACCTTGTAATGTTTCCTTCGCCTCAAAACGAATCCGCTACTCAGGCAGCGACAGCCGCCGCAATCTTGTGGGCCGTGGAGTTGGTCACCTCGCACAGTTGCACCTCAGCGGGCCCGGCAACCACGGGTTCCAGAGCCTTCATTACCTCGCTAAGGCTGGAACGACCGTAAGCCTCTGCATTTTCTTTGCTATCCCAGAAGCTGATTCCGAAACTAGTCTTGCCGTCGGAAGTAACCAGGCAAATTAGATCCAGAAATCCTTCGTGGGTGCGACGCAGCGGGATAATGCATTCCTCAACTACTTTGGTATATTCCAACCTGGTGCCAGTCTTCAAAGGTGTGGTCACAATCTGAGCAAACATTAGAACCCCTCTCTCAACCATTGCGGCACAACGTGCTGCCGGATGCTCATGTTTTATACTCAGGCACGCACGAATTGATTGCCGTGATCGCCGTCACGCTGATGCAGGTGCATACGATACGTTGATCAGTGATCAAGCGCACATCTTTTGCGATACCGGATCAACCAATATTCATTTGCGCTTAAAGACAACACCTGCGACGCAAGGAGAATCTGAAATGCACACGTCAAGAGTGGTTTCTCTTTTGAGTCTAGCCCCACTGATCTTAATGGGAGCGTTCAACGGCAACGCGCAGAGCATTACCGCCAATTCCGGTCAGGTCTACCAACATCAGGAGACTCGCGAACTCGTTGCTTTGGTGAACGACGCGTCCAAGCTGATCCGCACAAAAGGGGAAGCGGCGTTTAGCGATTTCCGTGTTTCCGGCAGCCGCTGGCGACAGGGAGAGGCGTATATCTTTGTGCTGGATCCAAAAGGAAACATGCTTGTCCATCCGGATCCAGCGATGGAAGGCAAGAACGAGCTGGATCTGAAAGATATCAACGGAAAACCGATCATCCGTGGGCTCATTGATGCTGCAATGACGATCCCCAGTAAACCGGAAGGCTGGTACCACTACCAATGGCCTGTTCCAGACGGAATTCTTCCCCGCTGGAAGAGCACCTACGTGCGGCTGGTGGCGGCGCCGTCCGGCAAGGCCTACGTGGTCGGCGCCGGCATGTACAACGACCGCATGGAAAGGACGTTTGTCCAGGATGCGGTAACGGACGCCGTCGGACAAATCGAGAAGAATGGCGAGGCGGCTTTTCCCCTCTTCCACAACCCTACAGGTCCCTTTATTGCTAAAGACGCCTACATTTTCGTTATCGACCCGGGTGGCGTCGATCTTGTCAACCCAGCATTCCCAAACCTGGAGGGACGCAACATTTTAGACGTGAAAGACACCCAAGGCAAACAACTGATCCGGGAGATGCTCAAGGTGGTGCAAACCAGTGGTTCCGGCTGGGTCGACTATATGTGGCCCAAGCCGGGAGAAAGCGTCTCCACGCAGAAGTCTACGTACGTGAGCAAGGCGAAGATGGGAGACAAATGGGTGCTAGTAGGTTGTGGAGTCTACCTGGCCGATGCTCCTAGGGCCGTCTCGGTCGCCAAGAAGATGACCGCCCCGGAACTGATGACACTTGTCCGGAAAGGAGCAACAGTTCTGGAAGAGCAAGGCGAAAAGGCTTATCCCGAATTTCGAAAGAAGGGATCCGATTGGTTCCGCGATGATACCTACTTCTTTGTCTGGAGCATGGACGGCACCAGAGTTTTCCATGCCGCGGACCCCACAGGGGAGGGTCAGAATGTGAGCGGCATGAAGGACATTCTGGGAAGGCCCATCGGCAAGATGATCCTCGATGCGGCTGGCAGTCCTTCGGGTGAGGGATGGATCCACTACATGTACCCGGAACCCGGAGATATCTTCCCGACCTGGAAGTCCACCTTCTTGAAGCGGGTTACTTTTCCTTCCGGGAAGCAATACGTCATCGGATGTGGGATCTATAACATGCAGATGGACAAGGCGTTCATCGAGGATGTCGTGAATCATGCGGCCACTCTCGTCGCAGACAAGGGGAAGGAAGCTTTTGGTCAACTGCGCGACAAGACTGGTCCCTTTGTCTTTCTGGACACCTATGTTTTCATCAACACTCCTAATGGCACCGAGTTGGTGAATCCCGCGCAACCCAGCTTGGAAGGAAAGAACCTCATCGACATGAAGGATGTGAAGGGGAAGGCACTGGTCCAGGAGTACATCGCCGTTGCCATGAAAGATGGCAGTGGCTGGGTGGAGTATTATTGGTACAAGCCGGGAGATAATACGCCTGCGCGTAAGCAGGCTTATGTGCGGAAGGTTCAATCAGGCCAGGATACCTATATTCTCGGGTCGGGCGTCTACATGGAATAGTAAACTATCGAATTTCAGCGAGCTGGCAGGTGTGTCCTAACTTCCGCCTCGTCCGGATCCGGCGCATTTTCGACTCCACTTATCTTTTCTGCCTCCAGGTCCTGTCCCTCCTCGACCAGTTCGGCCACGCTCTCAGAATCCCCGATTGCAATGGTGGGCAAACCCTCAATATCGCCCGATTGACCCGCCACATTCGGCCCGAGACCTATTGGCTCGACCGTGGTAATCTCCAAGGCACGCCAATCCTTTGGGGTAAGTTTTCCCGGGACAACCTTCCTGTGGCGCGGCGCTATCCTTTTGCGTGTTGTTTTCTTTTTAGCCATGAATCTAACCTCTTTTTAGCTCGGCGCATGCACCTGCTTACTGTCGCATGCAGCCCTGCTCGCGTTTCCCTGGTTTCGGGCGATTGGCCCGATTGGTCGGACTAGCTTGGTCCCGGTTTCGGTTCTGTTCTCACAGTGCCGAACGCTTCCCGCCCTGCCATGACGGCTTCGTCCACCTTCCGCTGCCCCTGATCCACAAGTTCATGCACTCGAAGACGTGTTTGTTGCACCTTGGCATTGACGGCATCCACGCGATCGAGACACTTCGTGGCGATCCACTTGCGCGTCTCCGCTCCTGATTTCGGAGCCAGAAATACGCTAAGCGCCGCCCCGATGCCTAACCCAGCTACCAAGAGGCCAATTCCAGATCCACGACTGGGGCATTCCATCTTTGTATTTTGATCTTCCACTTGGTTTCGCAATTGATCCTTCCTGCGGCCATCCACTTTGCCATTCATTCGGCAAATGCAAACTTCAGTTGATGAGTCTCACAAATCCTATTTTTGCAGACATGCTACTCCGGCGTTCAAACGGTTGGCTATGCCCTGGAACACCTCTTGAGGTGATATTCATCACAGCAACAAGCTAGACGGTTAGACTACAAATTCATCAAGGGCAATTCAAAGATGCGATAGTGGCGAATGAGGCGAACGCGGGGATAACAGTCTACAAAGGATCTGGTAACAAACCGGTTGGTCCCCCGATTGAAAGAAAAATGGCGCGCTGGGAACATTTTTCGCACGGTTCGGATATCGGAGTTCGCGGGATCGGAAGGTCCGTGGAAGAGGCGTTCGAGCAAGTTGCCGTCGCGCTCACGGCCGCCGTGGCGGACGTTACCGCGATTGAGCAACAAGAGAAGATCGAAGTTCACTGCGAAGCCCCGGACATGGAACTTTTGCTCGTCAGTTGGCTCAACGCAATCATTTATGAAATGGCCGTTAGGAAGATGCTGTTTGGCGCGTTCCGAATCGTTTTGGCGGGCTGTTCCCTGACGGGCACGCTCGCCGGCGAAAGGGTGGACCCTGAACGCCATCGCGTTGCAGTGGAAGCAAAAGGGGCGACGGTCACGGAGCTGAAGGTCACTTGTGACCAGGACGGCCAATGGCTGGCGCAATGTGTCATTGACGTCTGAATACGCAGGGGGAGTAACCATGGATCCACAATCGCTTCTATGTTATTCGGATTTTGAATGGTGGATCAAACCCACAGGCCAGATGCGAGTGCCCGCGATCATCTATGCGGATAAGCAACTGATCTCGGACATGGACGAAAAGGTTCGCGAGCAGCTCATCAATGTGGCCGCCCTGCCAGGGATTCAACGCGCGGCGTATGCGATGCCGGATGCCCACTGGGGTTACGGATTTCCAATCGGCGGCGTCGCGGCATTCGATCCGAATGAAGGAGGCGTGATTTCCGCGGGCGGCGTCGGATTTGATATTTCCTGTGGCGTGCGCGCACTTCAAACCACGCTCACCGCGAATGATTTGGAAGCACAAAAGGAGGAACTTGCCGAGGCACTATTCAAAGGTGTTCCCGCGGGGGTCGGAAGTACGGGCGCGATCCGGCTCAACGAGCAGGAAATGGACGACATGCTGTGCGGAGGCGCGCAGTGGGCCGTGGAACAAGGATACGGAAATCCGGCGGATCTCGATCGCACGGAGGAACGCGGACGGGCCATTGGCGCGCAGCCCGAGTGCGTTTCGCGCGAGGCCAAGAAGCGTCAATGCGAGGAGATGGGAACACTGGGCTCAGGCAATCATTATCTGGAGGTCCAGAGAGTCGCACAAATTTTCGATGCTGTAGCGGCCGAGGCCATGGGATTGCACGAAAACGATATCGTCGTAAGTATCCATTGCGGTTCGCGAGGGCTCGGCCATCAGGTCGGCACGGACTATTTGAAGAGCATGGTAGTCCAGGGGTATCGCCCCATCCCGGATCGTGAACTCGCCTGTGCCCCGATTCATTCCGAACTTGGGCAACATTATCTGGGCGCAATGCGTGCCGCCACCAATTGCGCGCTCGCGAACCGGCAAATCATCACGCATCTTGTGCGTGGCGCATTTCACCAGATTTTGCCGGACGTCAAACTCACTTTGTTGTACGACGTGTCTCACAATACCTGCAAAATTGAAAAGCATTCCGTCGATGGCGGACATCGAGAGCTGTTCGTGCATCGCAAAGGCGCAACCCGCGCCTTCGGGCCGGGGCATCCCGACCTGCCGACTTCACTCCAAGCTGTGGGACAGCCGGTGTTGATTGGCGGGACAATGGGAACCGAGTCCTATATTCTCGCCGGCACGAAACAGAGTGAAAAGCTGGCGTTCTCTTCGGCCTGCCATGGCGCCGGACGAGCGATGAGCCGAACGCAGGCCACCCACCGCTGGCAGGGGCGCCAAATCATCGAAGAACTTCGCAATCGTGGCGTGTTGATTCGTACGCGGTCTATTCGCGGTGTCGCGGAAGAGGCGCCGGGCGCCTATAAAGATGTCAACGCCGTTGCGGCGGCTGCCGAGCAGGCAAACTTGGCGCGGCGAGTCGCCCGACTGGTACCCATCATCTGCGTCAAAGGCTGAATGCAATCGAGCGGTGTTTTTTGCAATGTTGCTCGTTACAAGGCGAACCGCGTCAGGCATCTTCCTCGCGCTGAAAGGAGCAAGTCAAACCAACCGTGCCTGATCGGAGAGACACAACACCGATAGCTGTGATGCGTGTCACTGTGGACCGCGTAAGAAGGGTCTACAAATCGTGCATGAAGTGAGATCCGAACGATCTTGTCTTTCCTTCATTCTCTGAAGAACCATCAAGGAGAAAATCATCATGCTGGTTAAAAATGTAATGACTACGAAAGTGATTTTCTGCACGCCATCGGATACCGCGCAGACGGCGGCCCAAAATATGAAACTGCATCAAGTGGGAGCCCTTCCCGTCGTATCCGACCTTCTGAACCAAAAGCTCGAGGGAATTGTGACCGACCGCGATCTGTGCTGCAGCGTTGTTGCGGAGGCAAGGCTTGCGGAGAGGACAAAGATCGCTGATGTGATGACGCGAAATCCGGTGACCTGTGCGCCCGAGAACACGCTGGAGGACTGCGAAGCGCTGATGCAACACCATCAGATTCGGCGGATCCCCGTCGTCGACAACCAGGGGCGTTGCGTTGGAATCGTCGCGCAGGCCGACATCGCATTGCATGCTCCAAATGGAATAGTGGCCAAGACCCTTGCCGAAATTTCCAAGTCGATCGGGACTAAGCGAGAAGCATGGACGGCGGACGCCTGAAACGGCCGACGATCATCCATCAGCGTTGCGGAGCGACGAGCGTTCAACTTTTTTCGGTCCGTGCTTCTAGACGGCATGCGGAAAGGGAAAGGTAGTTATGCCATTTCATGTGAGTACCACGGCATTTCAAGATGGCGGCTTGATTTCGAAAAAATTCACTTGCGATGGGCCGGACATATCGCCTGCGCTCGTGTGGACGGAATCGCCCGCCAGAACGAAAAGCTTCGCTCTTATCATGGACGACCCCGACGCCCCGGCTGGGACCTGGATCCATTGGGTACTCTATGATCTTCCTGGTGATGCTCGCAAGCTGGAGGAAGGTGTCGCGAAGGATCTCCAGCTTCCCGATGGAGCCCGCCAGGGTCGGAATGATTTTGGCAAGATTGGCTACGATGGGCCCTGTCCGCCAAAAGGTCGCCCGCATCGTTATTTCTTCAAGCTCTACGCGCTAGACCGCAAATTAAAGCTCAAGGCCGGAGCCAAAAAAGCGGAACTGGAACGTGCCATCAAAGGCCACATCCTGGCCGAGGCTGAGATGGTCGGACGATTCCAGCACTAGAAATCAGCCGGGCGGCAATTTCAGGAATTAAGTGGAGCTTTTAAACGAACTGCATTTTCACCATGGACAAAAGGATGTGAGCCATGAAATGCGCGACGGCTGGATGTACGCATGAAGGACGGAGGGAATGTTCCGAGTGCTCGCGAACTTTCTGCGACACTCACATTGAGACATGTGGCTTGTGCCAGGAGCTTGTGTGCTTCGAGTGCCGGGACGAGCACGACGCTAACAATCCTCTGCATGAGGAAGGTCCCGGGATCGCGTGATTTGGAGTTTGGATCCTACCCGGCCATTCGTGTTTGACCGAATCATGGGCGGGAATCGTCAGATAAGAGCCGACTGACCCGAGGAGCCCTCTGCATCCGGCGGCTCTGCTTATTCCTGGCGAACGCAGATTCTCGAATGGGTTCAATTGAGCAGTCTACATGCATTGCAACGGATTCAGAAACGCTCCTCAACACATACCTGCCCATGCCGCAATAGCCATGCGAATCGGCCACGATTACATGGCACAACCAACGAGACACGAAGGCGTATGAGAGCGTGTTTCGTAGGAACGTCGAAAGATCACGACTAGATGTGAGTCGCATCACATACAAACAACAGTGCGACTCGCAGCATAATCTTATGAAGCTAAGGTATAGATACAAATTTTTGGGAGTGGTTCTGGCCGCTATCGGAGTGGCCATAGCGGCCCTTGGATTCTTCCAGGTCCGGGAAATATTAGCAGAGTTGCTCATCTTTACTATTCTGTTCGTTGCAGTGGGACTGGCTCTCTATCCTATTTTTCATTCAGAAGGGTGCTCTGAGCAGATCTCTCACCTCATCGTCCGACACTTGCGAAAAGTCGTCGTAGAATTGCCCCACTCCAAAAAAGGGCTCGGGCATTTCCAAGCACACCAGTTCGTCTACCTCGGATTGAAGTCTCTCGCAGGTAGCGACCGGGGCCACGGGAACAGCGATCACGATCTGCGCAGGGTTCATCTGGCATAATGCTTGAATGGCAGCCCTCATACTTGCGCCAGTGGCAATCCCGTCATCGACGAGTATGACGGTCCGGCCAACCACGTTCAGCGGAGGTCTTCCGCCCGGTAGGCCCGTTCGCGGCGTTCGAGTTCTTGTTCTTCTGTCAATGTAATCCGCTCGATAGCAGCCTCGGTTATTCCCAACCTTTCCACCGTGTCCCGATCCACGATCCGCACCCCTCCGCTCGCAATGGCTCCGAAGGCGAACTCCTCCCGGCCAGGAATGCCGAGTTTGCGCAGCATGAAAACGTCCAGGGGCGCCTTCAGCTCCGTGGCGATCTCAAAAGCAATGGGAACGCCTCCGCGCGGAGCTCCCAGGACAATTACATCATCGCGGTTTGCGTATTGTTTCAAACGCAGCGCTAATTTTTGGCCGGCTTCCGTGCGGTTTGCGAAGATCATGGGGATACCTCTGGCCTGATGGAGTTTTTGTACCACGGTGTGTGAGAGAGT
>Ga0316628_100003152_pt1 | contig 12591 bp, 12 predicted proteins | sample OWC_Aug_M2_C1_D5_FD_207648 | JGI IMG/M metagenome (GOLD analysis project Ga0316628, IMG submission 207648) | Wetland soil microbial communities from Old Woman Creek delta, Ohio, United States - OWC_Aug_M2_C1_D5_C | ecosystem: Environmental > Terrestrial > Soil > Wetlands | place: USA: Ohio...
CGGCCTGCCGCGCCTGCCGAGCATTGCGCCTAAGTTAGCACGCCATCCTCAAGCGGCGGTTCTGGATCCACAACCGCTCCCGACCGACGGGGGTTCCCGGCTCTTCCCCTCCGCAGCCGTGACGGCAGCCCGTGACCAGCGTGGTGGCCGGCTGGGACGGGCGTGGGACGACCCTGGTGGCGGAGGGGAGGAGATTCGAACTCCTGACGGCTGGCGCCGTGCCAGTTTTCAAGACTGGTGCCTTAAACCACTCGGCCACCCCTCCGCGGCTTCCCCAGGATACGGTCGAGCCGCGGCAACCTCAAGGACCGCCGCGGAAGCTGCGAGTTCGACGGCGCTGCTCTACACTGCGCCTGTGTGAGCACCCTCGCCGGATTGGTTCCCATCTTCCTGCTCATCGGGCTCGGTGTCATCGCACGCCGAACCGCGATCCTCGACGACGCCTCGGCGACCGGGCTGAACCGGCTGGTCGTGTACTTCGCGCTCCCGGCGCTGTTCATCGCCAAGGTGGGCACGGCTCCGCTCGAGGCGGCGCTCTCGCCACGCCTGATGGTCGTGACCGTTGGGATGGTGCTTCTGGCGATGCTCCTCGCCCTTTCCTACGCGGCCGCCGCCAAGCTCCCGGCGGCGCAGCGGGGCGCGTTGGCCCAGGGCGCCATGCGCGGCAACATCGTCTACTTCACCTTCCCTCTCATCCTCTCGCTCTACGGCGACGAGGGTCTGCGACTGGCCGCGGTGACGTCCACGGTACTGGTCCCCGCGATGAACCTGCTGGCGAACGCGGCGCTCGAGCTCCACCGCCCGCCGGGCGAGAGGCACAGGCACTTCGTGGTCCGGGTCCTCAGTAACCCGATCGTGATCGGTGCCCTGGCGAGCCTGGTGCTGGCGATCGTGCACTGGCGGCCCTGGGGGTGGCTGGGGACGACCCTCGACGCCCTCGCCGACCTCGCGTTCCCGGCCGCACTCCTGGCCCTCGGTGCGCAGCTGGAGTTCACACAGTGGCGCCGCCTGTGGCGGAGCCTGGGCGTGGCCTCGGCGCTTAAGCTGATCGTGATGCCGGCGCTGGGGTGGTGGCTGCTCGCCGCGTTGGGAGCCACGCGGCAGGAGACCGCGATCGGCGTGCTGCTCCTGGCGGCGCCGACGGCGGTCGCGAGCCACTCGGTCGCGGCCGACCTCGGCGGCGATGTGGACCTCGCCAGCTCGTGCGTGCTCGTCACGACCGTTCTCTCGGTGGCGACGTACGTCGGGTGGGCGCTGCTGCTGCGGAGTTGAGCCCCGGGGCCCCGCAAACCCCGACTCCGCCAGCGCGGCAGGCGCTACAATGCGTCGGTGCTCGAAACAAGTGTCGGGGAGGCGGTGCGCCTCCTGCACTCGGCGGCGCGTGTCGCCGTGCTGACCGGCGCGGGGGTATCGGCCGAGAGCGGGGTGCCGACGTTCCGCGGCGCGGGTGGGCTCTGGGAGGGCCGGCGCGTCGAGGAGCTCGCGAGCCCGGGGGCGTTCGCGGCCGACCCGGCGACGGTCTGGCGCTTCTACGAGGGGCGGCGCCGCGCGCTCGCCGGGGTGGGGCCGAACCCCGCCCACGTCGTGCTGGCCCGCTGGCAGGATCGCTTCCCAACGTACACGCTCGTGACCCAGAACGTGGACGGCCTGCACCAGGCCGCCGGCTCCCGCGGCGTCCTCGAGCTGCACGGCTCGATCTGGCGGGTGCGCTGTACGAGCTGCGGGCGGGAGCGTGAGGAGAGGACGGTGCCTTTGCCGGAGCTTCCGCCCCGCTGCCCGGCGTGCGGTTCGCCCGAGCGCCCGGGGGTCGTCTGGTTCGGGGAGGAGCTGCCCCGAGATGTGGTCGACGCGGCGGTCGGGTCGGTCGAGGGCTGCGAGGTGCTCGTCGTCGTCGGCACCTCGGCCGTGGTGTTCCCGGCGGCGGGGCTCGTGGACGTGGCCGTGACCGCCGGGGCAAGGGTGGTCGAGGTCAACCCGGAGGAGAGCGCCCAGGCCCACCTGGCCGACGTCGCGGTGCGCGGCCGGGCGGGCGAGGTGCTTCCGCTCGTCGACGCCCGGCTGGGGGAGACGTGACGATGCGGGTTGCCGAGCTGTCGCGCGAGGAGCGCCCGCGGGAGAAGCTGCTGGAGAGGGGGCCGGGGGCGCTTTCCGACGCCGAGCTGCTGGCGGTGCTCCTCCGCACCGGCACCGCGGGCACGGACGTCCTCGAGATGGCGCGGCGCTGGCTGGGTGAGGCCGGGGGGCTCGAAGAGCTGGCATGCTGCGACGCCCGCCAGATCCTGGACCGGAGGGGCGTCGGGCCGGCCAAGGGCGCGGTGATCGCGGCGGCCCTGGAGTTGGGGCGGCGTCTCGCGAGAAAGGACCTCGCTGCCAGGGACCTCATGGACCGGCCGGAGGCGGTCGCCGACTACCTCGGTCGCCGGTACTCGCAGGAGCGCGTCGAGGTTTTCGGAGCGCTCACGCTCGACGTGCGCCACCGGCTGCTGCGGGAGCACGAGCTGCACCGTGGCGCCCGGGCGCATGCGGACATCGAGCCCGCCGAGGTGTTCCACGCGGCGATCGTCGACAACGCGCACTGCGTGATCCTCTGGCACACCCACCCCTCCGGCGACCCGGCGCCGAGCGGCGACGACGAGGCCCTCACGCGCAGGCTGGCAGATGCGGGGAGGCTGCTGGGGATCGCCGTTCTCGACCATATCGTGATCGCCCGCGGCGGTTTCGTCTCCCTCCGCCAGCGCGGGGTGCTGGCGGGGGGTTGACAGCAGTGGGGGGGAGGCTGGCGGCGTGATGCTCCGCGGACCGAACACGTGTATCATTTTTGTGCAGCAGAGACCTGCAACCGGTCCGCTGAGCGGCGGACTACCGGGTTGCCGAACGGACGAGGATTCGGGAGGGCGTTCGAGGTGAGCCCAGAGACCACCACCCCTGGCGCGCCCCACAACACGAGGCTTGCCGGGAAGCTGGAGGAGGTAACCCTCGCGGGGCTGCTCCAGATGCTGGCCGCCAAACACAAGAGCGGCAAGCTGACACTGCGGAGCCGCGACGGACACGGCGTCCTGGTGCTGCACCAGGGGAACATCATCTACGCCGCCTCCAACTCGGCGCGCGAGGCGCTCGGCAACATCCTGATCCGCCGTCATCTGGTCGACGGGGAGACGCTCATCCGGGCGCTCGAGCGTCAGCACCTCGGCGAGGAGGAGCAAAGGCTGGGCGCGATCCTGGTCGCGATGGGCGCGATTTCCGAGGAGGTCCTCGAGGACGTGGTCCGGGAGCAGACGGCCAGTATCGTGCAGGAGCTGCTGGCGTGGAGCCGGGGCTTCTTCGACTTCGAGCCGCTGGTCGTCTCCGGAGCGGAGTTCAACGTGGATGCCGGGGATCTCGTGATGGACCGCGGTCTCGATGCCGAGGAGGTCGCCAGGCGCCCCGCCAGACGGCAAGAAGCCGCCGGGGGGACGGCGACGACCGCGGGCGACGCCGGCGGTGCCGGGGGGGCGGAAGCCGGGGAGCTGCCCGGCTTCACCATGAGCTCCCTCAAGGAAGTCCTGGCCGAGCTTCGCGGCCCCTCGTTCGGCGGGGAGATCACGGCCTGGCTGCTCCGCCACGCCTCGGCGATCGTCCGGCGGTGCGTCCTGTTCTCCTACTCGCGGGACTGGATTCGCGCCATGGGACAGGTGGGGATCGCCCCCGACCGCACCGGCGAGGACGAGATCTCGATGATCCGCATCCCGGCGAACGAGCCGTCGGTTATCCAGCTCGCGGCCGAGTCGCGCGAAAGCTACAAGGGCGAGCTGCGTCGGAGCACCTGGAACGAGTATCTCGCCATCGAGCTGGGCGGCCTCGTGCCCCCGGAGGTCGTCGTTGTCCCGATGATGGTCAACGGCAACGTCGTGGCGCTGCTCTACGGCGACAACCTGCCCTCCGCGGAGCCGATCGGGTCGATCGACGCGCTGGAGCTCCTGATGCTGCAGGCGGGTCTGGCGATGGAGAAGACTACCCTCGAGATCCGGCTGCGGACGCTTCAGGAACGCCTGGGCTCCGTCTGACGGGAAGGCGCCGGGCCCGCCACCGCTCTGCTATCCTGTGCGGTCTGTGAGGTGAGGGAGCGCCGGTGGCTGCCGAGACGTTCTACATCACGACCCCGATCTACTATGTGAACGACCTGCCCCACATTGGGCACATCTACACGACGGTCGTGGCGGATACGATCGCGCGGTACAAGCGCATGCGTGGGTTCGACGTTCGCTTCCTCACCGGCACCGACGAGCACGGCCAGAAGATGGACCGGACGGCGCGCGAGCAGGGGATAACGGCGCGGGAGCTTGCCGACCGGGTCGTGAGGCGCTACCCGCCCCTCTGGAAGACGCTCGAGATCACACACGACGACTTCATCCGCACCACCGAGGCACGTCACCACGCGGGCGTTCACGCGCTGATCGCGCGGCTGCGGGAGAAGGGCGACATCTACAAAGGCTCGTACGAGGGGTGGTACTGCGCCGGCTGCGAGGCCTTCTTCCCCGAGTCACAACTGGTGGACGGCCGTTGCCCGGACCAGGGTCACCCGGTGGAGCTGCTCAGGGAGGAGTCGTACTTCTTCAGGCTGTCGGCGTACCAAGGGCCGCTGCTCGTGCACTATCGGCAGCACCCCGACTTCATCCGCCCGACAACCCGCTACAACGAGGTGGTGAAGTTCGTCGAGATGGGGTTGAAGGACCTCTCGATCTCCCGGGTGTCGCTGAAGTGGGGGATCCCGTGGCCGGGCGACCCCGAGCACGTGGTTTACGTCTGGCTCGACGCGTTGGCCAACTACATCACCGCCCTCGGGTTCGGATCGGCGGACAGCACCCTCTACGAGCGGTACTGGCCCGCGGACCTCCACCTGGTGGGCAAGGACATCCTGCGCTTCCACTGCGTCTACTGGCCGGCGTTCCTGCTCTCCGCCGGGCTGCCGCTCCCCAGACAGGTCTACGGGCACGGGTGGTGGCTGCGCGACGAGAGGAAGATGTCGAAATCGCTCGGTAACGTGGTGCGGCCCGACTCCCTGCTCGAGCGCTTCGGGGCGGACGCCCTGCGCTACTTCCTGCTCCGCGAGATGACGTTCGGCCAGGATGCGAGCTTCTCGGACGAGGGCTTCCTCGTGCGCTACAACGCCGACCTGGCCAACGGCCTCGGCAACGCGTCATCGCGGGTGCTGGCGATGGCGCGGCGCTACTCCGACGGGAAGACCCCGAAGGAGGCGTGCGACAACAGCGTGCTGCGCGACGCCGCCGAGAGGTCGGTCGCACGCTACTGCGACGCCATGGACGCGTTCGAGTTCCAGCGCGCGCTCGAAGCGGTGTGGGAGCTACTCGGCGCGGTCGACGCCTACGTCAACGAGAAGGCGCCCTGGGGTATCGTCAAATCCGAGGGTACCGGATCTGGGCGCCTTCGTCACGTCCTCTACAACTGCCTGGAGGCACTGCGCCTGGCCGGCGTGATGGTGAGCCCCGTGATGCCCGGCACCGCGGCGCGCCTTCACGGGCAGCTCGGCCTCCCGGAGACGTCGGCGGCTCGTCTTTCCCTGGCGTGGGGCGGTCTCCCCGTGGGTGCGCCGCTCGGGGAGGAGGGCGTGCTCTTTCCCCGCGCCGACGTCGAGGCTTTCTTCGCGGAGGTCAACGTGGACCAGGCCAAGCCAGCGACACCGTCATCCCCGCAGCCGAGCGCAGAAGCCGCGAAGCCGGACCAGAGCGAGCCTTCCGGCGCCGCCGCCAGCGGTGCGGTCGGGATCGAGGATTTCGCCCGCGTCAAGCTCGTGGTCGGCACCGTGAGGCTCGCCGAGCGCGTCCCCAAGTCGAAGAAGCTCGTCCGCCTGGAGGTGGACCTCGGGGAGGGGGGCCCGCGACAGCTCGTCGCCGGGATCGGAGCGCAGTACGAGCCGGAAACGCTGGTCGGTCGCCAGATCGTGGTCGTCGCCAACCTCAAGCCGGCGACGCTGATGGGTGTCGAGTCGCGCGGGATGCTCTTGGCGGCCTCGGTGGACGGCGTGCCCTACCTGCTCTCGGTGGACGCCCCGGTGCCGGCCGGGACCGGCGTCAAGTAACGCCCGATCCGCGGCCCTGCGCTTAAACGCCGGACCGCCGCCGTGCCTCCCCGGGAGGAATTCCCCGTTTCGCGACGCGCCGGTCGCGACGACGGACGGCCGTGCCGGAGCCACCGGCGGCACGGCGCTTGCTCGGGCATGGCTCGGAGGCGGCTCGGCGGCCGTGGCCCGGTCGCGGGGCAGCGCTCCCGGGGGGATCGTGTGAGGGCGCGCGGAACCGAAACGCGTGTGGCCGCGTTGCGGCTGACGGGCGTCGCGCTGCGGCTGATCGTGGCGGCGGCGGCGGTCGCGTGCGCCTCCACCCATCCGCCCCGCGGTTCTGCCGCGGCCGGGAGCGTCGAGCCCGAGCGAGCGCGAGCGGCGCGCCGGGCACAGGCTCCGGCCCTCCAGCGAATGTTTCGCGCGGCCCACGTCGGGTACCCCGCGCGCCTCCTCATCGTGGCGTTCAAGTGGGAGCGCACCCTCGAGCTGTGGGGCTTCTCACGCCAGACGGGCCGCTACGTCCGCGTGGCCTCGTACCCGTTTCTGGCTGGCAGCGGCGAGCTCGGGCCCAAGCGACGAAGCTGGGATCACCAGATCCCGGAGGGGTTCTATCGGGTCACCCTCTTGAACCCGGCGAGCCTGTACCACCTGTCGCTGGAGCTCGACTACCCCAACGCGGCGGACCGCATCCTCGGCGACGCGCGCGATCCGGGCAGCGAGATCTTCATCCACGGCGGTGCGGCGAGCGACGGTTGTATCCCTATCGGCAACCGGGCGATCGAGCAGCTCTACATCGCCGTCCTCGACAGCCGGGCGGCTGGGTATCCGGTGCCGCTCGAGATCTTTCCCTGCCGCTTCTCCGACCCCGCGTGCCGTGGCCTGCTGGAGCGCGAGGATCGGAATCGCCCGGCGCTCGCCGCGTTCTGGGCCGACCTGGCCGAAGGCTACGAGCTTTTCGCACGATCCGGATGTCCTCCCGTTGTCGTGGTGGACGCCTCGGGGCGCTACCTCTACAGGGATCAGGAACGGCACGCGCGAGCGGGGCGTGATGCCCACGGCTCGTCGTCGCACTAGCGCTCCTGCCGGGCCGGCCGTCGCTGCGGCGCGCGACTAGAATGGCGCGGTGATCATGAAGCTGCCCTACGGTCGCGGATCGCTGACCGCGGACCTGCGCGGGCTGCACTGCCGGGAGCTGCGTCCCTCGGCCCCCCGCTACGGGGAGTCTCTGGAGCGCCTGGTCGCCGACGCTCTCGACCGGCCCGTCGCGGGTCCGCCGCTCGAGCGTGCGGCGCACGGGCGGCGGCCGGTCACCGTTCTGGTGCCCGACGCGACCCGCAAGGCTTCCCTGCCGAAGGTGCTCCCTCCGGTGCTCGAGCGCCTCGCGCGAGTCGGCGTGCCGGCCGGCGGAATCACCGTGCTGGTGGCGTGCGGCACGCACCCGCCTGTCGACCCGGCCGCGCTGGCATCGCTCGTCGGGCCGGTGCCTCCCGGGACGCGCGTCGTGCAGCACGACGCCCGCGACGAGGCCGCGCTGGTCGAGGTCGGGGCGCTGCCCTCGGGACTCCCGCTGCGCCTCAACCGTGCTGCCGTCGAGGCGGAGTTCCTGATCGCGGTCTCGACCGTGCAGCACCACTACTTCGCGGGCTTCGGCGGCGGCCCCAAGCTCGTCTTCCCGGGCGTCGCCGGGTACGCGGAGACCCAGCGCAACCACTCGCGCGTCATCGACGTGTCGTGCGACCCGCCGAGGCGCCACCCGGGGTGCGGGCCCGGGCGCCTTGCGGGCAACCCGGTGGCCGAGGAGATCGCGGCCGCCGCACGGTTGAAGTCGCCGGACTTCGCGCTCCTGCTGGTGGCCGGCGAGGACGGGCGGCCGACCTGGGCGGTCGGCGGGCCCCTCGACGTAACCTTCCCTCAGGCCTGCGCCAAGGTCCGTGACTGGTTCGAGGTGGATGCCGGCCCCTTCGCGAAGCTGATCGTGAGTGCCGGGGGTTTCCCCACCGACCACACCCTGATCCAGGCGCACAAGGCGCTGGACGCGGCCTGTCGCTTCGCGACGCCGGAGGCCGAGGTCATCTTCGTGGCGGCCTGCGACGGTGGGGGCGGGTCTCCGGCAATGGAGCCGTTTCTCGCGGACCCGCGGGTGGCGGTGATCGTCGCCAGGCTGGCGGAGGATTACGTCCAGTACGGGCATACCACGCTCCGCCTGGTGGAGAAGACGGCGGCGTTCGGGGTGTGGGCGAAGACCGAGCTCCCCGTCGCCCTCGCCGAGCGGCTGGGGCTCCGACCGGTGGCCGACATCGGGACGGTGCTCGAGCGCTGGCGCCTGAACGACCCGAACGGGGTGGTGGGCCTGATCGGCGGGGCCCCGGTGTACCCCCGGCGCCACTGACCGCGGAGAGGGGAGGTGTCCGCCGTTCGGCGCTCACGGCGTCGCACTTGCCAGCAGCTCGCGCCACGTTTCGCGCTCGAGGAAGCTGCCGGGGACGTTTCCCTCCATCTCGCGGAAGAGAGCGTACGGCGCCGCAAACGTCATGATCTAGTGGCCGAGTTGTCTGGCCACGTACTTGCGCGCCGAGAGGTCGGTGAGGCCGACCACGGCGCGCGGCTGGGCTGACCGCGCCTCGCGGTAGGCGAGGATCCCGATCGTCTGACAGCCCGCGCCCCACGGCACGATCACGTTCTCGTTGCTGCCGCGCCGGTAGTTCGCGAGGACGACCAGCGCCGAGAGGCGATCGGGGTCCACGAGGAACACCACCACCTCGGGTCGCTCCCCGGGCCGCACCTGCGCGAGCGGCTTGAGGACGACGTAGCGGGTGGGGACCTCGGTCATCGGCAACGAGTCCACGAACCTCTTGACGGCCTCGGGGTCCTTCACGTAGCGCTCGCCGTGGACGAGGTCGCTCGCGGCGCCGCGGCCCATTCCCGGGGCGGAAGCCGCCCGGCGGCCGGGCTGCTCGGGGCCGTTGCCGGACGAGAGGAAGCGGTAGAAGCACTCGATCCCGCCGGGCCAGTTCTCTTACTGGTTGCCGAAGCCCAGGCCGGTGCCGCCACCGAGGCACCCGAACGTCTCCCAGCCGGCTGCGGCCGCCTGGCCCTTGGCGGCCGCCTCGTCGTGCCCGACGATGAGCTCGGTGCGCGCCGCTGCCGGGAGAAGAAGCGCGCCCGGACGCGGAGGCGGGCAAAGAGGTGGTGGCGGGAGTGGTTCCCCGCCGGAGCGTTGATCCTCATGCGCCGGGGGCACGCGGGGTCCCCGCGCGCTCGGTCGTTCCGGCTGGGAAGGTGGTGGCGGGGAGGAGCAGCGCCCGCACCGGCGACGCCTCGACCCCGGGCAGCCGCAACGGCGCGGCCACCAGCGAGTACACCCCCGGTATCACCCCGGTGAAGTCGAGCCCTTCGAGGATGGCGATCGCCGCCGCGACGCATCGCCGGTGGGCGGGAAGCTCGACCGCCCTCGGCTCGTCCACCGACGGGCTGTCGATGCCCACCAGGATCACTCCCGAGCGCGCCAGGTAGTCCACCAGCTCGGGGGCGAGCGTGGGGAACGGCTGCGGCACGGGTCGGTCCGTGGGCCACGTCCAGGTGGCGAACAGCACACGGGGGGTGGTCGGCTTCCACCCCCGGGGCAGCACCTCGCGCGAGATCGCGCCGGTGTGGTCGGGGAGCCCCACCACCTCGCAGCGTCCCACAAACACGGGGAGCGGGAGGCTGGCCACGTCGCGGCCCGCGGGATCGAGGTGCAGCGGGGCGTCCACGTGGGTGCCGATGTGCGGGGAGAATTGAAGGGCGGAGACTGCGGCGGAGACCGTCCCGTGCGTCTGCGTCCAGCGCCGGGCGAACGGGGTGTCACCCGGCCACACGGCCGTCGCTGGGCCGAGGGGCCGGGTGATGTCTATGATCTTTCCGGTCACACCTCATGGTCTCACGAACGCGGCTGCGGTGGAAGTGCCCCAGGCTCCGAGTTGACAACCGCCGCCCCGTGCGCCGATTCTTCGGAGGACTCGGCTGTGCTTGCCGTCGCGCCGTGATCCGGCTACGCTCCGCACTCCGTGCGAAGCGGGGCGTGTACAGGGAGGGCGGATGCCAACCAACCTCGTGCCGAAGAGGCTCTACCTCACCAACGGCGTGGGGGTTCACGGGGAGAAGCTGCAGTCGTTCGAGCTGGCGCTCCGTGACGCCGGGATCGCGGCGCTGAACCTCGTCTCGGTGTCGTCGATCTACCCACCCGGCTGCCGGATCATCGCCCGCGCCAAGGGGGAGGAACACCTCGAGCCCGGCCAGATCGCGTTCGTGGTCATGAGCCGGGCGGAGTCGGCCGAGCCGCATCGGATGATCGCGGCGTCGATCGGCGTCGCGGTGCCGAGGGACCGGCGCATGTACGGCTACCTGTCCGAGCACCACGCCTTCGGCCAGGGCGGCAGGGAGGCAGGAGACTACGCCGAGGACCTCGCGGCCTCGATGCTGGCCTCGACGCTGGGCGTCGAGTTCGACGAGAACCTGTCCTGGGACGAGAAGCGGCAGATCTGGAAGATCTCCAACAAGATCGTGACCACCCGCAACGTCACCCAATCCGCCGTCGTCGGCCGGTCCGGACGATGGACCACGGTGGTCGCCGCCGCGGTGCTGCTCTTCGACTGAGAGGAAGCCAATGAGCGACGCGAAGAGCCACTACCTCAGCGGTGGCCGGATTCTGCCCCCGCGGGTCCGCGGGGACATGACTGCTGCCGCGCTGGTCGAGGATGTCTTCTCGGCGTACAACGCCGCCCGGTTGCGCGAGGGGGCCAGGCTGCTCGCGACCAGGATGCTCGCCCCGGAGACCACGCTCGCGGTCTCGCTCACCGGTGCACTCACGCCCGGCGGCTACGGGATCTCCTGTCTGATCCCGCTGGTCGAGGCCGGGTTCATCGACTGGGTCGTCTCCACCGGCGCCAACCTGTACCACGACATGCACTTCGGGTTGGGACGGCGGCTGCACCACGGCTCGCCGTTCGTCTCCGACGTCGAGCTTCGCCGGGCCGGAATCATCAGGATCTACGACATCTTCTTCGACTACGACGTGCTCCTCGACACGGATGCGTTCGTCCGTGAGGTCGTCACCGCCGCGGAGTTCCAGCGCCCGATGTCCTCCGCGGAGTTCCACCACCTTGTCGGTCGTTACGTCGCCGAAAGGGAGAAGTTGCTCGGGATCGAGGGGCACTCGCTGCTCGCCGCGTGCCACCGCGCGGGTGTGCCCGTGTACACCTCCTCACCCGGGGACTCCTCGATAGGCATGAACGTGGCGGCGCTGGCGCTCGCCGGCTCCACGCTCACCATCGACCCCAACCTCGACGTCAACGAGACGGCGGCGATCGTGTACGACGCCAAGCGTTCCGGGGGAAAGAGCGCCGTCTGGATCCTGGGCGGCGGCAGCCCCAAGAACTTCCTCCTCCAGACCGAACCCCAGATCCAGGAGGTGCTGGGTCTGCCCGAGAAGGGGCATGACTACTTCCTGCAGGTCACGGATGCCCGCCCGGACACCGGCGGCCTCTCGGGAGCGACCCCCTCCGAGGCCGTGTCGTGGGGGAAGATCGACCCTGACCAGCTCCCCAACGCGGTGGTCGTCTACACCGACTCCACGATCGCCCTGCCGCTGCTGACCGCGTGCGCGCTCGCCGGGCGCGAGCCACGGCCGCTCAAGCGCCTGTACGACCGGCGTGCCGGGATGCTGGAGCGTCTCCGGCACGACTACCTGGCGAGGAGCCGGGGCGGCGACAATGGCTGACGACCGCTATGCGCCCTACCAGGAGTTCCTCGGGATCCCCGAGGATCAGAGGGAGGCCCGTCCCCCCCGGGCCGCTGTCCTGCCGATTCCTTACGACCTCACCACGTCGTACCAGCCGGGGGCGCGGCGCGGCCCGCTGGCCATCCTCGAGGCCTCGACCCACCTGGAGACGTTCGACGAGGAGCTCGGCCGCGAGACCTGGGAAGAGGTCGGGATCGAGACCCTCGCCCCGGTCGTACCGGACACCTCGGGGCCGGCCGCCACGCTCGGGCGCATCGAGCGCGTCGCCCGGGAGATCGTCGCCGGCGGGCGCCTCCCGGTCGGGCTCGGCGGCGAGCACTCGGTCACCCTGCCGCTGGTCCGTGCGGTCCGCGCCAGGCACCCGGATCTGGGCGTCCTGCAGCTCGACGCGCACGCCGACCTGCGCGACACGTTCGAGGGCTCGCCGCACAACCATGCGTGCGTGATGCACCGGCTCCTCGACGAGGGCGTCCCGCTCGCCCAGGTCGGCGTGCGGTCGCTGACGGGGGAGGAGCGCGCGCTCATCCGGGAGCGCTCGATCTGCACGGTCTTCGCGCCGGAGGCGGTCGGCACGCCGGTCGAGCGCTGGATCGGGAGGGTGCTCGACGCTTTGCCCGCGAAGGTGTACGTGACCGTGGACCTCGACGTCCTGGATCCCTCGGTGATGCCGGCCACCGGCACACCCGAGCCGGGGGGCCTCGACTGGTACCGGGTGCTCGCGGCCCTGCGCGAGGTCGCGCGGACGCGGCGGATT
>Ga0316628_100003153_pt1 | contig 12588 bp, 6 predicted proteins | sample OWC_Aug_M2_C1_D5_FD_207648 | JGI IMG/M metagenome (GOLD analysis project Ga0316628, IMG submission 207648) | Wetland soil microbial communities from Old Woman Creek delta, Ohio, United States - OWC_Aug_M2_C1_D5_C | ecosystem: Environmental > Terrestrial > Soil > Wetlands | place: USA: Ohio...
TACGCCTACGTCGACAAGATCCCGTCGGAAGGTGCGATCTCGCGTGTCATCCTGGCCGACAGCGCGCTGCGCCACTTCACGCGCTCGCTGGAGATCCGCAAGACCTGGATCGGGCTCTACACCCGGGGCAACAGCTACCTGTTCTGGCCCAAGGTCTTCAATCGCGTGCCGCTCGCGGTCGCCGACCTCGAGGAAGCGGTGGCGATGTCGAAGTCGCAACCGAAGCGCAGGGTGTATGCCCGCGCCTGGGTGGCGCTCGGCGACGCCTACTGGCAGAGCGACCAGCGCGAGCGCGCGCGCGCGACGTGGCAGGAGGGCCTGCGCCTCTTCCCGGGCGACCAGCGGTTGCTGACTCGCCTGGGCAAGAGCGACGAGGAGATCGCCGCCTACCTGTACGAGCAGCTCGACCCCAGCCTGCGGGTCGACACCAACCTGGCGGACCTGTGGGCGGACGAATGAGCAGCTGTCGGACGCCTGGCGATCGCCGGCCGTCCCGCGCTTGGGCCGCGGCCCTGCTGCCGCTCCTCGTCGGCGTCGCCGGCGCGTCGCCGCAAGTCGCGCCATTGCCCTCGCCGCCGCTGGCGCCGTCGCCCATTCGTTTCGCCGAGGTTGGCGCGGCGGTTGGAGCGCGGACCCGCCACCATACGCGGGCCTTCCCGCCGCCCTATGCCGAGGTGATGCAGATGTTCACCGACGGGGGCGCGGCGGTGGCGATCGCCGACTACGACCGCGACGGCGACGAGGATCTGTTCGTCACCGACTCCGGCGCCGGGCAGAGCAGCCATCTTCTGCGCAACGATCTCGACGCGCGAGGTCGGCTGCATTTCACCGACGTCACCGCGGCGGCGGGCGTCGGCAAGGGCAACGAGGACCATGCGATCGTCTCCGACGCCCTGTGGCTCGACGCCGACAACGACGGCTGGCCGGACCTCCTGGTGGCCCGCTTCGGCACCCCCATCCTGTACCGCAACCTGGGCAACGGGCGCTTCGCGGACGTCACCTCCGGCTCCGGGCTCGACCGGTTCGCGAACACGATCGCGGTCGTCGCCTTCGACTACGACAACGACGGGCGCCTCGACCTGCTGTTCGGCAACTACTTTCGCGCCGCCGATCTGATGGCTCGCGGCGATCGCCACGTGCTGCCCGACAGTCTCGAACAGGCGACGAACGGCGGCGGCGTGACCCTGTGGCGCAACGTCACCGAGCCGGGCTCGGACAAGCTGCGCTTCGTCGACGTGACGGCGCAGGCGGGGCTCGGCGGCCTCACCGGCTGGACCCTGGACGTCGGCCACGGGGACTTCGATGGCGACGGCTGGGAGGACGTCTATCTCGCCGACGACTACGGCAGCGATCGCCTGCTGCTCAATCAGCGCGACGGCACGTTCCGCGACGTGACGCGCGAGGCGCTGGGCGGCCTGGACACCAAGAAGGGTATGAACGTCGAGGTCGGCGACTACGACCACGACGGCCGGCTCGACATCTACGTCACCAACATCACCGACGACTACATGCGCGAGTGCAACATGCTGTGGCACAACAACGGCGTCGACGCGCAGGGCCACCTGACGTTCACCGACGTGGCGCGCGAGACCGGCACCTGCAACACGCTGTGGGGTTGGGCCGCGAAGTTCGGCGACTTCGACAACGACGGCTGGGAGGACCTCTACGCGGTCGACGGCCTGCGCTCGGCGGGCAAGGAGGAGTACGTCCCGGCTCTCCTCGAGATGGTCCTGCGCCCGGGGGTCGATTTCAGCGACCCTGCGAGCTATCCGCCGATTGGCGACCGGAGTTGGAGCGGCCACCAGAGGAAGAAGCTGTTCCGCAATCTCGGCGGGCAGCTGTTCAAGGAGATGGCGGCGGCGGCCGGCATCGACAACGATCAGGACGGCCGCGGCATCGGTCTGGCAGACTTCGACAACGACGGCCGCCTCGACGTGTACCAGACCAACGCCGATCAGGATTCGCTGCTCTACCTGAACCGCTCGCCGAATGCCGGCCACTGGCTCGAGCTGCGTCTGGTGGGGACGAAGTCCAACCGCGACGCGATCGGCGCCCGGATCACGGTGCGAGCAGGGGCGGAGAGCTGGCTGCGCGAGGTGGATGGCGGCAACGGCTATGCCAGCCAGAGCTCGCGCCGCGTGCACGTCGGTGTGGGCCGAGCGACGGCGATCGATCGGCTGGAGGTGCGCTGGCCGAGCGGCCGGGTCGAGCGCTTCCGGGTGGCGATCGATCGAATCTCGGTGCTGACCGAGGGGCGCGGGGAGGGCGTGCGATGAGAACCGTGGCGCGCGCTCTCGCGGCGCTGCTGCTCGGACTGGCGCTCGCCGGCGCGGCGCCGCCCGACGATCGCCAGCAGCTCCTGCTCCAGCATCGCAATCTCGGCAAGGCGTACTACGAGAACCCGACCACGCAGCGCGAGGCGGTCGAGGAGTTCCGGCAGGCGCTCGAGCTCGCCCCCGACTCCGCCCTCGACCGCCTGCACTATGGGCTCGCCCTGCTCAAGGCCGGGCGCACCGCCGAGGGCATCGCCGAGCTCGAGCGCGTGCAGCGCCAGGACCCCGGGCTGCCGCAGACCTGGTTCAATCTCGGAATCGCGTACAAGCGCAACGCCGACTACGAGCGAGCGCGGGCGCAGTTCGAGCGCATGGTCGCACTGGTGCCCGACGAGCCGGTGTCGCGCTACAACCTGGGGACGCTCGACAAGCTGACCGGCAAGCCGGAAGCGGCGATCGCCGAGTTCGAGGCGGCGGCGCGCCTCGGTCCGCGCCTCGCCGCACCCCACTTCCAGCTCTACAACGCCTACCGTCAGGCCGGCCGGCAGGCCGACGCGGACCGCGAGCTTGCGACGTTCCAGGCGATCAAGAAGGCCCAGGAGGGCGCGGCGATCCCCGAGGATCTCGAGTGGAGCTACTACGCGGAGATCGCCGACGACGTCGAGGCACGCCGTACGCCGACGAGCGGCGGGACGCGGGTGGCAGCGGTCGGATTGCGCTTCGAGGTCCGGGAGGTCGACCGGTCGCCGACCGCCGAGGGCGGCGGCCTGGCCGTGCTCGACGTCGACGGCGACGGCAAGCCCGATCTGCTGCTGTGGTCGCGCCAGGGCATTCGCCTGTACGTTGCCGGTAGCACCCCCATCGCGGCGAGCGGCCTGGAAGGCCTGCGCGACGTGCTGTTCGTCGCTCCCGGCGACTTTGACGACGACGGCCTGCCCGACCTCTGCGTGCTGACCGGCAGTGGGCCGTCCCTGTGGCGCAACTTGGGCGGCCGCTTCGCGCCGGTCGCCGCCCACCTGCCCGCCGGCCGCTTCGCGCGCGCCGTCTGGCTGGATTTCGATCACGACTACGATCTCGACCTGCTGCTGCTCGGCGACACCTCGGCGCTGGTGCGCAACGACGGCGCCGGAGGCTGGAGCGACCAGACGAGCCGCTTTCCGTTCGCCGCCGGGCGCGCGATCGACGCCACGACCCTCGACCTGGTGGCGGATACCCAGGGCATGGACCTCGTGGTGTCCTACGCCGATCACCCCGGCGTCGTGTATCGCGACCGGCTGGGTGGCGCCTACGCCGCCGAGCCGCTCGCCGCCTTGCCGGCGGGAACGACGGGGCTGCAGGCCGAGGACCTCGATGGCGACGGCTGGACGGACCTTCTCGCTCCCGGCCTGGTATTGGGCAACCGGACGGGCAGCCTGGTCGCCGGCGGGGTGCTCGCCACCGCCGCGCCATTCCTTCTCGCCAGCCTCGACAACAGCGGCGGCGCGGATCTGATCGACGCGAGAGGCGTGCATCGCGGGGAAACGCCGGCCACCCTGCCCGGCGGCTGGCCGGCCTCGCCCGCCGCCGCGCTCGCCGGAGCCGACTTCGACGGCGACGGACGGGTCGACCTCGCCTGGCTCGGCAAGGACGGCGCGCTGCGTCTGCTCCACAACGCCACGCCGTCCACTGCCGCCTGGCTGGAGCTGCGGCTCGAAGGGGTGAAGAACGCGAAGCTCGCGGTCGGGGCGCGGGTCGAGGTCAAGCGCGGCCGGCTGTATCGCAAGGCTCTTTATCGTGGGGTGCCGCTCCATTTCGGATTGGGCACGGCCGAGCCGCTGGACACGGTGCGAATCACCTGGCCCAACGGACTGGTCCAGAACGAGGTTCACCAGCCGGTCGGGCGCCGGGCGGCGATCCAGGAGGCGCAGCGGTTGTCCGGCTCCTGTCCGATGATCTTCGGCTGGAACGGCAGCCGGTTCGCGTTCGTGACCGACGTCCTCGGGGTAGCGCCGCTCGGCGCCAGCGCCGGCGATGGCCAGTATTTCCCGGTCGACCACGACGAGTTCGTGCAGATTCCCGGCGATTCGCTGGTGGCGCGCGACGGCGAGTACGAGATCCGCATCACCGAGGAGCTGCGCGAGGTTTCGTACCTCGATCAGGTGGAGCTCATCGCCCTCGACCATCCGGCGCGCGAGGAGATCTTCACCAACGACAAGTTCAAGAGCCCGCCGTTTCCCGAGTTCCGGCTGTTCGGCGTCGAGCGCCGCATCGCGCCGGTCGCGGCGCGCGACCAGGACGGCAACGACGTGCGCGCGAGCGTCCTGCGCCGGGACGGCGTGTATCCCGACTCCTTCCGACGCGATGCGGCGGGGATCGCCGAGTTGCACGCCCTGGACCTCGATTTCGGCGACGCCGCGCCGGACGGTCACGCCATCCTGGTGCTGAACGGTTGGGTCGACTGGGCGGACGGCAGCACCTACCTCGCCGCCGCGCAGGCCTCGCCCGGCGGCCTGGTCATGCCCAAGCTGCAGGTCAAGGACGAGCGCGGCGAGTGGCGCACCGTGGTCGAGGACATGGGCATCCCGGCCGGCAAACCGAAGACGATCGTGGTCGATCTCGACGGCAAGTTCCTGTCGCCCTCGCGCGAGGTGCGCATCCTCACCAGCCTGTGCGTCTACTGGGACGAGATCTTCCTCGCCGAGACCAGCGGTCCACCGCAGGTGCGCCGCACCGACCTGCCGCCGCTGGCAGCCGACCTGCGTTTCCGCGGCTTCTCGCGGCCGACGATCGACCCGGCGCGCAAGCAGCCGGAGCGCTTTGCGTACGACGATTGGATGCCGGTGTCGTCCTGGAACCCGACGCCCGGCCTGTACACCCGCTACGGCGACGTGCGCCCGCTGCTCGTCGCGACCGACGACCAGCTGGCCATCCTGGGCTCCGGCGACGAGGTGCGCCTGCGTTTCGCCGCCGCCGCCCTGCCGGCGCTCGCCGCCGGCTGGCGGCGCGACTTCCTGCTCCTCGTCGACGGCTGGGCCAAGGATGCCGACGCCAACACCGCGTACTCGCAGAGCGTCGAGCCGCTGCCCTTCCACGCCATGAGCCGCTATCCCTATCCCGCCGGGGAGAAGTTCCCCGACGACCCGTTGCATCGCGGATACCGCGGGTCCTACAACACCCGGCCGGCGCTGCGCTTGCTGCCCGTCCTGCGCCCGAGCGCCGCCCAGGAGGTGAGCGCACCATGAATCGACTGCCGAGCTGGCTGGCGCTCCTCGTCGTCGCCCTGCTCCTCGATACCGCTTACGTCGCCGCATTCGCGTTCCCGACCATCCCCTACATGGCGACGGTGGTGCTGCATCTGGCGCTCGGCCTCGGCGCGGCGGCGGTGGCGCTGTGGCTGCTCGCGCACCGCCCGCAGCTGGTGCGCGAAGTGCGCTGGGCGGTTCCGCCGCTCGCCCTGGCGGTCGTCGCCGGCCAGTGGCTGGCGATCGCCGGCAACGTGCGGCCGCATCGCTGGGCCCTGTGGGTGCACGTCGCCGCGGCCGGCCTCGGACTGCTCGCGTTGGTCCCGTTCGTCCACCGCCGGGCGGTCGCCAGCGGCGGCCGCTGGCGGACCTTCGAGCGCGCCTTCGCCGTTGGCCTCGCCATGCTCGTGCTGCTCCCCGCCGGGACCGCCCTCTATCGCCGGGTGCGCCCCGATCCGGCGAGCCGGATCCGCAATCCCCTGATCGTGCCGGCGGCGATGACCGAGGAAGGCGGCGGACCGAAGTCGCCGTTCTTCCCGTCCTCGGCGAGAACCAACGTCGGGGGGATCATCCCGGCCAACTTCTTCATGGACTCCGCGGCCTGCGGGCGCTGCCATCAGGACATCTACCGCCAGTTCCAGAGCTCGGCCCACCACTTTGCGTCGTTCAACAACCAGTTCTACCGCAAGTCGGTCGAATACATGCAGGACGTCGTGGGGCCGCAGCCGAGCAAGTGGTGCGCCGGCTGTCACGACCACGCCCTGTTCTTCAACGGCCGCTTCGAACGGCCGATCAAGGAGCAGATCGACACGCCGGAGGCTCGCGCCGGCCTGGCTTGCACGTCATGCCACGCCATCACCCACGTCGACAGCACGATGGGCAACGGCGGCTACACGATCAACTACCCGCCGCTCCATCAGCTGCTGGCCAGCCGCAATCCGCTGATCCAGGCCGCCGACTCGTTCCTCATCTACCTCGCTCCGGAGCCCCACCGGCGCACGTTCATGAAGCCGTTCATGCGTCAGGACAACGCCCAGTTCTGCTCCGCCTGCCACAAGGTCCACCTCGACGTGCCGGTGAACTCCTATCGCTGGTTCCGCGGCTTCGACGACTACGACGCGTGGCAGGCGAGCGGGGTCTCGGGCGAGGGTGCGCGCTCCTTCTACTACCCGCCGCAGAGCAAGACCTGCGGGACGTGCCATATGCCGCTGGTCGATTCCCAGGACCCCGGCAACCAGGGCGGCAAGGTGCACTCGCATCGCTTCGCGGCGGCGAACGTGGCCCTCGCGTACGTCAATCGCGACGCCGAGCAGCTCAAGGCGACCGAGGACTTCCTGAAGTCGGGCTTCATCACCGTCGACATCTTCGCGGTCGCCCCGGTGGTCGCCAAGAGCGGCGCGCCCGAGATGGTGCGCCGCGGCGGGGAGAGCCCGGCGATCGCCTCGACCTTCGCGGTCGGCGAGGAAGCGCAGGTGCCCACCGAGGTCACGCTGCGCGAGGTCGGCGAGGTGGCGGCGCCGATCGACCGCGCCCAGCCGCGGCTGCGGCCGGGGACGACGGCGCGGGTCGACGTCGTGGTGCGGACGCGCAACATCGGGCACTTCTTCCCGGGTGGAACGGTCGACGCTTTCGACGTCTGGCTCGAGCTGCAGGCCAGGGACGCGACCGGACGGGTGGTCTTCTGGAGCGGCCGGGTGGAGGACAACGGCAAGGGCCCGGTCGAGCGCGGCGCGCATTTCTATCGCTCGGTGCAGCTCGACGGCGCCGGGAACGTGATCAACAAGCGCAACGCCTGGCAGACGCGCAGCGTCCTGTACACGCGCCTGATCCCGCCCGGCGCGGCCGACGTCGTGCACTTCCTGCTCCACGTCCCGGCCGACGCGCGGGGCCCGCTGACCCTCGAAGCGCGGCTGAACTACCGCAAGTTCTCCTACTACTACACGCAGTTCTCATACGCTGGACAGCCGCTGCCGGGCCAGGATCCGCATCTCGTCGATCGCGACCACAACTCGCTCGCGTACTCCTACGACCCCGCGAACGTACCCGCCAACGTGTCCGGCGAGATGAAACACGGCATTCCGGAATTGCCGATCGTCACCGTCGCCGCCGCGACCGCGCAGCTGGCGCTCGCCGATCCGGGCAGCGCCGCCGCGGCAGCGGGCGCCTGGCGGCCGGTCGTCGAAGCGCAGGACCGCGAACGCTGGAACGACTGGGGCATCGGCCTGCTGCTGCAGGGCGATCTCAAGGGCGCCGAGTATGCGTTCACGCGGACCACCGAGGCCGACCCCGCGTACGCCGACGGCTGGCTCAACGTGGCCCGGGCGCTGGTGACCGAGGGCGAGACCGAGCGCGCCCGTCCCTTCGTGGCCAAGGCGCTGGCCCTCGCTCCCGGCCTGCCGCGCGCCCTGTTCTTCGGCGCCATGATCGACAAGGCGGCGGGAGACTACCCGGCCGCCCTCGCCGCGCTGTCCGCGGTCGACGCGAAGTACCCGCGCGACCGCGTGGTCATCGATCAGATCGCGCGTCTGCTGTTCCTCGAGAAGCGCTACGCCGAGGCGCTGAAGGTGCTCGACCGGGTCTGCGAGATCGATCCCGAGGACCTGCAGATGCACTACACCGCGATGCTCTGCTGGCGCGCGCTCGGCGACGCTCAGCGCGCCGAGCGGGAGGCGGCGCTCTTCCGGCGCTTCAAGGCCGACGAGGCGTCGCAGCAGCTGACCGCCGGCCCGCGGCGGCTGAGCCCGGAGGACAACAACGAGCGCCAGCAGATCCACGACCACGAGTCGGTGCCGCTGGAGAGCGGACCGACCGCCGCCGGCCGGCGCGCCCACCAGCCGCCGGCGCTGGCGCCGGCGGTGACGACGCCGGCGGGAGGTTGAGCATGCGACGCGCCGGCCTCGCGATTACGCTACTTGTTGCGGTCGTCGCAGCCGGGCGGGGCTGGGCCGCGGCGCGGCCTGCGGCGCCGCCAGCCGTAGCTGCCGCGACGCCGGTCGGCGGGGTGCGCTTTCAGGACGTCACCCGCGCCGCCGGCATCCGCTTTGTCCACAACAGTGGCCGGGCGGGGAAGAAGTACCTGCCCGAGACGCTGGGCTCCGGCGTTGGATTGTTCGACGCCGACGGCGACGGCTGGCTCGACATCCTGTTCGTGAACGGCCACGACTGGACGCCCCGCCCCGGACACCCGTCGCTGCCGGCTCTGTACCACAACAACCACGACGGCACTTTCACCGACGTGACCCGCGGCAGCGGGCTCGACGTCGAGCTGTATGGTCTGGGCGTCGCGGTCGGCGACTACGACAACGACGGTCGCGAGGACGTGTACTTGACTGCGCTCGAAGGCGATCGCCTGTTCCACAACCGCGGCGGCGGCAAGTTCGAGGACGTGACCGCCAGCAGCGGCATCCACAACGCGTCCTTCGGCACCAGCGCCGCGTGGCTCGACTTCGACCGCGACGGCAAGCTCGACCTGTTCGTCGCCAACTACGTGCAGTGGAGCCCGGAGAAGGACCTCTGGTGCTCCCTCGACGGCCAGACGAAGTCCTACTGCACGCCGGAGTCCTACAAAGGCACCAGCGTCAAGCTGTACCGCAACCTGGGCGATGGGCGCTTCGCCGACGTCACCGCCCAGGCCGGGCTCGCCGACCCGACCAGCAAGTCCCTCGGCGTCACCATCCTCGACGTCGACGGCGACGGCTGGCCGGACATCTTCGTCGCCAACGACACGCAGCCCAACAAGCTGTACGTCAATCGGCGCGACGGCACGTTCGTCGAGCGGGGCCTCGAGGCCGGAGTCGCGTTCGGCGAGGACGGGGTGGCGCGCGGCGCGATGGGGGCCGACGCCGCCGACTATGACCGCTCGGGAAGGCCGCACCTGCTGGTCGGCAACTTCTCGAACCAGATGCTGGGCCTGTACCACAACGAGGGCAACGTCGTGTTCGTCGACGAGGCCCCGCGCTCGGCGGTCGGCCGTGCCAGCCTGCTCAGCCTGACCTTCGGCGCCTTCTTCTTCGACTACGACCTCGACGGCAGGCCGGACATCTTCGCCGCCAACGGCCACATCGAGGAGGAGATCGGCCGCGTGCAGCCGCGCATCCAGTACCGCGAGCCGCCGCTGCTCTTTCACAATCTGGGCGACGGCAGATTCGAGCCGGTGACCGCCGCGGCGGGGCTCGACCAGCCGATGGTGGCGCGTGGCGCAGCGTACGGCGACCTCGACCACGACGGGGATCTCGACATCGTGGTCAGCGAGAACCACGGCCCGGCCCATCTCTTCCGCAACCTGGGGGGCAGCGGCAACCACTGGCTGCGCGTCGAGCTGCGCGGCTCCAGGTCCAACCGTGACGGGATTGGCGCCATCGTGCGCGTGGAGTCCGCCGGCGGCAAGCAGTGGACGATGGTGCGCAGCGGCTCGAGCTACTGCTCGCAGAGCGAGCTCCAGCCGACCTTCGGGCTCGGCCGGGACACGACGGTGGCGCTCGAGGTCGAATGGCCGAGCGGAAGCCGACAGCGCTTTTCCGGCCTCGCCGCCGATCGCTTGGTGGTTGTCGACGAGGACAAGGGAATCGAAGCGCATGGCAAGCAGTAGCCGCCGGTTTTCAGCGCCCGCGCCGGAAGGCCGCCGATCATGAGCCGAGATCTCGCGCTGCCGGTTCTGGAGCGCCGCCTCGGCGCCTTCGAAGAGGCGATGGTGCTCACCCAGGAGTACTCGCCGTTCAACGTCGTCGTCGCCCTGCGCCTGCGCCCGGCGCCGCCGGTCGGTGCGTTGCGGCAGGCGCTCGACGTCGTGCAGCGCGAGCAGCCGGCGTTGCGCTGCGCGGTCGCCGGGCGGACCGGTCGGCGGCGATTCGTCCCGGTGAGCGCGCCGCTGCCGCTCTCGGTCGACGAGGCGGCGGGAGCGGCGAGCTTCCTCGCCGCGGCGGAGGAGGAGCTCGCCCGCCGCCTGCCGCTCGCGGAAGGGCCGCTGCTTCACGTTCGCCTGCGCCGGCTCGGGGAGGGCGAGGCCGAGCTCCTGCTGACGTTCCCGCACGCCATCGTCGACGCCGCCTCGGGCATCGCGCTGGTCGAAGGGCTGCTGCGCCGGCTCGCCGGCGAGGGCGGCGACCCGGCGCCAGCCCCGCCCCTGCCGTTCCTCCCGGCGCGCTTCCCGGCCCGCTTCCGCGGACCGCTCGGCCGCCTGCGCGCGCTGGCGGCGCTCGCCCGCGGCCTGGGGAGCGAGCTCGGCTTCCAGCTGCGCACCCGGCGCGCCGGCCTGCCGGGCATCGACCGGCGGGCGCGCTCGCGCGTCCTCGTGCTCGAGCTCGACGAGGCAGCGACCGCCGCCCTGGTCGGTGCCACGCGCCGCGCGCGGGTGACGCTGAACAGCGCGCTGTGCGCCGCGTTCCTGCTCGCGGCGCGCCGCCACTTGCGCGGCGGCAAGCAGCTGCCGGCGCGCCTCTTCACCATGGCCGATCTGCGCCGCTGGGTCGAGCCGCCGCTCGACGCCCGCGCGCTCGGCGCCGGCTGGGCGATGATGCGCTTCGTCGTCGAGCCGGGTGAGGACGTCTGGGCCTTGGCGCGCTCGATCAACGGCATGGTCGGCGATCGCCTGCGGCGGGGTGAGAAGTACCTCGCCTACCAGACCATCCTGCCGATGATGCGCGTCGGGCTCGGCGGCCGACGTTTTCGCATGGGAGAGCTGGCGGTGTCGCACGTCGGTCCGGCGCCGATCGCGACGCGCTACGGTGCCTACGAGGTCCCCGAGCTCCAGGTCTTGGTCTCGAACATCGACCTGGGACCCGAGTACATCGTGCAGTCGCGGCTGCGTGGCGGCCGACTCGCCTGGGGCATCGTCTACCTCGATACCGACATGAGCCGCGAGCTGGCAGAGGCCGTGGCCACCGAGGCCGCTGCGCTGCTCGCCGCAGGCCCGCCCTCCCAGGAGGTTCCGTGAGCGCGACCGAAGTCCTCTCGATCGTCGAAACCACGTTGGGCAGGCGCGGGATCCGTCTCGAGGACCGCCTGATCCAGGATCTCGGTGCCGAGTCGATGGACGTCGTCGCCATCGCCGCCGCGCTCGAGGACCGCTTCGGCGTCCGCCTCGCGGAGGAGGAGCTGCCGACCCTGGAGCGGGTGGCCGATCTCGTTGCCCGCGTCGAGCGCCGGAGCTAGATGGAGTTCGCGACGTTGCTCGAGTCGTTCGCCGCCGCGGCGCGCGAGCGGCCCGGGACGGCGGCGCTGCGCACCGCCGCCGGCCCGTTCACCTGGCGCGAGCTGTGGGACGGCGCCCGGGCCTTCGCCGCGGCCGCCCGCGAGCGCGGCGTCGGGCCCGGCGAGCGGGTGGTCATGGCGTTGCCCAACGGCGGCGAGTTCTTCGTCGCCTTCTTCGGCACCCAGCTGGCGCGCGGCGTGGCGGTGCCGCTGTATCCGCGCTCGGGGGCCGAGCGGCTGCGCGACATCGCGCGCTTCAGCGCCGCGCCACTCGTCGTCGTCGAGCCCCGCCGCCAAGCCGAGGTCGCGGCGGCGTTGCCCAAGGCGAGCGTCGCCACCGTCCCGGAGCTCGCCGCGGCGCTGCCGATCTCCGGGTCGCCGGCGGTCAGCCCGGACGACCTGGCGCTCCTGCAGTTCACCTCGGGCTCGACCGGGGACCCCAAAGGCGTCGAGCTGACGCACCGCTGCCTGCTCACCAACCTGGGCCAGCTGGTCGAGGGCCTGGAGATCACGCCGCGCGACGTCTTCGTGAGCTGGCTTCCGGTCTGCCACGACATGGGGCTCGTCCTGATGGCTTTGGTGCCGCTTCACCTGCGAGCGCCGCTTGTCCTGCTGCCCGCCGACCAGGGTGGCCTGCGGCGTTGGGGGGAGACCCTGGAAAGTGCGCGCGGCACTTTCACTGCCGCGCCGGACTTCGCCTACCGGCTGCTCCTCGGCTGGGCGGGCCGGCGGCGCCCCGACCTCGCAGCGCTGCGCGTCGCGCTCAACGCCGCCGAGTCGGTGCGCGCGAGCACCCTCGAGGCCTTCGAGCGCCTGGTCGGCGGTAGCCCGGTGATGACGCCGGGCTACGGTCTGGCAGAAGCGACGGTCGGCGTGTCGACCGGGAAGCCGGGCGCGCGCCCGCC
>Ga0316628_100003154_pt1 | contig 12587 bp, 10 predicted proteins | sample OWC_Aug_M2_C1_D5_FD_207648 | JGI IMG/M metagenome (GOLD analysis project Ga0316628, IMG submission 207648) | Wetland soil microbial communities from Old Woman Creek delta, Ohio, United States - OWC_Aug_M2_C1_D5_C | ecosystem: Environmental > Terrestrial > Soil > Wetlands | place: USA: Ohio...
CCTTGATCGTGTACTGGCCACCGCCGAGGGCGTCCTGAATGACGCCCTCCATCTCGAGAAGGTCACCCTTGCTCATGTTTCTGAAAACTCAAAAAATCCGATAAAAACCCGCGCGGAAGCTCGTACGGCCCCGGCGGGAGCGCAAGATGGCACAGGATCGGGCGCTCGTCCAACGGCAACCCGTGGCAAGCTCCAGCCCGCCGTGTTCCCGACCACCCTTTTCGACTACAACGGCGTCCTCGTCGACGACGAGGTGGCGCACCTCGAAGCGTTCCGGGACGTCCTCGCGCCCCTCGGTGTCTCCCTGTCCGAGCGCGATTACTGGGACCGGTACCTCGGGTTCGATGATGCCGGCGCGTTCCGGGCAATCCTGGCCGACCAGGGCCGCGCGCCGACCGACGCCGAGGTCCATGCGCTCATCGAGGCCAAGCGGCCGCGCTACCTGGCGCACGCCCGGGATGCGCTCAAGGGGTTCGCGGGAGCCGCGTCGCTCGTGCGCCGGCGGGCGAGCATTGGCCCGGTGGTCATCGTGTCGGGTGCCCTGCGCTCCGAGATCGAGCTCGGGCTCTCGACCCTCGGCATCGCCGACGCCATCTCGGCCATCGTCTCGGCCGAAGACGCCGGACGCTCCAAGCCGGACCCGCAAGGCTACCTGCTCGGGATCGAAGAGCTCGCCAGGCGAGCGGGGCGAGCAGCGGCGGAGCGGGCCATCGTCATCGAGGACTCGATCGCCGGGGTCGAGGCCGCGAAAGCCGCGCGCCTCGCGTGCGTGGGCGTCGGCCACAGCTATCCCCTCGAAGCGCTCGGACGCGCCGGTGCGGATCTGACCGTCCCGAACCTCGACGCCATCACGGACGACGCCCTCGGAGCCCTGCACCACCGGCTCGGCAATGCGAGCGCGTGACGCCGCGCTGGTCGCGGCGGCCATCGTCGCGACGACCGTGGCGCACGCCGGCCGCTCACCGGGCGCGCCCCGACTTTCACCCGGAGCGACCGCGTGGCGCGACTCCGGTCGCGAGGGCGTTCGCGGCCTCACGATTGGCCCGGTCGAGAGCAGTCTGCACGCCGGCAAGGGCTACGGCACCGAGGCCTGCGCGCGCACGATGGACCAGGCGCGACGCATGGGCGCAACCTGGGTCAGCCTGACGCCGTTCGGCCGCACGTGGGACCTCGCGCCGACGGGCGTGGACCTCACGTTCGAGGCACCGTTCGCGAAGAACCAGAAGGACCTCGCCGCCGCCGTGAAGCAGGCGCACGCCGCGGGGCTCCGCGTGCTGCTCGTCCCCCATCTGTGGGTCGAGACGGGCGGCTGGCGCGCCGAGATCGACCCGGGTGACGAGGCCGCCTGGAAGCGCTGGGCCAGCGGCTACCGGCGCTTCGTCCTGACCTGGGCGCGGTTCGCCGAGACGGCGCACGTCGACATGCTGTCCGTCGGTGTCGAGCTCAGAAGCTTCGCCACGACGACCCATGCCCCGCTCCTCTCGAGCATCGTGCAGGACGTCCGGCACGCCTACGGCGGGCTTCTCACCTACGCCGCCAACTGGGACGACGCGGACGACACGGTCGTCTGGAGCGACCTCGACGTCATCTCGCTGAACGCTTTCTTCCCGCTCTCCGACAAGCACGGCGCGACCTTCGACGATCTCCGGAGCGGTGGCGTCGAGGTGGCCCGGAAGGTCCGCGAGCTCGCCGAGAGCTGGCAGAAGCCGGTCCTGTTCAACGAGATCGGGTACACGACGCGCAAGGATGCCGCCGTCGAGCCGTGGATCTGGCCGGACGTGATGAAGAGCGTCGAGATCGACCAGCATTCCCAGGCAGAGGCGTTCGCGGCCCTCCTCGCGCCGCTGCTCGACGAGCCCCGGTTCGCCGGCTTCTTCGTGTGGCGCCTCTACGCCGATCCCGACGACATGTCCCAGGAAGCCGAGTGGGGCTTCTCCCCGCGCGGCAAGCTCGCCGAGCTCGTCGTCCGCGACGCCTTCGCCGCGCGCTGGGCGGCGGATCGCGACGTCGCGCGAGCGAGCTTCCTGTCGCCGAGAGCCGTGGGGTTCGGGCTCTAGGGCTGCTCCCCCGTCGCGAAGCGTCGGGGAGCGGCCGTGCGTCCTCGCCTGGCGGCTCCGGGCGCACGGGGCCCTCTTGCTGCGTGCTCGCCCGGCCAATCGAATGGACGCTTCCAGCCGCGCCGGGCTCCGCGCGCGCGAGGGTCCCGCAGGGCAATCGGAGAGCCGCGCGATCGAGTGGCGGGGCCTACCGCGTGCATGCAACGGGGCCCGCAAGGCTCCCTCCCCGGGAGCAGACAGCGTCCCTCGAGGCACCGGTCCCCTCGCACTGCTCCGGAGCCGTACACGGCTCTCCGGGCGCCTTCGGGGGCACGATGCAGCGGTGAGTACCCAGTCGGTCGCAGACGCTGCCCGGCGCGCAATCGTCAGCCCCGCGGCCGTTACAGGGTTCCCCGAGCTCCGGTGGATGCTGGCACGTCCCGCCCACGCAGCGGAGCGGCGGCGTGCATCCTTCGCCATGGGACGGCGTGGCGGCTGCGCAGGTCTCCCCCTCGTCCCGTAGCGTCACCGTCATGCACGCACGGACGGTCGTGTTACCGCTCAGGTAACTGCCACAGCCGCTGCCGGTTGGACATGCCCAGTCGGAAAGGCACGCGCTACCGAGGGGGTTCTCGGCCCGAACGTACACCCGGTTGCACGGGCCGTCGTTGCGCACCGTTTTGATGCTCTCGAGGTCCGCACACGCGGTGGCAAAGGTCGCGACGCACTCGGCGGCTGCTACCGGATCGTACGTCGCGCCGGAAGCTTGCGCGTCCGCAATCTGCCGTAGAAGGTTCGCTCGAGCAATGGAGGAGCACTCGGAGCTGGACGAGGCATAGCCGGCGTCCCGACAGCAATCGTCCGTCTGAACGCACCTCGCCGCGACGAGACGGTCGGGGAACTCGCTCTCGGGCAGCCACTCTTCCGTTTCCGTTCGTGCGCCGCAGCGCAAGCAGCCGCCGAGCGACGCGAAGCAAGCGAGCACGAGCGCCATGCGAGCATTGCGACGCTCGATGCGTCCGTAGGTCTGCACCACACCGAGTCTACCCGACCCCTCGAGAGCCATTACCGTCCGACCTCCGCGGCGGGCTCCATATCACCGAACGCCACCGTGAAGCTGCACCGGGCTCGGTGCAGTGATGAATCAGTGCCGCGGCCCGCCGTCGATCGTCCCACCATCTCCGGCAAGGGCGGGCGGCTCACGCTGAACCGCCACTCCCATCCGGGAGTTGACGTCACGGCTCACCGTGAACCCTCACCCCCATCTCCGGATGCACCTCGCCGTTCACCGTGAACGACGGAGCCAGGTCCGGAAAGACGATGCGGCCCCTCATGAGCGCGCTGGGTCGGCGCGAGCCGCGGAGGAATGCGCGAACGGGAGGCCGGCGCTTGGCCAGACCGGGGGAACGGGGTGTGCTCGGGCGGCCGCACGGTCCGACGGCGGGAGAGTGCAGCGGAGCACGGTCGCCAGGCACACCGGTTGCTGCTTCACGCAGCCATGAACGTGATGGAAGCCATCCAGAGCCGGCGATCCGTCCGCGCCTACACGGCTCGAAAGGTGGACGACGACACGATCCGGGCCCTGCTCCGGGCCGCGGTGCAGGCGCCGAACGCGATGAATGCGCAGCCCTGGCTCTTCGCGGTCGTGCAGGACGTCGCACGGCTGAAGCATTACTCCGACGACGCCAAGCGGATGCTGCTCGCCGCGGGAAACGAGAAGACGCGAAGGTACGACGCGATGCTCGGCGATCCCGGCTACAACATCTTCTACGACGCGAGCACGCTGATCGTGATCGGCGTGCTCGCCCGTGACCACTACGGCGACGCGGATTGCTGGCTCGCCGCGGAGAACCTCATGCTGGCGGCCACGGACATGGGGCTCGGAACGTGCTGCATGGGTTTCTCCCTGCCGGCGCTCAACACGCGCGAGGCGCTCGAGGAGCTCGGGTTCGGAAAGGACGGCGCCGCCATCGCGCCGCTCGTGCTCGGTTACCCGAGCGCCATCCTCACGCCCGTCTTCCGGGCAGAGCCGAAGATCGTCTCCTGGGCCCGGTGACGGGTGCGGCCCGGAGCCGCGCCTTCCGCAGGCGCGAGCAGGCACGGCGTTGCCGAGCTCAGCCCACGACGGCGCGCGGCGCCTTCGACCGCGCCTTCGGGTTCCGGGCAGCGTCCACGGCTCGCACCAGCAGCAGCACCGCGACGATGGCCCCCCAGACCAGAGGCTCCCGCGTGTCGGCCTTCACACGTAGCGTGAAGTGGACGATCCCGAGCATCGCGATTCCGTAGACGAGCCGGTGGAGGCGCTTCCAGCGCGCGAACCCCAGGCGCTGCAAGGATTGCTTCGTGGAGGTGAGCGCCAGGGGGGCGAGGAGCACGAGCGCGAGGAACCCGACCGCGATGAACGGCCGCTTGCCGACGTCCCGCGCGATGGCGGACAGGGCGAGCTCCTGATCGACCACGGCGTAGAGGAGAAAGTGCGAGAGCGCCGCGAAGAAGGCAGAGAGGCCGAGCGTCTTGCGGAGCCGGATGGGGAACGTGACGCCGAAGACGATCTTCGCCGGCGTACACGCGAGGCACGCGACGAGGAATATCAGCGCGAGGAGCCCGAGCTGGTTCAGCGCCGTGGCGATCGGGTTCGGTCCGAGCAGTCCGCGCGCGGCGCGGTAGGCGATGGCGAAGAAGGGCACGAGCGAGCCCGCGAGGATCGCGGGCTCGAGCCATGCGAGAGAACGTGCGCGGGCGGGGCTCATCGTCAGAAGCTCTCGGTCAGGTCCATGCCCCGGTAGAGCCCGGCGACGTACCTTGCGTAGCCGTTGAACGGAAGCGTCTTGCGACGCGACAGCTCCCCGATCCGGCGCTCGGTCGCCTGGCTCCAGCGCGGATGATCCACGAGCGGATTCACGTTCGCGTAGAAGCCGTACTCGTCCGGCGCGACGCGATTCCAGGTCGTCCTGGGCTGGGACTCCACGAGCCGGATCTTCACGATCGATTTCACGCCCTTGAAGCCGTACTTCCAGGGGACGACGAGCCGGAGCGGCGCGCCGTTCTGGGCGGGGAGGACCTTGCCGTAGAGCCCCACGGCCATGAGGGTGAGCGGGTTCATGGCCTCGTCCATGCGCAGGCCCTCCACGTAGGGCCAGGGCAGCACGTCGCGGTCTTGCCCCGGAAGCTGTTCGGGGTCGAACAGGCTCGTGAGCTCGACGAACTTCGCGCGCGACGTCGGCTCGAGCTTCGCGAGGAGGGCCGCGAGCGGGAACCCGACCCAGGGGATCACCATGGACCACGCCTCGACGCAGCGCATGCGATACACGCGCTCTTCGAGCCCGAACCATCCCATGAGGGTGTCGAGGTCCAGCGTCCTCGCCTGCCGGATCTCACCTTCGACGCGCACCGTCCAGGGACGTGGTCGCAGTGAGCTGCCGTTCTTCGCCGGGTCGGATTTGCTGATCCCGAGCTCGTAGAAGTTGTTGTACGTGGTCGCGGCTTCGTACGGCGTGTCGGGCTCGTCCCCGGCGTAGCGCTCGCGCGAGACGATGGTGAGGCCGGGCGAGGGCGCCCGTGGTGCGGGCGGCTTCGGCGGATCCGCCTCGCCGCGACCCGAGAGGGCGACGAGCCCGGTGCCCCAGGCGAGGCTCGTCGCGGCAAAGAGGCCCGCGTTCCTCAGGAACTCGCGGCGCTTCGCATAGAGGTCCTCCGGCGTGATCTCGGACGCCTTCGGCTCCTCGATGCGTGGCTTCACCCGGAAAAGTCTACACGACCCCGGGTGGTACGTGGCCTCTGCCGCGACACGGCACCGGCCCGGATCAGAGGATCCCGACGACCGCGCAGCCCTGGATGCTCGGCGTGAGCAGCGGGACGAGCTGTATCTGCGGCGGGGCGTCGAGGTCCGCCCGGCGCCGGAACGAGTCACCCACGGACCAGCCGATCGCCTGGCCGATGAGGGCGCCCGCCACGACGTCGGACGTCCAGTGATGATCCCCGACGATCATCCCGAGCCCGATCGCCGCCGCTATGGGATACGCGACCAGCGACACTGTCAGGTCTCGCGTGTACGCCGACAGGGAGGCGGCTATCGACACGGCAGCCGAGGTGTGGCCCGACGGCCAAGCGTAGCGCCCGGCGAAGCCGAAGGGCACGAACTCGCGCGCGTACTCCGGATGTTCGAGCCTGTCCGGGGCGCTCGGATCGTTGCCGTGATTCGGGAAGGGACGTCCGGTCGCGACCTTGAGCACCACCGTGGTCACCACCGTGAATGCGAGCGCCTGGGTCGCGGCGGCGCCGGCCCCGGTCATCGAGCGCCGCTCCGTGAGCAGGCCGGTCACGTAGATGCCGGGCGCGATCAGCACGGGAAGAACGTACCCGCCATAGTAGGCCGCGTCGCCCCACGCCGGCGCGCTGAGGTGCTCCTGCACCCCGACGCGGATGGCGTGATCGGCGCCGCTCTCGGCGAGCGCTGCGGTCGCGACGATGGCGCCGCCGTAGTAGGCGAGGTTCCACCCCGAGAAGGCACGCGCCGCGTCGGAGCCGATCGAGTCGATGGGGCTCGGCATCGGCTCCGCGGAGGATGCGCGCGCCGATCCGGTGGAGAGCCAGGTGAAGCCAGCCACGAGAGCGAAACCCCGGCCGCGGAGGTGTCCCACGCAGCGGCCAATCTAGCATGGGCTCACCGGCAGAGCCGCGCTCGGACGGCACCACGCCCGCGAGCCCCGACCGTCACGCGCCCGGCGCCGCTCGCGGCTCGAGCCCGCCCGGGGCGACCGAGCCCGTTCCGGACGCCGGCACGACGCCGTCCGACTGCTCGCGGGCGCGAAGGATCAGGCTGCCGGCGACGGCGTAGAGCCAGCCGACCTTGATGGCGAGCAGCGTGAGCCCGAAGCCGGCAAAGTCGAACGACAGCGCGACCGGCTGCCACACCACGAGCGCGAGGACCATGAGACCGAGCACGATCCGTCCGTCCCGAGCGCTCAGCACGCAAGCCGTCGCGAGCGGCAGGAACGCGAGGCTGTAATCGTTGGCGATCTCCGGGACGAACGAGGCCAGGGAGAGAATGAACAGCAGGTACGGGTACGTGAGCTTCGCCGCGTTCGAGCACCGGAAGACGCGCCACGACGTCGCGACGAGAGCCGGCCCGAGCACGATCCCCGCGAAGGCCTGCGTGCGCAGCCTGGCGAGCAGGGGGCCTACCGCGGTGGAGGCCGATAGATCGACGATGTTCGCCCAAGCCATCGTGAGCGAGTGAGACCACGGGTAGTAGGCGACTCCCTTCTCCACCGTCTGATAGAGCCGGATCGCGTGCGCCAGCACCTCGAACGAGCGCAGCGTCTCCCTGGGCATCGAGAGGCCGATGGCCGCGCCGCCGAGGACGAACCCGAGGACCGCCCGGGGACGGCGCAGCACGACGAGCCCGAGCCCGATCAGGCCCGGATAGATCTTCACCCACGGCCCGATCGAAAGAAGACAGCCCGCCGCGATCTCGCTCGCGGTATCGCCCCTCCGGAGCAGCGGAACCGCGGCGAGCAGCGCCGCGAGCGTCACGAGGTCGAAGTTCGATCGCTCGAGCGTGAAGATCGCCGGATAGCTGAGGAGAACCAGCGCCATCAGCAGCGGCAGCGGCACGGTCTCCACGTCGAGCTCGCGCCGGGCTCGGGAGGCCATGAACGTCGCGCCGCTCATCAGGAGCGCGAGGACTGAGCACCAGATCTTGAGCGCCGTCGGGACGGTGAAGTACGGAGTCCAGAGGAACAGCCGGATCACGATCGGCGGGTAATGAAAGAGGTGCCGCTCGTTCGCGTAAGGATCGATGCCGAGGTGGAAGCGCCGCGCGGCGTAGTCCGACTGCGACCAGAAGTCCGCGCCGAGAGCCGGATAGTGAAACCAGAGCGCTCTGGCGAAGGGCAGCTCCCCGGCCCGGAAGCACACGATCCACCAGACGGCCCAGGCGACCAGGGCGGTGCACCCGAGCGCGGTGAGCAACCGAACGCGTGAGCTGGATCGCTCGGAGGAGATCATCGCGATGCTGCCGGGGAAGGGCGTGGGCGCGAAAGGCCGCGCCCCCTCACCCCATCGGATACAGGATCTCTCTCGTGATCTCGTCGCAGGCGGCGAGCGCCGCGTCCGGGATCTTCACGGCCGACGCCCGGAGCAGCTCGTCCAGCTGCTCGAGGCGCGTCGCTCCGACGATGGTCGATCCGACGAAATCGCGCGTCAGGGTCCAGGCGATGGCGAACGTCGACAGGGACATGTCGCACTCGGCGGCGAGCTTCGCGACGCGCTCGACCGTCGCCAGCGTCTTCTCGTTCACGAATCGCCGGGTCATCGTCTCGCCGCGCTTGCCGCCGTGTCGGTACATCGAGAACCGCGCGCCCTCGGGCCACTTGCCTCCTTGATACTTTCCGCTCAGCACCCCGCCGGCGAGCGGACTGTACGGGAGCAGGCTCACCGACTCGGTTCGACATACCGTCTTCAGCTCGTCCTCGAATCTGCGGTTTACCAGGCTGAAGTTGTTCTGGATCGTCTCGTAGCGCGGCAGCTTCTCGTACCCGGAAATGACGAGAGATCTGCCGAGCCCGTACGCCGTCTCGTTCGAGCAACCGATGTAGCGTACCTTGCCGGCGCGCACGACGCGCTCGAGGGCACGCAGCGTCTCATCGATGGGCAGATCGGGGTCGGGCCAGTGCGTCTGGTACAGATCGAGGTAGTCGGTGCCGAGTCGCCGCAGGCTTCCCTCGACGGCGCGCTCGATGTTGTGAGCATCGAGGGTCCCCTTGCCCGATCTCACCGGGGTCTTGAACCAGCCACCCGGGGGACCTGCGACCTTCGTCGCGACGATGACCGAGTCCCGGCGCTTCGTCGCGAGAAAGCGGCCGAGGATCTCCTCCGATCGCCCCGCGTACTCTTCCATGGGCGGCACCGGATAGATCTCGGCCACGTCGAAGAAATCCACTCCCGAGTCGTAGGCCTTCTCGAGAATGGCGTGGCTGGTGGGCTCGTCGGCCATGCTCCCGAACGTCATCGTTCCGAGGCAGATCTCCGACACGGTCAGACCCGTCTTGCCGAGACGACGATATTTCATGCGGCTTTCAGACTTACCCGATTGCCCGGCGCGGGGGCAGAGCAGATCGCCTGGAGGGGATTTTTCCGGCCCTCAGTAATCCTCGGCCCCTGCACGCACGCCCCTCGGCAGCTCGAGCGAGATCCTCGGGACGGCTGCCTCACCGCCGTGCAGATAGCTGTACCGGGCGAGATTCCCCATCACGCGGGACACGTAGCCGCGGGTCTCGGCGAAGGGGATCCGCGCCACCCAGAGATCCAGCGGCAGCGTCTCGCCCGTCTCGAGCCAGCGAGAGACGGCGCGCGGCCCTGCGTTGTACGCGGCCGCCGCGAGCGCGATGTGACCGCCGAACGTGGCCAGGACCTTCTTCAGATAGTACGAGCCGAGCTCCAGGTTGTACGACGGGTCCCGGAGCAGCTCCGGCACCGCTTCCACCCCGAGCTCTCGCGCCACTCGCGACGCCGTGCTCGGAAGCAGCTGGAGCAAGCCGATGGCGTTGGCGGGTGAGACCGCGTCGGGGCGGAACCCGCTCTCTTGTCGCATCACCGCGTGGAGCAGCCCGTACGGGAGCTCGCGCTCGGATTCCGCCGCCTGCACGACCTCGGCGAAGGGCGTGGGATACAGGCACTCCCACGCCCAGCGCGTGGCGTCCGTGGGCGCATGCTCGAGCGCGTCGCTCTTCACGGCGACGCGGCCGATGCGAATGCGCTGGGCACCAGCCCCGACGAGCCCGTACGCGCGACAGAGGGCCTCGTAGCCTCTCGGCGCGTAGCGGACGACGAACTCGGCTTCGTGACCCGAGAGATCCTGCGCGGCGTCCAGCACCAGGCCGAGCCGGCGCAGGAGATCGGTCTTCGGCGGCAGCGTCACGGCGAGGGGCTCGCCCTGGGAAACACCAGGGCCGAGGAGCGCCTCGGGGAGCGGCGGCGGCACGGGGCTGCCGAGCTCTTCGAGGCGCGCCGCGCTCGACAGCGCCGCGAACGACAGGGGCCGCTCACGGATCACGGCGGAGAGTCGCTCCACGGCCCGGTCACGCTCGCTCGCCTCGGCGAGCGCCACGCCCGTGAGCTCGCTCAAGCTCGCGCGATCGAGCGCGTCCTCTTCGGATTTCGAGAGCTCGTCGAGCAGCGCGGCCGCCTCCGACGGCTTCTTCGATGCGAGCAGCGCGAGGGCGAGCTCGTAGCGCGACGCGCGAGCGAACCGTCCCGGATGCCGCTTCGGAAAGGACGCGAGGTACGCGCGGTAGGCGACGATGGCGGCGTCCCAGTGCCCGATCAGGAAACGAAGCCGCGCCGCCTGGTACCGAGCTTCCTCGGCAAACGAGCTGCCCGGAAATTTCCGCGCGAGCGCCTCGTAACGCTCGATGGCGCCGGCGTCGTCCTGGGCCCTCGCGCGGGCGCGCGCGGCGAGGAACGCGTCGTGAGCCGCCTCCCGCGGGTCGAGCTTCGCCGACCGCTCGAGCAGCATCGCCGCCTTCACGTAATCGCTCCGCGAGAGGTAGCAGGCCACGCCCCGGGCACGGACCAGCGCGGATTCGGGGGGCCTTTGCCCCGTGCACCGCTCGGCGGAGTCGATGGATTCGAGCGCGTCCTCGAGGAGCCCTGCCTCGGCCAGCTTCCGCGCGCGCGCCAGGGCTTGCTCGGCAGTGAGCCGCGAAGGTGGAGTGAGCTCCGCGAGCTCCCGCTCCGCGGTGCGGCCCGGCTCGGTCGCGGGGGCCTCGATCGCGAGCCACCGGAGATCGGTGGCGGCCGCCCGCGCATCGCCGAGCCCGCGGGCGACCTTGGCGCGGAGCGCGCGCGCCTTCACCCGGATGGAAGTGGAGCGCCCGTCGTCGGCGGAGCCGAGCAGCCTGAGCGCACGGTCGAGCGCCGCACGCGCCCTTCCGAGCTCCCCGCCGCGCTGGTACGCGAGGCCCGCCTTCACCGCCGATTCCGGATCCAGTTGCGACGAGAAGAACCCAGCGGCGTCGCCGTAAGGTCCGATCTCGAGCTCGCACGTCGCCCGGTCCCTCTTCACCTCGCCCCCGAGCAGCGGCAGCTCCCGCTCGAGCCCGTCGAGCGCCGAGACGGCGCGCGCGAAGTCTCCGATCGCCATCGCGGCGCGCGCCCGGGCGTAACGAATCTCGGGGCTGCTCGCGCGGTCGGGCGGCAGGAGATCGATCCGTCGCGCGGCCTCCCGGACGTCCCCGGCACGCATGGATTCCACCCACCGCTCCTCGGCAGGCGCAGGCGGGCGCGGAGCGCTCGCGACCAGCAGGGTGGCCGGCGGCACGACGGCCGAAGGCGCGCTCGACGATCGCTCGGATCGCACCGGCCGCGAGCAGCCGGCGAGCAGCGCGAGGGCGAGCAGCAGGGGTCGCACCTCTGCACGGTTCGCCCAGGGCACTCGAGCCATCGTGGCAGTCGTACCACGGAGGAGCTTCATCGACCCAGAACCGGCCGGGATATCCGGCGCCCGCTCAACCGTGAACGGTCGGGACGGTCGTGTTCGATTCGCGCGCGTACAGCCGGAGGGTCGCGATGGCGACGGACATGACGACCGGTCCGACCACGAGCCCCTTCAGACCGAACACCTCGACGCCACCGAACAGCGCGATGAACGTGACCAGGGTCGGGATCGCCTCGTCGCCGACGAGGCGCGGGCGGATCACGTAATCCGACACACCGGACACGACGGCGGCACCCCAGACGAGCTCGATGATGCCTCTTGCCACGTGCCCGCCGAGCACGAGGAAGATCCCGATCGGCACCCAGACGAGCAGCGTCCCGATGCCCGGGACGAGGGACGCGAGCGCGGTCGCGATGCCGAAGAACGCGGGGTCGGGAGCATCGGTCATCCAGTAACCGATCGTCGCGAACAGGCCCTGCGCGAGGCCGGTCACGATGGTGCCGAGCAGCGTCGCTCGCCCGACGCGCTGAAACTCCTCGAGCAGCGCCCGCGTGTACTGGGGGCGCAGCGGTGAGAGCGTCTCGGCGCGCTCGACGATGGTCGACCAGTTGCGGAGGATCAGGTGCATCATGAGCAGCGCGAAGAGCAGCCCGAGGAAGCCGCTCGCCGTCGCCGCCGCGGCCCCTTCGGCGAAGGCCGCCGACTTTCCGGCGATCTCCGCGGCCGCGTCCCGGAGCTTCGCCGTGACGTCCTCCACCGACAGCCCGAGCCGGTCCAGGAATCCCGTCACCGAACGGACGGTGCCCTGCAGGCTTCCTTCGGGACCGAGCGCCACGAAGAGCTTGCTCGTGAGCGCAACGCCACGCGTGACGAAGAGGGACCCGAACACGGCGACCATGGCCACGATCGCGAGCGCCGAGCCGACGACCGTCGTGAGCGACGCGAGCACGGGGCGTCCGGTGCGCCGGTGGAGCGCCTCGTAGAACGGCTGCAGCGTGAACGCCATCATCGTACCGAGGAGCAGCCCTGCGGCAACCGGCATGGTCAGCCAACCGATGGCGCCGAGCGCCAGGAGCGCGGCCATCTCGAGCGCGCGCCGCTCCCGCGTGGTG
>Ga0316628_100003155_pt1 | contig 12586 bp, 11 predicted proteins | sample OWC_Aug_M2_C1_D5_FD_207648 | JGI IMG/M metagenome (GOLD analysis project Ga0316628, IMG submission 207648) | Wetland soil microbial communities from Old Woman Creek delta, Ohio, United States - OWC_Aug_M2_C1_D5_C | ecosystem: Environmental > Terrestrial > Soil > Wetlands | place: USA: Ohio...
AACATCGAGCCTGAAGAAAGGTTGGAATTTCGGTCATTGAAATTTATTTGATCCCGTGCTTCGCGGGATTGGTGGTTGGGATTTGGTGCTTATATTTCTTCTCTGTGTTCTCGGTGCCCTCTGTGGCAAAAAAAAATTTGATGATTTTGGGGGAGAGATGGATTCCGAAGGACTGCGGCTCTTTTTCCAGTTGGTCCTCAGCGGCCTGATCGTGGGGTGCATCTACGCCTCGGTGGCCCTGGGGTTCGTCCTGATCTACAAGGCCACGGACATCATCAACTTCGCCCAGGGCGAGCTGATGCTGGTGGGGGCTTACCTCTGTTACGCCCTGATCACCGAGTTCAAAATCCCTTTTGTCCCCGCCTTTCTTCTCACCCTGGTTTTCTCCGCCGTGCTGGGGGTTTTGATCGAAGCCCTTGTATTGCGGCCCATGGTGGGGGAGCCGATCTTTTCGGTCATCATGATCACCATCGGCCTGGCGACCCTTTTCCGGAGTATCATCGGACTCCTCTGGGGACATGACGTGTATCCCTTCAACCCCTTTCCCGAGACCCCCCTGGATTTTTTCAACCTGACCATTATGCCCGTGGAGCTGACGACATGCATCGTGGTGGTGGGTCTGGTGATCCTGTTTTTCCTGTTTTTTCATTACAGCCGTCTGGGGATCGCCATGCGCGCCACGGCCTTCAACCAGAAGTACGCCCTCCTGATGGGGATCAGTGTGCGCAAGATCTTCTCCCTGGCTTGGGTTTTTGCTTCCGTGGTGGCTTCCATCGGGGGGATCTTTCTCGCCGGGATGTTCCACATCTCCCCGGAAATGAGTTACATCGGACTTAAGGTCTTCCCGGCGGTGATCCTGGGGGGAATCGACAGCATTGCCGGGGCCATGCTGGGAAGCCTGATCATCGGCGTGGTGGAGAACCTCGCCGGGGGATATCTCTCCCAGATTTTTGGGTCGGGGGTGAAGGAGTTATCCGCCTTCGCCATCCTGATCGTCATTCTCATGATCAAGCCCTACGGGCTTTTCGGAAAAGAAGAGGTCATCCGAGTGTAAGGATATGCCCAGCGGATATTATCAGACCCATTACCGGCAAGACCTGAAGATTTTCCAGACCCGGTTCCAAAAATTCTGGCTGGCCATACTGGCGGTGCTGCTCCTGGGCTTTCCGTTGGTCTCCGGGCAGTACCTGATCTACATCGCCAACCTCTGCGGGATCGCGGTGATCGGAGCCCTGGGGCTGAACATCCTCTCCGGGTACACGGGGCAGATCTCCCTGGGGCATGCGGCCTTCCTGGCCATCGGGGCGTATTCCTCGACGATTCTGACCATCAAATTGGGGATCCCCTTCTGGATTTCTCTCCCTCTGGGCGGACTGATTACTTCCCTTTTCGGCGTCTTGATCGCCATCCCCTGCCTGAGGCTCAGGGGGCTTTACCTGGCCATCACCACCTTCGCCTTCGCCTTCTGCGTGGAGTACGTCATCATCCACTGGAAGAGCCTGACCAACGGGACTTCCGGACTCACGGTTCCCCATCCCGCCCTGGGCAGTTTCATTTTTGATTCGGACCGGAAGTTCTATTTCTTGATCATTGCGGTAATGATTGCGGGCCTGATTTTTGCCAAGAATCTCTTCCGCACGGAAGCGGGGAGGGCCTTCATCGCCATCCGGGACAAAGACATCGCCGCAGAGGTCATCGGCATCGACATTACCCGGTACAAAATCCTTTCCTTCATGACCAGCTCTTTCTATGCCGGAATCGCCGGGGGTCTTTACGCCGTCACCCTGTCTTCCATCGGCCCCGAGCACTTCAATTTCCTGGTTACCATCCAGTACATCGCTATGGTCCTGGTGGGAGGCATGGGGTCCATCCTGGGTTGCATATTCGGGGCTGTTTTCATGACCATTTTGCCCGAAGGAATTCGCCTTCTCCGGGATGTGCTGAGCAACGATTTCCCGTTCCTCATCACCCGGCTGGCCGACCTCCAGGCGAGTTTCTATGGGCTGGTGATCATCCTCTTTCTGATTTTCGAACCCCGAGGGATCTTCGGCCTCTGGGTGCGGCAGAAGAATTACTGGAAGGGGTGGCCGTACACTTATTAAAGAAGCAGGGAGCGGGGAGCAGAGAGCAGGGAGTAAAGACGAAAAAGAAAAAAAGCATGGAGCAGAGAGCAGAGCGAAAAGACGGAAAAGCAAATCAAGCATAGAGAAGATCGATGGGCGGTAAGGACGGATCCCGTTTGGCGGGAATTCGGCGCCGACGCTCAGAAACTGGGCCCCTACGAAGGAATTCAGCTGTGCAAAGAATTTTTACGGTACCCCAAAACTCTCCTGGACGACCGAGCCCTTTCCGGAACGGAGTTCTTTTTCTCCTGTTGACCCTTTTCCTTTTTTCTATACCCGGTCTTCCTTCCTTCGCCCTGGCCAAGAAAAAAGAGGGCGTGTATCACACGGTGACCCAGGGTGTCACCCTCTACCGGATCAGCCTGGCGTACAAGATCCCTATTGCCAAGCTGATGGAAGCCAATAAGCTCTCCTCTCCATCCGCTATCAAAGTGGGCCAGAAGCTGTTTATTCCCGGGGCCAGGGTCGTTCTGCCGGTTGAGCCCTACGTGTCCCTTTCCCCAGCGGAAAAGAAGAAATTGGAGCAATCCCTGGGAACCGGGGAGCCTTCCTCCCCGCCGGCTGAGGGCAGAGGGGAGCGGCAGGATACGGAGAAGCCCCCGTGGCGGGGGAAGGAGCTGGACATCATCTGGCCCATCCAGGGAAAGATAAATTCTCCCTTCGGCCAGCGGGGGAAGAGGCACCACGACGGCATCGACATCGGTTCCCCCTCCTATCAGGAGGTGAAAGCGGCCATGGACGGGGAGGTGATTCTGGCCAAGCCTACCCGCACCGGCTACGGCAAAGTGGTGGCCCTCCGGCATGAGCAGGGCTTCTCGACCATCTATGGCCATCTCAACGTAATCATCGCTAAGGAGGGTGAGGCTGTGCGTCAGGGGCAGTCGATCGGCGGGGTGGGAAGCACCGGAAGATCCACCGGCCCGCACCTCCACTTCGAGCTGCGCCACAACGGCCGCCCGCTGGATCCCCTTCCCCTCTTGCCTCCGACCATTGAGGAACTGCTGGAAAAAGCTTCGAAAAAAGAATAATATAAATACCGAAGAATTTTCATGGGACGCGGATGAACGCAGGGTATTTAAAAGAAAGGAATAATGGAATTATGGAATAGTGGAATAATGGGACAAAAAAGTGCCTAAACCCATCATTCCAGTATTCCAATTTTCCAATGGTTTTCGGATTCCATCATTCCATTATTCCAATCTGAGTTGAAGTAAAGCCGAGCAAGAATTAATATTCGAACCCACCCGATTTTGAGAGGAAATGCGAATGAAACTCGACTCTGACCTGTACGCCTATACCTGGAAAAGCTCCATGGAGAACAACTGCAACAGCTATGTCATAAGTGGAGACCTCCCGGTGATCATCGACCCGGGCCATCAGCATCTGGTGAAGAACCTGATCAAGCAGATGGAGAAGGACGGGAATCGGCTTGAAGACATCCGCCTCATCATCGCCACCCACGGGCACCCGGACCATTTTGAGGGTATCCAGACGTTCGCCCGCGGTGGGGTTCAGGTCGCCATTCACCAGGAGGAAGAAAAATTCCTGAAGGAAATCGGCGGCCAGTTCTACCGGGCCATGGGCGTGGAGATGCCCGAGCTGAAGGTCAGTTTTTACCTCAAAGAAGGGGAGCTGAAAGCCGGCTCCAAGACCTTCCAGATCATCCATACCCCCGGGCATTCCCCGGGGTCCGTCAGCATCTACTGGCCGGAGAAGAAGGCCCTATTCACCGGCGACGTGGTCTTCCCCATGGGCGTGGGGCGGACGGATTTTCCCGGAGGGGACGGCATGCTCCTGCGGGAATCGATCGAGCGGCTCGCCCAACTGGACGCCGAATGGCTTCTGTCCGGGCACGGGGAGGTCATCAAGGGGCGGCAGAACATTTTGCGCAATTATGCCTACATCCGCACCAACTATTATGATTATCTGTAGGGTGATATTCCTCTCCCCCAAGAAGAACCGTGAAAGACATGAGGATTCGATTCGTGAAAAAAGTGGCCCTTCTCCTTTTCTTTCTTCTCGTAACCCCCTCCGCTTTCGCCCAAAATGCAGAAATCCACAAGGCGGCCTATAGCGGGGATATCAACAAGGTGCAGGAACTTCTGCAAAGAGGAGTAAAACCGGACGAACGGGATTCGTTCGGGGGAACCGCCCTGCATGCCGCCATGTTCCAGAAAAATATGCAAATCGTGAAACTCCTTCTGCAAAATGGTTTCAACATCAACGCCCAGGGGACCCAAAATGGTTACACCCCGCTTCATGATGCCGTCTGGGCGAATAATCTGGAGGCGGCAAAGCTTCTCTTGGATGAAGGGGCAAAGACGGACCTGAGAGGAAAAGACGGATTGACCCCCTTCGGCAAGGCCAAAAACGAAGGGAAAACAGAAATCGTCAAGTATTTTGAATCCCGGGGAATCAAAGAGTAGGAACCTCAGCAACCGACGTTTTCTTTTGCCGTTTCTGATTCGCAGGGTTCGCTGGAAGCAGAATTCCTTGCTTGCATACGTTCATTTTTTCCGGCAATTACTTGTAAGCCCTATTGAATCTCAGGTGGTGCCCGGCCCGAAAGCAAGGGCGTTGCGCGAAAAAACCATGAGGCATATATCACTTCTTGGACCGGGCGGGCAAACCAGTCTTTCCCTAAGTACAGGGTTATTCCGATGTAGGGGCGCCCTGCTGGGCGCCCGATGGGCCCGCCCCATTCCGCGGATGCCAGGGGAGATCTGCGAATGGATTTCTTTTCCCGCCGATGCTTTTTCCGCGCAACCCCCTTGCTCCCGGGCCACAAGCTCGCTTTTCGGCGAAAAAGGTAATCGGGACAGTAAAGGTGGGCAAGGAATTCTTCGGGCTTGACAAGTCTCTTTTACCATGATTTTCCCTCATCGTATCCTTGCCCTGTTCCGTTACGCCTGAGTGCCCAACCCCTAACCTTCTGGAGCAGGTCATGAAAGGGAGTTTCCGGAGGGTACTCATGTGAAGGTCCCAGGGAGATACCTGCCTCTCTTTGGGGCTTTTTGTTTTCCTTCTTCAAGCGTCAGAAAGCAAGGGTGGGGGAAACTTCCCGCACTCTGGAAACCGCGCGTTATTGGTTTGACTTGGAAACGCTGTAGATTCATAATCGACCTAGATTCAAGGAGTCGGAGATACAAGGTTTCCGCCTCATCCCTCCTTTCAAAGGGGAGTAGAGGGGGAGCAGAAAGGAGCAAGCCATGGCCGGGATTTATGAAAGGGTTCGAGAAAGGCTCGATCAGTTTCCCCAGGGGTTTCCCAAGACCAAAAGCGGGGTGGAACTGGAGATTTTGAAATCTCTCTTTTCACCGGAAGAAGCGGAGATGCTGCTTCTCCTCAGCCCGGTACTTCCGCAGCCTGCTTCGGCCGTAGCCGCTAAGGCCGGCCGGGAGGCAAAGGAAACGGAGGAAATCCTTTTCCGGATGTCCCGGAAAGGGTTGATTTTCCGCCTGAGCCCTCCCGGGCAGCCCAACCTGTATTTCCTCGTCCCCTGGGTGATCGGAATCTGGGAATTCCAGTTGAAAAACTTGAACCCGGATAATATCAAGCTGTTCGAGAAATATTTTGAAGAAGGAATGACCGAGGAGAGAAAAAATGCCAAAACTGCGGGATTCCGGGTGATCCCCGTGGAAAAGGAAATCCAGGCCCTGACCGAGATTCAGTCCTTCGAAAAAGTCTCGACGATCATCGACTCGCACGCCCGGTTCGGCGTGGCCGAATGCATCTGCCGGAAAGAGAACCGGATGCTGGGAAAGGGCTGCGACAAGCTCCTGGAAGCCTGCATGATCTTCGACCCGGCCGTGGATTACTACGTGGAGAATGGTTTCGGAAGGGAAATTTCCCGGGAGGAGGCCAGGTCCATCCTGGCCCGGGCCGAAGAAGAGGGTCTGGTCCATTGCTCCGCCAATCATGCCGGCCCCAAGATGGCTATCTGCAATTGCTGCGGGTGTTGCTGTAAGGCTCTGGGGTACCTCAACAAGTACCATATTCCGACGGCCGTCGCCCAATCGAACTACTATGCGGGAGTGGATCAAGAGACCTGTACCGGCTGTGAAACCTGTGTCGACCGCTGCCAGGTGAACGCCATCCAGATGGAAGATAACCACGCTTCCGTGATAAAGGGGAAATGCATCGGTTGCGGCCTCTGCATATCTTCCTGCCCGGCGGAAGCCCTTTCTTTGGTTCATAAAAAGCCGGAGGAAGCGCCACCCATATTCTTGGATTCCATGGCTCTCATTCAGACGATCGCCAAGGAGAAGAACAAACCGTTTCCCTTCGATTGAAAGAATTATTTAGCCACCGAGAGCACAAGGCGGCAGAGCCACAGCCAAAAAAATCACCCCCTCCCTCCCCTCCCCCCTCGAGGGGGAGGGTTAGGGTGGGGGGGATGCTTTTGGTTTAATAAAAATTTCAGGAATTGAGCATAATACAGAGGACACAGAGAAAAAGAACCTGAAAACTCGAAACTCGAAACCCAGAACTCGAAACGATTTCAGATCTGGCGCCTCTGCGGGTGAATTTTTTTACCGTCGGAACAGGAGAAAGGCATGGGATTCAGGGAATTGAATGTGGACCTGACCGATGAGCATATTGCCCTGCGGGATGCGGCCCGGAAGTTTCTGGAGGAAGTTTGGAGGCCCGCCTCCATCGCGCTGGACAGACTTTCCGATCCCCAGGAGGTGATTGGCAAGAATTCCATCCTCTGGGATGTATTTCGCAAGACCCAAAAACTGGGCTACCACAAAATGGTTTTATCCAAAGCCGTCGGAGGCCTGGAGTTGGATGTCCTCAGTTTAGCCCTGATCAGTGAAGAGATGGGCTGGGGGGCTCCGGACCTGGCCGTCAGCCTGGCCGTATCGGTCACTCCTTTTGCCTATGCCCAGCTTTCTCCTGACCCTGAGGTGCGTGATCTAACCCGAAAGTTCTGCGAGGATACGGATGCCGGGATGATCGGCTGCTGGGCCATCACCGAACCGGACCATGGGTCGGACTGGATTCTCATGGACAGTGAACAAGGGAAAGATCCCCGGATTGTCCCGCGGGTAAGGGCCGTGGCCGATGGAGATCACTATGTCCTCAACGGGCAGAAATCCTCCTGGGTCAGCAACGGCACCATCGCTACCCATGCGGCCGTCTGGGTGTCCGTGGACCCGTCCAAGGGAATGGAGGGGGGAGGAATCGCGGTAGTCCCCCTCGATCTGCCGGGGGTGTCCCGGGGGAAACCGCTGAATAAGATCGGGCAGCGGGCGTTGAACCAGGGCGAGATCTTCTTCGACAACGTGCGTATTTCCCAAAACATGATGATTGCCCGGGAGCCCCTTGGTTTCAAGTTCATGTCTCATGCCCAACTGGCGCTGGCCAACGGGTTGATGGGACTCTGCTTTGCCGGAACGGCCCAGGCGGGTCTCGAAGAGGCCATGAGGTACGCCAAGACAAGAGTGCAGGGCGGGCAGCCGATCTGCAGGCATCAGGCCGTGAAAGCGAAGCTCTTTGACATGTTTGTATCGGTTGAAGCGGCGCGCTCGCTGGCCCGGCGGACGGCTGTTTACAACGGAGGTCTCCTCAAAAAGCTGCAGCTTCCGGCGGTTCATTACGCCATGGCCGCCAAGATTCTCTCCACCGAAACAGCCTTCCGGGTGGCGAGTGAGGCCATACAGATCCACGGGGGATACGGCCTCTGCAAGGATTCCTATGTGGAGAAGATTTTCCGGGACGCCCGGGCAGCCATGATCGAGGACGGGACCAATGAAGTCCTGGCTCTGGGGGGAGCGGATCGGCTGCTGAGCGTGAAGGTGAGGGGAGAGGCCTGAAAAATTGCGGATTTAAGAAGAAATATATACCGCAGAGGCCGATGAGAAAAAGACATTTCTTGTAGTCTTTTTATAATAGTTCTCTGTGGTCTCTGCGAACTCTGCGGTTAAATCTGATTTCATAATCGAAGGAGGGTGGGGATGGGATATGTGAAGACTCCAGATGAAATCACCAAGATCTATCGGGAGACCTATGATTTTTACGATGCAGAAATGTTGACCGTGGTCTGGGAGACCAAGCCGGACATCGTCGAACGGATGCTCCCCCCTCCGCTCCAGCCGGGAAAGAGGCCGATTGCCCTGGCCTTCGTGGCCAACTATCCCCGGACCAATTTCGGGGTGAGCTACCTGGAGAGCGCCCTCTTTCTGCGCGCGGAATTCAAGGGGGAGGAGGGGAATTACTGCCTGGCCATGCCGGTAACCAATGACATGGCCCTGGTCCTGGGACGGGAAGTGTTCGGGTATCCCAAAAAAATGGCGAATATTCAATTTCGCCGTCAGGGAAAGGAAATCGAGGGCCTGACCGAACGGCATGGTAAATTTTTCTTTGAAGTGAAAGCCAGGATGACCGGGCAGCTCAATTTCCCGGAGGCGCAAAACATCCTCCTGGAGGTGTTTCGCTTCGGTCCCAGCCTGGTAGTGGTTTCCTTCAATTTTAAATATTTCCTGGCCCCGGAAGGCGACGGGTTCGATTATTCCCCGAGGCTCATGCGGGAGGAGGCGGAATTCCGTCCCCGAGCCATAGAGATCGGAGAGGCGGAGCTGAAGTTGCACCCGTCCGAATTCGACCCCTGGGCCGAAGTGGAGCCGGTGAGGGTCCTGGGCGCGTTTTACACCATCGGCCACAACTCTATGCGGAAGGGGAAGATCGTGGGCGAATCGGACCCGACAGCCTTCACCCCCTTTTCCTTTATGAAAACCGATTTTTGAACCCTGAAATATTTTCAGGGAATTCCCCGGTTCTGATGGAGATGCTTGATTTTTCTTGGACCAAACCCGCGTTTATCCGTGGCCCAATAAAATCTGTTAAGGAAAGGAGGAAGTCCAATGGCTACGTTCTTGATGTTCGGCAAATACTCCTCGGAGGCCGTGAAGAAAATCAGCGCCAGGCGCACCAAGGATGCCGGCACCCTGTTTAAAAAGTACGGCGGCAGCGTGAAGGCGATGTACTCTATGCTTGGGGAAAAAGATCTGCTCTTTATCCTGACCTTTCCGCGGATGGAACAAGCGATGAAAGCCTCCGTGGCCCTGAGCAAAATGACCGGAATTGCTTTCACCACCTGTCCGGCGGTGACCGTGGAAGAGTTCGACAGACTGATGGCCAAGTAAGAAGGTCACAGGCATCAGGTTTCGGGCTACAGGTGAAAGACCAAGAGCTCAAACCTTAAACTTGTGACCTGATACCTGGAACCTGAAGGCCTTGCTCTTTGCCTGTCCCCCTTAAACGGGTGAAGGTGCGTCTCCTTGCCCCATTTTTCGGGATTGGGGAAGGCCTTCTTCTCTCTGTAAGGTCTTGCCCACCCCCATTTTTTATGCTGGTTGGGCTATCCCTTCACTCCTCCCGCAGCCTTCCCGCTGATAGACCTTTGTTGCCAAAACTGCGGATAGGCAAACAACCAAAACAACCAAAATTCCTTGACATCATCTTAGGATACTGCTAAGAATGAAACCGCTAGGGACAGCAGCGCCAGACGTAGCCGTATATTGGCAAAATTCCCTCCATTCTATTTGCTAATTTCCTTCACATAGATTCCGCTGTTTCAGGTGTAGCTGAACCGGGTTCCGCACAATCAAAAAGGGGCAGGCGATGCCAGCTTCCCATCCGACAGGCGGGGGAGACCAGGTCGTGCTCAGGGTGGATGACCTCTACCTGCGGTTCGGGGGAATGATGGCCCTCTCCGGGGTAAGCCTGGGGGTAAAGGAGGGGGAAATTCTGGCCATCATCGGACCCAACGGGGCCGGAAAGACCTGCACGCTGAACTGCATCAACGGATTCTACCGTCCCCACCGGGGAGAGATTTTCTTCCAGGGCAAAAGGACTACTTCCCTTCCTCCCCACCGCATCGCCGAGCTGGGCATTTCCCGCACTTTCCAGAACATCGAGCTCTTCACCGGCCTGAGCACCCTGGATAACCTCATGGCCGCACGGCACATCCACATGCGCCGCGGGGCCCTGGCCGGATTTCTCTATTTCGGCCCCATGCGCCGGGAAGAGATCGCCCATCGGAAAGTGGTCGAAGACATCATCGATTTCCTGGAGCTGGAGCCGGCCCGGAAGAGGACGGTGGGCCTTCTTCCCTACGGCCTGCGCAAGCGGGTCGAATTGGGGCGGGCCCTGGCCCTGGAGCCGAAGATGCTTCTCCTCGACGAGCCCATGGCCGGGATGAACGTGGAAGAGAAGGAGGATATGGCCCGGTTCATCATCGACATCTCGGAGCTGAAAAAGATCCCCATCGTGCTGGTGGAGCATGACATGGGAGTGGTCATGGACATCGCCCAGCGGGTTGTCGTCCTGGATTTCGGCCTGAAGATCGCCGAGGGGGTTCCGGGGGAAATCAAACAGGACCCGCGAGTGATCAAGGCTTACCTGGGGGAGGGAGAGATTGGTTAGCCAGGAGGATGCGTCCCGCAACCTGGACACCCTGCCCAAGCTTCTGCGGTGGAATTACCAGAAGCACGGCGACCGTAAAATGGCCATGCGGGTGAAGGAACGCGGCATATGGCAGAGCTTCACCTGGAAGGACTACTACGAGAAAGTCAAATACTTTTCCCTCGGACTTATGAAGATGGGTCTGGAGAGGGGCGACAAGGTATCCATCCTCGGAGAAAACAAGCCGGAATGGTACTGGGCCGAACTGGCTTCCCACTGCGCAGGAGCCATGGTCGTGGGGATCTTCACCGATTGCATCCCTTCGGAAGTGAAATATTACCTGGAGCACTCCGACTCCAAATTTGTGGTGGCCCACGACCAGGAACAGGTGGACAAGCTGCTGGAGATCAAGGGCCAGCTTCCCCTGCTGAAAAAGGTCATCTACTGGGACCCGAAGGGGCTCTGGCATTACCGGGACCCGCTCCTCCTGCCCTTCGAAGAAGTTCTGAAGCTGGGCGAAGTCCAGGAGAAAGAAAACCCCCAACTTTTCGAGCAGAAGATCGACGAGGGGCAGAATTCGGACATCGGGGTTATCTGCTACACTTCCGGGACCACCGGGCTGCCCAAGGGAGCCATGCTCAGCCAGAAATGGCTGGTGGACGGGGTAAGGGCCTGGGCTACGATGGACGAATGGTACGAAAAGGGATACCAATACCTTTCCTTCATCCCCCCCGCCTGGTCGACGGAGCAGGGTCTGGGGATCGGCGGCTCGCTGGTGGCGGACGTGTCTGTCAATTTCCCCGAAGAACCGGAGACGGTGCAGGAGAACCTGAGGGAGATCGGCCCGCAGATTCTTTTCTATGGCGCGCGGCTCTGGGAAAACGTGAACCGGATGGTGCAGGCCAAAATGATCGATTCCTCGGCTATCCGCCGGCTTCTCTACCGGGCCTGCCTCCCTCTCGGTTACCGGATGGCGGATATCGTCGGGGCGGGGAAAACGCCCTCCCGGTTCGATCGGATCTTATACGTCCTGGCCTACCAGACCGTCTTCCGGGCTCTCAATGACAAGCTGGGCCTTTCCAACGTCAGGTGCGTTTATTCCGCCGGGGCCGCGGTCAGCCCGGAGATCATCCGCTTCTTCCAGGCCCTGGGGGTCCAGATCAAACTCTTCTACGGGAGCACGGAACTGGGGGTGGTTTCGGTCCCCCGGGGAAAGGAGATCCGCCCCGAAACCTCCGGGCCCATCGTCCCCTGGGCTGAAGTCAGGCTCTCGGATGACGGGGAAATTTTGGTGAAGAGCGAGTTCATGTACTCCGGCTATTACAAGGATCCGGAGGCGACCTCCCGGAAGTTGAAAGACGGATGGTACGCCACGGGCGACTTCGGGCATATCGACGAAAAGGGGCATCTCATCGTCATCGACCGGATGGAGGACCTGAAAGCGCTGGCCGGGGGGAAGAAGTTCTCTCCCCAATACACCGAAGTCCGATTGCGCTTCAGCCCGTACATCAAGGACGTCCTGATAGTCGGGGGGGAAGACAAGGAGTTCGTGACCGCCCTGGTCAACATCGAGGTGGAGAACGTGGGGCGCTACGCGGAGAGCAAACGGATTCCCTACACCACCTTCACCGACCTGTCCCAGAAAACCGAAATCATCGAACTGGTCAGGAAAGAGCTGGAGAAGGTCAACCGGACCTTGCCGGATTACGCCCGGGTGAAGCGCTTCGTCAACCTGCACAAGGAGTTCGACGCCGACGAGGCCGAGCTGACCCGGACCCGCAAATTGCGTAGGACCTTCGTGGAAGACCGGTACAAAGACCTGGTTACCGCCCTGTACGGGGACCGCCCGGAGTACGCGGTGGAAGCGCAGATCACCTACCGCGACGGGAGAAAGGGAGTCATCAAAACGGAAATACATATAAACAAAATGAATTAATGGGACGCAGATGAACTTAGCGCGGCTGCGCCGCAACCAAAAGAGTTGATGCGAATTAAGAGGGGCGGGAAGTTATCCACAGCCCCTCCGCTCACCTGTTAGTTGAACGACGTCGCTC
>Ga0316628_100003156_pt1 | contig 12586 bp, 12 predicted proteins | sample OWC_Aug_M2_C1_D5_FD_207648 | JGI IMG/M metagenome (GOLD analysis project Ga0316628, IMG submission 207648) | Wetland soil microbial communities from Old Woman Creek delta, Ohio, United States - OWC_Aug_M2_C1_D5_C | ecosystem: Environmental > Terrestrial > Soil > Wetlands | place: USA: Ohio...
CGCTCAAGAGCAACACGCGCCCCGAGAGGGGGATCCGTCGCGCGAGCAGCTCCGCCCCGACGAGCTTGTCGACCGCGTTGTGGCGCCCCACGTCCTCTCGCAGGAGCTCGAGCCTGCCCGCGGCATCGAAGAGCGCGGCAGCGTGCATGCCGCCGGTATCCGCGAATGCCGACTGGGCTTCGCGGAGCTTCTCCGGGAGCGCTTGCAGCGTGGCGGCGTCGAGCCGGGTGAAATCCGGCTCCGGCCGGGCCCGGGTCGGCCGGAGCGCGTCGAGGGAGGTCTTGCCGCAGGCCCCGCAGCTCGACGTCGTCGCGAAGTGACGCTCGAGCCGGGCGAGCGTGGCTGGGTCCGGAGCCGTGGCGAGCTCGACGCGGATCACATTGTCGCCGCCCCGCTCCACGCGCAGAAGCTCGTCCACACTCCGCACGATGCCCTCGGAGAACAGAAACCCAGCGGCCAGCTCGCGGTCGTCTCCTGGCGTGCGCATCGTGATCGAGATCGTCTTCTCTCCGAGCCGGATCTCGAGCGGCTCCTCGACCACGACGCGATCCACCCGTTCCGTGACGCGCGCGCCTGAAAACGAGCAGACCGCGAGGTCGCGCGTGGCGATGGGAGCGTCGGTCATGACCGCGGAATTATCACGCGCCCGGCCGTGCAACGCCGGCAATCGACCGTCCGCGCCGCCCCGATGCCCAGCGCCTTCAGCAAAGACGGCCGAGGATCCCGGCCAGCGCCCGAGCTCGATGGCGGGCGAGCCTCGAGGTTCGGGCACCGGGGCCGCCCCCTCGCCTCATCGGCACGAGAACCGCGGCGCGTCGAGGTCGAGGTGCTTCACGATCGAGTCCAGATTTCGCGCGTTGGCAGACGCGCAGAACGTCGCGCCTTTCGCGGAGAGATCGCCCGACGTGTATTCGGTCTGGAAGACTGCCTTGCCCGCGTCGACGAAGGGCGCGAGCGCGTCGCACTCGGCGTACTGAAAGCACTCCTCGTTCACGGCGAAGTCGGCATCGGCGACGAGGTCGGGGATCTCGTCGAGATCGTTCTTCAGGCCGTAGGCGAGGCCGTGCCCGTGCGCGGCGCTCGCGAGCGCCCGGATGAAGCCTTCCTGGTCGGCTTGCGTGATGGGGAAGCCGGGATCGTTCGAGCGCGACTCCACGTCGTCGTGCTGCTCGTCGCACTCGCGTCCGTCAGGGCTGCGGACGTGCCGCGGGAGCTCGTCCCTGCGGCGCCCTGGCTGCCGCCCGTGGCCGCGAGTGCTCCCCCGGCGGACGCTGCCGCATCCTCGCTCCCCGAGGCACCCGCTCCCCCACCTGCTCCGCTACTTTCGGCTCCGCCGCCTCCCCCGTTCGAGGCAGCTCCGGACCCACCAGGCCCCGGCGGCCTGCTAGAGCTCGCCTCGCTCGAGCCACCCGATGGAGGCGACCAGGACGAGGGCGTACGCGGCGATCTTCATCTGGACGTCAAAAGACCGTGTCTCGCTCGCGCCGACAATGGTCTCGAATGGTCCCGAGCAACCGCCGCAGGTTCCAGGGCTTCTTCATGATCAGGACCCCACTCGGTGCGCGTGAAGGATCCGAGCTCGAGATGATGACGGGCACCCTGGCGAGGCGGGAGTCGTTCTGCATCCTGGCGTACACGTCGTTACCGCTCACGACCGGCATGATCAGATCGAGGATCATGACGCAGGGCAGCTCCGACCCCTGGAGGAGCTCGAGCGCCTCCGCGCCGTTCGCAGCCGTCTGCACGGCGTAGCCCTCGTACTCCAGGAGCTCCTGCAGCGAGTCGCGAACGTCCTTCTCGTCATCGACGATGAGGATGCTCATCGCACTTCGCCTTCGCTCGATCGAGGCAGGGTCAACGTGAACATGGTCCCGTTCTCGCTGCTCGATTCCACTCGCAGCATTCCGCCGTGCGCTTTCGCGATCTCCTGGCTGATGAACAGCCCGAGGCCCAGGCCCTGAGAGCGTTCGCGTCGATGCTCTCCGCCCATCATCGGCTCGAACACCCTGCGAAGCAGATCCGCGGAGATCGCGCCGTCGTTGTGGACCTGAACGCACACCGAATCGGCGGCGGTTCCGTCGATACGCAGCTGAATGAGTCCCTGCCCGGCCCCGTGCCGTACCGCATTCCCGAGCAGGTTCGAGAATACCTGGCAGAGCCGGTCGGCGTCCCAGTGCCCGGACGTGTCTCCCAGGGCCTCCGAGCGGATCCCGTTCCCGGCATTGGTTGCCGAGATCTCGTCCACTACTTCGCGAAGCAGACCGGAGAGCTCGACCGGCGACGGGTGGATTGGGATTCCGTCGCCCACCCTGAGCCGGGTGAAATCGAGCAGCTGATCGATCATTCGCGCCATCCGATCGCCGCTGTTGACGATCCGACCGAGCGGTTTCACCAGGCGCTCGTCCTCGCATCGCGCCATCGCCACCTGTGCCGCGGTCATGATCGCCTGCAGGGGGTTGCGGTGTGACCGTCGTCAGCCGTCGTCCACAGTCCCGCGGTGGAAGCGCGTAGCGCGGACGCGACCTGATCGACCACTGCCTCGAGCACCTGCTGTGCAGTGACCGCCTCGGCGATCGCGGCCGTGATGGTCGCGATCCGTCTCGCCTGCTCGTTGTTCCGGCGGGCGGTCTCTTCCGCTTCCCGCAGCTCGCTGACCGAGCGCCTCAGGGCGCGCTCGATCTGGGTCCGGTACGCAATTTCCGAGACGAGCGCTCGAAGAATCGGCGTCTCGCTGGGTCGCTCACCGGGCGGCGCCTCAACCAGGGGCAACACGGCGTCGTGGCTCCTGCACACGGCCTGGACCCCGAGCTCGTCGCGAAAGCCGCGAATCGAATAGGCGCACAGCAGAGAGAACGGATGAACCTTCCGGAGCTCGCTCCACATCTGCTCGAGGGCCATGGCACCCGCGGTGTTCCCTTCCCTCCACAGCACGTCGACCATTTCGCCGTAGACGCGAACGGAGCGCTCGACACCCGGGGGGCGCACGAGCGCCCCGACGGTCGACTGGAACCTGTGCCAGTCGGGCATCGACCCCACCATGACCCGACCGAGTATCTCCTCTGCATCGACCGTCGTGAGCCGGCGAAGCGCGCGAGCGATGTCGTCCGCCACGCCCATCATCGACAGGCGGGCGCGGAGTGCCTCGTGGTGGCCCATCGTGAGCACGAGGACGACGGCCTCTCCGCTGGCGAACCCGTCTGCGACGAAGTCGGCGACGACGTGGCAGAGGTGCTCGGCGCTCTCGTAGAACTGGACCGTGTGATCCCTGTCGACTCTTTCGTGTACAGCGAGACCCGGTGCTTCCGGGGGCGTCGTGGTCGTCATGGGGTCGGTTTCCGCTCTGCGAGCTCGGGCAGCATGCCGCACGGGCCCCTCCGCACGAGAACGTGTGCGACCGGCGCGAAATGTTTCGAAAAAGAGCAGTGTACGCACGATTCTCCACAGCCCGAGACCGGGCGAGGGATCCACGCGCGCACGGAAACGGGCCGCGGGCGCGACGAAGAGGCAGGGCGCACCGTCGCCGGCGAACCCGAGGCCGCGGGGTGGACGTGCGTCGAACGCGCTCGGGCACGATCTCCGGGGGTTGCCCGAGCCCCATCGCCGTTACAGCTCAACCCAGTTGAGCTGATCTTGAGAGACCACAGCGGTGACCAGAGTTCGAGCAAAACGGAGCCGGTTTCAGCCCTCACCCGCTGGGGGCTGAAACCGGCGCAAGCTCAACTCAAGCGGGAACCGCTGTAGCACCTCTGCAACCACCGGACGCCGTAACCGATGTTCGAGAATGGAACAGGAAGGCGGAAGGACGGAAGATTTTGGGGATTGTTCGCGTCGGGGGCACGGTTCTCCGACGCCGCACAAATGCGTCAAGGAAAGTTGTCGGATCGCGCTGTTGGAGCATCGCCTCACCAGGGCTCGCGCAGGCTTTCTTCCGGCAGTACGGATTCCGGGCAGGTGCGCCTCCCGCGCAGGCCTCGTTGCTCCTTGCGCTCGGAGTGCCTCGGCGGATATAAGGGCGCATTGCGCCCCTCCGTGGAGGAGCGGCGCGCGGTGTCGAATCCAGTGAAGGAGCGGGCGATGAGGAAAGGTGCATTCAGCTTGGCGGCGGCGTTGCTCGCTGCCGGAGCCGTGATCTCGGTCGGGTGCGGGGGTAGTGACCACGGCTCTTTCCAGCAAGGCGCTGGAGACGCGAGCACCGGAGGCTCGTCGGGCACGGGCACCGGCGGAAGGAGCTCGGGCGGAGCTGCGGCGACCGGCGGAGCAAGCAGCGGAGGCCACACGGCGTCCGGCGGTGCATCCACGGGTGGCGGCGGAACGGTTGGCAGTGGTGGCGCCCTGGCAGACGGTGGCCCCGATGGCTCGGTGGGTGGCTCGGGCGGCACCACTGGAAGCGGCGGCGATACCGGCACCGGCGGCACAACTGGAAGCGGCGGTGATACCGGAACCGGCGGCACCACTGGAAGCGGCGGCGATACCGGCACCGGCGGCACAACTGGAAGCGGCGGTGATACCGGAACCGGCGGCACCGTCGGGTCTGGCGGCATGGATGCCGGCGCTGGCGCTGGCGGCACCAGCGCATCGGGCGGCAGCACCGGGGCCGGCGGCGCGGATGCGTCCGTGGGCGGCTCGGGCGGCGTCGTCGTGGGCGGTGGCCCGGATGCCTCGGCGGACGCCGGCACTTACACGGCCATGATCGATCGCGGAGCCTACCTGGTCCGCCACGTGGCGCTGTGCGGCGGGTGCCATACCGCGAGCAGCGGCGCGGAGCTCGGCGGCAATCCGGCCTTCAAGGGCGGCGCTCTGCCCGCCCCCAACCTCACCAACGACATGGCGACGGGCCTGGGCAGCTGGAGCGACCAGCAGATCGTGGACGCCTTCAGAACCGGCGTCGACGACGGCGGCCGGCATCTCGACAAGGCCATGCCGTACTGGCTGTTCCACAACATGAGCGACGCGGACGCGTTCTCCATCGTGGCGTTCCTGCGGAGCTTGCCCGTGGTCTCCGCGATGAAGGGCGACGCGGCGCTCGGTTCGAGCAACCCGGACGCTACTCACGTGGACCCGATCACGGGCTTCCCCGATACGACCTTGCCGTCCACCGACCCGAACTACGCCGCGGCGCAGACGGGCAAGTACCTGCTGAGCGGCGCTGCCCGCTGCGTGACGTGTCACTCGCCCTCGAGCGGTGGTCTCCCGGTGCAGAGCTTTTTCTCCGGGTCGGCGCCGACGAGCAGCACCCAGATCTTCCCGCCCAACATCACCCCGGACTCCACGGGCCTGGGCCCCAACGATGCCGGCCCGGGTTGGACCGCCAGCGACGTGGCGACGGCGCTCTTGCTGGGCAAGGACAAGAACGGCGTGGCCCTCTGTGGCTCCATGCCCTCCGGCAGCAAGGGTTACGGCGGCCTCACGGATGCCGACGCCTTCGCGATCGGGGTCTACGTGACCACGATCCCGCCGGTGAGCCATCCGCAGGCCGCTCCCTCGCTCGAGCCGGCGTGCCCCTGAACTGAGCTCGAGCCTCGCCTGCGGCCCTGCCGCAGCACCCCCCGATCGCCGATGCGGCTGGCCCACGTGGCCGTATCGGCGATGGGCCATTTTCGCGCTTCTGCCGGACGAAGCGGGCCTTCGGCACGTCCGACATTGTCGGCGGTTGTGGTCGCCGGGTACATTGTGCTCGGTCGCGTCCCTCCCCCTGATCCGCGCCGTCTCTTTTCGACGCCGACCAGCCGTGCGCCGAGCACGAGCCGCCCGCACCGAGCCGCGACACCGCGATGCGACGTTCCAGCCCCTTCCTGCCGTGCGCCGCGACTGCGCTCGTCCTCGCCTCGTCCGCGGCCACGGCGCGGGCCGAACAGGAGGCAACCCGGTTCTCCCTGAGCTGGGTGCGTCTTCCCGCGGCAACGAGCTGCATCTCCGCGCAGGACCTCTCGGCGCAGGTGGAGCGCCGGCTCGGACGCCCCGTCTTCGATAGCCCAGCCCACGCCGACGTCGGGATAGAGGGCCACGTGGAGCGCACGGGCGCCGCATGGCACGCGGTCGTGTCGGTGACGGACGCGACGGGGGCGGTGCTGGGGACCCGCGAGCTGTCCAGCGCGGAGCCGAGCTGCCACGACCTCGACGCGCCGCTGGCACTCACGATCGCGCTGTTCATCGATCCGAACGCCACTCTGGGTCCCGAGGTCGCTACATCCGAGAAAGCACCGCCGCCGCCTCCTCCGCCGTCTCCGCCGCCAGCGCGCGCCGAAACGCCCGCTCCCGCTCTCCCCGCGAGGCCGCCCGCGCTCACGCCGCCGAGGCCGGAGGAAGGCACCTGGAGGAGCTCCGCCGCAGTCGGCGCCGGGCTCGCACTCGGTCTGTTGCCCGAGCTTTCGCCAGGCCTCGTCTTGCGCTCGGCGCTCGCCGCTCCCGGCGGGTGGCCCATCGTCGTGCAAGGTGCCTTCTACGCCGAGCAGCGCGCCTCCTCGCAGGGAGCGCCGATCGCCTTCTCACTTGAGCTGGGCGGGCTCTCGACCTGCCCGCTCGTCTTCGTCTCGAGAGCAGCAGGGGTTCGAGCGTGCGCGGGCCTGGACGCGGGATTGATGTCGACGCACGGGCCAGCGGGAGACACCGTCCTCACACGCCGCCGCTTCGTCGCGAACGCCCTGGTGCGGGTGGACGGGGAACTCTACATCGGGCGCCATCTATTCCTCGCCGCCTCACCGGCGCTCGTGGTCCCCCTGGTCCGGGATACCTTCGACTTCGAATGGAATCGCGAGCAAGATCGCGTGTTCCGGATGGCGAGCCTCGCCTTGACGGGCGACGTGAGCCTCGGACTTCGCGTCCCTTGATATCTTTCGCATGGTGAAGCCATTCATCCCCGTGAGCGCAAAGGCCGAGACGGCGCATCTCCAGGGAGACGCCGTCGATGCCGACCGCCCTCGGGCGATTCCGACGTTCAAGGAGGTATTCGATGCGCACGCTCCCTACGTCTGGAGGACCCTCCGCCGGCTCGGGGTTCACGATGCCGACGCGAAGGACGTGTGCCAGGAGGTCTTCGTCGTGGTCCATCGTCGCCTGCCGGATTTCGACGGCAGGTCCTCGGTCAAGACCTGGGTCTGCGGCATCACGATCCGCGTGGCATCGCAGTACCGCAGGCGCGCACGGCACCGCCACGAAGAGCTCGCCGGCGATCTGCCGGAGATCGCCGGGCCCGCTGCCCAGGAAAGCGAGCTCCGGAAGAGTGAGCTGCTCGAGCGCCTCGATGCCGTGCTCGACCAGCTCGACGAGCACAAGCGAGCGGTGTTCGTGCTCTACGAGCTGGAAGAGCTCACGATGAGCGAGATCGCGCAGATGCTCGGCTGCCCGCTGCAGACGGCTTACTCGCGCCTGCATGCCGCGCGCGCCCTCGTTCGAAAGGCCTTCACGAGCACGAGCGAGGCGAACGAATGAAGATCGAGCGCGATCCCCCGCGGTTCCTCCGGTCCGGAGACTGCCCCCCGGACCTCGCCGATGCGCTCGAGCTCGCCCGCAGCGAGCTGCCGCGACCGGGAGACCTTTCGGCGATCGAGGCGAGCCTCGCGCCGCTGCTGTCCCGGCCTCGCGGGCCCCATCCCGCATCGATCCGACCGGCAGCCACCGGTGCCGCACTGGGGCTCAAGTGGCTGCTGGCCGCGGCGGTGGCCGCCGCGAGCGTGGGCGGCATTCGATACCTGCGCTCGTCCACTGCTCCGGCTCCGGCATCGCCGGCCGAGGTGGCGCCGGCGACTGCCCGAGCCCCGGAGCGGACTCGCGCAGTCGCCCCGACCCAGAGCCCGGCGTCGCCCTCGGCGGAGCCGGAGCCCTCCCGCGCTGCCGCGGCTCCATCCAGGGCCGTGGGAAGCTCCAACGTCGAGAAGCCTCGGGCCAGCGCCGAGGTCGCTCCGGTTGCATCTTCGGGCAGGATAGCGAGCTCGGGAGCGTTTCCAGATGCGACCGGAACGGACGAGGTCCTGCTGCTCGAGCGTGCCACGCGTGCGCTCGGTCAGGATCCGGCGAGCGCGCTCGCGCTGACCGAGGAGCACGCTCGAAGATTTCCTGGGGGGGCGCTCGCCCAGGAACGTGAGTTCGTGGCCATCGAGGCGCTCGAGGCGCTCGGAAGAACTGCCGACGCAACCCATCGTATCGAGCAGTTCCGCGCCCGCTTTCCTGGATCCGCTCATCTGCGACGCCTGGAACGTCTTCGCACCGATGGCGCGCGATAACCCGAAGCTCGAGGCGGCCCTGCTCGGCACCGTGCTCATGCTGGGCGGGTGCGGCACCCATGTCGTGGTCGGTGAGAGAACCGATCACGATGCCTCGACGGTGGAAGCGGGTGGGAAGGTGAAGCCGCCTCTCGACGGCGGCGCGATCTCCTGCGGCGCCACCGCGTGTGCGCCGGTCGACGTGGGCGGCGGCCTGGGAACGCTGCTCCCCTGCTGCTTCGGCGAGGACAAGTGCGGCGCCTTGCTGTCGAGCGCCTGCATCGAGCTTCACGCGCAGGGACCTGCCGATCCCGGCTGTCCATCGCTCCCTCCGTACGAGGGCTGCTGCCGCCCCGACGGCATGTGCGGCGTGATCGTGGCCGGCACGGCATTCGGCTGCGTGGCGTTCCCGTTCATTCCTGCACCGACGCTCGCGCGCTGCACGCCCGCCGACCACTGACCCGGTCGCGGCCGGATGCCCGCGCGGGCCCTCAGAAAAATGGTGTCGTGCCGCCATTCACCAGTGGCGCGCTCCACACCAAAGAGGGCCTCGCGTCTCGCGGGGTTCCTTCCGGGTATCATGACGAAACAACTGGCAATCTCGGCAGTGCCGCTGGCGCTGCTCGCGGTCGCGTGCGGATCGCAGAGCGACGCGGGGCTCTTTTCGTCCTCGGTGCGCGGCTCTGGGGCCTCCGCCCAGGTGTCCTCGGGCGGCGGTTCCTCTCCCGTCGACTACACCGGTCAGGGTGGGGGCGGCGCGGGAGGCGCACTGACGGGCGAAGATTCGGGTGCAATGGAAACAGGTCGAGGGGGAGGCGCCGGCGGCGCGTCCGGCAGCGGTGAACCCGGGAACGGAGGCAGTGCCGAAGCCGGAGGGACCGCCGGAGCGGGAGGCTCGGCACCGGCGGACGCCGGCACGAAGCTCGCGTCCTGCGATTTCAGCGGGACCTGGGCGTCGTACGTGACCCAGCCCGTCACGTGGCCCGCGTCCATCGTGCTGTTCGCCGGACAGGGCACGATCCAGCAGTGGAATCTCACGCGGCAGAAGCTGATCCCGGGCACGGCCACGTTCGACGCGAAGACCATCCCCTGCGGGCTCGTCGTTCCCGACCTCCAGAGCAATTTCTTCCAGGCGAATGCGAAATTCGGCCTTCGCTTTCCCGACGCGCTGTTCGATCAGGGCGGGATTCCGGACGCGCCATTCGTCATCCGCGCGACTGCCACCGGGGGCAAGCTCGGCTTCGAGACCGATCCGTTCGCGATCCTGATCGGCGTGAACCTCGCCGATGCAGCAAAGGCGTCGTGGCCCGCGGCCACGGCTCTGACTCCGCGCGACGACGACGAGGACGGGAACGTCGGCATCACCGTCGCCGCGGCCGCCGGTCCCGGCTACAGCAACTTCCCGGGAAGCTCCAACCCGTTCGATCCGGTCCGCGCCGACTACGTGTACATCGCCGAGCGCACCGTGAGCTCGCTCCTCGGAACGGTGGACGACTGCGACCACCAGCACGCGAGCGTCACGGTTCAGGCCATCGGCGGCAAGTCGGGCATCGACTCGACCGTCATCGGCTGTCACAAGACCGACGGAACCACGTGCTCGGCGGCCGATGCTGCCTTCATCGACAGCAACCGTCCGACGTTCACGCCCTCCGGCCCCGGGGCCATGACCATCGTGCGCGTCCCGGACGCCGCGACCTGCGCCGACGTGCGAGCGCGATTCCCAGCGCGTTGACTCCGCCGGCGCTCACTTCTGTCCGAGCTTGAAGCAGGGGAAGCCAGCGCCCACGACGGTGCCGAACAGGATGCACATCTCACCGGTGAACGCCTCGTTGGTGGACACCAGCGTCGTGTTCAGATCGTTCGTGATGTCGCACTCGAACCGGAGCTGGTCCGTCGGGGCGAGGAACAGATCGCCGCTGACGGCGCCCGAGATGCGTGACGCGGGATCGGGCACGGGGTTCGTGATCTTCGAATTGAAGGCATACGAAGGGGCCTCGGCTCCGTCGTAGCTGTCATAGAGCACCTCTTCGGTATCGCTGCCGGCCTTGTCCCGGTAGACGACGAACCGCTGGTTGTGCCAGTGCGCGTGGCCGAAGAGGGACACGATTCGCACGCCGCCGTCGGGGAACGGCGAGGCGATGGCATCGCTCGCGTTGCATGTTCCGCCGGTCACGGCCTGGGTGTGGGGCGGCACGTTGACGGGTGCGAACGCTCCCATCATCCCGAGCGGCTGGGTCACCTCGCTCGGGTCCTTGTACAGGAAGTTCACCCACACCTCGCGGAGCGTGGGCTTGTCCGTCGCGTTGAAGAAGTGCAGCTGGATGTCGAGCGGCGTCTCGGCGGCGATCGTCTTTCCGAGCCCCTTGTCCTCGTCGGCGATCTCGAGACCCGGCGGGATGTCCTCGACGACGTGCTGAGTGCCCCCGATCGCGCTGATGAGGGACGACCCACAGGGAGCCCATCCCTCCGGCTGATCGGTGGCCGTGGAGGTCTGGATGATCATGTGATGCGAGCCGGGGCGCATCCGGTACTGCTGCGCGAAGTAGAACCGATCCTCTTTGTTCGGCGTCTTCAGGTGATAGCACTCCACGCTCTCGTGCCCGGGCTCCACGATCCACGCTGCGTCCGGGTTGTCGTAGTCGGTGGGCCCCACGTGCAGCTGCAGGCCCACTTCGGGATCCGGCGCCGGGATGCAGTTCTCGTCCCCCGCGAATTGCGTGTGCAGCGAGTCGCAGACGGAAGCTTGCTTCACGTTGCCGGGCGACTCGGTACTCCCCTGCGTGGAGCTCCCCTTCGTATCTGCGCCACAGCCCATGATCAGGGCAGCCGTGGCAATCCAAACAACGGACGATGTGATCGAGGCGTGTCTCATGGCTCTGCCTTCACTTTCGAAGGGACCCGCAGTCCCTCGCGCGCCGCCCCGAATCTTCCACAAAACGACCGCGCGCGGCAGGGTCCTGAAGGGCACCTCTGACGTTCTGCGATCGTGATTTTTGGTCGGATATTTCTTCGTGATCGGAATCCTCTCGCCGCACCGCATGCCCCGAGAGCCGGGGTTGCGCACGAGGGACCGACCTTGATATGGCGAGCGTGTGATGAGATCGAGATCGTTGGTCGCGCTCGCATTCGCTCTCCTCCCCTTCGGCTGCAGCTCGTCGGGCAGTCCGGAAAAGCATGTCGCCGACGCCGCGCTAGATGGGGCCTTCGGAGCGACGAAGGACGGCGGCACGAGTCAGGAGGTCACGTGCGGCGGCGAGAAATGCACGCTGCCGATCGGTGGTGGCATCGAACGCCTGAAGACCTGCTGCACCGACTCCGGCGGATGTGGCCTGAAGCTCCCGAACGTCGACAAGTGCCTGCCGCGAGATCTACCCGGGAGCCCCCTCGCCCCCGAATGCCCGGCATCCACCTTCACCACTCCCGGAGGTGACGTGCTCGCCAAGTGCTGCGGCCCGAACGGCTGCGGCGCTCTCGATCCGTTCCTCGGCTGCGTCCCGAACCCGGATCTCGGGGGGAAAGCGCAGGCTTGCACCTACGATCCCACGAACGATTGCAGCGCGCTCGTCGGTGTCTCGTGCGACGGCTCGGAAGATTGCCCCCAGGGCAAGCGGTGCTGCGGCAAGCTCCAAGGCACCGGGTACGTCGAATTCGGCTGCTTCGATTCCTGTGCCGCCCTTTCGGACGGAGGGTCGCCCTTCCGCTGGCTCGAGCTCTGTCATCCCGCCGAGGGATGCGAGAACCCCTCGTTCACCTGTCGCGGCAGCTCGATCCTTCCCCCGCCTCTCACCCGCTGCGACGCGTTCGGCGGCTCGGACCCGGACCCGAACGCCGACACCTCTGCGGGCCACGTCAACTGCGGCCAGAGCGTGTGCGGAGCCGACGAGAAGTGCTGCATCCGCTCGCCGCACGCTCCTTACTGCGCGAAAACGAGCGAGCCTTGCGAATGTCACCCGCAGAGCCTCGACGGCGGCCCGGCGAGCCACGGGGACGGCGGCAGGGTGCATCGTGGCGACGCTGGCCACCCGGATTCGGGAACCGACGCGAGCGACGCTTCGAACTGAACGGCGCCATTCGGGACCCCGTCCCCGCTCGCCCGAGCCCCGCACTCGACCCCGAAGGCGCAGACGCTCCGCACACCTCATCCCACACTTCGCACGGGTGCGTGTCGCGCCCGCGTGAGCTGGTCGATGCGGGTGCTACAGTGCAGCCCGACCTGTCGCACCGAAAACAAGGAGCATCTCGGAATGGAGCGCTTCTCCGCTCGCATCGGATGGATCGTCCCTGCCTCGTTCGTGTGGGCTCTCGCCGGATGCGGCGGCATGCCGGAGGTCATCCAGGGCAAAGGGCACGGCAACGGCGGCAGCTCGCAGCAGCTCCTCGATGCCTCG
>Ga0316628_100003157_pt1 | contig 12585 bp, 12 predicted proteins | sample OWC_Aug_M2_C1_D5_FD_207648 | JGI IMG/M metagenome (GOLD analysis project Ga0316628, IMG submission 207648) | Wetland soil microbial communities from Old Woman Creek delta, Ohio, United States - OWC_Aug_M2_C1_D5_C | ecosystem: Environmental > Terrestrial > Soil > Wetlands | place: USA: Ohio...
CGAACTCATGGGTATTGAATGGGTCCTGGGGGGGCTGGTTCTGTTCCCCCTGTTCAGCCTTGCGCTCGTTCTGACAGCACCCTCGCTGCGCATGCAGACATGCCGCAACCGGCGGCCAGGTTAAGGTCATACTGCGTTGCTTCTTTGACGATTCAAGCTCTGACCGTATGCAGTAACAACCGTTTATCTTGCGGGTTAGAGTCCCGCCCCGGGAGTTGTCCGTACACCCGGGTAGCACGGGGGAGCGGCGCCTGAGTAATCAGGGGTCGTAAGTTCCCAAGCGGCAAAGCTGCAGGCCGCAACGCAAGTGAACCTAGAGGTAGCCTCGTAACTTGAACTGGAGAAGCCGACCCTCTTGTCCGCTGGGGAAGGCCGTTGGACACGAGCTGAGAGAACGGAAGCGGTCCGTGTCTTCTCCCGGGGTAGCAGGGGCGGCATGCAGCGGCAGATAAGCGGTCCAGTGCTGGAGCCCCGGTGCAGTGAGGCTGGAGGAACCTCAACCGAAGCGTATAAGGCAACGAAATCGCAGAGGGCTGTACCGGGAGTCGGAGGGGTTCATAGTACTGTTTGAGGGCACGGGACAACATAACCCGGCCCGAGGGAAGGGACCCTGCTTTGTTCGGGCAACCGACGAGTGGAGGATGAGGGGATTGCAGCGATGCTAACAACCCCGGAGAGCATCAGGACACTGCAGAGGAAGCTGTACCGCAAGGCCAAGCAGGAACCGGCCTATCGCTTCTACGCGCTCTTTGACAAGGTGTATCGGGCGGACATCCTCAGTCATGCCTATTGCCTGGTGCGGGCCAACAAGGGAAGCGCCGGCATCGACGGCGTCAGCTTCGAGGCCATAGAGCGCGCAGAGGGGGAAACCGCTTTTGTAGCGGAACTGCAAGAGGCCCTGAAGAGCAAGAGCTACGCACCCAGCCCGGTCAAGCGGGTGATGATTCCCAAGGCGGATGGCAGCAAGCGACCCTTGGGGATTCCCACCATTCGTGATCGGGTGGCGCAGATGGCGGTCAAGCTGGTCATCGAGCCGATCTTTGAAGCGGACTTCTGCGACAGCTCATACGGATTCAGGCCAAAGAAGTCAGCCCACGACGCCGTCAATGATATTGGCTATGCCCTCAACTGCGGGTATACGGATGTCATTGATGCCGATGTGTCCAAGTACTTCGACAGCATCCCGCACGCCAAGCTCATGGCCGTTTTGGCCGAGCGCATTGTGGACGGTGCTATACTTCACATCATCCGGATGTGGCTCAAGGCGCCGGTGGTGGGGGAAGATGAAGACGGTACGGGGCGCAACATCGGCGGAGGCAAGGCAAACACCCAGGGTACCCCGCAAGGGGGTGTGATCTCGCCGCTGCTGGCCAATGTGTACTTGCATCTGTTGGACCGGTTGTGGAAGCGGCAGCACCTTCAGAGGCGGCTTGAAGCCCGTCTGGTGAGATACGCCGATGATTTCGTCGTATTGTGCCGGAAAGGCACTGAGCAGCCCATGGCGGTGATCCGCCGGGTATTCGACCGATTAGGACTGCGTCTGAACGAGCACAAGACGCGGGTGGTGAATGCGAAAGAGGAGAGCTTCGACTTTCTTGGCTTTTCCTTCCGGGTGATAGCCAGTTGGCGTACGGGTAGCACCTATCCGCACGTCCAGCCGTCACAGAAATCCTTACAGAAGATCAAAAACGAGGTGACGGCTTTGACCCAGCGGCGGCTGAGCAGGCTGCCGCTGCCCGTGGTGATGAAGAGGGTCAACCAAGCCCTATTGGGCTGGGTGGGCTACTTTCATTACCGCAACTGCAGCAGGAGTCTCGAGCAGTTGAAGGGACACGCCGAACAACGGGTGCGCACCCACCTGTGCAAGCGTCACAAGGTCAGAAGCAGGTGGGAGGGGTATATCCGGTTCCCGAATAGGCTCCTATATGCGAAGTATGGGCTCTTCAAGGTGCCGACGACAGCCGGCTGGACGAGAGCGCATGCCCTGCGGTGAAGAACATCGGAAAGCCGTGTGCGGGAAAACCGCATGCACGGTTTGATGAGGGAGGGCTGATCCTGTGCCAACTCTGCTTTCAGAGTAGTCGCGGGCGACGAAATGTCATGAGAGTGCTGCGCCCGATCTGCCCTCTACTCTACCCGGAATCCAAACTTAAAAAAGTTTCAATCCACGCCCCCGCGCGGGGGGCGACACGAACCAGCTTGTGGGGAATGAGGGACGTATATTGGTATATTATTTCATGTGGATAGGGACGTCTTTAAGACTTTAAATCACCATATCAATTTAAAGCCCTTTTTCACCGGCGAGCCGTTCACCGCGCCTTGCGGCATAGTTTACTTCGGTAGGCGTCTTGGAAAGCATCCATGCCACCTCGGTCAGGGCAAGCCCAAAAGCTCCTGGGAGAACTAGTAGCAGAACAGTCCGCGTGTTTCGCTAAGACTCCTTCTTAGGCCGCCGCATGAGGAGGGGGGAGATTTTCTGACAGATCGCTTGAAAAAGAAGAGGGATTCAACTGAAGCCGAGCAGGCGGCCGAACTGGTAGACGAGGAAGGCCATCACCCAGGCCACCGATGTGCTGTAGCCGATGCTGAAGAGCATCCATCGGTACGAGCCGGTTTCCCGGCGGATGGCGGCTGTGGTGGCGAGACAGGGCAGGTACAGCAGCACGAAGACCATCATGGACAGGGCCGCGAGCGGGGTCATGCCGGAGGCGGCGAGCGCCTTCCCGAGTGCCCCCTCCTCCGTGCTCTCACCCGCCGCATGCAGCACCCCCAGGGTGCTGACCACGATTTCCTTGGCCACGAAACCGGAGAGCAGCGACACGCCGCCGCGCCAGTCGATCCCCAGGGGAGCGAACACCGGCGCGACAAAACGGCCCAGGCGGCCGATGTAGGACTCCTGCGTCAGTTCGGTTTTCTCCATGCGGCGGAGCTCGGCCACGATCTGCTCGGATTTTTCCTGGATCGCACGCCTCTCGGCGTCGCCGGCCATCGCCGGGCGTGACTCTGCGGCGTCCGTGGCCTGCCGGATCTCCGCCGTGTAATCCCGGGTGTAGGCCACATCGCGCGGGAACGAGGACAGGGCCCAGATGATCACCGACCCGAGCAGGATGATGGTGCCCATCTTCCGCAGAAAGAGGTTGCTGCGGTCCCACATGTGGATCATGAGGCTTTTGGCCATGGGCATGCGGTAGGGGGGCAGCTCCATGACGAAGGGGGCGTCCGCCCCCTTGAGCAGGGTGGATCGGAAGATGCGCCCCGTGATGATCGACAGCACGATCCCCAGCAGGTAAAGCCCGAAGATCACCGTCCCGGCGCGGGCCCCGAAAAAGGCCCCCGCCAGCACGACATAGACCGGGAGCTTGGCCGAGCAGGACATGAAAGGCGTGATGAGAATCGTGAGGATGCGGTCCTTTTCGCTTTCCAGGGTTCGCGCCGCCATGATGGCCGGTACGTTGCAGCCGAACCCCATGAGCATGGGGATGAAGGATTTGCCGTGCAGGCCGATCAGGTGCATGATCCTGTCCATCAGGAAGGCCGAACGGGCCATGTAGCCGGTGTCCTCGAAGAGCGCGATGCAGAAGAACAGAATCAGGATGTTGGGCATGAACTTGATCACGCTGCCGACGCCGGCAATGACCCCGTCCACGACCAGACTCTTGAGAATTCCCGCGGGCAACACGACCTCGGCGGCGCCGGCCGCCAGGTCCACTGCGGCTTCGATCCACTTGACCGGGTACTCCCCCAGGGTGAAGGTCAGCTGGAACATGGCCCAGATGAAAAAAATGAAAATGGGGAAGCCGAAAAACCGGTGGGTGAGGACCAGGTCGATGCTGCGCGAGATGTCGACCCGCTCCTGGGTGGTGGAGGTCTGCACCTCGCGCACGACCCCGGCGATGAAGCCGTAGCGCTCGTCCGTCATCACGATCTGCGGCTCCTCGTCGAAGCGGTCCGTGAGGTGTTTGCGCAAGGCCTGGCTGGCCTGCAGGATCGTCCGGCCGGCCTGGGGCGCAGCCGCGACCAGTCGTTCCTTGACGATCTTGTCGTCCTCGAGCAGCTTGGTGGCGACCCAGCGGGGAGGGTAGGGCAGGAGGCCGTCGGTCGTGCTCTCCATATAGTGCTTCAAGCGGCCGATGGCCTCTTCGATGTCCTTGCTGTAGTTCACCCGTCGGGTCCGCGCCGGAGGGGTGGTGGATTCAGCCAGCCGGATGGCCTGGTCCAGGAGCTCGTCCATGCCTTCATTGCGGTTGCCGACGGTGAACACGACCGGGACGTCCAGCAGTTCCGACAGCTTGCGACCGTCGATTTTCATCCCGCGGCTGCGGGCCATGTCCGCCATGTTGAGAGCGAAGAGCGTCTTGCAGTCCAGCTCCCGGATCTGGGTGGCGAGGTAGAGGCTGCGCTCCAGGTTGGAGGCGTCGATGATGACGATGACGACATCCGGGCGCTCGTCCAGAAGGAAGTTGCGGGCCACGACCTCTTCAATGGAAAACGGCGTCAGGCTGTAAGTGCCGGGCAAATCGACGATGGCCAGGTCATACCCGGAGCGGCTGATGTGCCCCTCCTTTTTTTCAACAGTGACCCCCGGCCAGTTTCCGACCTTCTGGCGGGTCCCGGTCAGGTTGTTGAAAATGGTAGTTTTTCCGGAGTTCGGATTGCCGGCGAGGGCGATGGTCAGGTGCTTGGGCGGCATGCGGGCAACGGTTTCATCTCAGGTTTTCAACGACGATATGGGCCGCCTCTTCCACCCGCAGCGAGATGTGAAACCCCTTCAACACCAGCTCCATGGGGTCCTTCAGCGGGGCATACTTTTCGACGTAGAGATCCGTACCCTTGACGAGGCCCATCTCCTGGATCCGCCTGCGCAAGAGGCTGCTTCCACCGACGCGCACAATGGTGGCCGTCTGGCCTTGTTTCAATTCACTGAGCAGCATGGCGTGAATCCCTTCGGGGGGCAGGCACGAGCCTTCAGCGCGACCGCTGAAGGTCTTGAACCATGGATTGCAGCTTCTGGGAGAAGACGACCGGGACCGGCTGCCGGCCTATTTGTTTGCACAGGGCGATCGTCTGTTTGAGCGACTGCAGGCAGGACAGGCAAGCCAGGCATTCCGCGACGTGTGCCTCGAGGTCCCGGCGCTCGGCTTCATCCATCTCCCGGTCGATGTATTCGGAGAGTTTGCCGAACAGCTCCAGGCAGCGCTCATAGTCATGGGGCTTACAGGTCATGGCTGAAGTATCCTTTCAACCGATCCCTCAGGAAAAGCCGCGCCCGATGCAGGCGCACTTTGACATTGGCCGGTGACAAGTTGAGGATCTGCGCGGTTTCCTCGGTGCTGAATTCTTCGACATCACGCAAGATCACGACGATCCGGTATTTCTCCGGAAGCGACCAGATGGCCTGGTTGAGGGTTTCGAGCAGTTCTTCATTGAGGATCTGGTCGAGCGGCATCCGGGCCCAGTCCGGCACCGTCTCGATAAGCTCGGCTTCTTCGTTACGGGCAAACTCCTCCAGCGACAATTCGGGCTCCGGTGCGAACTTGGAGCGGCGTTGCCTCTTGAGGCTGGTGTTGGCGGCCACCCGGTAAAGCCAGTTTTTGAACTTGGTCTCGTAGCGAAAATCCTTGAGAAACCGATAGACGTTCAGGAAGGTGTCCTGGACCAGGTCCTCAGCGTCGGACTCATTCCGGCACATGCGCCGGCCGAAATTGTAAAGCTTCTGCTCGTAGCGCCGGACCAGCTCCTGAAACCTCTCCGTGTGTCCGGCGTTGATGGCCTGGACCAGCTCGGTGTCGTCATCGCTGACCGTTTTGCGATTCGGAGGCGTTTCTGCTGTCATGTGTTCTTGTCACCTGACAAGAATTGCGCAGTCAGGTGGAAATCCCCAGTTTGGGCAGCAGATAGGCCTGCAGGAAAACCCAAAGCCCCACCACCGCCAACAGAATCAGAAGCTCTTGCATGCAACTCTCCAACGCGTTTTATATTTGAGTCTCAAGTGGTTGTCCACTGTTTTCTGAAATGACGAACGGCCAGACTTCGGCTGATGAAAACAGGCAGGTGTGGGTGGTGGGCGCTTTGCACATTTGTGTGTAGGGACCCGGCCCTCCCGGTTCGGTTACAACTTCTTCCGGTAAAGCCGCAGGCTGTTGCTGACGACCGAGATGCTGCTGAAGGCCATGGCCAGGGCGGCCAGGATGGGATGAAGCTGACGCAGGAAGGTCGGCAAGGACTCGAGGGGATTGAGCACGCCGGCTGCGATCGGCACCAGGACGACATTGTAGCCGAAGGCCCAGAAGAGATTCTCGGCGATCGTGCGCAGGGTAGTGCGGCTGAGCCGGATGGCACGGGGGATGCCCTGCAGGCTTCCGCTGGAGAGGATGACGCCGGCGCTTTCGATGGCCACGTCCGTGCCCGTCCCGATGGCGAGGCCGACATCGGCCTGCGCCAGGGCCGGGGCATCGTTGATGCCATCGCCCGCCATCCCGACCTTTTCGCCGGCGGCCTGGAGTTCTTTGATTTTAGAGGCCTTCTCGTCCGGCCGCACCTCCGCGAACATGCGGTCAATGCCGATGCGGGAGGCAATGTTCCGGGCCGTTTCCAGGTTGTCGCCGGTCAGCATGACGACCTGCAGGCCCAGCTCATGCAACTGCGCGATCGCCCGCGAAGAATCGGGTTTCAGCTGGTCGGAAACCGCGATCAGACCGGCGACAGCGCGGTCGCGCGTGACCACCATTACCGTCTTGCCTTCCGACTGGAGCCGGTGGATGGTATCCCGTGCGTCCGCCGTGGCAATCCCGAGTTCATTTTCGATCCAAGCCGGCTTACCCACCGCCACGCCGAGTCCATCCACGCGGCCCTTGACGCCGCGCCCGCCGGCGGCCTGGAATTCCGAGGGGACCTGAAGCGCAAGCCCCTTCTCCTCGGCGGCCCTGACGATCGCCTTGCCCAGGGGGTGCTCCGAGCCTTTTTCGACGGAAGCGGCCAGGTGCAGCAGCTCCTCTTCCGATCGACCGGCCGGGGCGATCGGGACCAGGTCGGTGACCGTCGGTTTGCCGCTGGTGATGGTCCCGGTCTTGTCGAGCACGATGGTGGTGAGCTTGCTCGCCGTTTCCAGGGCTTCACTGGTTTTGAACAGGATCCCGTGCTCCGCTCCCTTGCCGGTGCCGGCCATGATGGCCGTCGGCGTGGCCAGGCCCAGGGCGCAGGGGCAGGCGATGACCAGGACGGCCACCAGCCGGATCATGGCGGTGACGAAATCGCCGCTCACGACCCACCACAGGGCGAAAACCACCAGCGCCAGCACGATGATGGCCGGTACGAAAACCGCCGCGACCCGGTCGGCCAGGGCCTGGATCGGCGCCTTGCTGCCCTGGGCCTCCTGGACCAGACGGATGATCTGGGCCAGAACCGTGTCCCGGCCGACCGCCTTGGCCTCGACCGTGAGCAACCCCTCGCCGTTGATGCTGCCACCGACCACCGGGTCGCCGGGGCGTTTGTCCACGGGCAGAGGCTCTCCACTCAGCATGGATTCGTCCACCGCGGACTCCCCCGTGAGGACGGCCCCGTCCACCGGCATGCGTTCGCCGGGACGGACCACCACCACATCACCGATCTTGACGTGGGACAGCGGGATTTCCGTCTCGGAGCCGTTTTCGACGATGAACGCCGTCTTGGGGCGCAGGCCGATCAGCTTGCGGATCGCTCCGCCGGTGCGCCCCTTGGTCCGCGACTCGAGCATCTTGCCCAGCTTGATGAGGGTGATGATGACCGCCGATGTTTCGAAGTACACGTGATGGCCGAGGGCGGGAACGAGCAGCACGGCGAGCGAGTACGCATAGGCCACGGAAGAGCCCATGGCGACCAGGACATCCATGTTGGCGCTGAGGTTGCGGAGGCTCTTGAACCCGCCGGTGTAGTAGTCCCAGCCGGTGTAAAACTGAACCGGGGTCGCCAGGGCCCAGAACAGCCAGTTCACCCACGGAGCGTGGCTCCAGTCGCCGGTGAGCCCGAAATCCCGCCCCATGCTGAGCAGGAAGAGCGGCAGAGAGCACAGCGCGCCGACGATGAACTTGCGGGTCTGGTCGGCAATTTCGCGTTGGCGGGCACGGGCTTCGGCATCCTCAGCCTCGGGGGACCCGCCGGGAGCCACGGCACCGTACCCGGCCTGCACCACGGCGGCAATCAGATCGTCCACCGAAACCGTCTGGGGCACAAATTCGACGGCCGCCCGTTCGGAGGCAAAGTTTACGGCCGCGTGGAGCACTCCGGGGACTTTTTTGTTCAGGGTGCGCTCGATCGTGGCCGCACAGTTGGCGCACGTCATGCCGCTGATCGCCAGCTCAACTTTGCCGGTAGGGACGGAGTATCCCGCCCCTTGGATCTGCTGGGCAACCTGAGCAAGCGTCACTGCCTTGGGATCGAAGGTAACGGCCACCTGCTCGCTCGCAAAATTGACCCGGGCGTCCTTTACGCCGGCGAGCTTCTTGACGGCCCGCTCGACGGCGGCCGCGCAACTCGCGCAGGTCATACCCTGGACCGGTATGTGGAGGGTTTGGGTGGGCATAGGCGCTTGAAAAAAGTAACGAGTAACGAGCAACGAGTAACGAGTGAAACCACAAGAAAGAGTTCCGAGTTCCGGGTAACGAGTGAACCGATTACTCATTACTCATCACTTATTACTCGTTACTCGTTGCTCGTTACTCGTTACTGTCCTGGCGACCACGTGCCAGGGGTTGAGGAGATCTTCCTTGTTGTAGACCATCGGTCCGCCCGTGTCGTAGCGGGTGACCGCTGCCCCGGCGGCTTCGGCAATCACCTGGCCGGCGGCCGTGTCCCATTCCATGGTCGGACCCAGCCGCGGGTAGACATCCGCACGGCCCTCGGCCACCAGGCAGTACTTGAGCGAACTGCCGGCCGATAAAAATGTCACCTCCCCCAGCTCGCGGCGTTTTTGTTCGACATAGGCGTGCAGCTCCGGAGTGGCGTGAGAGCGGCTGCCGACGATCACGAAGGGCGAATGGGGTGCATGCTCAACCGGGAGTCTCGCCGCGGATTGCACCAGCCGCTTCAGGGAGTCCTGCGAGTCCCGCGAAGCCGGAGCGGTCAACAGGTCATGCATCGCCGCCGGGTCGTCGACGCGAAACGAACCCTCGCCGCGGACTCCGAAGTAGAGGACATGCTTCACCGGGACAAAGATCACGCCGATGACCGGGCGCTGCCCCTCGATCACGGCGATGTTGACCGTGAACTCCCCGAGTCGTTTGATGAACTCCTTGGTGCCGTCCAGGGGATCGACGATCCACAACCGTTCCCAGCCGCTGCGCTCCGCGTAAGGGATGTTCCGGCCCTCCTCGCTCAGCACTGGCAGGCCGGTGTCATCGAGGTGCCGAAGGATGATCGCATGCGAGCGGGTGTCCGCCTGGGTGAGCGGCGACTGGTCCGCCTTGTATTCGACTGCCACTGTGCCGCGGTAGACGCTGAGGATCGCCTCCCCCGCGTGCAGGGAGGCCTGGAGGGCCGGAACCAGGAGGGATGCCATGGCCATGGTCAGGCTGCCGGATACTCGATTTCGCTGAGGGTTGCGCGGATCTGGGCCTCCGTGGCCGGCGGATCCCACTCCACGTCCACGGTTTTAGACTGCGGGCTGCCGTCCACCTTGCGCACGCCTTTCAGCTCTTTCAATTCCCTGGTGATGGTCATCACGCAGTGCCCGCAGGAGATCTTGGGGATGGAAAACGTCTTGCGTTCCATGGGCCGAAGCCTCCTTTCAACTGTAAAAACAAAGTAAGACGCGACAATGGTGTGTCAAACGCCGGTGCTGCAAAACCGCCGGGAAAATTTCTCGAAATCCGCGTCCTGAAGGATGTGCGCGAAGCGTTCCCCGTGAAGGCTGCGTTCCTTGTAGAAGGCCAGGCATTCCTGCAGGATCTCGATCACCTGATCCTCGCTGAAAATCCCCGGCAGCTCGCGGGCGAGCCGGGGATGGCGGCCGAGCCGGCCGCCCAGCTGAACCCGATACCCCCGCCAGGCCTCCGCGATGCTGCCGGTGGGACAGGCGGCGATGCACAGGCCGCAATTCTGACAGCATTCCGAATCGATCCGGGGCGGGCGGCCCTCCGGGGAGAGCGCAATGGCCTGTTCGGCGCAGGACTCGGTGCAGGCCCCGCATTGGGAACACGGCTCGCTGGTGGTTTCCGGGACAACGGCGCCGATGATGCCCACATCCTTGATCTGGGGCTGGGAGCAGGCATTCGGGCAGTCGGCCAGGGTGACCCGGAATTCGTGGTGGAACTTGAGATTTTCTCCGACCCGGGATTTCAAAAAGCTTAGCAGATCGGCCTTCTTTATCAGCGCTTCGATGCGTGCGATCAGCGGTTCGCTGACCATCGCCCGGTTCGGGCAGCCGCTGGGGCCGAAGCAGGTGTCGAGCTGGTAGCCCTTGATTTCGGCCTGCATGCCCGACAAATAGCGGGCCTGCGTGGCCTTGACGTCGGCCAGGCTGATCCGCTCCTGTCCGGCATCCTTGGCCTCCTTCTCCACGCGGGCCCGAACCCGTTTGCGGACGAAGAAGGGGACGTGTTTCAACGCGGCCTCGGCTTCCGGACTCCAGTCCATGATCAGGTCACCTCTCGAATTCGCCGCAGGGCGTCCTCGGCCAGTTCGCCCACGGTGCATGATTCCAAGCGATCCTCCCGGTAAAGCATGAAGGATGCCCGATCCTTGATCAGGCTTTCCAACCGGGGCATCAGGCGTACGTCTTCCACAGGCATGCAGGCCCACGCGGCCAGTCCCCGCGCGGCAGTCTCTGCGGAGGCCAGGAAGGGCGAGAGGATCTCGCCGCAGCCCGCCGTCATCGCCGGCCGGGCGTGGGCCAGGCGGGCGAATCCCCACAACACCCCTTCCTGCAGGGCGGGATGCTCGATGAAATTCCGCCCCGGATGCAGATAGGAGATGAGGATGCAGCCGTATTCATCGGCCAGCTCCTGGCTGCGCGCCAGGCACTCGCCCATGGCCTCCGGGCAGCCCCAGCCGATTCCGCCGGATTCTTCGTTCAGGTTCCACATGAACCGCCGCATCACCACCCGCGAGGATTCCATGTTTTCTTTGGCCAGCCCGGCCACCACCGCCCCCATCGCGGAAACGGCGCGCCAGCGCAGCAGTGCGTCTCGATCGCAAAAAAGCGCGAAAAGAGGGTTCACCACCTGCCGGGCCGGCAGATCGCAGATGGATTCCAGGACTGCCGGCCAATTTGAGGATCCAAGAGCCTGGGCAACGATACGTTTGAGCTCGCGGAGAGAAGGCCGGTGTTCACGCATAAACGATCTCGCCGTTTTAGAAGCGGTTTCAAAACCTCGGATCACGCCCGAGGGCAAGGCGTCCCGCGGGTTGAAAGCGGAGCGTACACGCCAGTACGTGAGCATTTCAAGCTGCGGGGCAACGCCGCCATCGGGTGTCAGACGGGGTTATGAAACTGCTTCTAGTCCTCTTCCCAGTGGATGCAGTCTTCCGGGCAATTCTTGATGGCCTCGTTGACCTCATCCTCCGGGTAGGCGCTCAGGTCGGCGACCTCGATGAAGCCGGCCTCGTTCATGCGAAACACCGCCGGACAGGCCTCGACGCACACCTCGCAGCGCGTGCAATCGCTAAGCTCCACAACAGGGCGTTTCATGGTTCCAACCGTCAAGACGCGCGGCCCCCGCTGTTGGATGAACGAGGCCGCGGCCGGTAAAGTCACGCGGTCGACCGGGCCGCGCGGGAGCCGGCACCGCAGGACGCGGCGATGGCCTGCCCGATCTTTTTTCCGAACTCATGGCAGGCTTCCAGGGTTGCCGGCTCGGGAACGAACTGGGCCCGGAGTCCAGGCTGGACCAGCTCGATCTTCATGTCGGTCAGCTCGTTTTCGATCAGCTTGACGGCCTCCCCGCTCCAACCATACGATCCGAAGGCCGCCCCGATCTTGTTCTTGGGCTTGAGCCCCTTCATGTAGCAGAGAAAATCCGCCACCGTGGGGAACAGGCCGTTGTTCAGGGTGGGCGAGCCCACGACCACGGCCCGGGCGTCAAAGACGTCGGTCATCACTTCGCTGCGATGCGACCTTCGCAGGTTCAGCGGCTTGGATGACACGCCTTCGGCCATGATGCCTGCATGGATGGCCTCGGCCATTTTCTCGGTGCTGTGCCACATGGTGTCGTAAATCACGACCGCCTTCGCTTCGGGTTCCTGGAGACACCATTTCCGGTAGGCCTCGACAATCTTGCCGGGATCCTTGCGCCAGATGACCCCATGATCCGGACAGATCATCCGGATCTCCAGCTTCATTTCAGCCACCTGCCGGATCAGTTTCTCGATGTGCCCTGCGTAAAGCAGCAGGATATTGGCGAAGTATTTCTTGGCATGGATCATGATCCGGTCCCCGATCTCATCGTCGAACCTCTCGGGGCCGGCATAGTGCTGCCCGAATCCGTCGCTCGAGAAGAGGATTCCCTCCCCGGTGAGATAGGTGAACATGCTGTCGGGCCAGTGAATCATCCGGGTCTCCAGAAAACGCAGCATGCGCTTGCCGATCTTCAGCTCATCGCCGGAACCCATAGC
>Ga0316628_100003158_pt1 | contig 12583 bp, 8 predicted proteins | sample OWC_Aug_M2_C1_D5_FD_207648 | JGI IMG/M metagenome (GOLD analysis project Ga0316628, IMG submission 207648) | Wetland soil microbial communities from Old Woman Creek delta, Ohio, United States - OWC_Aug_M2_C1_D5_C | ecosystem: Environmental > Terrestrial > Soil > Wetlands | place: USA: Ohio...
TTTATTTTTTATTTACAGGAAGGAAGGCAACGGGCGGCGTCCAGCATGATGGTGATCCGGCGGTGCACAAAGAAGACCCCCGCAGCGGGTATGCCGTGGGATTTTCAGGGGGTTCGCGATTCGTTGCGCCTAAAGGAGTTTGGGCGCGAAACTGGGTAATTTGATTGGTATTTCACTTGGTGACGGCGTTTACCATATGGGCTACCAATGATCGGGTTTTCCGTACCATGGTAATTACCATGTCCGTACCAATGGAATTACCAGTGTAGATACGCAATTTGATTACGGGTTGGGGATGCCCGGCGGGGGGCTTACCTGGGTTTTTGATTCTTCATTTGACGGTTGTTCCGCGTGGGCACATCGTGCCCACCTTGGTGCAGCCTACGCGGGGATCGTTCAAGTTTCAATCGAGCCTACCCCATCGATTTGGGCACGTCCCAAACGCACAGACTCGGCCAGACGGAAAGTTTGGAGTTAGGCCATTTGATAATCATCAACGTCTTAAAGTTCGGGCGATCGGGATAGTCTTTCCTACAGACAAGAATCTTCTGGTCTCCATAGCAGTGAGGCTCTGTTTCAACAGTAATCCGGTCAAACGTTGCAGTTATCTCAAAAAGCGAGTCGGCTGCGAATGGGAACGCGAAGTCACCAGATATTTGTATCAGATTTTCCTCCAAATTAACGTAGAGCTCATATTTAAGCCCGCCACCTTCAAAGTGAAAATATTTGACCACATCCGGTCTAGTAACGACCTCTTGGTCTGGCTGACAACCAAGGTAATCTGAGATGCGCCGAATGTAGTCAACCATGTTCAAATACCCGTTCGAGAAATTGCCCAGCCGCTCTTCTCTTCGCCCACACCCGAAATTCCGTACGCGCGGTCGTGCTCCACCTTCGCGGCGCCAGCGTCGGCGTCACTGTGTCGCCACCCATATAAAAAATGTCCCGAGGAGTAGCCACATGCCCATTCCAGTATTGTTTGGCTGAGTCGAATTTTTGCCATTATTCCCGTTAGTACCAAATGGATCATTTCCGGTGCTCGGGGAAGTTTCTGGCGCCGCAGCCGTGTCTTTCGGATTCTGGGTACCAGGGACCCATTGATTTTTCAACTTGTCCGGACATTGATAGTTTGATGGAACCCAGCGTTGAATTCCATTCGGTCCAGAGGAAGTCCGGCACGCATAGTTGCAGCGCTTTTGACCGGGGTAGTCAGGCGACTTAGTTTCCGACTGCTTCGTGCACTCGAACGGAGGTGTATCGTCTGGGCCTAAAGGCCCCTCAACTGGAAGATCACACTGTGCGGCAAGCCCAAATGGATCAATAAGGCCTAACGGATTCCCTCTCACATAGGCAAAGGTATTGACGCCAGCATAAAGCCCAATCGGATCACTCTCAATGTACCTTCCGGTCGCAGCATCGTAATCCCGGTTCACGTTGTACGCGAGGCTCGTTTCCTTATCGAAGTACTGCCCGGGGAACCTGAGGTTGAAGCTGAACTGTCCCTGGTTGGACGGATTCTCGTTCGGCACGTTGTTCCCGAACGGATCCGCATTATCCCATTGCCACACCACATTCCCGCTCGTGTCGGTGATCGTCCTCGGCGTGTCGAGCTGGTCCGGCTGGATGTAGTACGCCTGCGCGGGGGCGGCGTTTATGGTCTGGCTGAGTGCGGCCGAGGTGCTGCTCGCGTTGTTGGCGTCTCCCGGGTAGCTTGCCGTCAGGCTGTGGGTGCCGGCGTTGGTGAAGGTGTAGTTGAACGTGGTCGTGCCGTTTGTGAGGCTCGCTGTACCCAGGGTGGTGGCGCCATCCAGGAAGGTGATGGTGCCGCCGGGGCTGGAGCCGGTCACCGTGGCCGTGAGGGTAATGGCCTGGTTCGTCAGGGCGGGGTTGGCGCTGCTGCTGAGGGTGGTGCCGCTGGTTGCCAGGGCGACGGTCTGGTTGAGCGCAGCCGAGGTGCTGGCGAGGTTATTGGCGTCTCCCGCATAGCTGGCGGTGAGGTTGTGGGTGCCTTGCGTGGTGAAGGTGTAGCTCAGGCTGGCCGTGCCGCTGGTGACGGTGGCTGTGCCCAGGGTGGTGGTGTCATCCAGGAAGGTGACGGTGCCGCCGGGTGCCGAGCCGCCGCTAATCGTGGCGGTGAGGGTTACCGCCTGGTTGGGTGCAGATGGGTTGGCGCTGCTGGTGAGCGTGGTGGCGGTGGTTGCCTTGGCCACGGTCTGGATCAGTGTGTTCGAGGCGCTGGCGGTGTTGTTGGCGTCTCCCCCGTAGCTTGCCGTGAGGTTGTGCGTGCCCTGGGTGAAGGTGTAGCTGAACGTGACCACGCCATTGTTGGGGTTGCCATAGCCCAGATAGGTGCCGCCATCATAGAAGGTGACGCTGCCGCTGGGAGAGGCGGAGCCGCTGATGGTGGCGGTCAGCGTGAGGGGTTGCTGGTTCGGTGCAGCGGGGTTGTGGTTGCTGGTGAGCGTGACGCTGCTGGTGACCTTGTTCACCACCTGGGTGATGGTGTTTGAGGTGCTTGAGGTGTTGTTGGCATCTCCCGAATAGTAGGTGTTGACGGGGATGCTTACCGCATTGTTGAAGGGCAGCGTCAGGGTGGCTGTGCCATTGCTGATGTTCGCCGAGCCCAGCGGGGCTCCGGTGTTGGCATTGGAGAACCACATCGTCCCGGTGGGCGAGCTTGCTCCGGTCATGGTGGCGGTGAAGGTCACGCTCTGGCCGATGCTGGAGGGGTTGGGGGTGCTGGTCAGGGTGGTTGTCGGGGTTGCCCGGTTGACGCTTTGCGTAAGGGTGCCGGAGCTGGCATTGTTGTTGGCATCTCCACCATAGTTTGCCGCGAGGTAGTGCGAACCCGTGGTAACGAAGGTGTAATTGAGCGTGGCGACGCCGGAGCCATTGAGTGTGGCGGTGCCCAGGGTGGTGGCGCCGTCCATGAAGGTGATTGTCCCGGTGGCCGATATGCCCCCCGTCACGGCGGCGGTAAGGGTGACGCTCTGGCCGAGTCCGGATGGGTTGAGGCCGCTCGACAGGGTGGTTAGTGTGTTTGCCTTGACGACGTTCTGCGCCAGGTAATAGGGGTTGTTGCTGGGGCTGTTGTTGGCGTCTCCCCCATAGTTTGCCAGGAGGTAATGTATGCCCGCGGTCGTGAAGGTGTAATTCAGTGTGGCTACGCCGGAGCCATTGAGTGTGGCGGTGCCCAGATTCACCGTTCCGTATCCGTCCGTGAAGGTGACGGTGCCGGTGGGCGAGGTGCCGGTCACGGTGGCGGTGAGGGTGACGCTCTGGCCCAGTCCGGAAGGGTTGGCGTTGCTGGTGAGCGCGGTGGAGCTGGCCCCGGCCCAGGCTGTGCCTGCTGCTGCGGTAAACAGCAGGAGGGCGATGGCGCGGATGAAGGCGCTGATCCCGCGCCCTGCCCCGCTCTTCGCGGTGGTTGCTGGCTGGTTTGTTGTTTGGTTGGCCGCTTGCATGTCTACCTGCCCCGTTGCGTGGTTTCTGCCGTTGTTGTTGTGGTTATCCATGGCGCGCCTCATTTCATCACCGCCACGGGCATATCGCCCAGCCAGATGTATTCTCGGGTGTATTGGGCCGTGCCGTTGGGGTTCTCTGCGATCAGGTGGCCTGCCGCGTCATAGTGGAACAGGGTGTCGGTGTTGGCGTAGGGCACTTGTTTCCTGACCCTGAGCCCCAGCGCGTTGATTTCGTAATTGATTACGCCTTGCGCGGTGGTGGTCTGGATCAGCCTTCCCCTCAGGTCGTAGGCGTACTGGTTGTTCTTCGAGGCATCCGCCGTGGTGGCGCCGTTGGCGTCGTGGGCGACAGCCTGGGCGGGCGCGGCCCCGGTCTGGGTGGCGGTGAGCCAGTTGCTGGTGGCGCCGAGGGTGTAGCTGGTGGTGGTGGCACCTATGGTCTGGCTGGTGCGGTTGCCGTCCACGTCATAGCCGTAACCTTGGCTGGTCGCTCCCTGAATGTAGCCGGTGAGCCGGCTCATGGGGTCGTAGGCGTAGCTGGCCGGGTTGGTCACATTGGTCGAATCGCTGACCGTTGTGATCTGCGAGGCGGCATCGTAGAGAAGGCTCATGGTGCGTCCGCCATTCAGCGTGTAGTTCGCAATGCGTCCATCCTGGTCGCGGTTGCGGGTGTAGGTTTGCACCGGGGTGGTTGTGCCGTCCCCATAGGTGAAGCTGTGCACCCCGCCAAACGGTTCGTAGGTGATGTTGCTCGCGAGCACGTTGGTCGTGCCGTTGAGGGTGGTAGAGACGCTATTGATGCGGCTCTGGCCATCGAACGTGTAGTTGATGGTTCGGCCCGACGGGTAAGTGATGCCGGTGAGGCGTCCCTGTGCATCATAGCCGTAGCCAGTGGTGTATACGGCACCGTAGGCATTGGCCGTTTCGCTGGCGAGGCGGCCGTGCTGGTCGTAGCTGTAGCTGGTGGTGCCGGTGGCGTCGGTGATGCCGGTGAGGTGGCCGATGCCGTTCACGCCGGTGTCGTACTGGTAGCTGACGTTGAGCGCGGGAGCCGTGCCGCCGGTGTAGGCGATGGCGGTGACGCGGTTCAGGGCGTCGTAGCTGTAGGTGGCGACTTGGCCCTTGGCGTCGGTGCGGGTCAGCAGGTTGCCGGCAGCATCATAGGTGAGGCCGGTGGCGCCGGTGTCGGGACTTTGTTGCTGGGTGAGGTTGCCCAGGCCGTCGCGGGTGTAGCTGGTGACGAGGTTGCGGGGGTCGGTGACCTGTGTCAGTTGGTCTTCTCCGTCATAGCCGTATTTGATGGTGCCGGTGTCGGGGTTGGTGACCTGGCTCAGGCGGTTCAGGGCGTCGTAAGCGTTGACGGTCTGATGGTTCAGCGGGTCGGCGACGGTCTGCAGGTTGCCGTTGGCGTCGTAGGTGTAGACGGTGGTCTGGTTGACGGCGCCGATGTCCTGCACCAGGTGGTTGAGGCTGTCGAATACGCGGCTGTGGGTCTGCACCACGGTCCCGGTGCTGTTGTAGACCTTTTCTGCGGTGCGGTTGCCTGCGGTGTCCAGGGTGTAGGCGATGTAGTTGCCCTGAAGGTCGGTAATCTGCGTCAGCCTGTGGGCGGCGTCGTAGGTGTAGGTGTAGCTGGCGCCGGATGGCAGGCTGACATTGGTGAGGTTGCCAACTCCGTCATAGGTGTAGCTGGTTACCTCCCCTCCCCGGCTGCGAGCCGTGAGCCTGCCTCGTACATCCCAGGTCAGGCTGGTGGCGAGGCCGTTGGGATCGGTGATCGTGCCGGCATGGCCGTGGGCGTCATAGCCTCCGAGGGTGGAGGTCTGGTTGAGGGCGTTCTTGACGCTGGTGAGGTTGCCCTGGGTGTCGTAGGTGTAGGTCGTGATGTCGGCCACGTCGGTCCTGGGTCCATCCACGGTCAGCACTTGGCCTGCGGCGTTGTAGGTGTAGGTCCAGGTGCGGGCGGTGCCTGCGGGTGCGGCAGTCACGCCTGCTGCGCCCGTGGCGTCAGCGGTGGGCTGGATGGTCTTGGTGAGAACGTTACCTTGGGCATCGTAGGTGTAGGTGGTGATGCGCAACGGTTCGGCGATGGTCACCGGCAGGCGCCAGGTGGCGTGCCACTGGGTGGTGATTTTGCGTTCGACGCTGCCTGCTGTGGTGGATGGTGCATAGGTGCTCAGATTTGCCGGGCAGGCGGTGGGAGTAGTGCCGGTCGCCGGGGCCAATCCTTCCAGGCGCACGGTTTCAAGGTTGCGGGTCTGGTCATAGGCGTAGCAGGTGGTGTTGCCGTTGAAGTCGGAGCGAAAGGCAACATTGCCATTCCCATCAAAGCCGTATGCAGAGAAGCAACCATCGCAAGGCTGGCCGGTGATGCCAGTGGTCTTGACCATGCCCACCACGTTGCTGAAACTATAGGTGCGGGCTACGCCCCGAACGTCGGTGACACTGGTGGTGCTGTTGCCGTTGGCATCGGGCGCGGCATAGGCCAATGAAACTTTGTTTATGCCGCTGCCGCTAGCGCCCAGCTCTGACGATGCGGCGCGACCAGCCGCGTCAAATGTCCACGTGGCGTAGCGGTTGCCGTTTTGGTCGACAATGCCTGTAAGGCTATGGGTATAGGTCACGCCAGCGTTGGGGGTGCCGGAGACGTTGGCCGCTTCACCATAAAGGTAGGTTCTGGTCTTGCCATCCGGGTAGGTGATACCAGTCAAGTTGTTGCTGGCGTCATACGCATAATGGTACACGCCGCCCGCGGGGTCAGTCATCTTGACCACATGGCCGTTCGCATCATAACCGTATTGCAGGGTGCGCCCGGCCGGGTCGGTAACGCGTATGAGTTTTCCTGCCGGCAAGGTGGTGGTTGTCGCGTTGCCGTTCGCATCCAGTATGTACCCCCCATTCGCCCCGGTTGTGCCATCACTGTAGGTAAGCGTCTGAACTTGCCCTGCCAGGTTTGTGATGCTCACCAATTGGCCGGAAGCATTGTAGCGCTCGGTTTCGTCCTGCTCGTTGACATACGTCCAGGCTGTTGGGACGTTATTGCTATCCTGGCCAGACATAACCAGCTTCCCGACAACATCAGGGTCGCGTATCCAGCCGTAGGTGGACAGCTGAGTCGGCCGCGTGAGCATCATCGCTTGATCGCCAACGACCAGCCCCGGATTGAAAGTGAACGCCCTGCCATCTCCGCGCTGAACCGTGGCAGTGGTTGGGGTGCCGGCACCACTGGTTCCGCTGGTAACTGTGCGGTCGTAGTGGCCGCGCCATTGCCCCCCCCATGGCCCTGAGCCCACCTCTGAAGCATCGCTGTTGTACGTACGGACAGCAACGAGCGGGAAGACGCCCTGGCCAATGTAGTCGTTTTCATGCTGCAGGCTATTGCCGGTCCCCGAATTGATGGGGTCGCCAAAAAGTTGCTTTAGGGCACAGGGGAGGCAAAAGCCAGTGTTCTTGTGCGCATCTACCGGCTTGTCATGGCACTGAAGGTCTACAGGGTTTAAGTATTTTCCGCCAGGACATGTGTACTCGGAAGAGGTATAGCCGGTAACAGGATAGGCGCCATTCATGCATATGGGCGAATACGCGCCGGTAGGCCAGCCAATCTGGCCCCAGCCAGCTTCCGGGCACCACGTTTCAAAATTATTGTTAGGGGTTTGGGTTGGGAATGTATAGGTCTCCAGATAATACGGCCCCAGAGTGCAAAGCGCATTCCCGCATGGCTCAATCTCAAAGAAATCCAGTGATACGATCGTCGGCGGAACAGGCGTATCAGAATGGGCAGGCACTGAAAAGATCAGGAAGCAACCTAGAATAATACTGCGGATGACTTGTGAAACAACAATGTCGCTCTTCTCATGATTCCAATTTGCTGCCGCCATTTACGCTCCCATTTTCCTTGTTGCTACAGCTTTTCGCGACTCGTCAGCTTTGCTCGTTTGACGATTACCTGCATTTCTGTGGTTACTTGCGCCGTAAACCCACCGAATTTTTTCCGGCCCGAACATTACTTAATCTCGCCTGCCCCTGTCAAGTTATTTTCCCGGAGGGGCCGTTTAAAGCCTATTTACAGGGGTTTCAGACAATCGACAGAAAGCTGCAAGTATGCAATCGGCATGCTTTCCCGATGTGCTGAATCATTGTCTCGACCAATGTTTACTTCACAGGAGTTGGCGGTATATATGAAAATACCCAATCCGAATATTTCGCGGAATTTTCAAAGGCCGAATCTGCGTTGGTGAAACCAGTGATCTTTACCGGCGCGGCATTCGAGAGGCTATGCACGCCCATGATGCCGCCTTCAGGCGCCATGACCAGCCCCCAATCCGCCCGGTTGGATATAGGGTCACGGTAGAGTTTGCGCAGGTAGCGCTGAGGGGTGAGGTAGCGGGTGTCGTAGAGGAGGTTTTCGAGTTTTTCGGGGTATTTCTTGACCGCACCCGGCGTGCGTTCGTAGTATAACGTGATTGCCTTGCGGTATTCATTGCCGATGAAGAGCAGTTCTCGCTCCTTTTCGCGCTGGCTGGCCTGGCTCCAGTCGAGGCCTGTTTTCGCGAGCATGGCCCCGGCAACGGCGATGGCGAACAGTATCGCGAGGTAGGTGAAGCCGGTTTGTTTTTTCCGCAACAGCAAGTGTTTCACCATTCGCCGTAAGGGGTGCCGTCACGGCCATTGCCGGGCGCGCCGCTCTTGATGTCGAAGATGGCCCCCTTGTCCCCGCCCGCAGGCGGAATCAATATCCAGGTGGCGCTGCTCTGGGTGATGGGGTCATCCGGTATTTTGCGCAGGTATTTTTTCGCGATCAGGTCGTTCAGCGTATCCGGGTATCTGCCGTTGTCGGCGTGGTATTTATCGAGCACCTCGCGCATGAGCGCGAGGTCTTCCTTGAGCACGGTTTCTTCTGCCTTGGTGACGTTGTGAAAATAACGCGGCGTCACGATGGAAAGAAGCAGCGCGATGATGGTCATGGCGACCAGGAGTTCGATCAGGGTGAAGCCATTGCTGCGTGGCATCTGGCGCGCCATGACTACCATTCCCGGTAGGGGATGCCGTTGAGCCCAGACTTGTCGCTCCGCGAATAGATGTCATAGACGTCTTTGCCTTCGCGGGGCGCATCCGGCGGGCTTGCGTAGCTGCGCTTGCCCCAGGAGGACTCGCCGTCAACCGCATCTTCCGCGAATGGATCTTTGGGGATGCGCCGCAAGAAATAGATTTTCCTGGATACTGGGCTTTTGACATCGACAACTCCGTCAACGAGGGAGGAGAGCCTAGGGGGATAACCGCTCTGATCCAGCGAGTGGTATATCCGGCCTTCGTCGACAGCCTGTTTGTAGGCATCGATTGCCGCGCGAATTTCGCTCAGATTCTGCCTGAGTTCCCGCTCCTTGGCGCGCTGCTGGTTTAACGCAGAAAGCGGCATGGCAACTGAGGCGAGAGTAGCGACGATAACAAGCGTGACCAGCAACTCGATCAGAGTAAAGCCGTAGTTGCCTCTCATGTTGGGCCCGGACCACATGACATGATTATTTGATGATTTCCACCGTTGCCGCAGGCAGGCCATCCGTGATAGGCAACACCTGCCCCTTCTCGCCGGAGAAATTTGCTGCGCCAATGCGCAATTGCGCAGGCCCAGAAGCGTTATCTAGCGGCTGGAATGTGATGTTGGCCAGTTCGCCTGTACCCTTGATATTGCCCTTGCGCGCAATGCCAAGATTGACCACGCCGTTCTTTTCGAGCACCTGCTGCATGAACTGGGTCTTGCCATCCACGCCCTTGAGGACGCCTCCTTCCGTTATGCCGACCACCTTGAGTTTTGCCGGATCATATGACACGTCTAACAAGGCATTCTGCAATCCTTCAGCAGCCACATTGATCCTGACGCTAAACGCCTTGCCAGCCTGGGCCTTGGGTGGCGCATCGAGCATGAGTTTGACGCCGCCCGGGGTGGCTGCACTGACTGCCGACGTTGTACTGGTCACTGGCGCCCCACTGGAAGAAGCTGCCTCGGTGGGCGGCGTATCGGCCATGGCCGCGACCTTTTCCTCACTGGCCAACCCAACAGGATTGATCTCCATACGCTCCAATGAAATGACGGATTCCGTTCCGGATGGGAATTCTTCTATGGGCGATTCGGGCCGGACGACATTGCGAATGACATGGGGGGTGATCAGCAATACGATTTCCGTCCGGGAAGCTGTGTCGGAATGACTGGAAAATAGCCTGCCCAGCAGCGGCAACTGGCCCAGGCCCGGCACGCTGCTCGCGGACCTCCTGTCCTCATTGTCGATGAGTCCGGCCAGCATCTGGGTTTCTCCATCCTTGAGGCGCAGAACCGTAGTAGCATTGCGCGTGCCAATCTGGTAGGCCAGCGTGCCATTGACATTCTGCACTTGCTTGCTGATGCTGCTAACCTCAAGCCCCACCTTGATGCCAACGTCATTTTCAAGGTACACAGTGGGCTCCACATCCAGCTTGAGTCCCACGTCGATGTAATTCACGGATTGCGATACCAGTCCTGTCGCTGTTGTGGTGTTGGTGATGACAGGCACCTTGTCGCCAATGTGTATGTTGGCCTTTTCCCGGTTCTTGACGCGGATCTTTGGATTGGCCAGCAAATCGGTATCTCCATCCTGGTGAAGCATGTTCACGATCAGCGCCGGATCGGAGATCGTGGCGCGCACCATGCCCGCATTGCGGCTGCGCCAGTCCGACAGGGTAAATGAACCCGGGGTGCCCGCCGCACCGGCCACGCTGAAACTGAGCTGGCTGGGGTACTGAATGCCTATCGTATCCAGCAGGTTAGTCCCCACCTCAAGTACCTCGACTTCAAGCATGACTTCCGGCTCGGCGATGTCCAAAGCGGCGATTAGCCGCTCTGCCACGCGGATGACATCTAGCGTATCACGCATGACGATCAAGTTGAGCTTTTCGTCCACAAAGAGATCCTTGGTCTTGGTCACCCCTTTGATTGTCGCGGCTACTTCCTTGGCGCTGGCGTTGGAAAGGTAGAAACTCCTGACCTGCAGTTCCTGGAAGTCCTTGAGTTTCTGCGGCGTATTCGGGTAGATAAAAAGTGTATTTCCATTGAGCACGCGCTGCTCAAGCTGGTTGGTAACCAGGACAAAACGAATCACATCTTCTATTTTGGCATCTCGCACCAGCAGGTTTACCTTGAGATCCGGCTTGACTTCCTTGTCGAAAACGAAATTTACCCCAGCAGTCTGGGCGATGGAGTTGAATACCGCGCGCACGGGAGCATCTTTAAACTCGATGCTGATCGGGTGGTCCAGCTTGGATTTCAAAATAACGCTGGATTGGCTGGTCGCGGCAAGCCGGGCTTCGATTGTCTTCTTAAGCTTAAGCGCTTCGGGATGCGACGGCGAATCCGCCAGCACAGTGCGCAGTTTTTTTGAGGCGCCTACCAAGTCGTTTTTCACCAGCAGCGCTCTCGCCTCATCGGTCAATTGTGCCTGTTTTTTTTCGGTGCCCAGATTACCAAGAGAGACTTTGGCACGGGCATTTTCGGGATCTATCTTGAGTACCCGCTGGTAGTAGGCTTGAGCCTCGTCCCAGGCGCCCTTGCTCTTTGCGGCATCAGCCAGCAGAAGCCACTGGTATACCGTGGCATTGCGACGCTTGAAATACTGGATCTTGTATTCCCGGTTGTCGGGGTCAAGCTTCCAGGCACGCTCCATCTGGGCCAGCCCTTCTTCCGCTTTCCCCTGCTCATAAAGGGTCTGCCCGTCATTGTAGGCCCGTTGCGCGGCACAACCCGCCAGGAGGAGCGCCAGCAGCGCTCCGATCAGGAAATTTGTCTTGCTCATTTTTTGGGAAGATTAGGATTGGGCGATGATTGATCCGCCGCAGGAACCGTGGACTGAGTTGCCTGGGCCGTCAATGAAGGGCTCTCACCAGTCGCTGAACCGAATTGCAGCGTCTGTTGCGTATTGAGTGGAGTGTAGGTCAATATCGCCTCCCTCTCACCGATGTTTTCCACACGGTAGGTATCGTCGATCACATCATGCACACGAACGACATACTGAATATCGTTCTTGGATAAAAATAGGGTGACGTCCCCACGATCTACCATTCTGCCTATGTAAGTAAAGGGCAGCGTTGGTGCGCTAGGAGGCGGCGGTGGCAACACGCTGGCCGGGGTTGGCGGCGGCGGCGGCGGGGTATACCAGGACTTGGGTTCCAACAGGCTGCTAGATCTGGCTTTGTGCAAGCCACTACGCCGAAGTAAAGAAAGGTCCAACCGTGAACCAACCTCGGGCTTCGTCCCGTCTTCGTGACCACTTGAACGAGAAGACTTGACAGCAGGACCCACAATCTCTGATGAGGAGTCCTCACCTGCACCTGCCTCATTGTCTCTTGTCACCGCAAAGGCAATTGCAGTGCCTAAAATAAACAAAATAAGTAACGCCAGCAAATTCTTACGCACGACTTCCCTCTTCTCAAACTCTGGACTCACTTGATAGTATGTTAGCTTAACATCAAACTCCCCAATAGCAGTAATCGGCGGATTTTAGGATGAAGTGCAATTTCGACTGGCCGGTCAAAAGGCACGGATGCTACCGCATCCCGCCCCACCTGACCTGCGTTACTCAAAATTGCACTTCATCCTAAAATCCGCCAACCTATACAAGCTTTTGGAGGATGAAAAAGTTAAAAAAGACACAGTTCTTTCCGCACGCATCCAGGGATGGCTAGACGAGCTGTTGGAAGTAACGCTTAAGCTGAATAACTTGAAAGTTCCTGCTCACCTCCCAAAAGACCTACTTGCAAAAGTCGATCTCATAGGCTTCAGGACGGCGATGGTGGCGATTTTGAGCGCGCCTGATTCCCCCGTGGCTAAAACCTTCGCACACCTTGCGGTAGAGGAAATCAGGATTTATGCCGACGAAACAACAGTTTCAGGGCCACACTTAGGTGTGTTGGCGGCAATGCTTGAACAAACAAGGGAAGCCGCGCCGTCGGTGCCCTCATTTATGCGCAATTGGCGGAGAGAGAGGGATTCGAACCCTCGATACAAGTTTAAGCTCGTATGCGCCCTTAGCAGGGGCGTGCCTTCGACCTCTCGGCCATCTCTCCAAAGGGCCGGGATGATACTGTGCCCATCC
>Ga0316628_100003159_pt1 | contig 12581 bp, 8 predicted proteins | sample OWC_Aug_M2_C1_D5_FD_207648 | JGI IMG/M metagenome (GOLD analysis project Ga0316628, IMG submission 207648) | Wetland soil microbial communities from Old Woman Creek delta, Ohio, United States - OWC_Aug_M2_C1_D5_C | ecosystem: Environmental > Terrestrial > Soil > Wetlands | place: USA: Ohio...
TACCTCTACGACCCGGAGGAGCACCTGTGGTACCGGGACGGGCGCTACGTCGCGCACGCCGACGGCTCGCAGGCGCGAACCGCGCACGGCAGGAAGATCTTCTGGAGTCGCGGCAACGGTTGGGTCCTGGCCGGCCTGGCGCGCGTGCTCGAGCACATGCCGCCGGGGTCGCGGTACCGGCAGCGCTACGTGCAGCAGATGCGCGAGATGGCCGCCCGGCTGGTCGAGGTCCAGGGCGCCGACGGCTTTTGGCGGTCGAGCCTGCTCGATCCCGACGAGTACCGTGTGCCGGAGGCGAGCGGCACGGGCTTCTTCGCGTTCGGGCTCGCCTGGGGGATCAACCACGGCGTGCTCGACCCGGCGAGGTACATGCCCGCGGTGGAGAGGGCGTGGCGGGCGCTCAACGGGGCGGTGCAGCCGTCCGGCAAGCTCGGCTGGGTGCAGCAGATCGGCTACGATCCCCGCTCGGTCGGCCCGGACGACGCCATGGAGTACGGCGCCGGGGCGTTCCTGCTCGCCGCCGAGGAGATCCTCGCGTCGCGCGCCCTTCCACGTGCGGCCCGCTCCCGCTGAACCTTCGCGACCCGGCATCGCGGGCGGGCCGGCCGTCGCCTCCCGATCGCCGCGCCAGCGCTACCGCGTGAGCGTCACCTTGTTGAGCCGGCGGGGGTTCTCGGTGTCGAGGCCCTTCGCGCGGGTCAGATGGTAGGAGAAGAGCTGCGCCGGAACGATGCCGGCGATCGGACTCAGCCACTCGGGCAACCCGGCGGGGAGTCGGACGGGGCCGCTCGCGATCGACAACGCCTCCTCCGCGTCGGAGATCACCACGAGGTCGGCACGCTGCTCCCCGACCAGCGTCCGCAGGAGCGCCGTGAGGTCATCGAGCACGACCCCCCGCGGGGCGACCGCGAGGACCGGGACGCCCTCCGAGAGCATCGCGACGGGGCCGTGCTGGAAGTCGGCGGACGAGTACGCCTCCGCGCCGACGTACGCCAGCTCCTTGAGCTTGAGTGCCCACTCGAAGGCGGTCGCGAAGTTGTACCCGCGACCGAGCACGACGCACCGGGTCATGGCGGAGAACCTGGCCGCCAGAGCCTGCACCGCCGGCTCGGTTGCGAGTGTCGCCCGAACCAGCCCTGGGACCTCTTCGAGCTCGCGATGAGGCTCCGGCCCGCCGCTCAGGGCCGCTGAGAGCATCGCCACCGCCATCAGCTCCGCGGTGTAGGTCTTCGTGGCGGCGACCGCCAGCTCCGCGCCGGCACACGTCTCGACCACGAACTCGGCGGCGCGGGCGATCGGTGACGAGGGGTCGTTGGTGATTGCCAGCGTCAGCGCCCCCTGCGCGCGTCCCTCCGCGATCACGGCGACGATGTCCGGCGACTGGCCCGACTGCGAGATGCCGACGACGAGCATGTCCCGCACGACCGGCGGGCTGGCGTAGAGCGTGAACAACGATGGGGCCGCGAGTGCCACCGGCAGCCGGTTGCGGGCGCCCCAGATGTACTTCGCGTAGAGGCCAGCGTTGTCGGAGCTGCCGCGCGCGGCGAGGAAGACCCCCGGACAGCCCCGACGACGCACCGCACGCGCGAACCGCTCGACGACGTCGGCCTGCCGCTCGAGCAGACGCCCAAGAACGTCCGGCTGCTCGAGGATTTCGGATCTCAGCCCCATCGGCCTCTCTTCCCGTCCCGCCCCGGGGTTCCATCGCGCCCGCGGCTCGTACGCGAACGGGCTCCGCGAAGGCTGCGCCTGCCCTCCTTCGTAAGCATAGCGGACGACCCCCGCGACCTCCAGTCTTGGCGTACCGCGGGACCGCAGCCGGGTGTGACACCTGCGCCGACGGTCTTATCTCTCTGCCCTTCAGGATTGCGCTTCGGGTAACATCAAGGATACGACGACGAAGAACGAACGGTTCCCGTGGTGTGCCAAGGAAAGGACGGTCACGATGCCCCCCCAATCCTTCTCGAGGCTACCGGCTTTGCTCACCCTGGTGTTGGCGGGAGGCCTCTTCTCTCCGGCACCCATGCGCGGCGCAACGTCGGGCCTCGAGAGCCTCCTGGCCGGGCTGCAGGGCGCCCAGACCGCGGAACAGGCGGGCGCCCTCCTCAAGGCCGCGAAGCTGACCGAGGCCGAGATGGCGCAGCTCGACCGAGAGCTCGCGAAGCCGCAGTGGGCCGGGATACTCGCGAAGCTCCGTCAGACCATTCGGGGAACCCCCGCGGACAAGCGCGCGCCGCGCCTGCACGCCGGGGAGGCCCCGGGTCTCGTGGTCAACAACAAGAACCAGGCGCTCGCCACGGAGCTGCGGGACCGAATTCGGCTCTCCCAGCAGGCGGTGCAGATGCGGCTCGCGGCTCCCTCGAGCGCGCACGTCGGCCTGGCCCGGGAAAGCGGGCCGGCCCGGCGCCCGGGCGCGTCGGTGCCGGCGGCGATGCGCTCGGTCATGACGGGCCAGAGCCTGAACCGCGAGTGGCCTGCCACGATCAGCGGCCTCGAGCCGCATTCGCCGATCGTCGGCCAGCCCTTCACGCTCGTGGGCACGGGGTTCGGGAACGCCCCTGGCGGCGCCGTCCTCTTCGTCGTCGGCGAGAACCTCTTCGAAGCCGAGTTGACGGGGTGGAGCGCCTCGCGGGTCACCGCTCGAGTCCCGTTCGATGCCCTTCCCTGGGACAGCATGGCGGACATTCCCCAATCGGCGCTGGCGCGCTACCCTCACGGGCTCACCGACCCCTGCCTCGTCTGGATTCGGCTTGCCGACGGCCGGCTGGGTGCAGGGAGGGAGATCTACGTCGCCCCCGACATGGCGCTGCTCACCCCATCGATCACCGCCGTGACACCCAATGAAGTCATTCCGGGGGGCGAGTTTCTCGTCGAGGGCAGTAATTTCGGATATCTGCCGGGGCGCACCTGGCCGGTATCGGTGATGTTCGGTTCCTACGGGCTCGACGTGCAGGTCCGCGAGTGGCGCGACGACCGGATCCGGCTGCAGGTAAGGGAGAGTATCGCGGGCGTCCAGGCGATGACCGGCGGCGTTGTCACGGTCAGCAACGCCTTCGGGTTGTCGGCGAGCCGCAGCGGGTTGTCGTTCGCCCCTACCGAGGTGGTCAGCGAGCTGCCGACCCGGACGTACGTCACGATGTGCCACCCGGCCGGTCACCCCCTGTTCTGCTGGTGGGGCGACAGCCACGAGGTCACACCGTGGGACCGTCAGCTTCTCAACGGCTGGAAGGTCGAGGAGGCTTGGGTGGACGTGAACGAGATCGGCGCGAACGCCGGCGCGTACTTCGACCACCAGGCAGCCCCCGGCGACACGCGCGCCCACGCCGTGTTGATCGTGTGGTGCGACGGTCTGTCACGGGCCGAGGCAACGCCGCACATGACCGTCAAGGGTCCCCGCGGGACGAACTACCGCTGAGGTTCAGCGCATCGCGCCCTGACGCAGGGCGCGCGTGTAGTCGGTGCTGATCGGCTCGTAACCGGCCGCTCTCAGCAGCAACGCCGCCTGCCCGCGGTGGTATGCGCCGTGGATCACGACGTGCATCAGCACGTCGCCCAGCGGGTACGTGAAGGTCTCGCCCTTGGGGTTCGTGTACGACCACGGCCGCCCGAGGTCCTCGGGACGCAGCCCGTCAACGTACTCCCGCCAGCGCGCGGCGCTCTCCGTCAACCGGGTCGCGAGACCGTCCAGGTCGAGCTCCGGCCACCCGGTCGGCTGGCCCTGCCCGCGGCGAAGCCGGGAGAGCCAGATGTCGTGCGCGCCGAGGACGTGACCGAGGACGGCGACCGCCCGCTCCGGCGGCGTGCCGGCCGCCCGCAGCGAAGCCAGGACCTCGTGGTTGGCCCAGTCGTCGTACGCGAAGAGCTTCCTCAGCGAGTCGAGCGTCTCCATGCCTGCCCCCCGGGGCGCCGTCCGCGAGCGCCCCCCGCGTCCGAGAACCGCGGCACGCGCCGCGACATTGCCCCACCTCCCGCCGCGGGCGCCGCCGCTCAGCTGATGAAGAGGGAGCGCGAGGCGAAGGTCGGCTCGGAGGTGACGTTGACGCTGAGCCGCCGCAACCCCGCCTCGTCGCCCGGAGTGGGGATGTGAGTCGTGTGGAACTCGCACCCCACGAGGTCCTTGAGCCTGGCCATCGCCGCCTTGGCCGCCGGGTTGGAGGTTGCGCTCATGCCGAGGGCGATGAGCGTCTCCTCGAGGTCCAGGCTGACCGAGCGCATCCTGAGGATGTCCTTCTTCAGCTCGGCGATCGACTCGATGATGGCCGGCGCCAGGAGGTGGATCTCGTCGGGGATCCCGGAAAGGCGCTTGATCCCGTTGAGCACCACCGAGGAGGCGGCGTGGAGGAGCGGCGAGTTCTTCCCGACCACCATCGTCCCGTCCGGCAGCTCGAGCGCGGCCCCCACGAAGACGCCCTGGTTGCCCTTCCCGGAGGCTTCCGCGTCCGCCGCCGCCGCGCGCGCGGCCGTCACCACCCGCCGGTCCTCGGCGCGCACGCCAAGTTCCTCCATCAGCAGCTCGGCGCGCTGCGCGTCCTCCCGCTCGACAAGGCCGACGGCGTACTCGCACGAGCAGCGGAAGTAGCGGCGGATGACCTCCTGGCGGGCGGCATCCTGGACCGCGGCGTCGTCCACGATCGCGAAGCCCGCCCGGTTCACGCCCATGTCGGTCGGCGACTCGTAAACGTTGCCGGTTTCGGAGATGCGCCTGAGGATGCGCAGGAGGACAGGGAACACCTCGACGTCGCGGTTGTAGTTGACGGTCTGCTCCCCGTGGGCGGCGAGGTGGAAGGGGTCGATCAGGTTGAAGTCGCGGAGGTCCACGGTCGCCGCCTCGTACGCCACGTTGACCGGGTGCTTGAGGGGCAGGTTCCAGATCGGGAAGGTCTCGAACTTCGCGTAGCCGGCCTGGTTGCCGCGGCGGTGCTCGTGGTAGAGCTGCGACAGGCACGTGCCCAGCTTGCCGCTCCCCGGACCGGGGCCGGTCACCACGACGATCGGCCGCTCGGTGGCGATGAACTCGTTGGCGCCGTACCCTTCGTCGCTGACGATCAGCTCCACGTCGGTCGGGTACCCGCGGGTCGCGCGGTGCGCGTAGACCCGGACGCCGCGGCGTTCCAGCCTCGCCCGGAACACGCGCGCGGACGGCTGGTCCTCGAAGCGGGTGACGACCACCGCCCGCACGAGCAGCCCGGCCTCGCGGAGGTCGTCTATGAGCTTGAGGGCGTCCACGTCGTACGGGATGCCGAAGTCGGCGCGGATCTTCTTGCGGGCGATGTCCCCGGCGTAGATGCACACCAGGATCTCGGCGCGGTCCTTGAGCTCCTGCAGCAGCCGGATCTTGACGTTGGGGTCGTAGCCGGGCAGCACCCTCGCGGCGTGGTAGTCGTGGGCGAGCTTGCCGCCGAACTCGAGGTAGAGCTTGTTGCCGAAACGTCGGCTGCGCTCGATGATCGCCGCGGTCTGCTCGGCGAGGTACTTGTCGGTGTCGAACCCGATCCTCGGCACGTTTGGGCGACCTCCCGCAGGCACGGCCTGCGCGAGGCTACCACGCGAGCGCAGGTCGGCGGTATGCGGCCGCCCCCGTCGGGCGCAGCGCCGGGGGCTGCGCGACCCGGAGAGCTCGCGGGCGCCGGACCTACGGCCGCAGCATCTTGAAGGCGTGGGTCCAGTCGTTCTTGAGGAAGCCGGGGATGCACCACAGCATGCAGAGCGGCTCGATCGCGCGCGCCGCCGCGGCGCCCCCGAGGTCCTCAGTCTCCCACCCGAACTTCTCGAGGATTCCCGCCACCTCCTGCTTGGCGGCGCCGTCGTTCCCGCAGATGAACATCGTCGGCGCCCCGCCGCGCAGCTTGGGGTTGACCATGAGCGCGCTGCCGACGCTGTTGAACGCCTTGACGAAACGCGCCTCGGGGGCGAGCTTCTGCAGGCGCTCCATCAGCGAGTCGTCCAGGCGCGTGAAGAAGCGGATCACACCCCCCTCCGGGGGAGCGTCGGCGATCGGGTTGGTGGCGTCGATCACGACCTTCCCCGCCAGCGCCTTCGGCCCCGCCTGGCGAACCGCGTCTTCGGCGGCGGTGCCCTTGACGGCCAGCACGACGACCTCCGCGAAGCGCACCGTTTCCTGCACGGTGCCGGTCCTGGCGAGCTTGCCGGCCTTTGCCGCCCAGTCCGCGAGCTTCGCCGGGTCACGGCTCCCCACCATGGTCTCGAAGCCATGCTTGACGAAGCCGCCCGCCAGCACCTGGCCGACGGTCCCCGATCCGATCACCCCTACCTTGCTCTTCGAGCTCACGGCCGCTCTCCTTTCGCCAGTCTTCGCAAGGGATGGCGCGGGTCCGGTTATTCCGCCGCGGTTCGCCAACCTGTGACAGGGGCTCACTCGCACGTCGCTCGCTTCCCGGAGTGCCGCCACGTCCCGAACCCTCGCGGGGGGGCCCGATGTGCGAGGCCCCGGCAGGCCTTTCCTCTCGTCACGCAATGGTCTACGCTGCGGGAGGATGTGAAGCGTGAGAGCGGATTCGTGGTGCCGTTTCGCCGCTTCCGCGGCGCTTGCATGCCGGGCAGCCGGCGGTGAGCGAGGCCGGATCGAGCCGTCGGGCGTCGGCCCGGCGCGGTCGGCGAACGAAGAGATCATGTCGGCGAACAAGGAGCACCAGTCCACCAACGAGGAGCTCGAGAATCGCAACACCGAGCTGCACCAGGTCAACAACGACCTCCACAACCTGCTGGCCAACGCCAACATCCCGTTCATCATCGTGGACCTCGACCTCCGCATCCGCCGCTTCACCTCGGTCGCCGAGCAGATGTTCAACCTCCTCCCCGGCGACATCGGCCGCCCGATCACCGACCTCAACCTGCCGGCCGAGATCCCCGACCTGCCGAACATCGTCCTCGACGTGATCGACCGCCTCACGCCGAGGGAGGTGGAGGTCAAGTCCCCGCACGGCCGTTGGCTGTCGGTGCGGATCCGTCCGTACAAGACGACCGACAACAAGATCGACGGCGCGGTGATTGCGATCCTCGACACCGATATCCTGAAGAACGCCCTGCAGCAGATCGCTTATAGCCGCGCGTTTGCCGGGGCCCTCGACGACACCGTGACGCTGCCCGTCGCGGTGCTGGATGCGGACCTCGCGTTCCAGTTCGTGAACGGCGCGTTCTGTCGGGTCTTCGACGCGGCGCCCGAGCGGCTGTTCGGCGGCCGTATCTACCAGGCGTGCGGGAGCCGGTGGGACGACCCCAAGCTGCACACGCTTCTCGAGAAGCTGCTGCGCGACAACACGGTCGTCACCGAGCTGGAGGTCGACCACGCCGGTCGGGGCGACGAGCCGAGCAAGCTCAAGGTAAGCGCGGTGCGGCTGGCCCGCAAGGACGAGCGGAACCAGCTCACACTGCTTCAGTTCGCCGACGCGGCCGCGGCGTCGCCGCGCTGGAAGGACGCAAGGTGAGCGAAGCCGAAGGGAAGGGGCGGAAGCGCCCGCCGAGCCCGGCACGCATGGATCGCGCCGGCCTGGAGGCCGAGGTGCGCCGGCTCCGACGCGAGCTGCGCGCGGCCGAGCGGGTGCAACGTCCCGCGGAGCCGACCGCCGTGCAGCTCGAACGGAGGGATGCCCTCCGACGGCTGGCGGACCTCTACGACCTCGCCCCGGTCGGTTACCTGACGCTCGACCGCGAGGGGATCATCCGCGCGATCAACCTCACGGCGGCGACGCTTTTCGGCCGTCGCAGGAAGGTGTTGGTCGGATACCCGCTGCTGTCGCTCGTCGCGAAGAACCACCAGCGCGAGTACCTGGCCCACATCACCCGTCTCCGCCGCGGCGGGGCGCAGTCGACGGTCGAGGTCGAGGTTCTGGGTCCCGACCACGCACCCGTCCCGGTCCAGCTCATCAGCGTGGCGAGCAGCAAGACCATGCCGGCGCAGTGGTTCCCGACCGTGATGGTGGACCTCACCGCGCGGCGGGCCGCCGAGGAGGCGCTGCAACGGGAGCGCGGCCTCCTGGCAAGCGTCATGGCCGCCACCGATGTGATGCTCGTGTACCTCGACCGCGAGTTCAACTTCGTCTGGGTCAACGATGCCTACGCGCAGACGTGCGGCTACCGGGCCGAGGACATGGTCGGCAGGAACCACTTCGAGCTCTACCCGCACGCGGAAAACGAGGCGATCTTCCGCCGCGTGCGCGACACCGGCGAGCCGGCGTTCTACAAGGACAAGCCGTTCCAGTTCCCCGACCAGCCCGAGCGGGGAACGACGTACTGGGACTGGAGCCTGACCCCGGTGAAGAATCCCGGGGGGGACGTCACTGGCCTCGTGTTCTCGCTCCGCGACACCACGCCGTTCAGGCGCGCCGAGGAGGACCTGTTCGACGCCAACCAGCGCCTCCAGGCGGTCCTGCGCTCGGTGCCGGTCGGGGTCAGCTTCTCCGACGACCCGACGTGCCGGCGCATCACCGGCAACCCGGCGGTCGCGGCGCAGTTCGGCGCCGGCGACCTGGACAACCTCTCGGCGTCCGCCACCGACCCCGCGGCGCTCGGCCGCCGGGTCCGCTACTTCCGCGAGGGCCGCGAGGTCCGAGACGACGAACTGCCGCTGCAGCGGGCGGTCGTGGAGGACCGCGAGGTCGAGCCACTCGAGCTCGAGGTCGAGCTGCCGAACGGCAGGCGGTGGTCCACGCTGGCATCGGGGGCCCCGCTTCACGACCCGGCCGGACACGTGGCCGGCGGCGTCGCTGTCACCGTGGACATCACGGCGCGCAAGCAGTCGGAGCGCGCGCTGGAGAGGGCGCTGGCGCAGGCGCAGCGCCGGGAGACGGAGCAGGCGTCGCTGCTCCAGGCCGCGAGGACCGCTCTGGAAAAGCCGGATTTCGGAGACGCCGCCAAGACGATCTTGGCATCGTGCCGGGCGGCCGTCGGAGGAGAAGCGGGTCTGGTGGCGCTGTGCTCCACGGACGGGCTGTGGGTACGGATCGTGCACTGCGACACCGGCGGCCTGCCCACCGCCCTCCGGCTCGACGAGCCCATTCCCCTGCGGGGGTTGCGCGAGCGGGTCCACGCGACTCGCCAAGCCCTCACGGAGAACGCGTTCGCGGCGAGCCCCTGGGCCGGGCTTCTGCCGGAGGGGCACATCGCCCTCGAGTCGGTGCTGCTCGCGCCACTCCTGGTGGGCAACGACGTGCTCGGTTTTCTCGGGCTCGCCAACAAGCCCGGCGGTTTCACCGCCGACGACTCGCGCCTGGCCCAGGCTTTCGCGGAGATGGCGGCGGTCGCACTCCTCAACCATCGCACTCTGAAGCTCCTAGAGACCAACCAGCAGGTCCTCGAGAGCCAGGTCCGGGAGCGCACCGCTCAGCTCGAGAGGATCAACGCCCTTCTCGACTCCGAGCGGCGGCGGTTCTACTCGCTCCTGGAGGAGCTGCCCATCTTCGTGTTCCTGCGCGCTCCCGACTGTTCGATCCGTTTCGCCAACCGGTACTTCCGCGAGCACTTCGGTCAGCCGGCGGGGAGGTGCTGCTACGAGGTCCTGGGGGCGGGTGACGCGCCGTGCGCGGGCTGCCGGGCAGCGGCCGTTCTCGAGAATCATATCGCGGCGAGCTGGGAGTGGAACTCGCCCCGTGGCAAGACGTACCAGATCCACAACTACCCGTTCCAGGACGTGGACGGGACCGAACTCGTGCTCGAGGCGGGGATCGACGTCACCGGGCTGCGCCGGGCCATCCAGGCCGAGCAACAGGCCCGGCGAACGGCCGACACGCTGCGTGCGAGCAGCCTCGCCCTCACCCGCACCCTGGAGCTCGACGTCGTCCTCGGCGCACTGCTGGAGCACCTCCGCGGGCTCGTCCTCTACGATAGGGCGCGCGTCATGATCCTGGAGGGCGACTCGCGGCTCGCCGTCCGCGCGGCTGTGGACGCCGACTCGGACAGCGGCCTCCCTCCCTTTAACGGCGCCGCCTTCGACTCGGCCGAGAACCCCGTCATCCACGATGTCATCGCCAACGGCACGGCGGCCGTGATCCCCGATCTCCACACCCACCCGGCGTGGGCGGGCCGGATGCAACCGAGCTTCGCGCACAGCTGGATGGGGGTCCCCCTCCTCGCCCACGGCCGGGTCGTCGGCATGTTCTCCTTGAGCAAGCACGAGGCAGGGTTCTTCACCGACGACCACCTCAGGCTTGCCGAAGCGCTGTCGGCGCAGGCCTCCGTGGCGGTCGAGAACGCCATGCTGTTCGAGGAGGTGCAGGCGGCGCGCGCGCGGATGCAGACGCTGTCGCGGCGGCTCGTGCAGGTGCAGGAGGCGGAGCGGCGGACGATCGCCCGGGAGCTGCACGACGAGGCAGGGCAATCCCTGACCTCGCTGCTCTACGGGCTCCGGGTCCTGGAGCGGGACCAGGCGGGCAACCCGGAGGCCTCGGCACGGGCTGCAGAGCTGACGCGAACCGCCGAGAGCGTCCTCGAGAGCCTGCACGGGTTGGCCGCCAATCTGCGCCCGGCGAGCCTCGAACACCTCGGCCTCGAGGCGGCGATTCGCCAGCACCTGGCGGGCATCGGGAGCAGCACCGGCCTGCAGGTGCGCTTCAAGGCACACGGTCTCGGGGCAGCTCGCCTCCCGAGCACGGTCGAGATCGCCCTGTACCGGATCGTGCAGGAGGCGCTCACCAACGTCGTGCGCCACGCCAGGGCGACCTCGGTCGACGTGCTCGCGGAGCGGCGCGAGGGCCGTCTGGTGCTGGTCGTCGAGGACAACGGTGCAGGTTTCGACACGGCGCAGGCCGCCGGATCGGAGCAGCTCGGGCTCCTGGGGATGAAGGAGCGGGCCGAGGCCGTAGGGGGGACGTTGACCGTGGAGAGCGCCCCTTCGGTCGGGACGACGGTCGTGGCGGATGTCCCGTTCCCCGACGTATCTTCGGAGTCCTGACGCCCCACACCCCTCGCCTGCCCGGAGCCGGTGCAGAGGGCTTCCGTGCGCTCCGCGTCCGGACGGCCACCCTTGCCCACCGCGAGCCCGAGGGCAGGCGAAACCGACCGGACGAGTCGTCGTAACATTCCTGTAGCTGACCCGAAGGAGGTATGACATGACACCCACGTCCCGCCGCCCTGGTCGCACGGCAATGGTCGCCGCGCCATTTCTCGTGCTGGCAAACTTCGCCCTGGCCGCCGGGCCCGCTCCGAGCGATGCTGTCGTGGGGAGGGCGCCCTCGGCCGACGGTGCCGACATCGTCTACACGGCGCGCGGGGCGGCCGGCGTCGCGCTGGTCCTCGTCCACGGCGGCCTGGCGGATCGAAGCTTCTGGAACCCGCAGCTCGAGGGGCTGGCGGACCGCTTCCGCGTGGTCGCGCTCGACCTCGGCGGCCACGGAGAGTCGGGCCGGCGGGCGACGTACACGATCGCCGGCTGGGCCCAGGACGTGTGCGCGGTGGTGAACGCCCTCCACCTCGACCGCGTCGTGCTGGTCGGCAATTCCCTCGGTGGTCCGGTCGCGCTCGAGGCGGCGCGCCTGCTCCCTGGGAGGGTGCTCGGTGTCGTCGGCGTGGACACGCTGCACGATCTGACGCGGACGATGGACAAGGCGACTGCTCACGCCCAGGCCGAGGCGCTCCGGAACGATTTCGCAGCGGCGTGCCGCGGAATGGTCAACCAGCTCTTCCACCCGGGTGCGGAGGCCGAGCTGCACTCCTGGGCGGAGCAGCGGATGTGCTCGCCCTCCCTGAAGGACGTCGCGGTCTCCATGCAGGAGAGCTTCGGCGGCTACGACACGGCAGCCGCGGCCCGTGCGGCACGGGTCCCGATCCGGGCGATCAACGGGGACCTCTGGCCGACGAACACCGAGGTCAACCGCACCGTCGTGCCGGACTTCGACGTCGTTGTGATGAAGGGGTGCGGCCACTACCCGATGCTGGAGCGCCCGGCGGAGTTCAACAGAATCCTCGACGAGACCGTTCGCGCGATCGAGCAGGCTGCGAAGTCGGCCGGTTGACGCCGATCCACCGCCCGCCTGGGCCGCAGGGGGCACCGTATCGCCCGCGACGGGGGCATGAGGCCACGCCTGCAGTCGACACCCGGGGTAGGCAACGAAAGGCGGCGGCGGTTGGACCCGCGGATCGCGCGCTCGACCATCCGGAACGCATCCGCCCGCAGCCACCGAACGACGCACGGGAGCCCGCGGGGCCGCCTTGGAGGTGCGGCGCCCGCAACCAAGCCCGCACCGGCCGCGTACAAGTCAGGACAGCCGAGGCGTCCGAACCGCTGCCCGCCGGCGCTTCGCAGGCGTGGAGGCACGCATGAGACGAATGTTCCCCGGCTTGATCCTCGTTCTGTTCGGGGCCGCCCCGATGACCGGCCGTGCGGCCGAGCCCGCCGTTTCCAGCGACGTCGTACTCGTCGAGAAGGCGATCCACGCTTCGATCGGGTGGGCCCTCACCAAGGACAGGGCGTTGCTCGAGAGCGTCCTGTCGCACGACCCGGCGTTCTTCATCTTCCACCCGGACTCGAAGACCACGGTCGTCGGCTGGGAGTCGATGGAGAGGCTGTTCGCGTTCTGGATGGACCCGAGGTTCAAGGCGACCGGATACGACATCACGGACCTGCGAGT
>Ga0316628_100003160_pt1 | contig 12581 bp, 12 predicted proteins | sample OWC_Aug_M2_C1_D5_FD_207648 | JGI IMG/M metagenome (GOLD analysis project Ga0316628, IMG submission 207648) | Wetland soil microbial communities from Old Woman Creek delta, Ohio, United States - OWC_Aug_M2_C1_D5_C | ecosystem: Environmental > Terrestrial > Soil > Wetlands | place: USA: Ohio...
CAGGATGTGGTGAACCAGCAGCCGTTTGGAGACGAGTTCGGGATGGGGCAGGCCTCCGGAACCCTCGGATTCCAGGGCCTCCTCGAGCCGACGGGCTGATGCGGGGGAAACATGTCTCGCCGCCAGCCGGGCGATCTCACACTCGATGACCAGGCGCGTGTGGATCAGTTCAGCGACCGATAGCTTGTTGTACAGAAAGAGATCGAGAAAGGCATTGTTCAGGTGGTCGAAGGAGAGATCGGTCACGTAGGCGCCGCCGGTCGGTCCCTGGAGGATCCTGACCAGGCCGTTGATCTCGAGTTCGCGGATCGCCTCGCGAACGACCACGCGGCTGACCTGGAACTGCTGTGTCAGCTCGCGCTCGGTGGGCATGCGCTCTCCGGGTTTGAAGCGGCCGGAAAGGATCGCTCCCTTCAGCTGGCTCACGATTTCAACGGCGATCCGGGTCTGTTTGACAGGGGTGAAAACCATTGTTGCTCCATCCGGTCACCCGGGGAGAACCCATCGCCTGTGGGCAAAAAAACTCAGTTTGATGGATCCCGGCCTCTGCCGGGTGCGAGGTGTCCGGGTTTCAAAAGTTCGAGGAAAGCCACTTCGCCATTCCCCAAATTACCTTGACATCGCAGGTTCTAATTGTATAACGTTAGTCCAATTCGAAGTCAATATCAACCCCAAGGAGGTGGCCTCATGCGTAGACTTTGCGTTGTCGTCCTCGTCGTGCTGGTAGTCGGCCTGGTCGCGACCGGCGTGCCGTCGGCCCAGGAGATCAAGGGACCCATCAAGATCATCGTGCCGTATCCGGCCGGCGGTGGTTCGGATGTAGTGGCGCGGCTGATCGCCGATAAGATGAAGGATTCCCTGGGCCAGACGGTGATTGTCGAGAACAAGCCCGGCGCCGGCGGCCGCATTGGCACCGAGTATGCCAAGGGCCAGCCTGCAGACGGCACCACGCTGCTGGTGGTGAACCCGGCCCTGTTCGTCGTGGCACCGGTCGTTTTTTCAAAACTCGCCTATAATCCTGACACCGACTTTGCCCCGGTGTCGTTGATTACCGCCTATCAGTTCTGCGTCTCGGTACCTCCCACCTCGGAGGTGAAGGACGTGAAGGGGCTGATCGAATGGATCAAGAAAAACCCGAAACAGGCCAACTACGGGTCCCCGGCCGCCGGCAGCCTGCCGCACTTCTTTGGCCTCATGATCGGCAAGGCGGCGGGGGTCGAGATGGTGCACGCCTCCTACAACGGCTCCGGCCCGCTGGTGACGGCCCTGATCGGAGGCCAGATCCCCATCGGAGTTGACGCCTACGATGCCCAGTCCGTGTACCACCCGGACAAAATCCGCATCCTGGCCACGGCCGGCACGTCCCGCAAGAAGCCGGACATCCCGACCTTCAAGGAGCAGGGCTTCCCGGAGATCGAGGGGGTGGGCTGGAACGCCATCGTCGTCCCGGCCAAGACGCCGAAGCCCGTCATCGACAAGCTGAGCGCGGCCATCGTCAAGGCCGTCAAGTCGCCGGACGTGGTGCAGAAAATCGAGGGTTTAGGCAACGACGCCGTCGGCACCACTCCTGCGGAGTTCGCCGCCATCCTGAAGAAGGATCGCGATCGATGGGTGCCGGTCATCAAGGCATCGGGTTTCAAAGCGGAATAGACAGTCATCAAACTCGCCCAGTGCGCGAACCATCTCGATCAAATTTCCCCGCCCCCCTTTGCTGAAGGAGGAAGGGGGATTTTTTGAACTAGGATTTTTATGCGGATCCGACACGCCAAGGACTTCTGCGCCGGCATTATGTTCCTGCTGTTCGGCGCAGCGGCCATGTTTTTCTCTACGGGCTACGCGATCGGCAACGCCGCGAATATGGGGCCGGGGTACTTCCCCTTCGCTCTCGGCGCTTTCCTGGTGGTGTTGGGTGTGGCGTGTTTGCTGAGAAGTGTTCTTTGGAAAAGCGGTTCGCAGCCGTGGCCCGCGCTGCATTTCAAGCCGCCCGCCCTGGTGCTTTCATCCGTGGTGCTTTTCGGGCTCCTCTTGCGGCCACTGGGGCTTGCGGTATCGGCGATCGCCTTGGTGGTCCTCAGCAGCCGGGCCAGCCACGAGTTCCGCTGGAAGGAAGCGCTTCTGAACGCGGCGGTGCTCATCATCGTTGTCCTGGTCGTGTTTGTGTATTTCTTGGAGTTTCAGGTGCCGGTCTGGCCCTCGTTTCCGGCCGACCGCACCTGAGGCGCGGGTTGCGAGCACCTTATGGAACTCCTGGCCAACCTTGCCCTCGGTTTCCAGACCGCCGTGTCCCCCATGAATTTACTCTATTGCCTGGTGGGGGCGGTGATCGGCACACTGATCGGTGTGCTGCCGGGGATCGGACCGGTTCAGACCCTCGCTATTCTGCTGCCCACGACGTTCTCCCTGCCACCGGTTTCAGCTCTGATCATGCTGGCAGGCATTTACTACGGCGCCCAGTACGGCGGGTCCACGACCTCTATCTTGGTGAACGTGCCGGGCGAGGCCTCCTCCGTGGTGACCTGCCTCGACGGCTACCAGATGGCCCGCCAGGGCCGGGCAGGCGCTGCGCTGACCATCGCAGCCTTGGGTTCGTTCGCGGCGGGGTGCTTTGCCACCGTGGTGCTGGCCGTCTTAGCGGTACCGCTGTCCGAGCTGGCGTTCAAATTCGGGCCCGCCGAATACTTTTCACTCATGGTCTTCGGACTGATCGGCTCGGTGGTGCTGGCCGCAGGGTCATTGCTCAAAGCGGTGGGGATGATCATCCTCGGGCTGTTGCTGGGGATGATCGGCACCGATGTGACCAGCGGCATCCAGCGGTTTTCGTTCGGAATCCCCGAGCTGGCCGACGGCATCGGCTTCGTCTCCCTGGCCATGGGTCTCTTCGGCATCTGCGACATCATCAACAGCCTGGAAAATCGAGAGAAACGGGATATCCTGAAAAGCAAGCTGACCGGGTTCTGGCTGAGCCGACAGGAACTCAAGGAATCCGCGCCCGCCGTCCTGCGCGGGACCCTGTGCGGATCCCTGCTGGGCATCCTGCCGGGAGGAGGGACCATTCTGTCCTCGTTCACGGCCTACATGTTGGAGAAAAAAAGCTCCCGCCATCCCGAGAGCTTCGGCAAGGGAAACATCCGCGGCGTGGCCGCGCCGGAGGCGGCCAACAACGCGGCGGCCCAGACCTCCTTTGTGCCGCTGCTCACCCTCGGAATTCCGCCGAACGTGGTGCTGGCGATGATGGCCGGGGCCATGATGATCCACGGCGTCCAGCCGGGTCCGCGTGTCATCAGCAGCAACCCCGAGCTCTTCTGGGGCGTCATCGTCTCGATGTGGATGGGCAACCTGATCCTGGTGCTTCTGAACCTGCCCCTGGTGGGGATCTGGGTGCGCCTGCTCTCGGTTCCCTTCCGACTGCTCTATCCTGCGATCCTGCTGTTCTGTTGCATCGGGCTTTACAGCGTGAACAACAATACGTTCGACATCGGCCTGACGGCCTTCTGCGGTCTGCTGGGCTACGTGTTTCACAAGCTGGAATGTGAGCCTGCCCCGCTCATCCTGGGCTTCATCCTTGGGCCCATGATGGAAGAGAACCTGCGGCGGGGCATGCTGCTCTCGCGCGGAGACGCCTCGGTCTTCTTCACCCGGCCCCTGTCGCTCGCCTTCCTGCTCATGGCGGCGATCCTTCTGGCCTTGGTGGCGTTGCCGAGCATCCGCCGCGGGCGGGCGACCGCCTTCAAAGAAAAATAAGAACGGAAATCACTGCAGAGGCACAGAAGGTGCTGGGAAATTCATTTTTATAAACCGAGAGGAGCTATCGACCATGACCTACCCCAGTGTCTATCCTACCGGAGCCACCCTCTACGACCCGGGCCGGTGCTGGAACGGCTACACCATTTTCCAGGCTAAGGAAGTGGGGGCGCTGCTGATCGACATGAATGGGGGCGAGGTCCAGCTGTGGAAGGAACTGCACGGCATGCCCAACCGCATTTTCCCGGGGGGCTATCTCATCGGCAGCACCGGCGAACGGAGCACGGCCTACAGCAGCCAGGACGGCATCGACCTGGTGCAGGTGGACTGGGACGGCAACATCGTGTGGCGTTTCAACCAGTATGAATTCGTCGAGGACCCCGGCGAGGAGTCGCAGTGGATGGCCCGCCAGCACCACGACTACCAGCGGGAGGGCAATCCCGTGGGGTATTACGCTCCCGGCCTGGAGCCCCTGGTGGACCGGGGGAAGACGTTGATCCTTTCCCACAAGAACGTCAGGAACCCCGTCATCTGCGACAAGCCTCTGCTGGACGACACGATCATCGAGGTGACTTGGGAAGGCGACGTGGTCTGGGAATGGATCTGCAGCGAGCATTTCGAAGAGCTGGGTTTCCGGGAGGACGCGAAGAACCTCCTGTTCCGCAACCCGAACTGGCTGCGCGCGGGCGGCGGCATGGGCGACTGGATGCATATCAATTCCATGTCGGCGCTCGGGCCGAACCGCTGGTTTGACGCCGGGGATGCCCGCTTCCACCCCGACAACATCATCTGGTGCGCCCGGGAGGCCAACCTCTCGGCCATCCTCGACAAGGCGAGCGGAAGGATCGTCTGGCGGCTGGGGCCCAATTATGACGAGACCGCCGAGCTGCGGCGACTGGGATGGATCATCGGCCAGCACCATGCCCATATGATTCCCCGGGGGCTTCCCGGAGAGGGCAATATCCTGATTTTCGACAATGGCGGCTGGGCGGGCTATGGATCGCCTAACCCCGGGTCCGTCACGGGCTTCCGCAACGCGCTGCGCGATTACTCCCGGGTGCTGGAAATCGATCCCATCTCGCTCAAGGTCGTCTGGCAGTACACGCCGGTCGAGGCCGGGTTGCCTTTTCCCGTGGATGCGAACCGCTTCTACAGCCCCTTCATCAGCTCGGCCCAGCGCCTGCCGAACGGCAACACCCTGATCACCGAAGGCTCGGGCGGCCGCATCATTGAAGTCACAGCCGGTCATGAGATTGTCTGGGAGTATATCAGCCCTTACTGGGGCACGATGCTGAAGATCAACATGATCTACCGCGCCTACCGGGTGCCCTATGAATGGGTGCCCCAGCTCGAAAGGCCACGGGAGAGGCCTATCGAGCGGATCGATGTGAGTCGGTTCAGAGTGCCGGGCGCTTCCCCGAGTGGGGCACGGAGGGTGGTTTCCGTAGAGGGGGTCCTGCCCTACCGGCCGGATGCCGCGCTTTGTGTGCGCACCGATGTGGGGGATGCCGCTTCAAAGGAAACCTCTCGATGAACCGTATTCTGTTCACGGCTGCAGGCTGTGCGCGGTGCATCATCGCCAGGAAATTCATGATCGAAAGGAGCATCGCCTGCGAAGAACACGATGCCGTGGGGGAAGGGAAGGAGCTTTTTGGCCGGTTCTACCGGGACCACCGCAGCGCCATATTTCGAGGCAAGGAGGGAATCGAATTCCCCGTGCTGGCTGAGGGCGCCGAGATCCGGCAGGGAGTAGCGGCGGTCATTGCCTGGCTGCTGGCCGGCCCGAGGCTCGATGGATTCATTGGCCGGAGCGAGCTATCCAAGGGATGGGTCGGAGGCGTGCATGTTTCAGGAGGAGACCCGGCAGCGACGAATGACCTCGTCGCGGTTCTCGGCGTTCTGAAGAAACACGGGTTGCGGTTGCAGCTGGACACCGACGGCCGGAACGCATCCGTGCTGGAGACGCTGCTGGATAAAGGGATTGGTGATCGGCTGGTCATGGATCTCAAGGGTCCGAGGGCGTTATATCGCTTGCTGCTTGGCGCTGAGGTCGATCCGGCCGAAATCAGTCGAACCATGGCGCTGGCGACCCGGTTCGCGGAGTATCGTTTCGAAACCATGGTTGCGCCCGTCCCCGCCCCGGGGAGCGATCCCGGAGCGCTGCGCTACCTGACGCCGGAAGAGATTGCCGAGACGGCAGGCTGGCTGAAAGAGGCTACCGGCAGCCACCGGCAACCGTATACCCTTCGGTGGTTTGATCCGCAAACCCAGCCGGGCCATAGACTCCGTTCTGTTGAAAAACTCCCCCCCCACGCCTTGCTCCGCCATCGCACCGCGGCCCGCAGGCACCAGGTGTTGGCGGAGATCGAGGCCCGCTCCGCGTGATCTCACGCCCGTTTTCTTCGACAGGCCTTGAGCCCAACCCACCATGCCTCCAAAATCCAAATTAAGATTTACTTGACTTGAGCGCCGCACTTAATGATACCTTACCTGAGCGATTCTGTTCTGGGTTCTTGTGGAAAGGCCCGGAGGGGTCTGCGCCCCGCATGGGCCGCCGCAAATGACACTGTGGCTGCGACAACGCCCCCAGGGATTCTAGAATGAATCCGAACAGGCAGCAACGGCAGTGGCTGTCGTGGGATGTTTCCGTTGGGGGCTGTCTGGGCCTATCTGAACGGCACCTGCTGCCGTTGCGGCGGCCGCCGGCGAAATTGCGGCGGCCCATGCGGGGCGCAGACCCCTCCGGGCCTCGATGCAACTCGATAAAACCGCTCAATTTAGGTGATAGCTTTAATTCCGCATGAGGGTTAATCAGTTTGTCCCAGGATCGCCACTGGATGAGCTGACCGCAAAAATGTTACGGCCGGCGGAATGACAGAGTGACGGTTCCGGGGGAAGATTAAACGGTCGATGGGAGGTATTCAGTGGAACCCAGTGCCGGTATTTCAGCGGACTGGATAAAAGAGCTGGTCCGTGATTTTATTGTTGCTTCACCCCGCAACACAATGGGAAACAAGACCGGGGAACCGGCTTGGGACGATGCCTTGGTTGGGTTCGCCTCCGGTGCGGACCAGATCTGGCAGCAGTACAAGGAATATGTGGGGCCTTTCCACTGGACCCCCTGGGAGGTCTTCGCTCAGCACTGCCCGGAGGAACCCGCAGGCGCTGAAGAACTGACCGTCGTTTCGTGGGTCCTGCCCCAGCGAGAGGCGGTCCGCAAGGCGAACCGAAGAGCCAGGAAATATCCATCAGAAGAATGGGCCCGAGTCCGGGTCTACGGCGAGGAGTTCAATGCAGCCTTGCGTCATCACGTGGCCAATGGTCTTAGACAGGTGGGCCATGCGGCCGTCGCTCCGATGCTGGTTCCCAACTGGACCATCGTCAAATCGGAACGATTCTCCTATGCATCTTCCTGGTCGGAACGCCACGCTGCCCATGCGGCCGGTTTAGGCACCTTCGGTCTGTGCGACGGGCTTATCACCGCAAAGGGGAAAGCGATGCGGGTTGGATCGGTAGTGGCCAAGATATCGATCCAACCGACTCCCCGACCTTATTCCAGCCATCGCGCCTATTGCCTGTTTTTCGCCAAGGGAACTTGCGGTAAATGCATTGATCGTTGCCCGGCCCGCGCTATTACCAAGGCCGGCCACGACAAAGAGAAGTGTCGGCAGCACTTGGCTCGCTCCAGAACGTATGTGAAAAAGACCTACCAGTTTGAGGGTTATGGCTGTGGGTTGTGCCAGGTGGGCGTGCCATGTGAGGCGGGCATACCTGTAAAGGAAGCCCGGGAAGCCTTGGAGCGTGGAGAGCTGCCTCCTCCACCGCCGCCCTTGGCTTGAGCAATGAAATGCCCATTTTATGCGGGTCAATCCAATTACTGTTATGCCTCATGGAGAGAGCGAGCATGAAGCCCCGCGTAACACTGATCACTATCCCATTTGAAGGCGACGCGGCGCAGGAGCCGGTAGTTGACACCTGAAAACATCGAACAAGACGCTCGACCGAATGGCGAGAAGCGCGGCCACGGCGCTGTTCCAGGTCGCCCATCTTTGGCGCGATCCTCGTCACCGGGCAGCCTTGCGTTAGCTGGAGGAGAACCACTCGTGGCAAACAAGGCTATGTCGAGCGAGGATCTGGCGGACCTGCGCTACGCCAAGAGTCTCCTCGAGCATCCGAGCCTGGCAGCCAGAATTGCCAACGTTGTTGGGGCGCCGATCGAGAAAGTCATTGAACGGCTCCCCGAGGGCGCACGTGAGATCATCAATGCCGCGATCACAAAGTCGCTTGAAACAGCGATCGCCTTCGCGATCTCCACGATGGATGATCGTCGGCAAAACGCCGCAAATTGGGCGCACAAGATCATTGTTGCCGCCACAGGTGCGGCCGGCGGTGCGTTCGGCCTGCCGGCTCTGACCATCGAACTCCCGGTTTCTACGATCATCATGCTTCGCTCGATCGCCGACATCGCGCGAAGCGAGGGAGAACGCATCAAATTGGCGGAGGCGAAACTTGCATGTCTTGAGGTGTTCGCGCTCGGCGGGCGTGTGCGCGGTGATGACGCCGTAGATTCGAGTTACTTTGCCGTTCGCGCTGTCCTCGCGAAAGCCCTTGCGGAGGCGGCCGAGTATATCGTGGAGCGAGGCGCCGCGCAAGAGACCGCTCCACCCCTGATACGCTTAATCGCGCAGCTCGCTGCGCGCTTTGGCGTTCCGGTAACAGAGAAGGCGATGGCACAATCGCTGCCCATAGTAGGAGCCGCCGGAGGGGCGCTGATCAACACGCTTTTCATCGATCACTTTCAGGATGTCGGTCGGGGCCATTTCATCGTGCGTCGGCTCGAGCGCGCGTACGATCCCGAGTTGGTACGGAGGGAGTATCTGAAGCTACCACCAAAGTGAGATGCCAGCTAACCCGCGTCTGCAGTGAACGGCGCTGTCGCGCCGCCGCTGAACCGTCCGGTCGTTGGGAAATATTACAGCAAACTCGCCTCTTAAGAAAACTGCGTTTGTGACACGCAAGCTTGTAAAAGTATGGTCCCGCAGGGGCTTCAGATATCGACTGGCTTAAGGATCTATCCACAGACCGGGGGAATCCATTTGATTCCATCAGAGGTATCCCCGAAAAGTCGATTATGTGATATTATATTTACCGGAGTGTTTCCGGAAGCGGTCAACGTGCAACCCCTAAATAGGAGATCCGAGTATGGCCACAAAGAAGAAACCTGCTGCCAAGAGGCCGGCCGTCAAGAAGGCTGCGGCTCCGGCCAAGAAACCCGCCGTCAAGAAAGCCGTTAAGCCTAAGGCGAAACGCACTCCCAATGCTGGCTTCATGAAGGCCATGACGCCGAGCGCCATGCTGGCCGCAGTGGTGGGTGCCAAGCCGCTGCCGCGTACCGAGGTGGTGAAGAAAATCTGGGACTATATCAAGAAGAACAAGCTGCAGGACGCCAGCAACAGGCGCATGATCAATGCCGACGAGAAGCTGAGGGAGATCTTCGGCAGGGCGCAGGTGTCGATGTTCGAGATGACCAAGATCATCAGCCAGCACCTCAAGTAAGCCCTTCCCGCTCGCGGAGGCGGCTGCCCGTGCGGCCGCCTCCCGTACGTTACAGCGCCCGCAGCAGGCCCCGGGCGCCGAAGCCGCTCGCCGCACTCAGCGTGCGTACGCGGTGCGGGCTGCCGGCGAAGTGTTTCAGCGACGCCCCGAGCACCGCTTAGCCATGGCAACGAAGCTTGATCCAGCCAAGTGCGTAAAGATTGGGCTAGGTAAAAGCTTCTGATATCGACCGGCCCGAAGCGCCAATCCATCCGGCCCAGTTGTATCTTAAGGCCATTCTTGATAATCCATGTCCGCTTGGTATTGAGAAAAGTCGATTTCACTCCACATTCTCCAATTCACATTTGATTAGTTCCTTTATTTTGACCTGAAGCGCTATTTGCTGCCGGATCCTATCCTTTAGCGGTGAGAGGGTGGGAGCCTTGGACGGCCTGAGGCCGTGATGGGTGCCGCCATGAATGTTCTGCTGATCTCCGCCAATCGCGAAGACATCAATATGCTCACGCTGCCCATGGGCCTGGCTTGTGTTGCCGCGGCAGTGGAAAAGGCCGGCCATGCAGTAAGGTTTCTGGACTTACTCTTCGTTGAAGACATCCCCGGGGCGGTGGAAGATACCATCCGTTTGTTCCAACCCGAGGCCATCGGTGTCTCGGTTAGAAATATCGACGACCAGGTCATGGATCAGGGCCGGTTTCTGCTGGATCAGGCCAAGGAAGTGGTCCGCCTCTGCCGGAAGTTCTCGGCGGCGCCGATTGTCCTGGGTGGGGCAGGCTACAGCATTTTCCCGGAGAGCGCACTCGAATACCTGGGAGCGGACATGGGCATCCAGGGGGAGGGCGAGGCTGCGTTTCCGATGCTGCTCGAACGGATTGAGCAAAAAAGAGACCTCGTTGGAGTTCCTGGCCTGCACCTACTCGTGAGGGGAATTCAAGGTCCGCTAACCTTCATCCGTGATTTAGACGGGTTGCCCTATCCGGAGCCTGCGATTTTCGCCGCAGGCGGACAGCCGCCGACCTCTGTTTGGCTGCCTTTGCAGACCCGCCGGGGATGCCCACTGGACTGCAGCTACTGCTCAACTGCGAGCATCGAAGGCCGCATCACGCGCAGGCGCTCGCCGGCAGCAGTGGTTGACAACCTGGCCGGCTGGGTAAGGTCCGGGTTTAGCCAAATCTTTTTCGTGGATAACACCTTCAATCTGCCTGCCTCATACGCCCTCGAGTTGTGCCGCCGCATCACGAAAGCAGGCATGAAAATTGACTGGCGCTGCATTTTCTACCCTGGCAAGGTTTCCCGGGAATTGGTCGAAGCCATGGCTCAGGCGGGCTGCCGGGAGGTGAGCCTTGGATTTGAGAGCGGATGTGAACCTGTTTTGCGGGGTATGAACAAACATTTCGGCGTTAAGAAAATTCGCGAAGCGAGCCGTCTGCTGGCGGAGTTCGGTATTCGGCGCATGGGTTTTCTCTTGCTGGGAGGCCCAGGGGAGACAAGAGATAGCGTCGAAGAAAGCCTGGACTTCGCCGACTCGCTGGACTTGGACGCTTTAAAACTCACCCTTGGAATCCGAATATACCCCCAAACGGGTCTGGCCCGACGGGCAGTGGACGAAGGCCTCATTGCACCTAGCGATCCGCTGCTGCTTCCGCGCTTTTACATGGTAGAGGAGTTGCAGCCCTGGCTTCGCGAGACAATCGCCCGGTGGGCGAAGGGTCGGCCCAACTGCTTTTTTTAATGACGCGGTCACGCATTGATTTTCTTGAATGTTCTGACCGCTGTAAGAGTGTGGCATCATTTTTCAACACATCCCTGAAAAGAAAAATCAGTCGAATTGCCGCCGGGGATATCATCCGGCTTTTCACGAAAGCACCGAATCTGTGATATCGTCCCGTTCCTCCGATCCAATTTCATTTGATTTTACGTTCCTGACTGAAGTATCTTTCGCCCCAATTGTCGCATTTGCCATAGATGCAACCCACGAGAAGATCCTCTGTGAAAAGAAACCACCATTTGTTTAGGAGGTCATCATGGCAGTTAAAATTTTGATCAAACGGCGTTTACCCTTGGACAAGGCACGGGACATGATTACGATTTCCCGGCAGCTGCGCATGCTCGCTATGCAGCAGGGAGGCTACATTTCCGGTGAGACGCTGCGGAGGATAGATGACCCCGAGGAGTTCCTGGTTATCAGCACTTGGCAGTCTTTCGAGGATTGGCACAACTGGTTAAACAGTAGCCTGAGACAAGAGCTTCAATCGGAGATCGATTTTTTGTCGGGGCGGGAAACCACCTATGAAGTCTTTCAATACGGCCTTACGGCTTAAGGCATCAACGAAACGACCCAGCTCATGCTCAAATTGGAACAATTGTCCGCTTTATTTGATTTTTTCCCCTCCGGCGTTGGAGCATCAATGAACTTTTTGGGAACCAGAAGGAGGTCAAAATGTTTAAACATATTCTACTGCCGACGGACGGCTCGGAATTATCCGCAGCGGCGACGCATCAGGGAATTCTTTTCGCCAAAAGCATCCGAGCAAAAGTGACTGGTCTTTGCGTGATGCCCCTTAATTACAAGTTTCCTTACTCGGGGGGAATTCCGACGGAGGTGCTGGGGGGGTCGGCCAAACAAACCAGAGAGCTGGCAGAAGCCTACCTGGCGACAATTGAAAAGGGAGCTGAAATAGCGAAGAAACTTGCGGAAGCCTACCTGTCAACCATCGAGAGAGATGCCAAGGTGGCAGGAGTTGCCTGTGACGTCGTTTACGAGAGGAACGATTCTCCCTACGAAGCCATCATTCGGGTGGCTGAGAAGACAGGCTGCGACCTCATCATGATGGCTTCCCACGGCAGGAGGGGTGTCGGGGCGCTTCTAATCGGCAGCGAAACCCAAAAGGTGCTGACGCACTCCAAAATCCCGGTCTTGGTGTATCGCTGAACATGGGGGAAGCGCGCCAGGTCACAGGTCTTCAGGATCTGGCCGCGGACATCGTCCCACCTCTTCCAGAGACTTGTGCCAGTTAACTACAATTGATCTCATACAGGCCACCCAATACCCATGGATTCTTACGGCTTGGGCTGCGGCACGATCCTGAGGTATGGCTTCGGCGCCTTCCAACCGCTAGGAAACAGCTTCTTCGAATATCTGATCGTATGGATATTTATTTGATACCTGGAAGAAGGACTATCTCGTGGTATCATCCGACATGTCGCGGAATCACCTAATGGTGGTATCGTCCCGATGCCCAGGTCCAATTTTATTTGATTTTTCTCCCCGGATTACGGTATATTCC
>Ga0316628_100003161_pt1 | contig 12576 bp, 14 predicted proteins | sample OWC_Aug_M2_C1_D5_FD_207648 | JGI IMG/M metagenome (GOLD analysis project Ga0316628, IMG submission 207648) | Wetland soil microbial communities from Old Woman Creek delta, Ohio, United States - OWC_Aug_M2_C1_D5_C | ecosystem: Environmental > Terrestrial > Soil > Wetlands | place: USA: Ohio...
GAGTGGCACATCTGGCTGCATCACACGGCCGACGCGGTTCCGAACGAAGCGACGCGCAAGCGCCGCCCGTGGCAGAAACCGCATCAACCCAATTTGACCGGCACGCCGCTCGCCTATCGGCCGCCGGGCCATGCGCTCGCGGGAGGAACGCCGCCGCGCGGCACCGACGATTACGAGCCGTGGCAGCCGAACTGAGGTAGAGGGAACGGGGATGGGACGCAATCTGGTCGAGACATTGATGGGCGCGGTGGTGCTTGCCGTCGCGGGCATTTTTCTCGTCTTCGCCTATTCGCGCGCCGACGTGGGCGAGGTGCGCGGCTATGTCCTCAAGGCAAACTTCGACCGCGTCGATGGGGTGAAGCCGGGCGCCGATGTGCGCATCAGCGGCATCAAGATCGGTTCGGTGCTGAGCCAGAAGCTCGATCCCAAAACCTATCTCGCGGAGATGCGCATGAGCATCGATCCGTCGGTGAAGGTCCCGAAGGATTCGGCGGTAAAGATTTTGATGTCGGGCCTGTTGGGCGACACCTATCTGTCGATCTCGCCCGGCGGGGACGATCAGATGCTCAAGGACGGCGACGAGATCCAATACACCCAGGGCTCCGTGGACATCATCTCGCTGGTCGGCCAGGCGGTGTTCGGCAAGGCGGGCGGCGAGGGCGACAAGGACAAGGCCAAGGACGCGCCGAAGCCCTGATCGGATGGCCGGATCGCAAAGCCAGGCCCCGGGTACGAGCCAGCGCTGGATTCCCGACCGCTACGCAAAGAACGCGCGCTTCGTCGCCGATCTCGGCGCGCCGTTGCTCGACATGCTCTATCCCAAGCCGGGCGAGCGCATTCTCGATCTCGGCTGCGGTGACGGCGCCCTGACCACTGCGATCGTCGCGCGCGGCGCGACGGTGGTCGGCATCGATGCCAGCGCAGAGCAGATCGCGGCGGCCAAATCGCGCGGGCTCGATGCCCGTGTCGCCGACGGCGAGGCGCTTGGCTTCGCGGCCGAGTTCGACGGTGTGCTGTCGAATGCCGCGCTGCATTGGATGAAGCATCCGGATGCCGTGATCGACGGTGTGTGGCGCGCGCTCAAGCCGGGCGGCCGGTTCGTCGCGGAGATGGGGGGAGCGGGCAATGTCGCCTCGGTTCGCCGCGCGCTGAGCGCGGCGCTCGCGCGGCGCGGCATCGACGCGGCCGGAGTCGACCCGTGGTATTTCCCGACACCGGAGGAGTATCGCGTCAAGCTCGAAGCGCGCGGCTTCGTGGTGCGCTCGATCGCGCTGATTCCGCGGCCGACGCCGATCCCCGGCGACATCGCCGCCTGGATCGAGACTTTCGGGGAGTCGTTCCTGTTCGCGGTGCCGGAGGCCGAGCGCGCGGCGCTGATCGCCGAGGTTGCAGCCGAGGTCGCGCCCACGCTCAAAGGTGCCGATGGACGCTGGAGCGTCGATTACGTGCGGTTGCGCTTTGCCGCATTGAAGCCATAACCGGCAACGATGGTGTGCGTATGATGCGTTGGTTCGCCTTGATCCTGGTCGTGCTCATCGCCGCTCCCGCAGCGGCGCGCGAGGTTGCGGTGCTGCAAGGGCTTGACAAGGTGACGGCGCGCGTCTCGACCTTCGACGCGCCGGTGGACGAACCCGTGCGCTTCGGCTCGCTCGAGATCACCGCGCGGAGCTGCCAGAAACGCCCGCCGGAAGAAACGCCCGAGTCCGCCGCTTTCCTCGAGATTCGCGACATCAAGCCTGGTGAGGCGCCGGTTTCGGTGTTCACCGGCTGGATGTTCGCCTCGAGCCCGGCGCTGAATGCGCTCGAGCACCCCGTCTACGATGTCTGGGTGATCGACTGCAAAAACGAATCGAGTTCGTCGGCGCCCAGGTCGCGGTAGAACGTCGCATTCACGTCGAGCGCGGAGGCGAGCAGCTCGCGGTACCCGTCGCGGTGGATCTCCATCGCGCCGAACTGCGATAAATGCTCGGTGACGAACTGTGTGTCGAGCAGACGGAACCCGCCTTTCTTGAGACGCGCCACGAGGTGCACCAGCGCCACCTTCGAGGCGTCCGTTTCGCGGCTGAACATGCTTTCGCCGAAGAACGCGCCGCCGAGCGCGACGCCGTAAAGACCGCCCACGAGCTTTCCCTCGCGCCAGGACTCGACGGAGTGCGCGCGGCCCATGCGGAACAGCTCGCCGTAGAGCCGCAGGATCTCCTGGTTGATCCAGGTCTCGGTGCGGCCCGGGCCGGGATGGGCACAGCCCTCCATCACCTGGCGGAAGGCGGTGTCGCAGCGCACCTCGAAGCGGCCGGAACGCACCGTGCGCTTGAGCCGGCGCGAGACGTGGAAATGCTGCAGCGGCAGGATGCCGCGCTTCTCGGGATCGATCCAATAGAGGGTCGGGTCGTCGCGCCGCTCCGCCATCGGGAACAGCCCGACCGAATAGGCGCGCAGGAGGACTTCGGGCGTCAACCCCGACATGTCAGGCCCCGGCGACCATCCGTTCCAGCCAGGTCGTGTCGTAGTCGCCATCGACGAAATCGGGCTCGGCGACGATGCGCTGGTGCAGCGGGATCGTCGTCTCGATGCCGCCGATCACATATTCCTCGAGCGCGCGGCGCAGCCGCATCAGGCATTCGTTACGCGTCGCGCCGTGCACGATCAGTTTGGACACCAGGCTGTCGTAGTAGGGCGGGATCGAATAGCCGGAGAACAGCCCAGAATCCGCGCGCACGCCGAGCCCGCCCGGCGGGTGGTAGTCGGTGACGCGGCCAGGGCAGGGGCGGAAGGTGGTGGGCGATTCCGCGTTGATGCGGCACTCGATTGCATGTCCCGAGAACCGTATGTCCTCCTGGCGGAAGGCGAGCGGCGCGCCGGCGGCGATGCGGATTTGCTCGCGCACGATATCGATGCCGGTGACCATCTCGGTCACGGGATGCTCGACTTGCAGCCGCGTATTCATCTCTATGAAATAGAATGCGCCGTCCTCGTACAGGAACTCCACCGTGCCGGCATTGCGGTAGCCGAGTTGCGCGATCGCCGCGCGCACGTTCTCGCCGAGTCCGTCGCGCTGCGCGGCGTTGAGCGCGGGCGAACCTGCCTCCTCCAATAGTTTCTGGTGACGGCGCTGAATCGAGCAGTCGCGCTCGCCGAGATGCACCACATTGCCCGCGGCATCGGCGAGCACCTGCACCTCGATGTGGCGCGGGCGCTCGAGGAGCTTTTCGATGTATAGCGCGGGCTCGCCGAAGGCCGACTGCGCCTCGGCGCGCGCGGTCGCCAGCGCTTCGGGCAGCTCGCCCGGGGCGGCGACGCGCTTCATGCCGCGCCCGCCGCCGCCGCCCACCGCTTTGACCAGCACCGGGAAGCCGATGTCGGCCGCGGCCGCCTTGGCCTCGTTGTCGCCCCCGACCGGCCCGTCCGTGCCCGGCACCACCGGCACGCCGAGCTTTTTCATCGCGGCTTTGGCCGCAACCTTGTCTCCCATCAGCCGGATGTGGTCCGGTGTCGGGCCGATGAAGGTGATCCCATGCTCCTCCACGATCTCTGCGAATCGCGCGTTCTCCGATAGGAATCCATATCCGGGGTGGATCGCATCGGCATTGGTGATGACCGCGGCGGAGACGATCGCCGGCACGTTGAGGTAGCTCGCCCGGGCCGGCGCCTCGCCGATGCACACGCTTTCGTCGGCCAACCGCACGTGCATGGCGTCGGCGTCCGCCGTCGAATGGACCGCCACGGTCTGGATGCCGAGCTCGTGGCAGGCGCGGTGGATGCGCAGCGCCACCTCGCCCCGGTTCGCGATCAGCACCTTGTCGAACATGGCTACTCCAGGATCAGGAGCGGCTCGCCGAACTCCACCGGCATGCCGTCGCTGACCAAGATGCGCGTCACCCGTCCGGCGCGCGGCGCGCGGATCGGGTTGTAGGTCTTCATCGCCTCGATCAGCGCGAGGGTCTGGCCCTCGGTCACGGTGTCGCCCGCCTTGACGAAGGGCGTCGCGCCCGGTTCCGGCGAGAAGAATACGGTGCCGACCATGGGCGATTTTATGGCGCCGGGATGTTCGGCCGCGCCCGATGCGGCCAGGGCGGCGGGCGCTGCCGCCGCGGGCGCGACCGCGACCTGGACCGCGGCGCCGGACATGGCGCGGGCCACGCGCAGGCGCTCATCTCCCTTGGCCCATTCGATCTCGCTGAGCCCCAGCTCTTCCAGGAGGGTGGCGAGCGTCTTGATCGCCTCGGGGTCGATGTCGAACGCCATTACCTACCCGTTCGCTCCTTCAACATTTGGGCCATCCCTTCGAGCGCGAGCACGTAGCCGTGGGCGCCGAAACCGCAGATCAGCCCTGCCGCGACCGGGGTCACGTACGAGCGGCGCCTGAACGGCTCACGGTTGAACGGGTTTGAGATGTGCAGCTCGATCACCGGCCCCGTGACCAGCTTGAGCGCGTCCAGGATCGCGACTGAGGTGTGGGTGAAGGCTGCGGCGTTGATCACGATGCCGGCGGCGCTCGACCGCGCCCCCTGGATCCATGCGACGAGCTCGCCCTCGACGTTGGACTGGCGGAAATCGAGCTCCTGTCCCAGCCGGGCGGCGGCCTTGCGGCACTCCGCCTCGATCTCGGACAGGGTCGTCCGGCCGTAGATCTCGGGCTCGCGCTCGCCAAGCATGTTCAGGTTGGGTCCGTTGAGGACCAGGATTCGATTCTGCGCGGCCAACGGGCTGAGTCCTTGTGATTCCGCAGATGTCGGCCGTTATAGCCGATTCATGGGTCCTTAAGGAAATGGCGCGACATTCCATTGGTTAATTGTTCGAATTCGAACGTCCTTGCCGGAGTTCTGCGTTGACAGACGCCAAGCCCCAGAACGGTCGCGAGCGGCGCATGGTACTGCGTCTGCTGGAGGCCTGGCGCGACGCCAAGGGTACCTCTTCTTTTCCGACACCGGCGCAGATGGACGAGACCGCGATGCCGGACCTTTACCCCTTCTGCATCGTGCTGGACGTAACCGAGGACCCAACCGACCCGGTCGTCACCGCCATCGGGCGCTCCATTTCCTCCTATGCCGAGGGCAGCCTCTTGGGCCTGCCGACCTCGCGCTTTGCCACAGATACCTTGCCGTTTCATGCGGTTGCCTATGTGGCCGAAGTGCTGCGCAAGGGCGTTCCGATCTCCCGCGGTGGCTCCTTTGTAGACAAGCGCGGCGTCACCATTCTCTATCGTTCCATCGTGGCGCCCATTGCCGCCGATGGCGAGACCGTGACCGGATTGATCGTGGCGGCCAACTGTCGCGAAGTTGCCGGCGGCTAAGATGGCGCGTGACATGAGCGCTTCGTTGCGGGCCTACGAAATCCACACATTCACGGGCGGCAAGTGGAAGATCGACTCCGTCTTCGACGACCGTGACTTGGCCCTCTTCGAAGCGACGCGGATGAAAGAATCGGGCCGCCACGCCGGTATCCGCGTGGTGGAGGAAGAGTTCGACGAGCTAACCCAGAAGACCCGGATGCGGACCATCTACCGGGGCTCGAAGGCCGAGCACGCCGACACCGCGGCGTTGGAGAAGGCCAAGGAGATTCGCCTTCAGGTTGCCCAACAGAAGACCCTGATCGCCGACGACAAGCAACGCCGCAAAATTGAGGCGGTGCGTGCCGCCAAGGCTCGCAAGACGAATCCGTTCCGTTTGATTGGCCTGTTCATGGTCATCGCGCTGCTCGGCATCGGAGCGATGATCGCGCTCCGCTTCCTGCACGACATGGCCTGAGAGAAAATTGCGCTGCCGGACAAGATTCGGCGAGATTTCCCTTTCATTCCGAAAAAATCGTCGTATATAGCGCGCCGAGACCGCAATCCCGGCTGAGCCGGTTAGGCGGTGGTTCTGGTTGAGACGGGCTGGAGACCGCCGATGACTGCAAGGATCCGGGAATTCCTGGAAAAAGAACGTCCGCCGACGCCCTGCCTCGTGGTCGATCTTGATGAGGTGGAGGCGAACTATCGCGCGCTCGCCGAGGCGCTGCCGCTTACGAAGATCTACTACGCTGTGAAAGCGAATCCGGCGAAGCCGATCCTGGAGCGGCTGATGCCGCTCGGATCCAACTTCGACGCTGCCTCGATCTATGAGATCGAGCACGTGCTCGCCTGCGGCGCGACGCCGGATCGGCTCTCGTTCGGCCACACGGTCAAGAAGCAGGGCGACATCGAGCGCGCCTATCGTCTGGGCATTCGCATGTTTGCCTTCGATTCCGCGCCGGAGCTCGACAAGCTCGCCAAGGCTGCGCCGGGCGCTTCGGTGTTCTGTCGCATCCTGGTGTCCAACCAGAGCGCCGATTGGCCGCTGTCCGACAAGTTCGGCTGTACCATCGAGATGGCGAAGGACCTGCTCGTCGCCGCCCGCGACAAGGGGCTGGATCCCTATGGCGTGTCGTTCCACGTGGGCTCGCAGCAGCGCGATCCCGGCCAGTGGGACCTGGCGATCGGCAAGACCGCGATGCTGTTCACCGATTTGGCCGAGCGCGGCATCGAGATGCGCATGGTGAATCTCGGCGGCGGCTTCCCCGCGCGCTATCGCCAGAAGGTTGAGGGCGTGCCGGTCTACGCGACCGCTATCATGAACGCCATGACCAAGCATTTCGGCAACCGCCTGCCGCAGATGCTGATCGAGCCGGGCCGCGGGCTCGTCGGCGACGCCGGGCTGATCCAGAGCGAGGTGGTGCTGGTCTCGCGCAAGTCCTACGACGCGGAGCGGCGCTGGGTGTATCTCGACATCGGCAAGTTCGGCGGGCTGCCGGAGACGATGGGCGAGGCGATCCAGTACCGCATCACCACGCCGAAGGACGGCGGGCCGACCGGGCCGGTCGTGCTCGCGGGCCCGACCTGCGACGAGGTCGACATCCTTTACGACAAGGCGAACTACGAGATGCCGCTCGACCTGGCGCCGGGCGACAAGATCGAGGTTCATGCCGCCGGTGCCTACACGGCGACCTACTGCTCGGTTGGGTTCAACGGCTTTCCGCCGCTGCGCGAGTTTTACATCTAGGCAAGACCCTCGTGGTGAGCCTGTCGCACCACGAGGGGCCGCCTCATCCTTTGACAGGCTCAGGATGAGGCGCTTAATGAAACACTACGGCTTCTTCCGTTCCTCCGCCGCATTCCGGCTGCGCATCGCGCTCAACCTGAAGGGCGTCGCTGCGGAGCACGTGCTGGTGAATTTCGCCAAGCAGGAGCAGTTCAGTGCGCCGTACCGCAGCGTCAATCCGCAGGCGCGGGTGCCCTCGCTGGTCCTCGACGACGGCACGGTGCTGATCCAGTCTCTCGCCATCATCGAGTGGCTGGAGGAGACCCACCCCAACCCCCCGCTGCTGCCGAAGGACGCCGAGGGGCGAGCGCGGGTTCGCGGGCTCGCTCACCTGATCGCATGCGACATCCATCCGCTCAACAACATCTCGATCCTGAACTACCTACGCGACAAGCTGAACGTGCCGGAGCCCGCGCGCAATGAATGGTACAGGCACTGGGTGGCGCAGGGGTTCGAGGCCTTCGAGGCTTTGCTGGCGAGCTCGCGCGACACTGGCCGATTCTGTCACGGCGACGCGCCGGGGATGGCCGATGTTTGCTTGGTGCCGCAGGTGTTCAACGCCCAGCGCTACGAGTGCCCGCTCGGTGGCTATCCCACGCTCATGCGTGTGTTTGAGTCCTGCATGACGCTGCCGACGTTTGACGCCGCCCAGCCGATGAAGCAGCCCGAGGCCGCGTTCATCAAATAGTCAGCGCTCGCGTTCGCGCTGCTCGCGGATGTTCTTGGCTTCGTTCTCGATGTCCTGGGCGCGCAGCCAGCCTGGCGACCCGCGTGGCAGCAGGCGCGAGGCGCGTTGCGCCTGGCCCTTGGCGTCGACGAGCCGCCCGATGCGCAGGTTGTACTCGGCGCCCGACAGCGCGGACATCCCCATCTGGTCGTCGAGACCATAGGCCGTTGCAGCCAGGCGCCAAGCCACAGGATTTGTGCCGTCGGCGTTGATCGATGCGATGAGGTTGGCGAGCGCCGGCTTGACCAGCTTCGGATCGTTGAGTTCGATCTGTACATGCGCAAGCGACGTACGCAGCAGCGGCTCGTTCGGCGCAAGCCGTACCATCTCCTCATACGGCCCGAGGGCTTCTTTGACGCGTCCATTCTCGAACAGCATCTGGCCCTTGAGCTCGTAGTAGTAAGGGTTCTTCGGCTCTTCCGCGATCAACCCCTCGATGAGCGGCAAAGCCTTCTCGAGCTGCGAGACCCGGTAATAGGCGACGGCGCGGGCATAACGCGCGTAGTTCGAGTTGTCGTCGGGCCTGTACTCCTTGAGCACGCGATCGAGCGGCTCGATGTAGCCGACTAGCTTGGCGCGCATCCGGCGATATTCGTCGTCGAAGCGCGGCGGCTCTGGCGCGTTGGCAAGAGGGGAATGTGCGACGAAGTCGGAGACAAAGGCGGCTCGGTCGCGGGTCAGCGGGTGCGTCTGAACGTAGGGATCCTGACGCCCCACAGCCAGCGCCTCCTGGTCGCCCAGGATGTCGAAGAACTGCGACAGGCCTTTGGCGGATTGATGTGTGGCGGTAAGGAAGTTGAGTGCCGCCTGATCCGCGGAGGCTTCCTGCGTGCGCGAATATGACAGGAACGAGCGCTCCGCGATGTGCATGCCGCCCATGCCGACGGCGGCCGCCGCACCCGCATTGCCGGTGCCAGCGGCGATCAACAGGCCGAGAATCTGCGCCGCCAATGCCTCGCGCGATACATAGCGCAGCTCGTCGGCCATGCGCGCGAGATGTCCGCCTGCGATGTGGCCCGTTTCGTGCGCGAGCACGCCGATGATCTGGTTTGCGCTTTCCGCACGCATCAATAGGCCGGTGGTGATGAAGATGTTCTGCCCGCCGGTGACGAAGGAATTGAGAACGCGATCGTTGAGGAGGTAGACCTTGAGCGCGTCGGGGTCGAGTCCGGCGGCGCCGAACAGTGGCGTGGTGTAGGACCGGATGGTATGTTCGATTTCCGCATCGCGGATCAGGGACTGCGCCGACGCGTGCGACACAATCGCGGTCGTGCCGACGGCGAATGCCGTCGCGGCCGCGGCGACGCGAAGGAACCAGAGCTTGACCAAGAGCGGGCCTCCGAACAAACGGGCAGCACCAGAGATTAGCGCATTATGGCGCCAATTAGGCGCGGTTGCGGCGCTGGCCGCGCTTGGGCTTCTTTCGGCCTGTTTCGGCGATATGGCGCGCTTCGTTTCCATGGAGGATCCGAGCGCTGCGATCGGCATGGGCGTTGCCGCCGACGAGCCGCGCGCCGCCCTCATCGGCCGCGAGGTCCTCGCGTCCGGCGGCTCGGCCGGTGACGCCGCCGTGGCCATGGCCTTCGCGCTGACGGCGACTTATCCCGGACGCGCCTCGCTTGGCGGCGGCGGGGTTTGCGTCGTGCGCGAACCGAAGACGCTCAAGACCGAGGCGCTCGACTTCCTGCCGCGCGCGCCCGCGGCGGCCATCCCGCCGGGTGCGCCGCCCATCGCTGTTCCCGGCCTGGCGCGCGGAATGTTTGCCGTCCATGCCAGGCTCGGCCAGCTGCGCTGGGAGGAGATGGTCTCGCCCGGAGAGCGCATCGCGCGTTTCGGGATCGATGTGAGCCGCGCCTTCGCGCGCGATCTGCCGGGTGCTGCCGCCATGATCGAGCGCGACGCCAACGCGCGCGCGGTATTTGCCAACGACAAGGGCGCGCCGCTTGCCACGGGCGAGCGGATGCGCCAGCTCGACCTGGCGGGACAACTCGGGCGCATCCGCGCCGAGGGCGCCGGCGCGCTCTATTCCGGTCAGGGCGCGCAGGGCTTCGTCGCGGGCGTCCGTGCGCTCGGCGGCGTCATGTCGGTCGAGGATCTGCGCGATTATCGCGCCATCTGGGAGCCTACGCTCAAGGTCAAGTTCGGCGACCACATTGCGCACTTCGCGCCGCAGGCGGTCGGTGGTCTCGCCGCAGCCGAGCTTTGGGCAATGCTCGGCGCTAGCGACAAATGGGATGGCACGCGGGCCGACGAGCGCGCCCATCTGATCGCGGAGGCAACTGCGCGGGCAGGCGTCCCGGTGCCTGTCGACGCGAAGGGCCAGATCGCCCAGGACTGGGGCGACCGCGCTCTGCGCGGCTACGATCCAGCGCGCCACATCGCGGCGAGCCCTGCGCCCGGCGCGGCGTCTGAAGACGGCGAGTCGACCGGCTTCATCGCCATGGATCGGGCCGGCGGCGCAGTCGCCTGCATCTTGACCGCGGGTGGGCTGTTCGGCGTGCACGCGATCGTGCCGTCGACCGGAATCGTCGCCGCGCAGATTCCCGACCCGGCGGCGCTGTGGTCGCTTGCGCCGATGGTCGTGGCGAACGATTTCACCAAGGACACGATACTTGCCGCCGCGGCCGGTGGCGATGCCTCCGCCCCTGTGGCGCTCAACGAAGTGCTGTTGCCGATCCGCGAGAACAAGACGAAGCCCGCCGATGCCGTCAGCGCGCCACGGCTGACCTACAATGCGGCGATCGACGTGACGACAGTCGAATCCACTGGCGATGACATCGCCCGCTCCCTCACTGTGCGCGGCCACCGCGTGGGGCGTGTGCCCGCGCTCGCGCGGGTCAACGTGATGTATTGCAGCGGGGGCACCCGGCGGGAGGGGCAGTCCTGCATGATCGCTACGGACCCGCGCGGCATTGGCCTCGCCTCGGGCGCGGACCGCTAGCATGGCGCTCAAGGTCGCGCGGCGCGGGCGCATCCCGCCGTTCATCGTGATGGACGTGATGCAGGCGGCGGCCGCCCGGGAGGCACAAGGCGCGCACGTGCTGCACCTCGAGCTCGGTCAGCCCTCGTCGGGCACGCCCAAGGGGGTCATCGCGGCGGCGCAGGCCGCGCTCGTGCGCGAGCCGCTCGGCTATACCCTCGCGCTCGGCATTGACCCGTTGCGCGCGCGCATCGCGGCGCATTATCGCGAGCGCCACGACATCGCGGTCGATCCGGCGCGCATCGTGGTGACCACGGGATCGTCGGGCGGATTCATCCTGTCGTTCATCGCATCCTTCGACGAGGGCGATCGCGTCGCGCTCGCCGATCCGAGCTATCCGGGATATCGCAACATCCTGCTCGCGCTCGGCATCGAGCCGGTTGGCCTACCGTCCGGGCCCGAAACGCGGTTCCAGCCTACCGTGGAGCTGCTCGAGCGCGCCAGGCCTCTCGACGGTCTGATCGTGGCGAGCCCGTCCAACCCGGCCGGCACGGTCATCGACACCGGAGAATTCTCGCGCATCATTGCGTATTGCCGCGCCAAGGGAATCCGCCTGGTCTCGGATGAGATCTACCACGGCATCGTGTACGGGCGTGCGCCGGCGACTGCGCTCCGCTTCGATGAGGACGCACTTGTAGTGAATTCGTTCTCGAAATACTTCTCCATGACCGGCTGGCGCATCGGCTGGATGGTGTGCCCACCCGACATCGCGCGCGCCGTCGAATGCCTGGCGCAGAACATCTACATCTCGCCGCCGACCCTCGCGCAGCACGCAGCGATGGCGGCGTTCGACTGCACGGCTGAGCTGGAGGCGAATGTCGCGCGTTATGCCGAGAATCGCGCGCTGCTGCTCGAAGGCCTGTCGCGCGCGGGGTTCGATCGCATCGCGCCGGCGGACGGCGCGTTCTATCTTTACGCAGACGTCTCGGCGCTCACCAACGACTCCGAGGAATTCTGCGCCCGCATGCTGGCCGAGACTGGGGTCGCGACGACTCCCGGGATCGACTTCGACCAGGGGCGGGGACGCGCCTATCTGCGGATCTCATACGCCGGTGCGACCGCCGACATGGTCGACGCGATTGAGAGGCTCGAGCGCTGGACGAAGCGGCGTTAGCCCTTGCCGCTGACCCGTTGCCACCAGCCGCGGCGCGCAGGCTTGGGTGGTTCCCCCGACGGCGTAGGCTCGGCGGCCACGGGTTCGGGCTGCAGTCGCGGTTCAGGCTCAATTGCCCGTACCGGCTCGGGCACGTGACTCGGTTCCGGCTCACGCGTGCGCGGTGCCGCCTTGGGTGTGCCGGATGACCAAGCGATCTCGTCGGCTGACGGCTGCGGTGGCTCGTAGCGCGGCTCCGGCGCTTGCGGTTGCTCCTCCGCGCCAGTCGCCCATGCAACCTCCGACGCGCTTGGTACCGTCCCGGCGATTTCGTCGAACACGCGAACCCCGCCGGGTCCGCGCTGTTCACCGCCGCCTTCGCGACCGCCGCGCCGCCGTCCGCCACGCCGTCCGCGCCGGCGCCTACGCGGCTCGCCGTCCGGCCCCATGGCAGGGCCGCGCTGTCCCTGATCCAGGCCTTGAACGAAGCCACTCGGCTGCGCCTCGCCGAAGTCGAGATCGGGCTGCGGCGCTTCGGCCAGATCCTGGACCTCGCCCTCGGCTGCCGCGTGTGGTTGTTGGACGTGCGGCGGCTGATGCGGACGCTCACCGTGTGGGCGTTCCTCGCCGCCGCGTCCGCGCCGGCGCCGGCGCCGACGGCGGCGCCCGCCGCCCTCGCGGCCCGCGCCCTCGTGACGCTGGGCGTCGCCGTGCGACT
>Ga0316628_100003162_pt1 | contig 12573 bp, 5 predicted proteins | sample OWC_Aug_M2_C1_D5_FD_207648 | JGI IMG/M metagenome (GOLD analysis project Ga0316628, IMG submission 207648) | Wetland soil microbial communities from Old Woman Creek delta, Ohio, United States - OWC_Aug_M2_C1_D5_C | ecosystem: Environmental > Terrestrial > Soil > Wetlands | place: USA: Ohio...
CGCCCGCCAGGACGTCGACACCGAGGCCGCCACGGTCAAGCAGCTCGAAGGCGTCGTCACCACCGACCGCGCAGCGGTCGGCACGGCGCGCCTCAACCTCGGCTACAGCCGCGTCGTGGCGCCGGTCAACGGGCGCGTCGGCCTGCGCGCCATCGACGTCGGGAACTACATATCGGCCGGCGACGCCAACGGGCTCGTGGTCCTGACCGAGGTCGCCCCGATCGACGTGGAGTTCACCGTTCCGCAGGACGAGGCGCCGCAGGTCATGCAGCGCGCCGCGCGCGCCGCCCTGCCGGTCGCGGCCCTCGACCGTACCCGGACGACCGAGCTCGCCCACGGAGTCTTCTCCACCCTGGACAACCAGGTCGACCCGACCACCGGCACGGTGCGCGCCAAGGCCCGCTTCCCGAACGGCGACGGGGCCCTGTTCCCCAACCAGTTCGTCAACGTGCGCGTCCAGCTCGACACCCTGCACAACGCCGTCGTCGTGCCGGTCACGGCGGTACGCACCGGCCCGAACGGCGACTTCGTATGGATCGTCCAGCCCGACCAGACCGTCGCCATGCGGCCGGTCAAGCGCGGCCAGACGACCGCCACCCAGGTCGTCGTCCTCTCGGGCCTGAGCCCCTGCGAGCGGGTCGTCACCGACGGCGGCGACCGGCTGCAGGAGGGCGGGCGGATCCTGCTCCCCGGCCAGGCGGGTCGCGGCGGCTTCGGGCGCGGCGGTCGCGGCGGTCGTGGAGGCCGCGGCGGCTACGGTCGCGGCGGCGGGCAGGGCGCTGCCGCAGCGCGTGGCGGTCCGGGCGCCGGCGCCGCGGCCGGTCCCGCCTTCACGCCGGCCGCCGGCTGCCCCGGCTCCCCGGGTCGCGCCGTAGCGCCGGCCCCGCAGCCCGGCGGCGGCGCGGCGCCTGCGGGCGGCCAGGCCGCGGGCGGCTCCGCCCCGGGCGGCTTTGCGCCCTCGCCGGAGATGCAGGCCGCGCGCGCGGCCCTGCGGCAGGCCTGCGCCGCCGACATGGCGAAGCTCTGCGCGGACCAGCAGGGGTTCGGCGCCTTCCGCTGCCTGCGCCAGAACGCCGACAAGGCCAGCGGCGCATGCCAGGCCGCCCTGGCCCGCATGCCGCGCCGCGGCGGCGGCGGAGGCGGGCCTCCGGGCGGCGGCTGATGTCGGACGCCCGCGACGAGGAATTCGGGCCCCCTGGCCGGCGTCCGTCGGGCGTCCGGCCGGCGGGCGGCGGACCCTCGCGGCCTTTCATAATGCGCCCGATCGCCACCTCTCTCCTGATGGTGGCGATCGTGCTCGCGGGCCTGGTCGGGCTCAGGCTCATGCCGCTCTCGGCGCTGCCGCAGGTCGACTACCCCACGATCCAGGTCCAGACGCTGTACCCGGGCGCGAGCCCGGACGTCATGGCCCAGACGGTCACCGCGCCGCTCGAGCGCCAGTTCGGCCAGATGTCGGGCCTGCAGCGGATGAGCGCCGTCAGCTCCGCCGGCGCCTCGGTCATCACCCTGCAGTTCGACCTCACCCAGAGCCTGGACGTGGCGGAGCAGTCGGTGCAGGCCGCGATCAACGCCGGCGCAGCCCTATTGCCGGCCGACCTGCCCGCGCCGCCGGTCTACGCCAAGGTGAACCCCGCCGACGCGCCCATCCTGACGCTGGCCGTCACATCCGACACCGTACCGCTCACCGAGGTGCAGAACCTCGTCAACACCGAGCTGGCCCAGAAGATCAGCCAGGCGCCGGGCGTCGGCCTCGTGACGCTCAGCGGCGGCCAGCGGCCGGCCGTGCGCATCCAGGTCGACGTCCAGGCGCTCGCCTCCCGTGGCCTGGGGATGGACTCGGTCCGCACCGCCATCACCAACGCCAACGCCAACGCCGCCAAGGGCTCGATCGACGGCCCGCTCCGCTCCTACGCGATCAACGCCAACGACCAGCTGGTCTCCGCCGAGGACTACAAGACTCTCGTCGTGGGCTACCGAAACGGCGCGCCGGTCCGGCTGAGCGATGTCGCCCAGGTGGTGGATTCCGCCGAGAACGTCCGCCTGGCGGCCTGGGCGAACCTGACGCCCGCGATCATCGTCAACATCCAGCGCCAGCCCGGCGCCAACGTCATCCAGACGGTGGACGCCATCAAGAAGCAGTTGCCGTCGCTGACCGGCGGACTGCCGCCCGCCGTCAAGGTGACGATCCTCTCCGACCGGACGACCGGCATCCGCGCCTCGGTGCACCATGTGGAGCTGGAGCTCTTCCTGGCGGTCGCCCTCGTGGTGATCGTGATCTTCCTCTTCCTCCACAGCCTCAGGGCCACCGCGATCGCGAGCCTCGCCGTGCCGGTCTCGCTGGTCGGCGCCCTCGGGGTGACCTACCTGCTGGGCTACAGCCTCAACAACCTGTCGCTCATGGCGCTCACGATCGCGACCGGCTTCGTGGTCGACGACGCCATCGTCATGCTCGAGAACATCGCCCGCCACGTGGAGGATGGCGAGACGCCGTTCCAGGCGGCCCTCAACGGCGCGCGGCAGATCGGCTTCACGATCATCAGCCTGACCGTCTCGCTGATCGCGGTGCTGATCCCGCTGCTGTTCATGCGCGAGGTGGTCGGGCGGCTGTTCCGCGAGTTCGCGGTGACGCTCGCCATAACCATCCTGATCTCGGCGGTGGTCTCGCTGACGCTCACCCCCATGCTGGCCGCCCGCTGGCTGACCCAACATCCGGACGCCGAGGGCGGCGCGCTCGGCCGCCGTTCCAAGGCGATCTTCGACGCGCTCCTGATCCGCTACGACCGCGCGCTGGGCTGGGTGCTTGACCGCGAGCGCGCGACCCTGTTCGTCGCCGTCGGCACGCTGGTCTTCACGGCGCTCCTGTACCTCGTGATCCCCAAGGGCCTGTTCCCGACCCAGGACACCGGCCAGCTCCAGGCGCGCACGCTCGCGGCCCGCGACATCTCCTTCTCCCGAATGAGCGAGCTGCAGCAGCAGGCGGCGGCGGAGATCCTGAAGGATCCGGCCGTGGCCAACCTCAGCTCGCTGGTGGGCGTCGACGCCGCGACCAACAGCCGGCTCAACACGGGCCAGATGCTCATCGACCTGAAGCCGAACCACGGCTCGCAGGACGCGGTGATGCAGCGGCTGAAGCAGCGCGCCGCCGCCGTCCCCGGCATCGCCCTCTATCTGCAGCCGACGCAGGACCTGACCATCGACGCCGAGACCGGGCCCACGCAGTACCGGCTGTCGCTCGAGGGCGCGAACACCCAGACCGTGGAAGAGTGGGCGACGCGCCTCGCCGCGAAGCTCGGCGGGCTCAGGCAGCTCGCCAACGTCACGACCGACGCCAACGCCACGGCGCCGGCGATCTTCGTCGACGTCGACCGCGACACCGCCGCCCGGCTCGGGGTCTCGACCGCCACGGTCGACGACATCCTCTACTCCGCCTTCGGCCAGCGCATCGTCTCGACCATCTTCACCGAGACGAACCAGTACCGCGTGATCCTGGAGGCCAACCCGGGTTTCGCCACCACCGCAGACATGGTCGGCCAACTCCGCATCCCGACCAGCAGCGGCCAGTCGACGCCGCTCTCGGCGATCGCCACGGTCCGCGAACAGGACGCCCCGCTGCAGGTGACCCACGTCGCCCAGTTCCCGGCGGCGACGGTGAGCTTCGACACCGCCCCGGGGGTCTCGCTGGGCGCCGCCGTCCGAGCGGTCCGCGGCGCGGCGCGCGACGTCGGCATGCCGCCCTCGGTCACCATGACCTTCCTCGGCGCCGCGGGCGCCTACCAGAGCGCGCTCGGCAACGAGCTGTGGCTGATCCTGGCGGCAGTGGTCTGCGTCTACATCGTGCTGGGCGTGCTCTACGAGAGCTACGTCCACCCCCTGACGATCCTCTCGACCCTGCCCTCGGCCGGCGTGGGCGCCCTGCTCGCCCTGATGCTGACCGGCCATGACCTCAGCGTCATCGCGATCATCGGCATCATCCTGCTCATCGGCATCGTGAAGAAGAACGCGATCATGATGATCGATTTCGCGATCGACGCCGAGCGCGAGGAGGGCAAGAGCCCGCGCGAGGCGATCCGCCAGGCGGCGCTCCTCCGCTTCCGGCCGATCCTGATGACCACCATGGCGGCGCTGTTCGCCGCCGTCCCCCTGATGATCGGTTTCGGGGAAGGCGCCGAGCTCCGCCGCCCGCTGGGCATCGCCATCTTCGGCGGCCTGATCCTTTCACAGCTCCTCACGGTCTTCACGACGCCGGTCATCTACCTCGCGTTCGACCGGCTGCAGCCGCGCAGGCGGCGGACGGGGGCCGCGGCCGGCGAGCCCGGCGCGGAGCCGGCCAGGTGAACCTCTCGGCGCCCTTCATCCGCAGGCCGGTGGCGACGGTGCTGCTCACCGTGGGCGTCGCGCTCGCCGGGATCGCCGCCTTCTTCGTCCTGCCCGTGGCCCCGCTGCCGAACGTCGACTACCCGGCGATCTCGGTGAGCGCCAATCTCGCCGGCGCGAGCCCGGCGACCATGGCCTCCAGCGTCGCCACGCCCCTCGAGCGCAGGCTCGGGATCATCTCGGGGGGCAACGAGATCACCTCGTCCAGCTCCACGGGCTCGACGCGGATCTCCCTGCAGTTCGACCTCTCCAAGAACATCGACCAGGCCGCGCGCGAGGTGCAGGCGGCGATCAACGCCGCGCGCGTCGACCTGCCGGCCACGCTGCGAGCCAACCCGACCTACCGAAAGCGCAACGCCGCCGAGCAGCCGGTCGTCATCCTGGCGCTCACCTCCCAGACCCGCACGCCCGGCCAGATCTACGACGCGGCCAGCAACATCGTGCAGCAGCGCCTCAGCCAGGTCGCGGGCGTCGGCGAGGTGGAGATCGGCGGCTCCTCGCTTCCGGCCGTCCGCGTCGAGCTGGCGCCCTATGCGCTGAACGCCTACGGCCTTTCCGGGGAGGACGTCCGCGCGGCCGTCCAGGCCGCCAGCGCCAACCGGCCCAAGGGCGCGGTCGACGACGGGGCGCGGCGCCTGCAGGTCTACACCAACCGCAGCGGCCACACGGCGGCCGACTACCGCGACCTCGTCATCGCCTGGCGGAACGGCGCGCCGGTGCGGCTGCGGGACGTGGCCGAGGTCACCGACAGCGTCCAGGACCTTCGCACCCTCGGCCTGTTCAACGGCCAACCGGCCATCGTGGTCCTGGTCACCCAGCAGCCCGGCGCCAACATCATCCAGACCGTCAACAACGTGATGGGCGTCCTGCCGCAGCTCCGGGCGGAGCTGCCGGGCGACATCCGGATCCAGGTCGCCTCCGACGCCACGACCTCGATCCGCGCGTCGCTGCGCGAGATCGAGATCACGCTGCTGATCTCCGTCGTGCTCGTCGTGCTGGTGGTGAGCGCCTTCCTGCGCAGCGCCCGCGCCACCCTCATCCCGGCGGTGGCGACCATCGTCTCCCTGCTCGGGACGTTGGGGGCGATGTATGCGCTCGGCTTCTCGATCAACAACCTGTCGCTGATGGCGCTGACCGTCGCGACCGGCTTCGTCGTCGACGATGCGATCGTGGTGCTGGAGAACACCAGCCGCCACCTTGAGGCCGGCATGGGCCGCTTCCAGGCGGCTCTCCTCGGCGCCCGCGAGGTGGGCTTCACCGTCCTGTCGATCTCGGTCTCGCTGGTCGCCGTGTTCATCCCGCTGCTGTTCATGGGCGGGCAGGTCGGGCGCCTGTTCAGGGAGTTCGCGGTGACGCTGTCGGCGGCGGTGATGATCTCGCTCGTCATCTCGCTCACCACCACGCCCATGATGTGCGCCTGGCTGCTCCGCCGTCAGGCGCAGGGCCGCCGGCGCAACCCGCTCGCCCGCTTCGCCGAGGCTGGCTGGCGGCGCGCGCTCGCGACCTACGAAGGCAGCCTGGACTGGGCGCTGGCGAACAAGGCGCTGGTCCTCTTGATCCTGGCCGCGGTGATCGGGCTGAACGTCTACCTCTACACCGCCGTGCCCAAGGGCTTCTTCCCGCAGCAGGACAGCCGCAGGCTGAACGGCGGCCTGCGCGCGGACCAGAGCATCTCCTCGCGCGCCATGGGCGACAAGCTCCGCCAGATGCAGCGCATCATCGGCCGCGATCCGGCCGTGCAGTCGGTGGTGGGCTTCACGGGCGGCGGCCGCGCGGGCGGCGGCTTCCTCGCGGTGCAGCTCAAGCCGCCGTCCGAGCGCAAGGGCGTGAAGGGGCAGGACGTGATCGCCCGCCTGCGCCCGCAGCTCTCCCGCGTGACCGGCGTGGCGGTGTTCCTCAACCCGCAGCAGGACGTGCGCATGGGCGGGCGCGGCGGCAACGCGCTCTACCAGTACACGCTGAAGGCCGACAACGGGGCCGACCTGCGCGCCTGGACGATCAGGCTCAGCGAGGCGCTGAAGTCCGAGCCCGCGCTGACGGACATCGACAACGACGTGCAGGACAACGGGATCGAGGCCTTCGTCACCGTCGACCGCGACACCGCCGCCCGGCTCGGGCTCACCGCCCGCGACGTCGACAACGCCCTCTACGACAGCTTCGGCCAGCGCCAGATCGCCACCCTCTACGAGGACGTGAACCAGTACAGCGTCGTCGAGGAGAACGACCGTCCCTACGGCGAATCCGCGGGCTCGATCAGCGGCGTGAACGTCGCCGCCCGCGGCGCGGCGCCGACCGCGGTCCAGGCTCCCACGGCGGCGGCTTCGCGCATCGCCGGCGTCTATCAACCGATCGCGGGCCGGTCGGGCGTGCAGGCCTCGGGGCCGGCGATCACGCCCTCGCTCGGCGGCGTGGCCTTCCAGCCCGCCCGGAGCGGTGGCGGCGGGGCCGCGGCGGCGCCCGCGCCGCGAGCCGGCGGCGCCGGGGGCGTCCCGAACGAACCGGCCCGGACGCCGTTCGAAGGCCCCTCGACCTCGAACCTCCCGGCTACGCCCGCCGCGGTCGGAGGCGGCGCCGCCGGCCCATCGTCCGATATCCAGGTCGCGGGCGGGACGTCCAGAGGCGGCGGAGTCGGGGGCGCGTCCGCCGCCGCCCAGGTCCCCGGCTCCGCCGCGGCTGGCGCCAACCCGCCGCGCGCCAACCCGGGCCTGCGCGATTCCGCCACAGGCGCGGGCGTCTCGACCGCCGCCAACCGCATGATCCCGCTGCCGGCGCTCGCCAGCTTCGCCGAGCGCGCGAGCCCGGCCAGCGTCAACCACCAGGACGCCGAGCTCGCCGCCACCATCTCCTTCAACCTGGCGCCGGGGAAATCGCTCAGCGACGCCCAGGCCGCCTTCGCCGACGCCGAGGCGCGGATCGCCATGCCGACCAACGTCCGCGGCGGCTTCCAGGGCACCGCCCGCAGCTTCCAGGCGCAGCTCAAGCAGGAGCCGATCCTCGTGGTCGCGGCGCTGGTGGCGATCTACATCGTGCTGGGCGTGCTCTACGAGAGCCTGATCCACCCGATCACCGTGCTGTCGACCCTGCCCTCGGCGGGAGTCGGCGCGGTGCTGGCGCTGCTCCTCTTCCACATGGAGTTCTCGATCATCGCCCTGATCGGCGTCTTCCTGCTGATCGGCATCGTGAAGAAGAACGCCATCCTGATCATCGACTTCGCCCTGGACGCGGAGCGATCGCGGGGGCTCACGCCGGAGGCGGCGGTGCGCGAGGCCTGCCTGCTGCGCTTCCGGCCGATCCTGATGACCACCCTCTCCGCGGGCCTGGGCGTCCTGCCGCTCGCCATCGGCTTCGGCGAAGGCTCGGAGCTCCGCCAGCCGCTGGGCGTCGCCATCATCGGCGGGCTGATCGCGAGCCAGCTCCTGACGCTGCTCACCACGCCCGTCGTCTACATCTACCTCGACCGCCTCCGCCCGAAGGGGCGCGACGAGCGGTTCCTGAGCCGTGCGGGCGCCGCCGTCGCGCCGGCGCCGGCCCAAGGGTGAGCCCCATGCGCCTCCGCAACATCCGTCCGCCGCTCGCCAGCCTGGCCGCCGCCGCCCTCATGGGGTGCATGGCGGGGCCGGACTACCATCGACCGTCGATGCCGCTCGCCACCGCCTACAAGGAGCAGGGCTGGACGCCCGCCCAGCCGGCCGAGCTCAGCCCCAAGGGCGACTGGTGGACCGTCTTCGGCGACCCGACGCTCTCGGCGCTCGAGGCGCGCGTGGCCATCGACAACCAGAACGTCGCCGCCGCCGAGGGCGCCTACCGCCAGTCCGAGGCCCTGGTGCGCGAGCAGCGCGCGGCGCTCTTTCCGACCGTGACCCTCGACGGCGGGGTGACCCGGTCCGGCGGCGGGCGCGGCGGCGGCGGGACGATCATCACCCAGGGGGCCGGCGGCACGGGGATCGTCTCGGGCGGGGGTGGCCGCTCGACGACCAACTACCGCGTGAGCCTCGGCGCGAGCTGGGAGCCGGACGTCTGGGGCCGCATCCGCCGCTCCATCGAGAGCGCCCGCGGGAACGCCCAGGCGAGCCAGGCGGACCTCGCCGCGGCCACCCTGTCCGCACAGGGCTCGCTGGCCGCGGACTACTTCGACCTGCGGGAACTCGACGCCGAGGCCGCACTCATGCGCGAGGAGGTCGCCGGCTTCACCCGCAGCCTGCAGATCGCCCAGAACCGCTACAACGCCGGGATCGCGCCCCACAGCGACGTGCTCCAGGCGCAGAGCCAGCTCGCCTCCACCCAGGCCGACCTCGCCGACCTCGAGCGCCGCCGCGCCGCCTTCGAGCACGCCATCGCCGTCCTGGTCGGCCAGACGCCGGAGACCTTCGGCCTCGCGGCCGAGGCCGCCTGGAGCCCGACCATCCCCGCCATCCCGGCCGGCGTGCCCTCGGGCCTCCTGCAACGCCGGCCCGACATCGCCGCAGCCGAGCGGCGCGCCGCCTCCGCCAGCGCCCAGATCGGCGTCGAGACGGCCGCCTACTTCCCGAGCCTGACGCTCACCGGCTCCTACGGATTCGCCGCCACCGAGCTCGGCCGGCTGTTCAGCGCCTCGAACAGCCTCTGGTCGATCGGCGCAAGCGTCGCCCAGACGGTGTTCAACGGCGGCCTCACCCGCGCCCGCGTCGGCGCCGCTCGCGCCGCCTACGACGAGGCCGTGGCGCGCTACCGCCAGACGGTGCTCGCCGCCCTGCAGGACGTGGAGGACCAGCTCGCCGCCTCGCGCGTGCTCGCGGGCGAGTACGACCTGCGCCGCCAGTCCGCCGCCGACGCCGACCTCGCCGCGACCATGGTGCTCAACCAGTACCGCGAGGGGCAGGTCGCCTACACCAACGTCGTCACCGCGCAGGTGGCCGCGCTCAACGCCCGCCGCACCTACCTGCAGGCCGCGCTCTCCCGCCAGACCACGGCGGTCGCCCTCGTCCAGGGTCTCGGCGGCGGCTGGTCCGCGCCGTCCTGACCAGCGCGGCGTCTCAGGCGAGCGGCAGGCCGACGTAGTTCTCGGCCAGCGCGGTCCGGGCGGCGCGCGACTCGCGGATATAGGCCAGCTCCGCGAGCTGCATCTTGCGGTCGAACCCCTCGGTCCCGGGGAAACGATGGGTCAGTCCCGTGAGCCACCACGAGAACCGCTCCGCCATCCACACACGAGCGAGCGCCCGATCCGAGTAGCCGTCGAGCGCGGCCGACGAACCGCCGCCGTAGAAGGCGGCAAGGGCGCGGCTGAGAACCAGCACGTCCGCGGCCGCGAGGTTCAGGCCCTTCGCCCCGGTCGGCGGCACGATGTGCGCCGCATCGCCGGCCAGGAACAACCGGCCGTAGCGCATCGGCTCGGTCACGAAGCTCCGCAGGGGGGCGATGCTCTTCTCGAAGGCGGGGCCGCGGGTCAGGCGCGCGGCCGCTTGCTCCCCGAGCCTCAGGCACGCCTCGTCCCAGAACCGCTCGTCCGGCCAATCCTCCAGGCGCGCGTCCAGAGGACACTGTATGTAGTAGCGGCTTCGGGTCGCCGATCGCATGCTGGCGAGCGCAAACCCGCGCTCGTGGTTCGAGTAGATCAGCTCGTGGCTGCACGGCGGAACCTCAGCCAGCACGCCCAGCCAGCCGAACGGATACACGCGCTCGTAGGTGCGCACGGCTTCGGCGGGGATCGACGCGAAGCTGACGCCGTGCGATCCGTCACAACCGGCGATGAAGTCGCACTCGAGCCGCTGCTCGGCGCCGTCGATGCGCCATGTCACCCAGGGATGCTCGCTTGCGATATCGTGGAGCGCGACGTCTTCCGCATTCCAGATCAAGTGCAGTCCGCGGGCCTCGGCCGCGTCGAAGAGGTCCTTCATGACCTCCTGCTGCCCGTACACGAAGATTCCCGGCCCGCCGCTGAGCTCCGACAGATCGACGCGGAACGTCTCGCGGTCATAGGCGAGGTTGATGCCGGTGTGGATCAGGCCCTCGTGGCGCAGCCGTTCGTCGAGATCGAGCGACCCCAGGATCTCGGCGGTGAGCGGCTCGAGCACGCCGGCGCGGACGCGCTTCTCCACATAGGCGCGGTCACGCCGTTCCAGGACGACGCAGTCCACGTGGACCCGCGCCAGCAGGTGCGCCAGCAACATGCCGGCGGGCCCCGCCCCGACGATGGCGACCTTCGTTCGGCTCACGCTTCAAGCCTGGCCGTCGCCTCCCTCGGCAGCTCCGCCTTTTCGCAGTCCGCCAGGTAGGCGTGGATCTGAGCGACGACGGCCGCGCCTTCGCCGACGGCGGCGGCGACGCGCTTGGTCGATCCGGAGCGCACGTCGCCGATCGCGAAGACCCCGTCCACACTGGTCATCAGCCCCGGCGAATTGTCCTCGCCGCGCCGCGCCGCCGCGCCGGTGAGCACGAATCCCTTGTCGTCGATGGCGATCGGGCAATTCTCGAGCCACGGGGTGCAGGGATCGGCGCCGAAGAACAGGAACAGGTGCCGCATCGGCCGTTCCGAGACCGCGCCGGTGGTCCTGTCGCGCCAGGCCAGGCGGCTCAGCGACCCGGCGGCGTCGACCTCGACCCGCTCGAGCTCGGTCCGGGTCAGGAGCGCGATGTTCGGCTGGGCGCGGATGCGGTCGATGAGGTAGCGGGACATCGTGGCTTCCAGTCCCGGCCCGCGAACGAGCATCCAGACCTTGGCCGCCCGGCTCGCCAGATAGACGGCGGCCTGGCCGGCGGAGTTGCCGCCGCCGACCAGGGCCACCTCCTGCCCGGCGCAGAGACTCCCTTCGACGGGCGAGGCCCAGTAGTGGACGCCGTCCCGTTCCCCCTCTCTCAGCCCGGGCGCCTCCGGCCTTCGGTATTCGGCGCCGGTGGCGATGACCACGGTGCGCGCGCGCAGCGCCGGCCCGTCGGCAAGCTCCAGGACGTAACCGTCCGCCTGGGCGCAGTCGAGCCGCGCCACGGCGCCCGGGATCACCACGTCGGCGCCGAACTTCTGCGCCTGGATGAAGGCGCGCGAGGCGAGCGCCTGGCCCGAGATCCCGGTCGGAAAGCCCAGGTAGTTCTCGATGCGCGAGGAGGCGCCCGCCTGGCCTCCGAAGGCGCGGGCTTCGAGCACCGCGACCGAAAGGCCCTCGGAAGCGGCGTAGACCGCGGTCGCCAGGCCGGCGGGACCGGCGCCCACCACCGCCACGTCGTACCGCCGACCGGGTTCCAGCGGGGGCAGCAGGCCGAGCCCCTCCGCAAGCTGGTGCTCGCTCGGATTGCGCAGCACCGTGCCGTCGCCGGCGAGCACGATCGGCAGCTCGCCCGGCTCCGGCCGCAGCGACGCCAGCAGGGCGTCGGCATCGTGCTCGAACTCGGGATCCAGCACCCGATGGGGAAGGCTGTTGCGGGCCAGGTAGGTCTGCAGGCGAACGAGGTCGGGGTGCCCGTGCGGGCCGACCAGGACCGGTCCGCCCGCGCCGGATTCGATCAGGCCGACCCGCCTGAGGATCAGCGCCCGCATGATGCGCTCGCCGAGCTCGGCCTCCGCGATCACCAGGGCCCGGAGGCCGGCCGGCGGGATCACCAGCGCCTCGACCGCCGAGTGCGCGCGGGCGTCGATGAACGAGGCGCGTCCCGAAAGCTGGCCGACTTCTGCGAGGAAGTGGCGGGCAGGGTAGGGCGTGACGGGGGCGTCGTGGCCCAGTCCGTCGCGGCGGATGACGTCGACCCGCCCCGACAGGAGCACGATCATCCCGCGCCCCACGTCGCCGGCGCGGGCCAGGTAGTCGCCTTCCGCGTACCGGCGGATCTCGCCGAAGGGGCGCAGCCGGTCGATCTCCCCATCCGTCAGCGGAAAGTACATCTGTTCCCGCCGGGCTCGCACGACCGGAGGCGCGTATTCAGCCATGATGGTCTTCCGACAGCCCGCTCGAGCGCATCACGGACCCGCGCCGCTGTCCAGCCGGCGCGCCGGGCGAGCCTGGAGCCCGCGAGCGAGGCCTACGACCTCGGGGCGCTCAATCCCGGCCCATCGTGAAGACGGGCTCGAAGCAGCCCAGGATGAGCCGCCTGGCGTCGAACGGCGGCTCGCCGGACCCATCCAGGCGCCCGTCCTCGTGCATCCTGGCCTCGGCCGCGTGGAAGCTGTCCCGGTCGGGCCAGACCTGCCAGGTGAAGACGATCTTCTCGCCCTCCTTGGCCGCGACGGCGCGG
>Ga0316628_100003163_pt1 | contig 12571 bp, 15 predicted proteins | sample OWC_Aug_M2_C1_D5_FD_207648 | JGI IMG/M metagenome (GOLD analysis project Ga0316628, IMG submission 207648) | Wetland soil microbial communities from Old Woman Creek delta, Ohio, United States - OWC_Aug_M2_C1_D5_C | ecosystem: Environmental > Terrestrial > Soil > Wetlands | place: USA: Ohio...
CGAGCATGGCCCTGATGATCTCCGGCATCATGAAGTCTGGCGGCATGGCAACACCCGACCAGATTCGAGGGTTGCAGAACATGGCGCAGCACATCGTTGCGCACGTTGGCATCATCGCACAGGACAAGAACGAGAAAGATCGGGTGAAGGAATACGGGGACAACCTTGGGAAGTTGATGAACGAAGTCAAAGCCATGGCGCAGCGGTTGGCTGAGAAGCTCAAGACGCAGAATGGCGGGCAGCCGGGAATCGATCCGAAGGAACTGCAAAAGGCCCAGGCGGCAGAGCGAATGGCTCAGATCAAACAGCAGAACACCCGCGAGAGCCACGCCCAGCGGACCGTTCAGCGCCAGATCGCCTTCGAGCACCAACAGCAACAGGACGCCCAGCGTCACGCGATGGAGCTTGCCGCCGAAGAGCGACACCTGCAAATCGAGTCTGCGTCCAAGAGAATGAAGACGTTCGACGAGAATTCTGAGTAGCCACAAATGAATGCGATCTGTCTGTCGGGAAACGAAATCGTTGAAAAAGTCCAAGCAAGGCAACTGTCCAGCCTGGGCTTGGAAGTTGATTCCGAGCACGCCGATGAATGCTTGGCGTCGTATCTTCGTAGCGGCTGGACTTTGATTGAGTCGCGCCCCATTTCCGGCGGATGGTTTCTCAAGCTCGTCAAACCATGGCGCGACCGTTTCAAAGTCGCTCCGATTGAAGGACCGAAGACGCTGCTCGAAACGGTAGAAGCATCGTGAATATCAGCATCAAAAGCATACCGCACGACCACCAACGGTACGAGACTGTCGGCGACTGGTTTTATGAGAAGGACAACCTTACGGGTTTGAGGACGCTCAACATCCGAGTCAGCCACATGCCCGACTGGCGTTTCATTTTGCTGGTAGGCATTCACGAGCTGATCGAGGCCGAGCTTTGCACTTACTCAGGAATCTCTCAGGACAAGGTCGATGCGTTCGACCTTCAGTTCGAGAAAGACCACACGGCCGGGAAGCACTCGCCGATCGAAGAGCCCGGCGATGACGTGAACGCGCCTTACTACCAGCAACACCAGATCGCCACCGGGATCGAGAGGATCATGGCGGCGTTCCTTCTGGTCGATTGGAATGAATACGCAGAAACAGTCGAATCACTCAGTAAAACCCCTCACTATGGAGCTGAAGTTCCACCCGAGTAAAATCCGGGAGAGCTTGAAAAAGCAGAGGGAATCGCACACTGTTTTGATATGTGGCCACTCAAAGACACCAACGAATACGGCGTCCTTCTGATAGATAAGAATTTCAGAATCGGCCAAGAGATTCGTGAGGCTCTTCACAAGAATCCTGATGCAATCATCCTGCTTAGGCCGTCCACCGGTCCGCGTTCTCCTGACCAACAGGCAATCGCCGCAGCACGGGGAAAGCGGTTAAGGAAAGAAAATGAAGCCAGTCTCCGAAGTAACCGCGCTGGTCTTTGATCACGGCCTGTTCATGCCGCTGGCCCTTGAACTGGCCAAGGAATATGACCGCGTCCTGTATTACACGCCCTGGGAGCGCGGATTTCCGACCGTCAACGACTGCATCCTTGGCGACGGATTCGATGGAATCGAACGCTGCAACGACTTCTGGCCCATCCTCGACGAAATCGACCTGTTCGTGTTCCCCGACATCCAGCACGCCGGCCTGCAGCTCTACCTTGAGAGCATCGGCAAGCCGGTTTGGGGCAGTCACGCGGCTGATTCGATCGAGATCAAGCGCGAGAAGTTCCTTGGGCTATTGAAGTCGCTGGGCCTTCCGTGTCCTGAGTGGGTGCCGATCGACGGTCTTACCGCGCTGCGCGATCATCTGAAGGACAAGAAGGACAAGTTTATCAAAATCTCCCGGTTTCGAGGTTCGATGGAGACCTGGCACTGGCGATCTTGGGAGGCCGACGAAAGCCGTCTCGACCAACTGGCGGTCGACTTGGGGCCGGCCAAGGAACAGATTCGGTTCCTCGTGTTCGAGCCAATTGACGCGGAAATTGAGGTTGGTTACGACGGCTATTGCATCGACGGCCAATTCCCGAAGCTGGGCATTCAGGGTTACGAAGCCAAAGACCGTGGGTTCCTGTGCCGAATCCAACAATACGATCAACTGCCCCGACACGTTCAGGAGGTCAACGCAAAGTTCGGACCGGAACTGGCCAAGTACCGATACCGAAACTTCTGGAGCACGGAGATTCGAGTCACCGATGAAGGCGAGGGAATTTTCATCGACCCGTGCTGCCGCTGCCCGTCTCCGTCCACGGAAGCCCAGCTTTCGATCTACGGCAACACGCCCGAAATCGTCTGGCACGGAGCACATGGCGAACTGATTGAACCAGTGCCGCGCGCCCTGTTCTCAGCGTCTGCCGCCCTCACGGTTAAAGATGACCGAAAGTTGTGGCTCTCGGAAGTGTTCCCCAAGGAACTGGACGAATTCCTGTATTTCCTGCGTGCCTGTCGGATCGGTGACGCGACGGTGTTCCCTGCCAGCGAAGAGAACGGCCCGGAAATCGGATGGCTATCCGTCGGCGGAAACACTCCGACTGAGGCCGTCGAAAAGCTCATCGAACTGTCGAAGCAGGTTCCGGACGGGGTCGAAGTCCACACTGAGACTATTGCCGATCTAATCAAGCAGATTGACACAGCCCAGGAACAGGGTGTTAGATTCTCCAAGGACATGCCCTCGCCGGGTATTGTGGCAGAATCATGAACGGCTCAATCGCATCGGGATGCCAGTTCGGTCAGCACATGGTCAACCAAGGCCCGCGCTTCGATAACCAGATTCGCAAAGGCCGACGGCGCCGGGAAAATCAGGTCGTCTCGAAAGCGGGCATCATCCGGCCCGACAAACGGAAAAAGGTGAAATTCCTGTGAGCGACAAAAATCCCATCGACGCCCCGCCGCCGCAGAGTTTTCCGCAATACGCCGCGCCGACTGGTGTTCCGATAGCGACTGCGCAGCAGACCAAGCCGCTCATGAAGATGATGAAGAGCTTGTTCAGGGGCCGAAGAATCCGCTCGCCAACCAAACGCGGACCTCGTAAAAAGGTCCGGTTCTACTGATCAAACGTGTATGCCAATCACCACCAACCCATCGCCAAAACAACGGTTCCAATCGAACCCAAAGCTGGTCTCTACGCATCGAAGCATGATGCAGGAGCCGGACCTGCAAACATCCATCGACTACGCCTTGCTGGAGTATCAGCACCAGCTCAACTTACGGACGCCTGAGCAGATGTCCGGCGCCGGATTCTTCAGGATGTCCGGCGCGCTGGAATTCATCAACGAGCTGAAGAACCTCGCAGAGTCCACGCCTCGCGCAGTACCGCAAGACAGAGACAACCTCAACCACCAAGCCTGATTATGCCACCCGCCGCCACTCCACCAACCGCACCGCCCGCCGGTTCAGCTCCGGGCGGAGTCACCATCGTCGAATCCGGAAAACCGGCCGCACCGCCGCCCAAGCCAACCTCGACGATTCAGGTCTCGACTCTGCCGACAACCGCCGAACCGCCCGCGCCACCGAAACCTGGCAGTGCCAAGGAACGGATGTTCCAGTCGCTTCGCGCCAAGGCCAAGCCCGCACCTGAACCGCCCGCCGGAGACACGCCGCCGGTAAAGCCTGCCACTGAAACGACCCCGCCGAAAGTTGAAACGGAAACTCCGGAAGGTGAAACTACCCCATCAGAAACCGGAACGACGGCGCCGGTTGTTCCGCAGACGCCCGAAGAACGGAAGAAGGCCAATCCTTGGAAGATCGTCGACCAGTACAAGGCGCGCAATGCGGACCTCGAAAAACAGGTAGCGCAGGCCAAGACGACCGCGTTGGCCGAGACGGAGCGCAAATCCCTTTCCGAACGTGCCGAGACTGCTGAAAAGCATCTGAAGGAATTGAAGGACGAACTGGCTTTCCGCGACTACACCACCAGCGACGACTTCAAGAAGAACTTCCAGGAGCCATACGAGAAGGCTTGGCAGCGGGCCATGGGCGACCTGAAGGAACTGACGATTACCGACGAGAATACCGGCCAGAGCCGACCGATCAGCGCCGAGGACATCGTCTCCTTGGTAAACATGCCACTGGCAAAGGCGCGGGAACAAGCGGAAGCGTTGTTCGGTCCGTTCGCCAATGACGTGATGGGGCATCGGAAGGAAATCCGGGCGCTGTACGACGCGCAGGCGTCAGCCATCGAGGACGCCAAAAAGACCGGAGCGGAGAAGGTTAAGCAACGCACCGAGCAGCTCACCAAGCAACTGCAGGAGACTCGGGATTTCATCCAACAGAACTGGCACGCTGCCAACGAAGCTGCCGTCAACGATCCGAAGTCCGGTCGATTCTTCAAACCGATCGACGGTGACGAGGAATGGAACACCCGTTTGCAGAAGGGATTCACCCTGGTCGATCAGGCTTTGAACGAGAATCCTGCTGATCCGAAGCACACCCCGGAGCAACGCGCTGCCATCATCAAACGGCATGCAGCGATGCGAAATCGCGCTGCCGCTTTCGGCCCCGTCCGATACCGACTCGAACAGGCTGAAGCGCGGATTTCCGAACTGGAAGCCGAGTTGGCGAGCTACAAAGGCACCGAGCCTGCCACGATCGGCCAACAGGGAGAAGCCGCCCCGCCGGCCACAGGAAGCGCCCGGGAAAGCGTCATGGGAGCCTTGCGAAAACTGGCAAAGTAGTTGACAGAACCAGATTCGGGGAGTAGAAGGCGGACAGATGTCGGTCTCATAACCGCCAGCGACCAGCCGGCCGCTTCGTAGCCGGATGCCCAACGGTGGGCCATAGAGTTCTCTCAAACCGTGCGGAAAGAATGCGCCCGCGATGGCGGTAACGCAGACACTTTCCAACCAAAACAGTTTGAAAGAACAGATTTATGGCATGTCCCGCTGGGCAGATAGTCGCTGCGTGCGACTTCCCGCAATTCTTCGTCGACCAGACCCCTCGCTTTGACGAGTTGATCATGGAAGACATCCGGCCGACTGACGGTTGGATCGGAAATATCGCCACCGGCACCACGCCGATGGGAACCCCCGTTGAGATCACACAGGACCGGTTCCGCTCCGTGTTTCCCAACACCACCAAGACGTGGACCCGCGTCAATGCCAACGGCCCGGGGTGCGTCGGCAATCCCTGCGACCCGCATGAGCATCAAATCGGCTGGGGCGCGGACCGGCTCACCTACTACGCCGAGCAACAGACCTGGGGCACCCCCTTGCTCTGTTACGACCAGGACATGCACATCACCCACGCCGAGCAGCATGTCGCTCAGATCATCAACGAGATTCTTCGGCCGGCGACCACGGCGATTTCCTCCAATTTCCTGCGCAAGCGCGCGTTGCTGTGGGCCAAACGCAAGCATGTTGCCAACCGCAACCTCGACCCGTTCACCTACGTCTGGACGCTGGCCGGCGTCAACGGTGACGAGGAAATCTATTTCGATTGCTCCGTCAATCCGAACAACGTGTTTCACCTGGCTCCGCAGATGTTGCAGAACCGGTTCAGTCCGCTGATGCGTACCGGTTACGCCGGCAAGAACCCGTTCAAGGAGACCGCGCCGTTCATCGAAATGGTGGCCGACATGGATACCGTCTGGTTCCTCGACCATTTGGGTGGGCAACAGGGTGTCGGCGGCGGGTCCGGCCCGAGCGTGGTCGGCAACTGGCGCTTCGAGCAGTGGGGCGCGGCCAACGCCTACTGGCGCTACGGCTTCAGCGGTCAGATCGGAAACTACATGACGCGAGTCGACGAAATGGGGCTCAGGTTCAATTTCGTCAGCGACCTTGGCGCGGCAGCGGCTCCGAATCGTTATCGCTACCAGATCGTCCTGCCGTATCGCAACGGCATCACGACCGGCGCCGGCGGGTCCGCAGGCTTGGGCAGCGACGAGAATCCGGACTTCGATCGGGCGCAGTTCCGGATCTCCTACATCATGCACAAAAAGGGCATGGAACTTCTGGTGCCCGACGCCCGGCCGCTCAATCCGGAGATGCCCTTCGGTCACCGGGATTTCGGTGGCAAATGGCGTTTCGCGATGCACGACCTTGGCGCGGATTCCGCAGGCAACGTCATCAACAACAAGTGGGAGAACAAGGGCCAGTTCATCGCGTGGTTCAAATACTACGTCCGGCCCCTGCACTACGAGTTCATGGAAGTGTTCTTCCACCGTGGCGAACAGTTCTGCATCCCGGAGATCACGGCATGCTCGCCTGATCCGGGGTATCCGTCGCAGGATTACACCAGCACACTGCCGCCGTGCCCGATTCCGGACACGTTCACCTCGCTGTATGGCACTGGCGTTCCGAGTGGCACTCAGGACGGCCCGATTCTCAATGACCGGGACGTTCCGGCTGACGCGACTGATCAATAAGGTTTGGTGGCGGCGTACACAATCGGGCGCCCGGGTTGGTTGACCCCGGGCGCCCTTCAACCGGCTCGCGTGAGCCCAGAACACAATGCCCGAAAACTCAAATTCTGAGGACGACCTTTACGGGGCGTCTCCCACTCCAGCCGAGAACCAAGAGCCTGAAGCTCCCGAGGAAGGTCAAACCGCCGAAGAGCCGGAGGAATCCGAAAGCACGCAGTCAGCGGCTGTCCTGCCGAAATCCATTCTCGCCGGCAAAGACTTCAAGCCCGGAGACGAAATCGTCCTGAAGATCACCGCCATTCGCGACGATGAAGTCGTTGTCGAGTACGCGCCGGCAAAGGGCAGTGAAGGGAAAGGCGGCGGTGAAGAGGCGGCGGCTCCCGAAGGTGGGGGCGACGGCGAAATGGCCGGGATGATGTATTGACGTGAATTGTGACCCAAGAGCACTTGCCGACGCCGCGAAGTGTTTCGAGTCCTGCATCCCACCGGGCATGCAGGCCGCGATTCAGAATTGGCTGCTGTGTCAGATCGCCAATAAGCCAGTCGAGCCAGTTAGCACTTTCAAGGTCTACCGCGCTCTGTTGACTCAGGTAGGAGTAAATGCCCCGACTGCGGTGGTTTTGGAGAATACGCTTGGAGGGGTTCCGATTTGGGAATATCAGTTGCCGGGTCCGGGGCTGTACAACTGCGTCCTTGCAGGAGCATTTCCAGTTGGAAAGACTTTCGTTCTGACTGGAAATAGCGACAACACTGACACTGCCGTATTCGGTTATTCCATCGCAGCCTTGGGAGACGCCGTCAATGTTCAGACTCTCGCCTTGGGAGTGTTGTCAGATGACGTGCTGGATAACACAGCAATTCAGATTCTCGTCTACCCATGAGCGTAAACTGCGATCCATCTTCGCTCGCGAACGAAGCTCGCTGCTTCGACCGGTGCATTCCACCGGGGATGCAGCCGGCGGTAGAGACTTATCTGCTGGCGTCCATTGCCGGCGTCGGCACGGACGCAGCTTCGATCCGTCAACTGGTCAACGACGCGCGCTGCTTTGCAAGGTGCGGAGCAGGAACCAACGGAGTTAAAACGTACCTACTGTGTCAAATCGCCGATTCATAATCTCTCTGCTTGGACTGGCTTTGGCCGGCTGCGCCTCGCCTGTGCCCCAGACGAGTCCGGACAGCCCGCCGCCGCTGCCGACAGAGCAGAAGGTTGCCAAGCAGTTGGCCCAACCTTTGGCGGCACCCGTCTTCAATCCAGGACAACACCCGATCGGCATCGAATGGGATGCCTTGGTCGATCCGTTCATCGCCGGCTACCGCGTCTATTGGGGGACTGGTTCCAAGACGTACACTCAATCGACCAACGTGCCAGGAAGACTCACGACCAACGCGGTTGTTTACCCGCTCAACACCGGAACGACGTACTATTTTGCCGCCACGTCCTACACCAGCAACGCCCTTGAGAGCGTGTACAGTGGGGAAATCACTTACACCGCTCGCCCCGATCCTCCTGTCTTGCATGCTCCGGTTTATACCGTCAGTGCCGATGGCCCCTATGACTGGTACGTCAGTCGCGACATGATGAACTGGGAACTGTTCGCCAGGACCGACCTGAATCAGATCACGGTTCCCGCCGAGTCTGAAGGCAATCTATTTCTCAAAGCGGCCACTCCCAGCCAACAACTCAAACTGAGAATAGCCAGGAGCCCTCAATGAATTGTGACCCAAAAGAACTCGCAAATGCCGCGCGCTGCTTCGAGACGTGTATCCCTCCCGGGATGCAGGCCGCAGTCCAAAATTACTTGCTCTGTCAGGTAGCTGAACTGGCAGAATCGATTCAACTGGCACAATCGAATCAGGCCATATGCGAAAGACTTCTGTTCGCGTCCATTGCCGATGCAGGTCCTTCTTTGACGACAGATGAAACGTCACTCATTGGACCCGGAGTTGGATCGATCATCATCCCAGCCAACTCAGTTGAAGTGGGAACCACCTTCAGAGTCAATGCCAGGGGAACATGGGCAAGATCAAATGGTGCCAGTTCCGGATCAATCGATCTGGTTACGTTCGGACTCAACGCTTCCTCTTTTGTGAGTGGTGGAATTCCTGTGGTGTTGTCGAACGATTTGTGCTGGCTGAACTTTGAACTGTTTTTCACTTTCCGAGCGATTGGAGTTGCCGGAAAAGCCGCAAGCACCATTTCTGCTTGTCTGGCTGGAACGTGGGAGCCCGGCGAGATCATCGAAAACGGAGGCACCAATCCCATTACGGTAAACACAACGATTCCTCAGACTCTTTTCGCGACAATGGTGCTGAATTCCGATGCCGACAAGTACACCTGCATCAACTTCACGTTCGAGAGGTTAAACTGATCCATGAGACATCCTACCTATCTCGAACCGGATACCCCAATCCGAAGGTCCGACCGCAAGGCGACCATGATTGGGAAATGGATTGCCGTATCGACTGCGATCCTGACGTTGTTGGGGGCCGTCTACTTCATCATTGCCAGGGGCGTCGAACTGAACCGTTCTCCGGAGCGATTGAACAAACTGGAGACAGAGCAGGTCGAGCAGAACAGCCGAACCACTGCAGTAGAGCAGAATTACGCTCGCATTGATGAGCGCCTCAAGGCGATTCAAAAGCAGCAGGACGGCATTGAGGCCAAAATCGACAAGATAAAACCTTCGTCTCCATGAAGAACACTTTGCCCTTCGTCACCGTCGGACTGGCGCTGCTCGTTGGCTGCGTCACTGCCAGGAAGGAGCCAGTCGCGTTCCTTCCTGAACCCAAGCCGCTGGACATTCAGCAGACCAATCTTGTCAGTCTTGGAATCTCTATCACCAACCATACGACAATCGGTTGGTTCCAAATCAGTCTGTTCATCACCAACGCGATTCCCGGAGAGCAATACTTCGTTTACGACATGCGGGCAGATGATCTTGATAGAGTTGGCGAGGGATGGCTTGAGCATCACGCAACGACAGCCACAAACGCCAGTATTGGTATTCCACACGTCACGACTGTTTGGAAGACCAACACGTTGAAGGGGTTCTTTTTCAACGTCGGCGGCAAGACTCTGCCAGTCCTTGGCGGTCCGACAAACGCGCCTCCTTCGCAATGGACGAACGACGTTCCGCCCGAGCCTGGATTATGAGTGGACAATCCTTGGCGTCAGTGCTAGACCGACTCGCATGAAACATATCATTGTGTCAGCAACCCTCGCGCTGGCGTGCGTTCTGCCTGCGATGGGACAAACAAACACCGCACCTCCGGAGCCTCCTGTCCTGCCTCCGATCTTGGAAGCGATCGATTGGGGCGCCACAAACTGGGTGGCGATTCCATTGGCGGTTGTCATGCTCGAACCAAAGCCGGAATTGGGAATCGGCCTCGCCGCGCTCTACAGTGTCACTCCAAACTTTTGGGGTGGGTTTCGCATTCAGCGTTGCGGCGGCATGGATGTCACGGCCGCAGTCCAGGGCCAGTTACAGGTCAGCAAGAAACTGTTCGGCGTGACAGTCACTCCGTTCGCGGAAAGTTCTGTCGGCATCGGAAAATCTGCCCTGTGGGGCAGTGCAGGCGTCGGCGGTCACGTTCATTTTGCCACATGGGATTTTGGTAAGGGAGTTGTCCTCTCCGCTGGCGGACTGGTCGGTTGGGAACACTACGTCATGGGCAGTCGAAACGGAAATGAACTGTTCGCTGGGCCAACTATTCACGTCACATTCTGATCAGGCCGAGTAATTCAACTGCCCGGATTGCGACAATGCAGCCGCTCGTTCCTTGAGTGCATCTTTCCAGTCACGCTGGCCTCGCCGGTTTCCGGGCACTGGCGGGGTCAGCCGGTTGATCATGAATCCCATCTTTCTCGCGCCGTAAAGTCCCACTGCAACCGCGTCCGCCAAGTCAGGAGAACGGCCGGTCTTGGCTTTCATCTCCACCTTTGATTCAACCTCGATGCGATTTCCGGACACGTTCTTCCATTCCCGAGCGGAAAATTCCCACATAACTTCCTTGGTCATTCCCCTGAACTGCCGGGCTTCAATCGCCATTCGCACAGAGTACCAGAGTTCGGTGACCAGCTTCGAGTAATAGTCACGGCAGGACACTTGGATCTGTGCCGATACAACCTCCTCGCTGGGCCGCGCTCCGCAGTCCACCGAATTGACCATGTTCGACCAGTTCCGGGAGAACGCCGTCACGAGCGATGTCCGCATGCCTGAATCGAAGAAGAAGTTCTCCGGCGGGATGCCGCGCGACTCGCACTGGTTTTTGACGAAGGAAACAATCTGGTCTTCCGGCGACTCTTCCTTCACCCCGCCGGCAATCGGGATGATCGTCGTGTCGATCAAGGCGATGATCTGGTGTCCGCTGACCCTGTGTGGCGCCTGGGAAATGACGTTGGTCGCGATGGCCGAGGCTGTGTCCGACTCGCTTTCCTCGCCAAACTGGAATTCGCCGAACACGCAGCGGTCACCGCCGACACCGCGATACGCCGCGTCGAGGAACGCGATCTTCGTCCGCCGGCTGTCACGCCAGAACGGTTCGTTCAAGGCTCCCATCTTCTCGCACATCTGACGGGTGATGACCCGGCGGCTGCCCTGCCCGCGCGGCATTCGGGCCTCGTTCATCATGGTGTAATGCCAGTCATCGACGCCCCACACCTGGGCGTCATCGCGCATCTGTTCGCGAGTCATGAGGAACGGGAATGGCGGCGGCTGGCCTTCCGGAACCTGCATGTTCGGCGAGTCGCTCCCGGGAAGCTGGATGCAGATACCGTTCGGAAATCGCGTCCGCCAGGTCTTGGTCTTGGGAGTCTGATCCATTCCGCCTTCCCAGCCGCCAAGATCAGCCGCCGGCTCGCAGACGAAGCCATGCGCGTTGGTCGTCTCGTTCGGATTTCCGAGCGCGATCAGTTTGAAGTCCGGACACTTGCTCAAGTTCGATGTCGAGTCCAGAAACGCCCGGGGCATGAGGTTGGATTCGTCGGCAATCAGCCGGACGCGCCTGTTGTGGATGCCGACGTAAGAACCCAGCCCGACGTACTGATGACCCTTTTTGCAGGCTACGGCGATTATACCGTTGCGGAAGTCTCGACCTTCAGCCGATTCGATCCGATGATTCAGGACGATGACACGCCGGCCTTCGATCAGATGCCCTGGCAACCAAGGGAACCGCTGCTTGGCTGAACGATGATACCGCTTGATCATGCCCCACACGCGCAGGTCCAGCATTTCCAGTTCGGTCGACGAGACCAGAAACGTTGTGACGTCCGGGAAGCAGTACCAGTCGGTCAGCGCGTAGGACGCGGCGGAATCGGATTTTCCGGCGGCGGCACAGCCCATCTCCCCGATGTATTTGTGCGTGAGGTAACTTTCCAGTTCCAGCACGGCCCAGTCGTGCCACTTCTTTTCCGGCCAGCAAATCTCCTGAAATCGTCGGTAGTGGTAAGCCAGGCCGTTTCCCGCCCAGTCGCCGTCGGTCTTCTTCCAGCGGCCTCCAAGCGTGATGCAGTCCATCTCGATGGCCAGTTCATTCACTGTGGGAAGCCAGTGCATGTTGTACTTGGAGATTCGCTTCTTCGGAATGAAGGCCATGCCACGACGATACAAGGATTCCGCTTGCGGTCAATGGCGGGGGGATTAAGGTTGCCTCATGGCCGGACCGAACTCTGCGATAACGAAGGCAGACGGGACACTCAACTTCAGCGGCGGTGTCAACTCCATTGCCGTACCCACCATTCAGTCCGAGAGAAACCCAAATGGACTGAAGCGAAACGAACTTGGCTGGCTAATCAACGGAACCGTCAGAGACGGAGGTATAACGCCGCGCGCCGGATGGAAGCGCCTTGGAACCATTACCGACGGTTCTGCCATCTACCAGGGCGGGTTCATGTATCGCCCCGTCCAGGGCAACCCGTACCTAATGCTGGCGATCGGGGGAAACATCATAAAGCTCGATCCGGATGTCGGGCCGGAGAATGTCACCATTTCAGCGGCCGTGTTCTCAGTTCCAAACCCGGGACCGTGGACGATCACACTGCGAAACAGATCGGTTGTGGTGAAAGCCAGTGGAACTTCATTGCCGGCACCCCCGTTGGTCGGCTCTGCAACACCGGCCGGATTTCCTGTTCCCGGAACCAATTTCAGCGATGCAAGTCCGCAATATCTCGGATCAGTCGGCATGGGATTCAC
>Ga0316628_100003164_pt1 | contig 12567 bp, 9 predicted proteins | sample OWC_Aug_M2_C1_D5_FD_207648 | JGI IMG/M metagenome (GOLD analysis project Ga0316628, IMG submission 207648) | Wetland soil microbial communities from Old Woman Creek delta, Ohio, United States - OWC_Aug_M2_C1_D5_C | ecosystem: Environmental > Terrestrial > Soil > Wetlands | place: USA: Ohio...
ACGCCGCCGCCCGACAGATAGAGAGCCTTGAATCCGCAGGCTGCCGCCATGCGCGCGGCATAGGCGTTGATCGCGCCGACGACCTGCAAAGGCCGCTCGTCGGCGACGGCTAGTCGAAATCGCGCGCCGGGCGACCGGTCAACGTCTCTATTCATGAAAATGCCTCCTTCCGGGCGCTCGGCCGAAAACTATAGTCACAAGGAAACCGCATGCCAGTGACCAACCCGCTCAATCTGGCTGAGCTATTTTGCTACATTTCGGCGGCCGGCCGGAACGCTGCGGCTGCGGCGAAACTCCCCCGGCGATGCGCCGGTCCATTTTCGAAATGCCCGGTGAAACGAACTGCGCTCGGAAAACCCGAGTTCCAGCGCAATATCCATGACGCTGCGGTCGGAATGGCTCAAGAACCGGACCGCGAGATCCCGGCGCAACTGGTCCTTGATCGACTGGTAGGAAGAGCCTTCGTCGTGCAGCCGGCGCCGCATGGTCGCCGCCGTCATGTTGAGCTCGCTCGCGAGCGCCTCGAACTCGGGAATTTCGCCCGCAACGACCTGCCGCAGCCGGCGCCGTATCCTCGCGCTCACGCTGCTGCCGTTCTTGTATTTCAGGATGATGTTTTCGGGCGCGTTGCGCAGGAAATCCTTGATCGTGCGCTCGTTCTGCACGATCGGCAGGTCGAGGTAAGCCGCGTCGAACGCGATCGCCGTGCACGGCGCGTCGAAGGACAGCGCCGTACAATACATGAGCCGGTATTCCGCGCTATGCGCCGGCTCCGCGTAGCTGAATTGGGCGCGCAGGATCGGTATGCGCCGGCCGACGAGCCAACAGGCGACTCCGTAGAGCAGCATCAGCAAGCTCTCGTGCGCAAAGACGCGGCGCTCGGCGCCCGCGGCGCGCGCGCGCAGCTCGATGCGCGCTTCGCCGCGCTCGCGCACGAGCACGCCGGCCAGATCGTCCAGCAGGATCCCGTAAAAGCGCAGACTGCGGTCGAGAGCCTGCGCGAGGCTTCTGCAGCCGAGCACGGAATGACACAGCATCGCGAAGCTGCCGGACTTCATGCGCCGCGAATCCTGGCCGAAGAATTCGTCGTCCAATGTCACCGCGATGAGGCGCCACAGCTCGCCGTATTGCTTCGCCGAGACGCGCGCCTGCGGCAACTGTAGTAGATTTGGGCTTATCCCGACCTTGCGCAGCAGTTCGTCCGCGTCCAGCTTGCGCGCGCGGACGCTCTGCAACGCCGCCGCGACGAAGCAGACGGCGATCGTTCCCGGCTCGCTCGATCGGGCGGAGAGGCCGGTCACGGTGGAGTGTTGAGCAACCGCAGGTTGTTGCATTATCGCGCACGCATATTGACGACTGGATGCAATCGGAAACCCGCAACTTGGGGGCCATAGTTTACGCGATGAAGAGGAAATCCGAGCCATGAATCCCGGCGAAGCACGCGCCATTTTCCGGCCCGGCGGAAGGGGTGGCCGCCGCTGGGCGCCGCTGCGGCTCGCGCTCGCGGTGCTCCTGTTCGCCGCGGCGGCCGGGGCCCCGTCGCGCGCATCTCCGGTCGACGGCAGCGCCGCGCTGCGCACGGCCTTTGACGCCGCCGCGCCCATGCCCATGCCGGGCCGCGTCGTTGCGCACGAATCCGCGCTGCTGCGCGCGGTCTATGCCGGCCGAGCCGATCAGCCATTGTGGAGCGACCGCGGGCGGCTGACGAAGCAAGGTGCCCAATTGGCCGATATTCTTCGCTCGGTCGACCGCTACGGCCTGCAATCGAGCGACTATGCGGCCGAGCCGATTGCCGCGGAGCGCCTCCGGCTCGAAGCCGCGGGCGCACAGTCCGCCGCGCAATGGATTCCCCTCGATTTGATGCTCTCGCGGGCGGCAATCCGTCTCGTCACCCACTTGCACTTCGGGCGGGTCGACCCGCGCGCCGCCGGATTCGAACTCGGCAAGCCGCGCAGCGACCTCGACGTCGCGGCCACGGTCGCCGCACTCGCGTCCGCGGCCGACGTCACCGCCGGATTGTCCGCCGTGGAACCGAACTTCTATCATTATCGTCTGCTCGAATCTGCGCTCGGCCGATACCGGCAGTTGGCGGCGGATCAAAGCCTGGCTCGCCTGCCGCCGCTGCCGCGCCGAACCATGCGCTTGGGCGATCCGTATGCGGGCGCCCCCGCGCTCCGGCGCCTGCTGTCCGCACTCGGCGATCTGCCGGGAGCCTGGAAGCAAGCCTCATCGCGGAGCGAAATCCTCGATGCAGAGCTCATCGACGCGCTGACGCGCTTCCAGGCGCGCAATGGACTCACCGCGGACGGCGAATTGGGCAGGCACACGTTTGCCGTGCTGACGACGCCGTTGTCGCAGCGCGTGCGTCAAATCGAACTCACGCTCGAACGCTGGCGCTGGCTGCCGGCATTCCATGCGCCGCCGATCATCGTGAACATCCCTCAATTCCGGCTGTTCGCGTTCCCGACGGTCGCGGATCGCGTCCAGGGCATGCTGCAAATGCCGGTCATCGTCGGCCAGACCTATCCCCGGACCCGCACTCCGGTGTTCATCGGCCAGATGAAATACGTGATATTCCGCCCCTATTGGGACGTGCCGTACAGCATCACGTTGCGCGAAATGCTGCCCGCGATCCGCAAGCACGCCGATTATCTGCAAAAGAATCAACTGGAGATCGTCCGCGGCGAAAGCGACGAAGGGACCGTGGTCCCGCCCTCGCCCGCGGCGTTCGCGGCGCTCGCCGCCGGGCAATTGCGGCTGAGGCAGCGCCCCGGCGAGGACAACGCGCTCGGCTTGATCAAATTCATTTTCCCGAACGCGCATAATGTCTACCTGCATTCGACACCCGCGCACCAACTGTTCCTGCAATCGCGCCGCACGTTCAGCCACGGCTGCATCCGCGTCAGCGACCCGGTCGCGTTGGCGCGATACGTGCTGCGCAACGGTCCCGGGGTCTGGGACGATGAGCGCATCGTCGCCGCGATGCACGGCCCCGACTCGACGCGCATCATCCTGCCGAGCCCGATTCCCGTGATGGTGCTGTACGGAACGGCGGAAGCGACCGAGGCCGGACCGATACTTTTTTTCGAGGACATCTACGGCCACGACCGCAAGTTGGCCGCGCTGCTGCGCCAGTGAGCGCGAGGTTCGCCTCAGCCCACGTAGGCCTCGGTCGCGTAGCGGCGCATCATCCGATGACTGTTGAAATATGAGCCGTTCTTGCTGATCGCGCCCTTCATCACGCGCTGCCATGCGCCCGGCTGAGCCGCGTTCGTGTAGTAGAGAGGCAGCACAACCTCTTCGAGCTTCGCATATAAGGACTTCGCGGCGTCATCGAGGCCGCCGCCGGGTTCGCCGATCGCCCAGCCGGTCACGCCCTCGATGCATCCCTCGATCCACCAGCCGTCGAGAACCGACAGATTCGGCACGCCGTTCAACGCCGCCTTCATGCCGCTCGTGCCCGACGCCTCGAGCGGCGGCAGCGGCGTGTTGATCCAGACGTCGGCGCCCGAAACCAACAGACGCGCAAGATCCATGTCGTAATCCGCGAGAAACACCGTCGGCACGGCCGCGCCGAGTTCGCGCGATGCGCGGATCAATTCCTCGATCAATTGCTTGCCGCGCTCGTCATGCGGGTGCGCCTTGCCGGCGAGCACGATCTGAAACGGATATTTCGCAGCAATTGCCTTCAACCGGCCGATGTCGGTGAACAGAAGATCCGGGCGCTTGTAAGCCGTCATGCGGCGCGCGAATCCCAATATCGGCCGGTTCGCGTCCAGCGCCGGCCCGCCTTGGGCCGCAACCTTGGCGATCAGGGCTCCCTTCGCCGCCATGTGCGCATCCCAGACGGCGGCATCCGGAATGAAGTCCTCGGCACGAGCCAGGAGCTCCGGTTCGTGGCACCAGCCGGGCAAATAGCGATCGTACAGCTTGCGCAAACCCGGCGTGACCCAGGTGAACGGATGCACGCCGTTCGTAATCGCGTGCAAATGATAGCCGGGATACATCTTCTGCGAGGTTTGCGCGTGGCGCTCCGCGACGCCGTTGACGTATTCGCTGAGATTCAACGCAAGCCGCGTCATGTTCAGCGACTCTTCGCCCGCGAGTTTCTTCAGCGTCGGCATCTCGATGAAGGTATCCACTTGGCCGCCGCCGAACGCGCGTTCGACGAGATCGTAGGAGAAATGGTCATGGCCGGAATCCAACGGCGTATGCGTCGTGAACCTGCACATCGCGCGTACGCGCGGCAGGTCATAGGCCGATTCGCCGGCCTGTAAGTCGCCGGGCGCGTAGCTGTAGCGCCGCATGATCTCCAATCCGAGCAGCGCCGAGTGCCCTTCGTTCATGTGATACGCCTTGACCATGAAGCCCAAGGCGTGCAGCAAGCGGGCGCCGCCGATACCGAGGACCATCTCCTGCTTCAGGCGATACAGATCGTCGCCGCCGTAGAGGTAATGCGTGATTTCGCGGTCGTCGCGGTGGTTCTCCTCGAACTGCGTGTCGAGCAGCAATACCGGCTGGCGGCCGCCGAGCGGGCTATCGACGACGTACAGCCATGCGCCCACCCATACCGGCCGGCCCTCGATCATGACGGCCACTTTGGCGTTGAGGAGACGCGCCCATCGTTGCGGATCCCATGGCGCCGGCGTTTCCACTTGCCGGCCATGCTCGTCGATGAGTTGGCGGAAATAACCCGCGCGGCTGACGAGACTCACTCCGACGATTGGAAATTCCAAATCCGCCGCCGTCCGCACGGCGTCGCCGGCGAGAATGCCGAGTCCACCGGAGTAGGTGGGAATATCGCCGCGCAACGCAATCTCCATCGAGAAATACGCGACCCGCGGCTCATGGATGAATTCTTCCGACATATCGCGATTACTCCGGATCCGCGGAGCGCCAGACCCGGACGAGGTTCTTGCGGCGCATGCGAAATTCCTTCAAAAGAGCCTTGCGACGCTCGTCGAGCAGTGTGCAAAGCGCGCGCACCGGTCGGCGGAAGCGATCCAGCGCCTTCAGCGTACGTTTTAGATGCCAGGCATCGTGCAGCGCGCCGAGACAATCCTGCAGCCCGTGCAGATGACCGAGTTCGTCGTGCGGCGGATCGCCGCGGCCCGGCGGAAACTCTTCGGCGAGATAGCGCAGGGCCTTCACCTTGAGCCTGAGCTTATGGAGTTCGTCCGTGCCGCTGCCGGCGCGGCGCAGCGCCCGGCCCAATCTGCGCCGGCTGCGCCGCATGACGCGCTCGGTCAGCGGGCCGATCGGCTCGCTCGCGACGAGGACCGCGGGATCGCCCGCGATCAGCCGCAGGGCCGATCTGCGCGCTTTCCATCGCTGCGCGCGGATCGCCGCACCCAGATCCTCGGCCGCCCGCGCCTTTTCCTCGACGGCGAGTTCAACGAGCGGCGCGGATTGGGCTCGCAGGCGTCCGCCGTGCGCCGCCGCCAAGGCGACGAGCGTCCGGTACGCGATTTCCGCGTCGCGCGCACGGTCCAAATCGTGGGACAGGCCGCTCAAACCTTTGAGGTACGCGCCGACCTTGGGCGCGGAGAATGCTTTCTTGAATGCGCGCACCACGATGCGCAAGCGCCGCGCTGCGATTCGCACTTCATGAACCGTCGTTGGGTCGACCGTCCGATCGAGACGGTCCAGCCGCTCGTCCAGCGAGCGCTGCATGTTGCGCACCCGACCGCGCAGAACCACCTTGGCGTCGCGGCGCGAGTCTCGGGTACCCATGAACGACAGTGTACACGCGTTCTCCGGGCGGCCACGCGGTCGCGGATCGCATCGACGTTGTACCGCTATGGTGTGGTGCCCCGAGCAGGAATCGAACCTGCGACCTAACGCTTAGGAGGCATTCGCTCTATCCACTGAGCTACCGGGGCCCGGTCAAGGACAAAGACCGGAGTCTAAACTCCGGTCTCGAACCTGGTGGAGGAGAAGGGGATCGAACCCTCGACCTTCGCATTGCGAACGCGACGCTCTCCCAACTGAGCTACTCCCCCGGCTTAAGGAAATCTCCCCCGGAAAGGGCGACGCATACTAACAGCAATCTTCGCGAAACGAAATATTGGCAAGCCGCGATCGAATCCTCCATATGTTCCCGCCCTTAGCGCGGCGCCCGTACGGCGGCGATGCCGCCGCAAGCCGCCTCCCGAGGTCGCTTCATCCCGGCGTTCAATAATGCGCGCGCAGGATGTTGGGGCGCCCTATCCGCGGAACGCCGACGATGAACATCGTGCCGAAATCGGCTTCCTCGACGGGCGGGACTTGCGCAGTTCCGGCGAGCGCAGCGGCGATCAGGGGGACATCGTGACGGCCGGCGACGATCAGGATCCTGCCGCCCGCATGATCCGCGAGTACCCGCTTCGCGAGCGCGCGCGCGTCGCCGCCGCCGACGGCCGCCGCCGACAAGCCCAACCGCGTCGCCAATGGCGCGGCGGTCGCGCGGCCGCGTTGGGTCGGCTGCACGTAGATGGCGTCGATCGCCCCGGGCGCCCTGTCGTCGCCGAACATCTGCGCGAGCCGCTCGGCGCGCGCACCGGTTTCGGCATTGCGGATCACGATCACGGTCGTCGAATCCGCAGTGCTCCAAGCCCACGCGAACAGACCGACGACGACGAGGATGGCTGCCGCACCGATCGCGGCCAGCCAGATCGGCATCAGGAACGGTCTGCGTTTTAGCCCGACGTAGTCCTTTTTCATGGCACCATGATAACAATGAAAACCCATGCGCCGCCCGTGCTGCGTATCGTGATTCTGGCAGCCGGCTTCTCGCGCCGATTGAAAGCGCCCAAGGCATTCGCGCGCGTGAAAGGCGTCACCCTGCTGCGCCGGACCGCGGGCGTCTTGGCGCCCTGCTCGGATGCCGATTTGATCGTCATTGCGCCGCCGCAACGCGGCCGCTACCGCGTCGAATTACGCCGCTTGAGTGCGGTTACGTTGCCGAATCCGCGCCGGTCGCTGGGGCTGTCGAGTTCGGTGCGATTAGGCCTCTCGCGTGCGCGATATGCGTCGGCGATTCTGTTCGTGCCGGTCGACCTTGCGAGACTGCACGGCCGCGATATCGCACGCCTGATCGCCGCCTGGCGCGCATCGAGGCGCAAGCTCGTCGCGCGGCGCATCGTCGCCGGCGGCGGCACGCCGTTGATCCTGCCGCGCCACCTGTTTGCCGCGGCATCCCGTGTCGCAGGCGATGTGGGCTTGCGCGGCGTCCTGCGTGCGGTTCACGACGACGAGCGCAGGCTCGTGGCACTGCCGTCCGCGGCCACGGACGTCGACACGCCCGAGGACCTCGCGCGCGCACGGAGAAAATAGTCGCCGAAGGCGCGGAGCGTCGCCTCGATATCATCGCGCGATACGTCCAAGTGCGTGACCAGGCGCGCACGCTCGCCGATCGAAACCAGTATACCCGCCGCCGCGAGATGCGCCTTGAGTTCGGCCGCGTGCACCGCCGGTATCTCGATGAACACCATATTCGTTTGCGGCGGCGGTGCGGCGACCCCGATCGCGCGCAGGCCCGCCGCCAGCCGTTCGGCGTTCGCATGGTCCTCGTGCAGGCGCGCGACGTGATTCTCGAGCGCATACATGCCCGCGGCCGCGAGTACCCCCGCCTGACGCATCCCACCGCCGAGCGCTTTGCGCCAGCGGCGCGCCTTGTCGATGATCGGCGCCGACCCGAGGAGCAGCGTGCCGGCGGGCGCCCCCAATCCTTTCGAGAGGCACAGCGAGACCGAATCGAAGCCGGCCACGGCGGCGCGTTCATCGATCTTCAATTTGGCGATCGCGTTGAACAAGCGTGCGCCGTCCAGATGCGTCGCAAGTCCGCGCGAGTGCGCGTATGCCGTCGCCTCGTCGAGATACGGCCGCGACAGGACGCGGCCGCCGATCGTGTTTTCGAGCGCGAGCAAGCGGCTGCGCGCAAAATGGATGTCGTCAGGCTTGATGGCCGCCGCAATGCGCGCCACGGCGATCGAGCCGTCCGGCTCGTTCTCGAGCGGCTGTGGTTGGATGCTGCCGAGCACCGCCGCCCCGCCCTGTTCATACTTGTACGTATGCGCCTCTTGCCCGACCAAGTATTCGTCGCCGCGCTCGCAATGTGACATGAGCGCGGCGAGATTGCTCTGCGTCCCGGTCGGGAAGAACAACCCACGCTCGAACCCGAACCGCTCCGCGACGTGCGCCTGCAGCCGATTGACGGTCGGATCGTCCCCATAGACGTCGTCCCCGACCTCGGCCGCGGCCATCGCGCGGCGCATCGCGGGCGTCGGCCGCGTCACTGTGTCACTGCGTAGATCTATCACGGGGTCTCCGGTGCGCGATCGTCAATGCCGAGGGGTGAAGCCATATTTCGCGAATACCGCATCGCCCGCGGATCCGGCGAGATAATCGAGGAATCGGCGCGCTTCGGCGTTGGCGGCGGCGGTGAGCGCGATCGGGTAGACGATCGGCGGATGCGTCGCGGCGGGAAACTCGCCGACGATGCGCACCTTTTTTTCGATCAATGCGTCGGTCCGGTAGACGATGCCGAGCGGCGCCTCGCCGCGCGCGACGTACGCCAAGGCCATGCGCACGTTATCGACCGGCGCGAGGCGGCCGGCGACATCGTTCCACACGCCGAGCGAAGTCAGCGCCGCCCGTCCATACCGGCCGATCGGCACCGAATCCGGGTCGCCGATCGCGAGCCGGCCGTCCCCCAACGCCGCGCCGAGCGCGAAATGCGGCGCGATCGCGAGATGAATTCGGCTGTCCGCCGGCGCGATCAGCACGAGACTGTTGCCGACGAGGTCTCTGCGCGTGCCGGCGCGGATCAGGCCATGGGCCTGCAGATAATCCATCCATTCCCGATCCGCCGAAAAGAACAGATCGGCCGGCGCGCCGCTGTCGATCTGCCGAGCAAGCGCGGAGCTCGCCGCAAACGACGTCTTGACGGCGACTCCGGTTGCCTTCGTGAAATCGCCGGCGAGCTCTTGTACCGCATTCGTCAAGGACGCGGCCGCGAATATGGTGACGGCGCGCCCGGCCGCGACCACAGGCATCGACACCAGCGACAGCGCCACGAGGCAGGCGAGGAATCGAAATTCCTTGCACGTGGTCACGCGCACGGCCCATCTGCGCAATTTTTCATCGGCTTACTGTCTCATTTCGACCCGTTCGCGCCAAGTGCCGCGGCACGCCACCCGGCTCAACTTTGCCCTCGGCCGGTCGATACCCGATGGAACGGGCCCTCCGCCCGGCGCCTGAGGAACATGCCAGCCACCGACAGCCATTGGCTTCTCGCCGTATCCGCGATCCTCGCCGCACTTGCGTCGACGGCCGCCTGGATCGAGATTCGTCGCGCGCAGCGGCGCGGAGCCGCCGCGAGCGATGCGCACGCGACGCTGCGCTCGCTCATGCGCTACCAGCACGTGATCGACCAGCACATCGCGGTCGCTTTTACCGATCTATCCGGCGTCATCACCGATGCGAACGACAAATTCTGCGAGCTGACCGAATACGCACGCGGCGAATTGGTCGGCCGGACCTTTTCACTGATCCGCCCGGGCGTCCAACCCATGACCTTGTTCACCGAGTTGTGGGCAACGATCGCCGCCGGAAAAATCTGGCGCGGCGAGGTATGCCACCGGAAAAAAGGCGGCGGACTCTACTGGGTCGCGTCGGTGGTCCTGCCGTACAAGGACGATGCCGGTACGGTCTCCCATTACCTGACGATCAGCACGGACATCACCGAGCGCAAGCTCGCGCAGGAACGGCTCGCCGCCGAGGAAGCGCGCGCGCGAATCAGCGAGGAACACCTGCGCGAAGTTTCGGACAACGTTCCGGCGATGATCGCCTATTGGGACGAGCACGGCATTTGCCGGTTCGCGAACCGCGCCCACTACGCGCGTTTCGGCCGAACGCCCGATTGCATCGTCGGCAAGTCGCTGGAGGATCTGTTCGGCGACGAATACGACGATGAGAGGCGCCGCCGGGTCGCGGGGGCGCTGAAGGGCGAGCGCCAGCTATTCGATCGCGGCGGCGCCGGAGCCGACGGCAGCATGCATTATTTCCAAGGCGAATTCCTGCCTCACTGGGAGGACGGCCGCGTCGTCGGGTTTTACGCGGTGGCGTTCGACATCACGGAAAGAAAGCTCGCGGAACAACGCCTCGCGCGCCAAGAGGCGTTTCTCGCCGCGACCGGCCGGATGGGGAGAATCGGCGGCTGGGAACTCAAGCGCGGCGCGGACGGCCCCGTCTGGTCCGAGATGGTCTACGAAATTCACGAACTGCCGCCCGGCAAGATGCCGAGCACGAGCGAAGCGCTCGAGTTCTACCCGCCCGATGTCCGCGGCCTCGTCGCCGACGCGATCTCCGGCGTGTTCGAGCACGGAAAATCCTACGACTTGATCACGCCGTTCGTGACCGCGAAGGGAAATCGACGTTGGGTCCGCTCGATCGGCGAGCCGCAAATGGACGGCGGTCGATGCGCCGGCGTGATCGGCGCCTTCCAAGACGTCAGCGACGCCCAGCAAGCAGCCGAGAATCTGCGTCTCGCCAAGGAGGCGGCGGAGGCCGCGAGCCGCGCCAAGAGCGAGTTCCTCGCCAACATGAGCCATGAGATCCGCACGCCCTTGAACGGCGTCATCGGCATGGCTGGATTGCTGCTCGACACGGCGCTGAATTCCGACCAGCGCGAATACGCCGAAATCGTGCATTCGAGCGGCCAGTCGCTGCTCGTGCTCCTGAACGACATCTTGGACCTATCGAAGATCGAGGCCGGACAACTCTGCCTGGAATCGATCGAATTCGACATCCGGGAGGTCATCGACTCGGCGGTTTCGGCCCTCGCCTTGCGCGCGGCGCAAAAGGACCTGGACTTCCTGGTCGACATCGATCCCGCGATGCCGACGCGGTATCGCGGCGACCCGACGCGGCTGCGCCAGGTGTTGCTGAACCTGCTGAGCAACGCCATCAAGTTCACCGAGCACGGCGAGATCGGCTTGACCGTCGGCGCCGCGGCGGGCGCCGGCAAACGTGCAGACTTGACGTTCGCGGTCCACGACACGGGCATCGGCATCGCGCCCGGCCGCATCGGTGCGCTGTTCGCCCCGTTCATTCAGGCGGACAGCTCGACGACCCGGAGGTACGGCGGAACCGGGCTCGGCCTGTCGATCTCGAAGAAATTGGTGGTAGCGATGGGCGGCGCATTCCGCGTGGACAGCGAGCCCGGCACCGGATCCACGTTCAGATTCAACGCACCGCTCGATACCGTCGACGCGTCGGCCACGCCGCCGGCCGTTCCAGCCACCGACGGCCGCGCCGTCTTGCTCGTCGTCCCGCACGAGCGCGGCCGGAACATCCTTGCGCGTCAACTCGCCGCTTGCGGCTGCAGAGTGACCGCCGCCGCCGACGTTCCGGCCGGTCTCGACCGTTACCGCAGCATGCTGCAGTCCGACGGGCCGCCGAGCGCGGTCATTTTCGACGACCGCTTGACGGAGGCAGACGGCCGCCGGCTCGGCGATTCCATTCGCGCGACCGGTGCGCCGCCGCAGATGATCATGCTGCGCGGCTTGGCGAACGCGGTTGGCTCGCGCGATCCGGAGTTCGTCGATCGCGTGATCCACAAGCCGCCGCGGACGGCCGATCTGATCGATGCATTGTCGCGAATTGCGCCCGCGCGGAGGGATTTGGCCGAGTTCCCCGTTGCCGCCGACGCGCAAACCCTGCCGCCGATTCGCGTACTGCTCGCCGAGGACAATCCGGTCAATCAGAAGCTCGCCGCGCGGCTCTTGCGCGGGCTCGGCGCGCAGGTCGAGATCGTCGGCACCGGTGTGGAAGCCTTGGATGCGCTGCGTACGAGAGAGTTCGACGTCGTCCTCATGGATTGCCAAATGCCGGAAATGGATGGTTACGAGGCGACGCGCCGCCTGCGCAGCGCCGACGGCGGCTGCCGCAACCGGCGCATTCCGGTGATCGCGCTGACCGCGCACGCGCTGGCGCCGGACCGCGACCGCTGCCTCGCTGCCGGTATGGACGATTACCTGACCAAACCGATCGATCCGGCGCTACTGCGGCGATCGATCGCGCGATCGGTCGCGTGAGAGCCGCGGCGGCGGCGCTGGTCGCCGCCGCGGCGCGTACATCATCGCGAACCACCCTGCGGAACCAGGCCGCGATACTTCATCATGGCGTCGATGGTCGGCGCCCTTCCGCGCCAAGACTCGTACATGGTTGCGAGGTCTTCCGCCTGGCCGCGCGACAGAACCATGCGCCGGAAACGCTCGCCGTTCGCGCGCGTCAGGCCGCCGTGATCCTCGAACCATTGGAAGCCGTCATCGGCGAGCATTTGGGTCCATATATACGAGTAATAGCCCGCGGAATAGCCGCTCGCCCAGATGTGCAGAAAGTACGTCGAACGATACCGCGGCGGCACATCGCGCAAGTCGAGATGCGTCGTCGCGAGCGCCTGCGCCTCGAAACCATCCGGGTTCTGCGGTCCCGCGCTCGCGGACAGCGTATGCCATTGCATGTCGAGCTCCGCCGCGGCCAACAGCTCGGTCAAGTCGTAGCCCTCGCCGAAATTCTTCGCCT
>Ga0316628_100003165_pt1 | contig 12566 bp, 9 predicted proteins | sample OWC_Aug_M2_C1_D5_FD_207648 | JGI IMG/M metagenome (GOLD analysis project Ga0316628, IMG submission 207648) | Wetland soil microbial communities from Old Woman Creek delta, Ohio, United States - OWC_Aug_M2_C1_D5_C | ecosystem: Environmental > Terrestrial > Soil > Wetlands | place: USA: Ohio...
GCCGAAATCGCCGGCGGAAGTGGCGGGATACGAGAAGGTGGTGCCGTCGTTCGCCGGGGGCGCCATGAATATTGTCTACGTCGAATACGAAGTGGGAGGGAAGTTTCCCTGGAGCGCGGTTCCGGACAAGAACGGAAACGTTTGGATACCCTATAACGGACCTGTGAATAAAATAGCGCGGCTGGATCCGAAGACGGGCAAGCTTGACGACTTCCCGGTATCCAGTCCCGACGTGCTCCGAATTCATTCTGCGGTTCCTGCACCGGACGGCACGGTGTGGTTTTCCGAGCAATTCAAGAACAAGATTGGGCATCTGGATCCCAAGACGAAACAGATCTCCGAGTATCAGTCCCCTTCAACGGGAGGGACCACGCACACGATTCGCGTCGATTCCAGGGGAATGGTATGGAGCTCGGGAACTCCCCTAAGTCGATTTGATCCGGAAACGAATAAATTCACCGCGTTTCAGGCTGAGGCCGGTGGTTTTTACAGCATTGCAGTTGATAAGGACGACAACGTCTGGTCCGGCGGGCTGCGGGATGATGGGAAACTGTACCGGGTGAACGCGAAGGGAGAACTAAAGAGCTGGGCTCCGCCGACCAAGGGCGAGCCGCGACGCGTTCAGGTCGCCACTGACGGCAGCGTTTGGTTTGGGGAGTATTTTTCAGGGAAAATCGCCCGCTTCGATCCCAAGACCGAAACTTTCAAGGAATACGATTTGCCCGGCGCGCGGCCGAGCCCCTATGCCCTGGGCTTCGATACGGCCGGCAAGATTTGGTACGCGTCGTATTACATGGATGAACTCGGATGCCTCGACCCAAAAACCGGAAAAGTGATCGAGTATCCTTACCCGCATTCGGAAAACAGTCTGCGCGAATTTTTTCCCGATGATCAGGGACGACTGTGGTACGGCAGTCCGTCGAATGACAGGGTTGGCTACTTCTATCTGGCCGCTCAATAACGGCTGCGGGTAGCGCGTGGCATGACCGGAGATTCTTGCTCCAGGAGAATTCCATCTCATTTCACCTGATACAAAACTAATACGCCTAGCCGCTATGAGTTGGAAAGCATTGGATGCCACACGGACACAAAGCGTTTTTCGCGAGAAGTAAGTGACTCTTAATGGGCTTGAAAAAATTGGGGTGAGCGACGGGGTTTGAACCCGCGACCCTCGGTGCCACAGACCGATGCTCTACCAGCTGAGCTACGCTCACCACTGTTGAAGTGCATCTAGTTTAGGCCACATTGGGTCCACAGTAAAGTGGGTCCGTCATTCCTGATATTTTGTCCTTGATTCTGCCGTATCTCCGGATGGCCGTTTTGTGCTACATACAGGGAATGTAGATTTCCGCTTTCCGTGATAGGACGTTCATTCGCGAAAAGTCCGGGTGAGGTCGGGGGCAGGGTTCTCGCGTCGCGGCGGGAATTTTTTTGGGGAATGAAACAATTTTGAAGATTGCGCCGCTCCCGGTGTACTATCCTGTCCGTTTCCATGACGCCGCGATTGGAATTACAAAACTGGATGGCCTTTTCTGAAAGAATGGCGGCGTTCACACATAAAATCCTGACGCGACGGGGCCGCATATGAGCGTAGTGCAGAGTTCTTCCGTTACCGGTGCGGCCAATTCCTCGGCGCTGTCCGGCCGGGCGCAGTGGGTGGCCACGATTTGCGGGTGCTTTGTGGCGTTCGCCTACTCCGCCAATTACACCAATCACGCCCCCCTGGCGCCTGTCCTGATGCAACAATTCGGTTTCAACCAGGCCCTGGCGGGTTTTTTGACCACCGGCATCTTTGCCACGCACGCGGCTACGCAGGTTCCGGGCGGACACATTGTCGACCGGTTCGGCGCCAAACGAGTCTTGCTGGTTGCGCTCGGCATTGTGGCCATCGGGAACCTCGGGATGGCGTCCGCCGGGGCGTATTGGCAATTGCTCCTATTTAAAATTGTCAGCGGGATGGGAACCGGCGTCTGCTTCGTGGGAGGGGCGCGCTACATTCACGCGGCTGTCGCGGGGCCCAGGCTGAATGTGGCGCAAGGGCTTTTTGGCGGGTCCATTCAACTCGGCGCGGGATTCGTGATCTTGGCGGTGCCGAGACTCAGCCTGATCGCGGGATGGAGAATGACGTTTCTCATCTCCGCGGGCATGGCTCTGACAGCGGCCATCATCTGGTTCACCGCGGCGCCGGACGTCGTTTTTCCCCCATCTCCGCCGGGCCAGCTGCACAAGATGCTGCTGGCTCCTCAGTTGTGGCTGCTGGGGATCTTGCAGATGGTGACGTTCGGCTTCTCCGTGATCGTGGGGTCCTGGGTGGTCGTCTTTTTGAAACAAATCCTGAAAGTTCCAGCCACGGAGGCCGGGCTGATCGGATCGCTGGTGTTGTTGCTCGGCATCGTGTCCCGGCCCCTCGGAGGCTATCTGCGCCACCACATGGGCATCCGGCCGATATTGTTAATGAGTTTATTGATGATTTCTTTGGGATGCTTTGCGTTCATGGCGGCCTCGATTTCCATGGCCACGGCGTGGACGGCCGTGATTCTGCTTGGCCTGGGAGTGAGCATGCCTTACGCGGCCATGTTTTCGCGGGCAGGAGCGCTTTTTCCGGGCCGCGCCGGCACGGCCATGGGCCTGGTGAACATGCTGGGGATTGTCATGATCCTGGGCGGCGCCCCGCTGGTCGGGCACCTGGCGGACCTGACCGGAACCTTCCGGGCAAGCTTCGCGTTCCTTGGAGGATGTTCGCTGCTGGCGTGCCTGGTGATCCCGCTGATCGACCGGGACGAACCTCACCTGCGCGCGGAAGGGCGCTGATACTGGCGCAATGAACCGCGTATTCCGCCGGTGTTTGGGTGCGGCGGAATACGCGGTTGCCATCCGGCGCGCGATGCTAGTGGCCGGCGACCGTCGCCTGAGTTTTTCCCCGCGCCATCTTCTGCGCCATGAAGAGCAATAATTTCATGTCGCTCTCGTTGGTGCGGCTGAGGAGCTGGCGAAATTTTTCCAGCAGCCGGGCTTCCTTGCCGGAACTCCCCCAGGCCAGGTCGCCGGCGGACTTGCGTTTGAAGACGCGCGGCATTGGCGGGGGTTCATCGCCGTCGTAGAAAAGTTGGTAGAGAGGAACTTCCAGCGCGCGGGCAAATTTTTCAATGGTTTCAAAAGCCGGCACGGTGTGGCCATTCTCCACGCGCGAGATGTAGCAGCGCAGAAGTCCCGAGCGTTTTTCAATTTCGCCTTGCGAGAGGTTTTTTTCTTCGCGCAGCTGTCGTAAGCGATCTCCGATGATCATCTGTTCTCGTCCTTTCGAGCTCGAGTCATTTAGATTCCGATCTGTTTCTTACTCGTTGCAATCGATGCCGGCTCGTGGAGTCCCTCCAAATAACAACTCCCCAAATACATATTATCAGTACAGGAATAGAACATTCTGTGTTACCCATCACCAATGATTGTGATTCACGTCACAAGCACGGAGCGGCCACCGAAATACCACTAGTGCTTACTCCGGAAGGGAGTGAGCTTCCCGGAGGGATGCCCGGGGGTTCGCTGCGCGGCAATTCGTGAGCGGGCGAATTCCGCCCACGGCCCGTTTGGCTCATAGCGCACGTAAAGTGACAGATGCCGGATGGCATTGCGCTTCTGGCCGGTCTTTTCATAGGCCAGCGCCAGATTTAGATGCGCATCAGCCAGCGCGGGCATGAGTTCAACGGAACGAGCCAGATGCTGAATGGCCTTGTTTAAGTCGCCGATCTGCTGAAGAACGCATCCCAGATTGAATTCGGCAAGGGCGTTGTCCGGTTCCAGCTCCACCGCCTTTTTAAATTGCTCCAGTGCGCTTTCCATCCGCCCCAACTGGTACAGCGTGGTGCCCAGATTGATGCGCGCCTCGATCCAGCCGGGGGCGGCTTCGACGGCCTTTGCGTAAGCCTCCACGGCTCGGTCCAGCGATTTGGAATTGGTATCGCACTCCATGCCCAGCTCGAACCACTCTTCCGCCGACCGCGAAGCCATGGCATGAATTTTCTTGGCCAGCTCCGAGACCTCGAAATTCAAGACGAATTGCCCGGTCAGGGGTTCGTAAGGCTGCGCCCGCGTTGCGGGTGGATAGACGACCACCTGTTTTCCATTGGTGGAAATTCGCAGCTTGGACAGCGGAGTTCGCGCCGATCCCAATTCGGTTTCCAGAGCGGTAACCGCCTGGCGAATTCGCCTGGCGGGAACCCGGCGAGCGGCGAGCCGCTTGATGGTCTCAAGCGCCACCAGATCGGAAAAATTGAAAAAGCGTTCTCCCCATCGCGCGCGCGGAAGAACCAGGCGAAGGCGAGTCCAATAGTTCAACTCCCGCCGGCTGATCCCGATCATGCGTTCGACTTCACTGCGCGTGTATCGATTTTCCAAGCCCTGCACTCCGCATCAGTATTTCCCTGGCGTCGATTATCGCTCCAAAACCACGCTTTGGTGCGAGGAATTATTCGTTTCTCCGGATAGCCCCGCAAGAGCGGGTCATGAAAGTTGCCGGGAAGGAACACACGCCTTGCGCGATAGAACATTCTTGTTAAACTGTCTGTTGATCGCCAGTTCCCTCGCTTAATTTATGCAACCCCACGCAGCCGAGCGGCGCCACCTGGAGCGCCAGATCGCTTATGCTCGACCTATCTTCATGGTCCTGGCGCTGGTGGATTTGCTGGAGAGGCCTCCGGCCGAGCGCGGCTCGCAGGCCGTCTTGTTTGTCACTGTTTATCTGTGTGTGGCTCTAGTCCTGGCGCTGGTGCAGAATCTGCAATGGATCGGCGAGTTGCCGCTGCCTCTTCCGGTCGATCTGGCCGCGCTGGCTGCTTTCCTGCTGCTGTCTCACTCCGTCGTGGCATTCTGGTTCGTCTATCTTTTTGTGGCGCTCTCCGCGGGAATTCACTGGGGCACGCGCCGCTCTGTGGTTTTGGCGGGAATCGTCACGCTGGCCCTGTTGATCCGAACCGCTTTGCACGGCCCGCTCGCCTTGGAACAGATGCTGTCCTGGATTGCGCTTTCCACGGGAACTTTCGCGGCGGGCGCGGGCATGGCCTTTCTGGGCAGCCGCCAGCGCAGGCACGCCACCGAGCAGGAGTTCCTCGCGCACCTGACCGGGCTGCTGGAAGTGGATCGCGGCATGGCGGAATCCCTGCGCATGGTCCTGACCGAGCTGGTGAATACTTTCGCCTGTGAAGAGGCGGTTCTCGCGGTTCGCGACGCGGATATCGACCGCATATTTGTCTGGAGGCTTCGCGCGGGCGACGATTCGCGCCTCACTCCGGAAAATCTTCCCACCACGCGAAGCGATGGCTTCCTGCTGGACCATCCCGACGCGAGCGTATGCTGGAATCATCTCGGGGGGGCTGGTGATGGCTTCGGCTGGAATCGCACCGATGGGCGCCGCCTGAAAGATCTGCCCCGGTTGCCGGGCCCCCTGCGCGAAGAACTCGGATGGAAATCGGTCATGGGCGTTACGCTGGATCTGGCCGGCCAGCCGGTCGGGCGGCTCATGCTTGGAAACGGGCGCCGCCGCTTCCTTTCCCAGGACTTGCAATGGCTCGAAAGAATTGTCCGGCATCTGGGGCCGCCGCTGCAAAACCTGTTCCTGCTTCGCCATATCCGGGCGCACGCGATTGAAGGAGAGCGCAGCCGCATCTCCCGCGAAATTCACGACGGGATTCTGCAGACGCTGCTGAGCGTGGATATCCAGCTCGATGTATTGCGCCGCAAGGTGCCCGGCGACCCCGAACAAGCGGTGGCAGGGCTCTCCTCGCTGCAGCACACCGTTCGCAACGAAACCGATGAACTGCGCCGCATGGTTACCGATATGCGTCCCTTGCGCGTGCAAAGCGCCGATCTGGTGGATTTGATGAGGGGTTTCGCGGAGCGTTTTCGGAACGAATCCGGGCTGGGGCTGGACCTGCTGATTGACGCCGTGGAACTGCACATTCCGGACCGAATCTGCCGGGATGTGTTTCAGATATATAGAGAATCGTTACACAATGTGAAAAAACATGCGCATGCTTCACACGTAGTGGTAAAACTGTGGCAGAATGAGAGCCAAGTTGTCCTCGTGGTGGACGATAACGGCGAAGGATTTAGCTTCGCCGGGAGGTTTACCGGGGACGAACTGGACCGTTTGCGGCTTGGACCAATTTCGATTAAGGAGCGCACTCGCAGTGTCGGCGGCGTGTTAACTGTAGAATCCACACCCGCGCACGGCGCCCGCTTGACGGTAGAGGTTCCTCTCGGCTGATATGGCCAAAACTACAAAAGCACAAATTCGTGTCCTGATGGCTGACGACCACGCCATCTTCCGCGAAGGTCTGCGCAAACTGCTCGACGGAGACGATTCCATTACCATTGTCGGCGAGGCATCGAACGGGAATGATTGCATCAAGATGCTGACCAAGCTTAAGCCCGACATCCTGCTGCTGGATCTGCGCATGCCGGATAAGGACGGCCTGGCGGTTCTCGAGGAAGTTAATTTTGACCAGCTTCCCACGCGCGTCGTGGTTCTGACGGCTGCCGAGGACGATCGCGACGTGGTCCGCGCCATGCGTTTGGGCGCGCGCGGCGTGGTGCTGAAGCAGTCCGCCACGGACCTGCTCGTGCGCAGTATCCACAAGGTGCACGGCGGGGAAATCTGGCTCGACAATCACATGACTGCGGAAGTCATGAAGGCCTTCTCGAAATCTTCCGACGGCGGCCCGCGCCGCGAAAAGCCCCTGCTGAGCGACCGCGAAAAGGAAATCGTCCAGTTGGTTGCGCAGGGTTACCGCAACAAGGAAATCGGTGAAAAACTCTTCATCAGCGAACAAACGGTGAAGAATCATCTACACAACATCTTCGATAAACTTGGCGTTTCCGACCGTTTGGAGCTCGCCCTGTACGCCATCCACCACCGCCTCATCGATCAGGCCTAGCCGCGGCTTTTCCTCCCTGTCCTATCTCCTTTTCTTCGTAGGGCTTTAACTGGCCCGGCAGTCTAGTACCCCCGTACCAAATTTGGGGCAAAATAATCGGGACTTCCGCGCTATTGAGGCTTTCACCCCTCGGCCGTATTCTCACGTACATGAAATCGAGAGATTCGAAACGGGAGGAAGATCCCTTGACAGCCGAAGAGCGACGCGCCACACAACGGTTCCAGATTCGATTGCCGATGGTGGTCCGCTGGACAAGCGGTTCGGCGATTGGAGAAGCCTCCACCGAGTCCCGCGATGTGAGCTCGCGAGGGGTCTACTTCTTCCTGCCGAAGGAGGTCACCAGCGGTTCGCCCGTGGAGATTCTGCTGACACTGCCCCATGAGATCACACTGGCCGGGCCGGTTAAGGTTCGATGTCTTGGCCGCATCAAGCGAGCCGAAAGCGACGAGCCGGGCCGCATCGGAGTGGTAGCCCAAATCGAACGATACGAATTCCTGCGCGGCGACGAACACGCCGCGTAGTATGGGCGCGGGCTGTACTTGCAGCCCGCCCTATAAACGACCTTGCCCGCCACCTGCGGAGGCGGACAGGAAAGACCGGGACGCTCCGGCCCCTCAGCTGAGCGTCCCGGTCACGATTTTTTTGCGGTGATTTTTTTGTAGCGGTGGTTTTCGCGCGTGCGGCGGTTGTGCCATTGGATGCGGGTGATTTGTGAATCGTGATTCGTAATTCGTGAGGAAGAATAACGCCACACCGCGTCAAATCCAATGCGCTAGCTTGAACGCCCTCCCACAGTACTTCCACGAATCACGAATCACAAATCACGAATCACATCACTCATACCGCAGCGCCTCCACCGGATCCAGCTTCGCTGCCCTTGACGCCGGATAAATTCCCGACACCAGACTGATCACTACAGCGAAGGCTACCGCTCCCAGCATCAGCCACAGCGGCACTGACCAGATGTTTGGAGAATTCATACCCTGGCGTTTCAGGTATACCGCGGTGGCGAATTGAATGGCCCGGCCAATTCCCCAGCCCAGCAGCACGCCGAAAATGCCGCCGGCGAGTCCCATCACTCCGGCTTCCGCGAAGAATAGCTGGCGCACGTCACGATCGGCGGCGCCTAGCGCTTTCAGGACGCCGATTTCGCGCCGCCGTTCGAGGATGGCCATCACCAGCGTGTTGATGATTCCCAGCGAGGCCACGGCCAGCGCCAGGCTGCCGAAGATTGCCAGGAACAAATCGAAAATCGCAAAAAATGTCCGCAGATTGCGCGTCACGTCGATCAGCGAAAACGCCGCGAAGCCCATGTGCGCGATGCTGGATTCAATCTCGGCCACCGCCGCAGGGCTGCTCGCGCGGACATTCAACGCGGCATAGCGGACTCCTTCCGCCGTGCCCGAGCGCGACATTTCCCGCAGATCCGACCCTTGCACCACTTGCAGTTTTTCGGCCACGGCCAGCGGCAGGTACATGCCCGAATTATTGAAGCCCACACGGCCGCCTCCGGTATCCGAAGCCGGCGTCACGCCCACGACGCGAAACTTTTTTTCACTGGGCACGATGGAAAAGCCCATGGCCTCTTCATCCGGGCCCACGGCTTGATTCGGCGCGTCCGACGCGGCTTGCTCGGAAGGAGGCGGAAGCGCCTGGCGCTGCGCGAATCGCAAAGTAATTTCCTTGCCCAGCAGGGAATCGAGCGATTGACCTTCGTTCAGCAGGCGTTTCGCCATATCTCCCTGGACAATCACTTCTTCCGCGTCGGGGCCGGAAAAGAAATTTCCGGCCAATCCATCGAGGGCTCCGCTGCCTTGCGACGAGGCGGGCATTCCCGAAACCATCACCAACTGGCTGTTTGGTTCATAGCGCGCTTCCGCGGTGAAGCGCACTTCGGGATTCACTTCCACTACATTGGGTAGCGCGGCGATTTCTTTTCGCGCCGCGTCGTCCAGCACTCGCGGGGGTTCCATGTTGGTGGCGTCGCGCGCGTCGCGCCGTCCGCCGCCGCGCTGTCCGAAAGGAGTGCTCTGCCGTGGCCGCACGGAAATGGTGTCGAACAATCCGGCGCGCGCCACCGAGCGGTCCACTAACTGCTGCAAGCCGACGCCCAGCGACAACAGCGCCACCAGCGAAGCCACTCCCACGGCAATGCCAAGCGTCGTAAGAGAATTGCGAAGCACGGCTTCGCGCAAATTCCGGGCGGCAAGTTCGGTGAGGTCTCCGATTTTCATCGCAAGCGCTCCTCGCGGGCAATTGCGCCATCCGACAGGGTGACGATGCGATCGGCGTATTGTTCCGCCAGCGCTCGTTCGTGCGTGACCATGATGATGGTTCTCCCGGGTCCCGAGGCCGGCCGGTGAATCCCGGCAATCAGATGCATGATTTCGTCTCCCGTTTTGCTGTCCAGATTGCCGGTCGGTTCATCGGCGAGCAGGATCATGGGCTGATTGACCAGGGCGCGCGCGATGGCTGCCCGCTGCTGCTCCCCGCCGGATAGCTCCGTGGGACGATGCTTCACGCGCGCCGCCAGGCCCACACGATCGAGAGCCTCGCGCACGCGCCCCGGCCGCTCTGCTCGCGGGATCTCGGCCAGGCGCAAGGGCAGTTCGACATTTTCTTCCAGGGTCATTCTGGGGAGCAGTTGGAAGGACTGAAAAACGATTCCAATCGTGCGGTTGCGATGCCTGGCCAGATCTTCGCTCGACATTCCCGCCAGATCCCGCCCCTGCGCGAAAATAGCGCCCGAAGTCGGCCGGTCCAGCCCCGCGATCAGATTGAGCAGAGTCGACTTGCCCGACCCGCTGGCGCCCAGCAGCGCCAGGAATTCACCCGCGCGCACTTCCAGCGATATGTGGTCGACCGCGCGGATAATAGCGCCGCCCATCTGATAATGGCGCGATACCTGGTCCACGTGGATTGCATTTCCATTCGTGCTCGCCTGAGTTTCGGTCACATTCATACTACGCAGGGTAGCACGCAAATGTTTCAACGTGAATTCCACATTAAAATGTATTAGCCTTAACTAGATGGGAAAGTGGCGAATCATGTTCCTCTACACGGGTCGCCTGGTATTCAGTTCTTAGGGAACTCCCGTGAATCGTGCAACCGCCGCTCTCCCTTCTTCATCCTAACTGCCAAGACGCGCAAAAACCTGATAGATGCGATCGGTGGGGGACGATTCCCAGGAATATAAATCACAGGGGCTGTGATGGATGACATAGCAAAAATGGATTATCGGTCTGAATTTGTTATCGGACAAGCCTGATTTCATGCTTGAGTGTGTTCGTTTGAGGTGGCAATCATGGCAGGAAAAAAAGAGCTTCCTGGTTGGGCCCAGCAAATACTTGACCTTCGCAAACGCATGGGATTGAGCCAGACCGTTTTTGGATCCCGTTTGCATTATTCCGCCATGGCCGTTTCCCGTTGGGAGACCGGCACACAGGAACCTACCGCGCATTGCTATATCCAGCTTGGAAATCTGGCGGGCGAACCCGAGTGTTGGGATTTCTGGGCTCGCGCAGGCCTGCACCGTTCAGACCTCGGACGAATGTTCCCCATCGCTCAGCCCAGTTCTCACCAAAAGAAATGGCTGGATTTCGATATTGTGCACGCGGGAAGCCGCTTGAAGCGAAAAAGGCGCAAGGGAATCCCCAAACCTCAATTAGCCGCCATCCCTCTCCTGGACCTTCATGCGGGCACTCTCGGGCAGGCAGGGGGCCCGTTTGCGGATCTGACGAGCGCTCCAGTGGAACAGGTGATCGCGGCCCCCGTGACTTGGTGCCCCAACCCCGCGTACACAAATTGTTTGCGCGTGAAGGGGACCTCCATGAGCCCCACGATCAATACCGGAGATATTGTGGCGGTGGACGCAGCGCAGACAAACCCCAAAGCGTTGAATGGGTCCATTGTAGTGGCCATGCACCGGAAAACAGGACTGGTGTTGGCCAGATTTATCGCCACGGACGGGATTCATATATTGGAATCGGAAAATCATGACTACCCTCCCGTCCCCGTGGACAAGGACCGCAAGTGGCAAATCGTCGGGAAGGTCCTCTGGTGGATTCGGAAAGCGCCCTGAGGGGTTATGAAACTTTGCGGATTCCCGATCGCTGCGGTTTCGATTTCCGCTCGTGTTGAAAACGAACCGGGAAACGGAGGGAATGGTCGGGGCGTCCGGATTTGAACCGGAGGCCTCCTGCGCCCAAGGCAGGCGCGCTACCAGGCTGCGCTACGCCCCGACAGGCAGTGCCTTTCGATTCTAAATCACTTCCCGCAAAGCGCCTACTGCAAACGCGCTTCCTGCATGCCGAACCCATAGGTTCCTTCGAATCTTGATGCTAGCTGTTCGTTTGCAGGTGCTTTGCAGGGGAAAATCTGGCGCCTGACCTCCATACGGTCAGCGCGGGCCGCAGCATCAGGGGCTAGCCATTCCAGTTGACCCGCATTAGTACTAAAGGACAATACATTTTTCGACATCCACAGAACTCATACCCCCCTGCGGTGCCCCCCCCAAGGTGCTAGATTGAAAATAGGTGGGTCGTCCGCGCTTCTTTAAAATAAGTGCTCTCGCATGCCCACACGACTTTTTAAGGCGGAGACTCTTCTTGAGCACGTTTCGTCTGCGAACGAAGATTCTACTTTCCCTCCTGGCCATTTCAGCTGGGCTTACCGCCGCTACCCTTTTAACCGTCAGTTATAGCGTGCGAAAACGCGTGCGAGAAAGCATCCGGGAAGATCTTCGCAATTCCGTAAATACTTACCAGAGCTTCGAAAAGCAAAGGGAAGAGACGCTGACTCGATCGGCCGTGTTGATTGCCAACTTACCTAATGTCCGCGCTTTGATGACGACCGAGGACGCCGCGACCATACAAGATGCTTCCGCCGATCTTTGGCGCTTGAGCGGTAGCGACTTACTGGTTTTGGGGAACCGCGCTGGGAAGGTCGAGGCGTTACGCGCCAAACGCTCAGGACTCGAACCCGGCGAGGCGCAGGAACTTCTGCGGCTTTCAGTTGATCGAGGAGAATCGAAGGACTGGTGGTCCAGCGGGGGGCACCTCTATGAAGTCTGGATTCAGCCGATCTACTTTGGCGCGCCCTCCCAAAATGCGACCATCGGGGTTCTGGCCGTCGGTCACGAAATTGACGAGCGCGCCGCGAAAGATTTCGGCAATATCGCGTCCAGCGAAGTAGCATTTAATTTTGGCGATACTCCGATTGCCAGCACTCTCGACTCCGCTCAACAACGGGAATTGGCTCGACAGGCCGCCCAATCCCCAAAGAATATTCCAGACGACATCCAGGAAGTTCAACTTGGCGCCGAGCGATATCTCGCCAGGACCGTGAGCCTTGCTCCCGATGGCAATGCGCCGGTTTCCCTGACCGTGCTGAAATCGTTCGACAAAGCCACCGTGTTTCTCAACGAACTGAACCGCGTCCTGATCGGTTTGGGACTGGCTAGTATCTTGGCCGGGAGCGGGCTCGTCTTCTTGATTTCCCACACGTTTACGAAGCCCCTGGCGAAACTTGTGGAAGGCGTGCGCGCTTTGGGACAAGGCAATTTCAGCTATCCTCTCGAAAGCAGCGGCGGCGATGAAGTCACGGAAGTCACCGACGCATTCGTTGGAATGCGCGCCA
>Ga0316628_100003166_pt1 | contig 12564 bp, 12 predicted proteins | sample OWC_Aug_M2_C1_D5_FD_207648 | JGI IMG/M metagenome (GOLD analysis project Ga0316628, IMG submission 207648) | Wetland soil microbial communities from Old Woman Creek delta, Ohio, United States - OWC_Aug_M2_C1_D5_C | ecosystem: Environmental > Terrestrial > Soil > Wetlands | place: USA: Ohio...
AGACCGCGAGTACGGCGACATCGCCGGGACGCAGCATCTCCGCGGCGACGTGCAGCATCCAGTTGTCGCCCGGGTGCGCGAATATCGTCACCGCGGTTCCGCAGATCTTCGCGCCCGGATAGATCGGACGCATGTAGGGGGCCATCAGGCCGACCCTGCCCATCGCCTCATGGATCGTCGCGACGCCGTATTTGGCGAGTTCCGCGACGCTAGACGGGTCCGCGCGCGTGATGTTTCTGACCGCAATTCCGGATTGACCGATCATCGATTCACCCTTCGGGAAAAAAAGTGTTTTGGGACGCAAATCGAACCTTGCATAGGTGCGCTCATCGTCTACGAGTGTCAGCCAGGACGTGAATGACGTATACTATCAAGGAATGGGAAATATACCTGTTATAGCAATTCGGCATAGCGAATGGATCTAAAGCAGCTCGAATATTTTCGGCACGTCGCCGAACTCGGCAGTTTCACGCGCGCGGCCTCCTTTCTGTCGGTCGTCCAGCCCGCACTGAGCCGTCAGGTGCGCCAACTCGAAGTCGAATTGGGGCAAAACCTGTTCGAGCGCAACGGCCGCGGCGTCGTGCTGACCGACGCCGGTACGAGACTGCTCGAGCACACGCGCGGTATCCTGAATCAGATCGGCCGCGCGCGGCAAGATCTCGAGGATCAACGCAACGGCGACTCCGGGCACGTGGCCCTGGGCCTGCCGCCGAGCCTCGGGCGCAGCGTGACCGTGCCGCTCGTCAAGGCGTTCAAGAAGGAATTGCCGAACGCGGAATTGTCGACCGTCGAGGGGCTCACGGCATACATCCTCGAATGGCTGAATCTGGGCCGCGTCGACTGCGCGCTCGTCTACAACGCCACGCCCTCGCCGGCCGTCAATCTCGTGCCGCTGCTCGACGACCAGCTCTACTTGATCGTGCCGCGCGCCGGCGGTGCGACGCGCAACGCGCCGCGCAAATCGATCACGCTCGCGCAGCTCGCCGACTACCCGCTGATCATTCCGAGCCGCCCGCATTCGATCCGCATGTCCGTCGAGAACGCGTTGACCGCCGTGAATTGCAAGATCAAAGTCGCATACGAGATCGAGTGCATTCCGGCGGTCATCGATTTGGTCCGCCAGGGCCTCGGCTTCGCGGTGCTGCCGTTGAACGCCGTCACCTCGACGCAGTGGGCCGACGAAGTCGCGGCCAAGCCGATCCTCACGCCCACGCTCAAGACGCCGCTGTCGATCGTGACCTCCGCGCAGCGGCCGACGGGACCGTTGATGCGCAAGGCGATCGACGTGATCCGCACGATCGTACGACAGGAAATAGGCTCGTCGGACGCCGCCCTGCCTTAAGTTTTTTCATTGGAGACCGCATGACTCAGCAGCGAGACTACGACAACATTCCGGGAACCTACGTGTACGACAGCGAGCGCGGGCGCGTCGGCTATCACTTGAACATGTTCTGCATGTCGTTGAACAAAGCCGAGAATCGCGCGAAGTTCAAGGCGGATCCCGAGAAATTCCTCGACGGCTTCAAGTTGACGCCCGAGCAGCGCCGCGCGGTGCTCGCGCGCGATTGGCTCGGCATGTTGAAAGTCGGCGGCAACATCTACTACACGATCAAGATCGCCTTTTGCGACGGCCTGACCTTCCAGGATGTCGCCGGCATGATGTCCGGCGTGCCGAAGGAGACCTACGCGCAAATGATGCTCGCCGGCGGGCGCAGCCCGCACGGCAACCGCTACAAAGACAGACCCGACATTTAAGGTAAGGAATTTCAATATGGCCAGAATCGTCGCCGGCATCGGCTGTTCGCACGTCCCCGCTATCGGCGTCGCGATAGACAAGGGCATGACCGGAACGCCGTACTGGGAACCGCTGTTCAAGGGGTACGTCCCCGCGCGCGAATGGCTCGCGAAGCTGAAGCCCGATGTCGCGATCGTCGTCTACAACGATCACGCCTCGGCGTTCTCGCTGGAGGTGATCCCGACGTTCCTGATCGGCGTCGCGGACGAGTTTCCGATCGCGGACGAAGGCTTCGGGCCGCGGCCGGTGCCCGTCGTCAAGGGCCATCCGAAGCTCGCATGGCACCTGGCCGAGTCGTTGATCTTGAACGAATTCGACATGACGATCGCGAACCAGATGCCGGTCGACCACGGGCTCACGGTGCCGCTGTCGGTGACCTGCGGCCAGCCGCAGGAATGGCCGTTTCCGGTGATCCCGCTTTGCGTCAACGTCGTGCAATATCCGCCGCCGACCGGCGCGCGCTGCTTCAAGCTCGGCCAGGCGATCCGCAAGGCGGTCGCATCCTTCGATGAGGACCTCAAGGTGGTGATCTACGGAACGGGAGGCATGTCGCATCAGCTGCAGGGCGAGCGCGCGGGCCTCATCAACCGGGAGTTCGACACCGCGTTTCTCGATCGTCTGACGACGGATCCGCAGGCGCTGTCGCGGCTGCCGCACACCGAATACATGCGCGAGGCGGGATCCGAGGGCATCGAGCTCGTCATGTGGCACGTCATGCGCGGGGCGTTGAACGACGACGTCCGCGAGGTCTACCGCCACTACCATGTACCGGCGTCCAACACTGCCGCGGCGCTCGTCGTTCTGGAAAACAGGAGTGCGACATGAAGGTATGTCTCGTCGGCCAAGGAGCTTTCGGCATCAAGCATCTGGAGGCGATGGCGAAGATCGACGGCATCGATGTGGTGTCGCTGGTCGGATCCAGCCGGGAGAGCGCGGCCGACGTCGCGCGCCAATGGAAGATCCCGCATTGGACCGGGAATCTCGCCGAGAGCCTCGCGTTGCCGGGCTTGGACGCGGTGATCCTGACGTCGCCGACGCACCTGCACGCCTCGCAGGGCGAACAGTGCATGCGTGCCGGCAAGCACGTGATGATCGAGATCCCGATGGCCGACAATCTCGCCGACTCCGAGCGTCTCGTGCGCGTGCAGCGGGAAACGGGCGTCGTCGCGATGGCCGGACACACGCGGCGCTTCAATCCCAGCCACCAATGGGTGCACAAGCGCATCCTCGCCGGGGAGATCAAGATCCAACAGATGGACGTGCAGACGTACTTCTTCCGGCGCACGAACATGAACGCGCTCGGCAAGCCGCGCAGCTGGACGGACCATCTCCTGTGGCACCATGCCTGTCATACCGTCGACCTGTTCCGCTATCAGACCGGCGAGACGGCGTCGAAGAGCTTCGCGCTGCAGGGCCCGATCCATCCGTCGTTGGGGATCGCGATGGACATGAGCATAGGCCTGAAGGTGCCGTCGGGCGCGATATGCACCTTGTCGCTGTCGTTCAACAACGACGGGCCCTTGGGCACGTTCTTCCGCTACATCTGCGACAACGGCACGTATATCGCCCGCTACGATGAACTGTTGGACGGCAAAGGCAACCCGATCGACGTCTCGAAGGTCGACGTGTCGATGAACGGCATCGAACTGCAGGACCGCGAATTCTTCGCGGCGATTCGCGCGGGCCGCGAGCCCAATTCCAGCCTTGCGCAATGCCTGCCGGCGATGCAGACGCTCGACCGGCTGGAAAAGCAGCTCGCCGATTGATTCATCGGGCCCCGTGCACGGGCCGTAGCGCGCCGGCTGGGCAGCCTAGGCGTCGGGCTCGAACGGCAAGCCGACGTAATTTTCGGCGAGGCTCGTCATCGCCGCGCGCGATCCGCACAGATAATCCAATTCGGCGAGCTGGATGCGGTGATCGAACGCATCGTCGGTGAACTTGTGCATGATCGACGTGAACCACCAGGAAAAACGCTCGGCCTTCCAGATGCGGCGCAGGCAGCGATCGGAGTAATGATCCAACGCGGCTGCGCTGCCCGTGCGGTAATGCTCGACGAGCGCGCGGTACAGCACCCGCACGTCGGCAGCCGCGAGGTTCAAGCCCTTCGCACCCGTCGGCGGCACGATATGCGCGGCGTCGCCGCAGAGGAATAGCCTGCCGAAACGCAGCGGCTCGACGACGAAGCTGCGCAACGGCGCGATGCTCTTTTCGATCGACGGACCGGTCACGAGCGCCTCGCCGACTTCGCGCGGCAGGCGCATGCGCAGTTCCTCCCAGAACCTCCGGTCGGACCACTCTTCCAACTTGTCCGCGAGCCCGCATTGCAGGTAATAGCGGCTGCGCGTCGCCGAACGCATGCTGCACAAGGCGAAACCGCGCGCATGGTTGGAATAAATCAGTTCGGGCGCGACCGGCGGCACGTCGGCGAGGATGCCGAGCCAGCCGAACGGATAAACGCGCTCGAAATTGCGCGCGGATCCCGGCGGCAGGCTCTGCCGGCAGACGCCGTGGTAGCCGTCGCAGCCGGCGATGAAATCGCAACGGATTTCTTGTGCTTTTCCGTCGTGGCGGTAGCGAACGAGCGGATGCGTGGAATCGAGGCCCTCGATGGCGACGTCCGCCGCTCCATAGATCAGGCGCCCGTCCGCGGCCGCGCGCGCGTCCATGAGATCCCTCGTCACCTCGGTCTGGCCGTAGACGGAGACTTGGTCGCCGCTCAGCCCTTTGAGGTCGATGCGCACGTTCCGTTCGGCGAACGCGAGGGATATGCCGTCGTGCACCAGGCGCTCGCGCAGCAGGCGTTCCCCGACCTGCGCCTCGATCAGCAAGTCGACGGCGACTTTCTCCAGGATGCCCGCGCGGATGCGGCCGGCGACGTGTTCGCTCGTTTGCCGCTCGACGACGACGCTGTCGACGCCGTGCAAATGCAACAGCTGGGACAACAACAAGCCCGAGGGACCTGCGCCGATGATCGCCACTTGCGTCCTTTCCATGAGCGCAAGCCTATCAGCGCGGCCCGCGGCATCTTGTACGATCCGGATACCGCCTGGTACTTATCCGTCAGCGCGGCGGCGAAACGAGCTCGGCGAGATGCCGTGGTGGCGGCGAAAGAAGCGGCAAAAATACGCGGGATCGCTGAACCCGAGCTCGGCGCCGATCGTGGCGACGGAACCGGCGACGTAGATCAGCCGGCGCCGCGCTTCGAGTGCGAGCCGCTGCTGAATCCAGTCGAACGCGGTGGAGCCCCCCGACCGGCGGCAGAGGCGGTTCAAGCTGGATTCCGAAATATTGAGCGCGCGCGCGTAGCGCGCGACGGGCCAATGCTGCAGGAAGCGACGTTCGACGAGGAGACGGAAGCGCCGCAGCCGCTCCAGGTGGGCGCCGACCGGGAATTCGGCCGGGGTCTCGCCGGCGTGCGCGGCCGCGATCAGCCACAGCGCGGAGCACGCAAGCCAGCCGCTGACCGGAGCGTGCAGGCTGTCCGGCTCGCGAAATTCCTGCAGCAAGCGCTCGAACAAGGGCGCGATGCGCCGCGCGAGCGGCGCATCGGCGCCGAGGCTCGCCGCGCGCGCAGCCGTGAACAAGGTTTCGATCGGGGCCCTATGCGCCGCCGGCGCGATCGTCAGCAAGCGCTCGAGATCGACCGTCAACACATAGCCTTCGGTGTCCGGGCGAAAGCGGAAGCCGTGCACGGTTCCGGCGGGGATCACGACGAGCGCAGGGCCGGCGAGATCGCGCTGTGCGGCGTCGAGCACGGCGTGCGCGGACCCGCGGCTGACGAACAGGCATTGACAGAGGCCCGCATGCCGGTGCCGCGCGATCTTCCACAAATATTTGCGGCTGCGCGCCGGAATGTCCTCGACATGCAGGAAATCGGTCTGCGGGCGCGCGCTTCCCGTCTCGCCGTAAAGCGAAAAGCTCGGAATCGCGCGCGGATGCCGCGCCACCGCATCGAAACGAGTCATGCGCGGATTGTAGAACGCCGCGGCGCCGGCGTGGACCCGGGCGGCGAAATATGATGCACTCTGCGATCATGGCGAAGCGCATCCTCTCAGGATCATGGGTTCTCATCGCCGCCGTCTGCTGCGGCGCCGGTGCGCCGGCTTTCGCGCAATCGCTTGCCGCGGGCGAGGATCCGCCCGACCGGGCCGCGGTGGTCAACGCGCTCGACGGCAACGCGAGCCTGCAGCCGGCGGGATCCGAGGAATGGACCCCCGATCTGCTCAATCGGCCGCTGACGACCGGCGACAAACTATGGATCGATGCGGACTCGCGCGGCGAGATGCATTTGGGCGCGACCGCGATTCGGGTCGGGCAACGGACCGCGCTCGAATTGTTGAACGTGGACGACAACGTCGCGCAGTTCCGGCTGACGAGCGGCGTCTTGAGCATCCACCTGCGGTATCTGTCCGCCGACGAAGTATTCGAGGTGGATACGCCGAATGCGGCGGTCACCTTGGTCGAGCCCGGCGTCTACCGAATCGACGTCAACGAGGCCGGCGACGTGACGCAGGTCGGCGTGCTCGCGGGACAAGCGCAGGTCGCGAGCGCCGCGGAGCCGCTCACGCTCGATCCACAGCAACACGCCGAGATCAGCGGCCTCGATGCGCCCGCCGTCAATGTCGATTACCTGCCGCCGCCGGACGGCTTTGACGAATGGGCGGCGCAAAGGGACCGGCGCGAAGACGAATCGGCGTCGGCGGAGTACGTTTCGCGCGACATGACGGGCTACGAGGACCTCGACGAGTACGGTACATGGGAGGTCCTGTCCGTCTATGGCCCGGTCTGGGTGCCGCGCGTCGCGGCCTGGTGGGCGCCGTACCACGACGGTCACTGGGTTTGGATTGCCCCCTGGGGCTGGACCTGGGTCGATGAAGATCGCTGGGGTTACGCGCCGTTTCACTACGGACGCTGGCTGCACGTGCGCGGACGTTGGTGCTGGTCGCCGGGGCGCATAGGCCGACGACCGGTGTACGCGCCCGCGCTGGTCGGATGGATCGGGGGCCCTCATTTCGGCGCAGCCGTCGCCCCCGGCGCGGCCGCCGGAATCGGCTGGTTCCCCTTGGGTTACAACGAGTTCTACCGCCCGCCCTACCCCGCGAGCGATCAGTATTTGCGCGCAATGAACGTGACCAACACCCACATCGACAATTCGGCGCCAAGCCCGGAACTCGCCGGCGAGCATCAACGCCGCTATATCAACCAAGGGGTTGCCGGCGCCATCGCGGCCGTGCCACGCAGCGCATTCGTATCCGCCGCACCGGTGCGCCAAAACATGCTGCGCGTCGATCCGCGCGCGCTCGAGTCGGCGCCTGCGGGAACGGCCATCATGGACATCAAGCCGACGATGCGCAGTATCGCGCCCATGCCGCGCGGCGGTGCGCGTACGGCGAAGCCTATGCCCGGTGTATTTGCGCGACCCGTCGTCGGGCGGACGCCGCCGCCACGGCCGGCGCCGGTGCGCCTGTTGCCGCCGAAGCTCGCGCCGGCGCCGCCGGCGCCGATGCGGCCTGAAAGGCCGAAACGCTTCGAGTCCACGCCGCCACGACCAATGCGACCCGCGCAGCCGGTTCAGCCCTTGCGGCCGGCTCGGCCGCCGCCGCCCGTGCGGCCGGTACAGCCCATGCGACCGCTACAGCCCGTGCGACCGCTACAGCCCGTGCGACCGGCAATGCCTGGACGTGAGGCGTCGCCGACTGCGCCAACTCGCATTGCGCCCGCGCCAAAAACACAACCGAAGACCCCGCCGCCGCAGCGGCGGGGCATCGAGCCGCGGCCGCTGGGGCCGCAGCAGCGCCTCTAGCAGCGCCTCTAGCAGCGCGCCGCGCGCGCGGTCACGCGCCCGGCTTCTTCGCGTAGGCGGAACACCAGCCACCCGCGGGGACCGAGTGGCCCGCGAAAATGTTGCAGCCGCCGCGCGCCGCACCGGCAGCCCCGGTGTATTGCGCACAGTTGCCGCACTTTTGCGCCGCGGTGTGCGTCGGATACGTCTTGGCGTTGACTTTGCCGGAGTCTTCCGCGAAACCGAGCGCCATCGCCGTCGGATCCGAGGGACTCAGCGGCGTAAGCGCCGCAGCCGCAGACGCATCGGTCGCCAACAAGCTGAGCGCGGGCACGCATGCGCCCGCGATGAGTCCGCCCTTGATGACCGCTCGCCGTGAATACTTCTGTTGCATCGTCATGATCCTCTGATTGAATGCTGGGAACGATTCTCGCGCGATTGCGCGCACATTTCTCCTACATAACGGTTATTTATAGTTTGACTTCCTGTTCCCGTCCAGTGGCAGGCTCGGCGGCGAGTTCGGCTTGCATCAGGCGCCTGCCTTCGGTCAGCACGAATTCCTTGAACGCATTGGCCATCGGCGACAGGCGCTTGTTCGCGAGATGCGCGACGTGCCAGTGGCGCACGACCGGCAGGCCGCGGACATCCAAAGCGACGAGCCGGCCGGTCTTGAGCTCCAGATCGATCGTGTGCCGCGAGATGAAGCTCAAACCAATGCCTGCCATCACTGCTTGCTTGATCGTTTCGTTGCTCGCCATTTCCATGCCGACGCGAAACGACAGACCGCGCTCGTCGAAGAATCCTTCCATCGCCAGGCGCGTGCCGGAGCCGGGTTCGCGTACGACGAAGGTCTCGCGCGCGACGACGTCCTCGGGGATCCGGCGGCGGCTCGCGAGCGGATGGTCCGGCGCGGCGATGATCACGTGCGGATTCTCGGCGAAGGGTTCGGCGATCGTCGCGAGCGTCTCCGGCGAGCGACCCATGATCGCGAGGTCCACCTCGTTGCCGACGAGTTGGTCGATCACCGACGTGCGATTGTTGACCGCCAGACGTATCTCGGCGTCCGGAAACTGCGCGCGGAAGCGCGCCAACAGCCGCGGCGCGAAATATTTGGCCGTACTGACCACCGCGAGGTCGATGCGGCCGCGGCGCAGCCCCTTGAGCGCGTCGAACGCCTCCTCCGCATCCTTGAGCGCGCGAATGATCTCGCGCGCGCGTACCAAGAGTTCCCGCCCGGCCTCGGTGACGAACAGCTTCCGGCCGACGCGCTCGAACAGTGGCAGGCCGACATGCGCCTCCAATTCCTTGATATGCATGGAGACACCGGGCTGGGTCAGGTGCAGCGCTGCCGCCGCCTTGGAGAACGAACGTCGGGCCGCCGCGGCCTCGAACACCTTGAGTTGGCGCAAGGTCGCATGCTGCATCGACATGGCGGAAGGTCTCGCTAGCACTCAGATAGAAACAGTTTAACAATCAGCAAAAGCTTATCCAAGAGCCAATTAATATTGATTATCACTGATATACGAACGGCGTTAGACTCGGTCCCAGATCGAGGTCAAACCGTCACCAGACAGAAGGAGCCGTCGCATGGGGACCCAAGCCGATCGCTACAAATCGGGTGTCATGCCCTACGCCAAGATGGGCTATTGGGACGCCGATTACGAACCAAAAGACACCGATGTCATCGCCGTATTCCGGATCACGCCGCAGGATGGAGTCGATCCGATCGAAGCGGCGGCTGCGGTTGCCGGTGAATCGTCGACCGCCACCTGGACCGTCGTTTGGACGGACCGCCTGACCGCCTGCGAGTATTATCGAGCGAAGGCCTATCGCGTCGACCCAGTGCCGGGATCACCTGGACAATACTTTAGCTATATCGCGTATGATTTGGATTTATTTGAAGAAGGATCGATCGCCAATCTGACCGCCTCGATCATCGGCAACGTCTTTGGCTTCAAGCCGCTGAAGGCACTGCGCCTCGAGGACATGCGCATACCGGTCGCCTACCTGAAGACCTTTCAAGGCCCGCCGACCGGCATCGTCGTCGAGCGCGAGCGGCTCGACAAATTCGGGCGCCCGCTCCTCGGCGCGACGACCAAGCCCAAACTCGGCCTCTCGGGAAAGAATTACGGCCGCGTCGTCTACGAAGCGCTGAAGGGCGGACTGGATTTCGTCAAGGACGACGAGAACATCAATTCCCAGCCGTTCATGCACTGGCGCGACCGCTTCTTGTATTGCATGGAGGCGGTCAACAAGGCGTCCGCGGCGACCGGTGAAGTCAAAGGCCATTACCTCAACGTCACCGCCGGCACGATGGAGGACATGTACGAGCGCGCCGAGTTCGCGAAGGAACTCGGGTCCTGCGTCGTCATGATCGACCTCGTGATCGGCTATACGGCGATCCAGTCCATGTCGAAATGGGCGCGGCGCAACGACATGCTGCTGCATCTGCATCGCGCGGGGCACAGCACCTATACGCGCCAGAAGACGCATGGCGTTTCCTTCCGCGTGATCACCAAATGGATGCGCATGGCGGGCGTCGACCATATCCATGCCGGAACGGTCGTCGGCAAACTCGAAGGCGATCCTAACGTTATCAAGGGGATATACTCTTGTTGTCGAGATAGCTTCACCAAGAAGAACCTCGAGCAAGGCATTTTCTTCGACCAAGATTGGGCCGGCTTGCGCAAGATCATGCCGGTTGCCTCGGGCGGCATTCACGCCGGGCAGATGCATCAGTTGATCAGCTATCTCGGCGAAGACGTCGTGCTGCAGTTCGGCGGCGGTACCATCGGCCATCCGATGGGGATCCAGGCCGGTGCGACGGCGAATCGCGTGGCGCTCGAGGTCATGATCAAGGCGCGCAACGAGGGCCGCGACATTTGGAACGAAGGGCCGCAGATCCTGGCGGAAGCGGCGAAATGGTGTGCGCCGTTGAACGCCGCGCTGCAGACCTGGAAGGACGTGACCTTCAATTACGCCTCCACCGACACGGCCGATTTCGTGCCGACGCCGACGGCCGCCTGAACCTCAAAGGACCGCCAACCGATATCGACGGGAGTTCTCATGCGAATCACTCAAGGTACGTTTTCGTTCCTGCCGGATCTGACCGATGCCGAGATACGCGCGCAAATCGACTACGCCCTCGCCCAAGGCTGGGCGATCAGCGTCGAGTTCACGGACGACCCGCATCCTCGCAATGCCTATTGGGAGATGTGGGGCAATCCGATGTTCGATTTGAAGGACGCCGCGGGCGCGATGCAGGAGGTCGCCGCCTGCCGCAAGGCGCACGCGGGCATCTATGTGAGGGTCAACGCGTTCGACGCGACCCGCGGGTTCGAAACCACGCGGCTTTCGTTCATCGTCAACCGGCCGAAGAGCGAACCGGGTTTCAGGCTCGCGCGCCAGGAGGCCGACGGCCGCAACATTCGCTATACCATCGAGAGCTACGCCGCGCAGGCGCCCGAAGGGCGCCGCTACGAGTAGGACGCGCGCGTGAACACGGCGGCGCCCGAGGGTATCGGTGAGAGCGTGGACCTCAGGTCCTTGCTCGCCGACTCCCACGTCAACGAGGTACTCGACGAACTCGACGCGGAGCTCGTCGGCTTGAAGCCCGTCAAGGCGCGCGTGCGCGAGATCGCGGCGCTCCTGCTCGTCGAGCGAGCGCGCAAACAGATGGGTCTGGCCGGTGGGCAGCCGGCGCTGCACATGTCCTTCACCGGCAATCCCGGCACCGGCAAGACCACGGTGGCGATGCGCATGGCGCAGATCCTGCATCGCCTGGGGTACGTGCGCAAGGGCCACCTGGTCGCCGTTACGCGCGACGACCTCGTCGGCCAGTACATCGGCCACACCGCGCCGAAGACGAAGGAAGTGCTGAAAAAGGCGATGGGCGGCGTGCTGTTCATCGACGAGGCGTATTACCTCTACCGGCCCGAGAACGAGCGCGACTACGGCCAAGAGGCGATCGAGATCCTGCTGCAGGTCATGGAGAACCAACGCGATGATCTCGTCGTGATCCTCGCGGGCTATGCCGACCGCATGCAGACGTTCTTCCGCTCGAATCCCGGCCTGTCCTCGCGCATCGCGCACCACATCGAGTTCCCGGATTACGCGGCCGACGAGCTGGAGGAAATCGCGCAGAAGATGCTCGGCCAGATGCAATACCGCTTGAGTCCGTCGGGGCTCGCCGCGCTGCGCGAATACATACCGCGGCGCATGGCCCAGCCGCATTTCGCGAATGCCCGCTCGATCCGCAACGCGCTCGACAGAGCGCGCCTGCGTCAGGCGAACCGCCTGTTCGCGCGCAAGGATCAGGCGTTGACGCGCGAGGAGTTGATGACGATCGAGGGCGAGGATCTGCGCGCGAGCCGGGTGTTCGCATGAGGCTCAAGGCGATCCTCTTCGACGTCGACGGCACGCTTGCCGATACCGAGGAGGCGCACCGCCGCGCGTTCAACGAGGCGTTCGCGCGGCACGGCTTGGATTGGAATTGGAGCAAGCCGCAGTACGCGGAGCTCTTGCTGACGACGGGCGGCAAGGAGCGGATCGGCGCCTACGTGGAATCCCTGCTCCTCGCGGCGCCGGAGCGCGCAGCCTTGTTGGACCGCATACCGGCCATTCATCGCACGAAGACCGAGAACTTCGCCGCGCTGGCGTCGGCCGGGCTCGTGCCGCTGCGCGACGGCATTGCGCGCCTGCTCGACGAGGCCGCCGCGGCCGGCGTGCGCGTCGCGATCGCCTCGACGACGACGTTCGCGAACATTCAGGCGCTGCTGACGGCGAATCTAGGGACGGATGCGCTCGCGCGCTTCGCCGTCATCGGCGCGGGCGATGAGGTCGCGAGGAAGAAACCCGCGCCCGACATCTACACCCATGTTCTCGCGAAGCTCGAGTTGCCCGCGGCCGCGTGCGTCGCGATCGAGGACTCGGCGAACGGGCTCGCGGCCGCGAAAGCCGCCGGCTTGTTCACGATCGTGACCCCGAG